>SDBV01000400.1_pt1 | contig 61952 bp, 70 predicted proteins | sample 2277081 | NCBI WGS metagenome assembly SDBV01 (sample SAMN10402039, study PRJNA504765) | marine sediment metagenome | isolation source: marine sediment core GS10_PC15, 223 cmbsf | place: Arctic Ocean: Southern Knipovich Ridge | collected 2010
CCACGCGCGCCATCTATCCTGACGAGCGGCTGGTAAGTCGCTCGTAAAACCCCGGCTCGTTTCATCCACTTGACAGGCGGACACCCTGCTTGCGATAACCTTTTCCAGAAGTGCAGGCAACTGGGCAACATTATGAGTGCCGAAAACCACATCGACGTGCGGCATCTTTTTTTGAAGATCGGTCCCCTCCATCTGAGCCAGACAACCGCCCACGGCTATTAGGAGGTCGGGGCGCTCTCTTTTTACCGGCTTTAAGGCCCCGACCTGACCATAAAGCCGATCATCGGCATTCTTTCTCACACAGCAAGTATTAAAAATAATAACATCGGCCTCCTCTTCATCGCATGCGGGAAGATAGCCCTCATTAATTAGTAAGCCGGCGATTCTCTGAGAGTCGTCTTTATTCATCTGACAACCGAATGTTCTTATCAGAAACTTCTTCATTGACTGGGTTCTTTTAGATAAACACCTAAGATTTATTTCTTAGAGTATGGATTTCAAGACTTCTGGCCTCGAGCGACGCGATAATCTCGTCGGGTATCTCAACCGACCCGAGAACATAACCGCGGCTTTTACCAAGACCGTGACAGTCCGAGCCCCCGGTTCTTAACAGATTATGCTTATTAGCCAGTTCCATATATTGTTGAGTCTGGGCCTCTGTATGCTCAGTGTGCCATACCTCGACAGCGTCAAGCCCAACTTCCTTCAACCACAACAAAAAGTCCTCACTCACACCGGAAACGCCCGGATGAGCCACTGAGGCCACTCCGCCGACATCATGTATCAACCTAATTACTTTCGTCACTTCTAAAACATACTTGGGCATGTATGAGGGACCGCCCGCACCTATGTGCTTGTTAAAAGCTTCGCTTATACTGACTACTTGCCCGTTCTTAACCAAGACTTGGGCGATGTGAGGGCGGCCTATGGATCCGCCCTTAGCGCACTCTTTGACCTCTTCATAGCTGATATCCAAACCTGTATCCCGAAGTTTGTTCACCATATCCTCGGCCCTGCTCGCTCGAGAATCACGCAGATGTATTAGGTTGTCGAGGAGTTCTTCTTCATGGTAATCGATAAAGTATCCAAGAATGTGAACGTCCCTTTTATCCTGGACACAGCTGAGCTCAATGCCGGGGATTATTGTGACGGACAAATCAGCGCTTTCTCTTATGGCCATATCAATGCCGGCCACCGTATCATGATCGGTTATCGAGATGGCGCTGAGTCCAAGTTGATCAGCCTTTTCTACAATCTGCGCAATACTTAAAGTGCCGTCCGAGGCTTGACTGTGAATATGTAGATCGACCCCCATGATACCGCTTAACGGGGTTCAACAAGTATCTTGATCGCAGTTCTATCTTCTCCGTTGATTTGGATATCAGTGAAAGCGGGTACGCACACCAAATCAAGTCCGCCCGGCGCTACAAACCCTCTAGCTATAGCAATCGCTTTGATTGCCTGGTTGAGCGCGCCTGCCCCAACTACTTGAAGTTCAGCCGAGCCGTTTTCTCTTAACACACCCGCTAATGCACCGGCAACAGCATTAGGGCTCGATTTAGAAGAGACTTTTAGTGGATCCAATTAGTTCCTCCAGATGCTGCGATCATTACTGCTCAAACATATTTTAACGCTTTCTACTTCAAATACAAGTTGCTACCAGCTCTCCTCATTCTTAATAAGCAAATTTATCCGGATAGCGGTCTTAGAACAATTTACGCTTGGCTCTCCGTCCAGACATAAAAAATACTTATCTCCAAGCGATCGGAATATTTCCACTACCTCTTGAGTAAATACAGCTAAGTCCTGATCTGATATTCTCCCGATTTCAGTAGCTTTCGCTTTTTTAATCAGAGATTTCTTTTCCCTTTCTTGACCAAGCCACTGTTTTATCGAAAATAACGTCCGAACCTCTCCCGAGATAACCCTCTGACAATTCCTGCTGGAAACCTTGAGGCCTAATTGAGATGACGCGTATCTCTTTAGCTCCTTTTGATCATTAATAGTCGCGGATCGTCCCGCAATAGATTCTTTGGCCGTCCCTCGACCGGCATTGGCAATCATCGTCGCCAAAATCTCCGCGTCACTGCCGTAGTAAATTTCTATATTCGGGGACTCAATATTCAGCTCGACAAGATGCCGCCATATATTATGCGGACCGGAACGAATCCTGACATCATCACCGACAGCCTTAATTTTCGGCAGTGTCGACTGGTCCTTACGCTCTCTTAGAATATCCGTGTTGATCACGACGTTCATAGCGGACCCCTGATTCGGGAGTGATGCTACGACTTGCGCTTTATCAACCCGTGAACGAATAGAGTAAAGGGCCATGCCTCGTCCGTGAACACCAAATCGGTCCTCAATAACGTTGTCGATCTTCGAAGTTACCCGGGGTTCAAATATCTTTTCATGAAATTCAGCCGGTATTCCCTCTCCGTCATCGATCACAGAGATCTCTCTAATACCAGTTGAGCCCTTTTTGGTAGCTATAAAGATGTTCTTAGCGCCCGCATCGCGACTATTGCGGACAAGTTCTACGACGATATCTTCTACGCTCCGGATATCATGTTTTGCTTGTCGTCTCTGAGCTTCAGTGGTGTTGAGTATGAAATACCCGTGACCAATTTCCTTCTCCACCCTTAGGAAGCGATCACCAGCCAAATCTGTCACAAAATTAAGCAGTTTTTTAGACTCTGTGGTCGACATATATTAGCCCAAAATTGTCAGGTCGCCCATTTAACATATCTTTTCACAACACTTCAAACCATTAAAACACTAAGGACGCTTTCAGTTACTTGGCAAACTCTATAGCTCGATTTTCTCTTATAACCGTCACCTTGATCTGTCCCGGATACTCAAGTTTGTTTTCAATATCTTTGGCGATCTCACGGGCTAGGAGCGCCGATTTCGCATCGTCGATGACTTCAGGCTTAACCATGATCCTAATCTCTCGTCCGGCTTGCATCGCGTATGTCTTTTCGACACCCTCATGCGCTTCCGCCAGCTGTTCAAGCTTCTCTAATCTCTTTACATAGCTTTCAAGGGATTCTCTGCGCGCTCCCGGTCGGGCCGCTGAAATAGCATCGGCTGCTTGAACTATCACAGCTTCAACAGTTTTCGGCTCACTGTCGGCATGATGTGACTCAATGGGATGACATATAACAGCTGTTTCGTTTAAACGTCTTGCTAGATCAGCTCCGATGACCGCGTGTGGTCCTTCCACCTGATGGTCGATTGCTTTACCAATGTCGTGAAGCAACCCGGCCCTCTTTGCCAAAACCATGTCCGCTCCTAATTCACCAGCCATTAAGCTTGACAGGTGCGCGACCTCAATTGAGTGCTTCAACACGTTCTGGCCATAACTTGTCCTATATCTCAACCTCCCCAACACTTTAACTAGTTCGGGGTGAAGTCCGTGTACATTTGTATCGAAAGTAGCCTGCTCACCAAATTCTCTGATCTCAGCCTCTACCTGTAACGTGGATTTCTCGAATAATTCCTCGATTCGCGCCGGATGAATACGGCCGTCCTCAATCAGCTTTTCCAGAGTCTTTCTACCGATTTCGCGCCTGACCGGATCAAAGCTTGAAAGAATCACAGCCTCCGGCGTATCGTCGATTATCAAATTTATCCCCGAAATGTTTTCAAAGGCCCGTATGTTTCTACCTTCTCTCCCGATTATACGACCTTTCATCTCTTCGTTCGGCAAAGGCACTACAGATACGGTCGTCTCAGCAACATGATCAGACGCACATCTTTGTATCGAGAGAGTAATTATGCTTTTCGCCCGCTTGTCTGCTTCCTCGCGCGCCTGAGCTTCAACATCTCTAATCATTACCGCAGTCTCATGCTTAATCTCTTCTTCAACCTTATTGAGCAAAATCTCACGCGCCTCGGACACGGACAGACTGGCAACATTTTCCAGTATTTTTTTTTGTTCGTTCATTAACCCATCAAGTTTAACCTGTTGATCATCCAAGCGTTTTTCTAAAGCTTTCGACTTTTCATCACGCTCCTCAAAACTCTTGGTTCTGTCTTCCAGACTCTCCTCTTTTTGCGAAATTTTTCTTTCTAAATTCTGCAGCTCGCCTCTTCTTTCATTCGCCGCCTTCTCAGCTTCATTTCTCATTGCGTATATTTGATCTTTTGCCTCAATTAGCGCTGATTTCTGTTCACTTTTCGCGTCCTCAACAGCTTTGTTTACAATTCTCTTAGCTTCAGATTCCGCGACACCTATTTTGGCTTCAGCAATGATTTTTCGTAAGAGAAAGCCTGCGACTAAACCTACAATTAATGCAACAACACTTGCCGCGACTATAGTAATGATGACGATCCCCTCCTTTGGTAACAAAAAAGCCGAGCTTTATGCTCGGCAATCAAACTTTACCGGAATTATAGAACTCCGGTTTTGCTCGTTATATTTATCATTAAAAACGCAAGGTCATAGACCTTAACAAATATATATAAACCATTTACGGTAAAGCTTTTTTGCCAAGCTTAAATGCTACTACTTTTACTCCAGAGCGTCAAGAAGACTAAAGCTTGCCGGAGCCGAATAAAAACGCTAGTTTAATATCTCCCGAAGTACTTTTCTGGCGATGTCCGGGCCGAACCCTCGTCGCATCAGGGCCTGTGATAGCCGCCTGTTTACTACTTTACCGTCTAAGCTTTTATATCTGGGTATCATTTTCTTAGCTACACTCAAAGCTGTCTCTTCTTCCTCATTCTCGGCGTATAGGCTTGATAGTTCACGATCTATTGTCTCGCTATCAATGCCTTTTGACAGAAGCTCATTTTTTATCCGATGACGTCCGAAACTGGAAACTTCCGCTCGTTCCTTAATCCAAATTTTTACAAAAGCTTTATCATCCAGATACCCGGCCTTCTCTAAATTATTGAGCGATGTTTCGATAATCTCCAATGATATCCCGAGACACTTAAGTTTTTCGGCTATTTCTTGCCGACTTCTAACCCGGTATCCAATTAATACCAACGCTGAACTCATAGCAAGCCCCTTCTCCTTTTCGAGAATTAACTTGCTTAATTGATTGTGCTGATGACCTTGCCCGACACCCAGTTTGAATTCCTTTACTATCCGTGTCGAAGTAGTGCGCCATGGTAGTTGATCCATGTATATCTTAGTGACTCGGCTATTGAAGGCAGTCGTTTCAAGATCCGTAATTATTTTGTACTCGGACGCGATAGACAACTGCTCAGACGACTTCCGGCGCCCGTTCTTTTTTATCGCCACTGTCATTGCCTTTCGCTCCCTTATTTCCGTCGTCTACAGCCTTCGCCCCTAAATCTCCAGTGTCGTTGATTTTTGCGCTTCCTAAACCAAGTTGAGCTTTAATCTTGCCTTCAATTGTATCTCTAATATTCGGATTCTCCTGTAAAAATTCTTTCGCGCTTTCCCGGCCTTGGCCTAGGCGTTCTTTTCCATACGTATACCAAGATCCGCTTTTGTCGACAATGTCTTTTTCTACGCCCAAATCTAAAATGCAACCCTCTTTTGAAATACCCTCACCATACATAATATCAAATTCAGCTTTTCTAAAAGGAGGCGCCATCTTGTTTTTGACAACTTTTACCCGGACTCGGTTTCCGACCAATTCGGCGCCTTGTTTAATAGACTCTATCCTTCTTATATCAAGGCGCACGGACGCATAGAATTTAAGAGCTCGCCCACCTGGTGTAACCTCAGGGTTTCCAAACATAATCCCAATTTTTTCGCGGAGTTGATTGATGAAAATGGCTGTTGTTTGAGACTTGTTTATGCTGCCCGTTAATTTTCTGAGCGCTTGAGACATCAGCCTGGCTTGTAGGCCAACATGTGCGTCGCCCATCTCGCCCTCTATCTCGGCCCTCGGGACCAACGCCGCTACCGAATCGACAACCACAACAGCTAAGGCACCGCTTCTCACGAGCATATCGGCAATTTCCAGAGCCTGTTCACCGGTGTCCGGTTGAGAAATCAAGAGATTGTCGACATCTACTCCAATTTTTTTAGAGTAAAGCGGATCCAACGCGTGCTCGACATCTATAAAAGCGGCAATACCGCCATCTTTTTGGGCTTCCGCGACTATCTGTAAAGCGAGAGTTGTTTTGCCTGAAGCTTCCGGGCCGAAAATTTCAACCACCCGACCACGAGGTATTCCGCCTATGCCCAATGCCACATCCAGCGATATGGAGCCTGTCGGAATTATTGAAACATCCATCCGGCTTGCCTTTCCCCCTAGTGTCATCAGGGCCCCTTTTCCGAATTTCCGCTCAATCTGCTCTTTAGTAAGTTCCAGTACTTTTTCGCGCTCCATACGCCCCCCTTGGTTGAAAACCCTGCTCACATGATTGTAATGCTTTTCTCTGCCCATCTTTATTCATCGCTTTCTACTGCTATTTATATGAAACAACACCTTAGCGAACACGTGTTCGCTTGTCAAGCGCTACCCGTAAACTTTGTTTTGACAACCACTTCATGCAGAGCACCCTTTCTTGATAAATGACTTTGGAAGAGAGTAACGCCATCAACAAAAAAGTCGCGCTCAAGTTCAATTTTACTACCCGTGATATTAATATCAATCAAATGCGGAGCCTTTATTCTGGCGAGGGTGATATGCGGACTAAACGGTCGCTTCTCAACGCTAAACCCCAGAGACACGAGGGCCTTGTTTATTTCATTATAAACATTGGCAAGTTCAGGCTCTTCCTTTACTCCCAGCCATAACACCCCGGTACGCTTTGGGTTTGGAAAAACTCCAAGACCAGTTGTCCGGCCATAAAAAGTACGACATTTTTTTGAAGAATCGCTGATTGCGTCTACTATTTCCGGCACCTGCTCCTCTCGGCAATCTCCAAGAAAACGCAGTGTTAAGTGGACGTTTTCGCTCGGAACCCACCGAGCTCGCGGCATCTTATCCTCAAGTAAAGCTTTAGCTTTAGAGGCAAGCAGTTTTATGCTTTTTGGCACTTCAATCGCTATAAACAGACGCTTCACAACTGTTCAGCCCGACCCCATCAAGTGCAGCCGCAGCATGTTTATGGCCGCATACGCCGTCTTGAGTTGGACTTCCCGGCGATTACCACGAAATTGAAATTCTCTCCAGGCCTGCGTCGTACTTGTTGAAAGCCCCGCGTAAACAAGGCCGATATCTTTTTGAGGGGTGCCCCCTGTCGGTCCGGCGATACCAGTCACGGACAAGCCTATGTCTGAGCCGAAGGCTTCTCTGGCGCCGCTCGCCATCTCAAGCGCTGTCTCCCGGCTAACCGCGCCTGTTCTCGCTAGTGTTTCAGGCGAAACATTAAGCAGCTTTACTTTCGCGGAATTATCATATGCCACTATTCCACCCAAGAAATACTGTGAACTGCCGGACGTGGCTGTAATTTCAGACGCGATCAGACCGGCGGTTATTGATTCACCCACCGCTAGACTTTCCTTATTCTTTTTAAGTAATTTTCCGACAACTCCGGAGAGCGTTTCATCGTCCCGGGCGTAGACGTGATCTCCTAGAAACATGGTGAGTCTGTCCACAGCCGCGGTCATTTGCTTCCGTCCGTCTTCTGTATCTTTTCCAATCAGAGTTATCTTGATATCCTGTGGTTGAGTGAGAATGTTGAAAGTAGTCTCTTTACAAGCTTGTATGACCGGCTCTATCAAGTTGGCGGCCGCCGGTTCCGTTAACCCGACTAATTTTAGCTTTCTCAATAAAAGACCGTGTGGCTGACTAAAATGGGCGCGCATATCTTCGGCCACATGCTCGAGCATGCCTCTCATTTCAGATGGTACGCCAGGCAAAGAGTAAAGCATTTTTTCGCCCAGGCTGATCGCCATGCTTGGCGCCACACCCTCTGTTTGGCCTAGCCAACGAGACCCCTCGGGCTTGAGCGCTTGTCGTATAAAAGCGTCTCTATCAGCGCCGTCCGGGGCCCGGCGCATTATCCGCTCACTCATTTCTTCGTCGAGAACTAGCTGCTTACGAAAGACTCTAGCCAATGCTTCCCGGGTAATATCGTCATGGGTTGACCCCAGTCCCCCCGTAAGAATTATGATATCCGCCTGATCAAGCGCGTTCCTTATCTCTATCGCGATTACCTCAATGTCATCAGGTAGCTTAATTACATAGCGAGTCTCATATCCAAGCGTTCTTAACCAATCAGCGATATATTCGGAATTATGATCTCGTGCCTGGCCTGTGACAAGTTCAGTCCCGATAACCGCTATCACCGCTGTATGCTCACGATCGCTCAATTCGTCACCTTATCTACCTGAGATATTGCGCTCTTCCTTGGCTTCCGGAACTTGTTGATCCGGGCCCGGTTTGATCTTCAGATAATAATCTATTCCTGAGATGATCGTTATCGTCACCGCTATTCCCATGACAATATTCGCGACCATAGGCGCGATGTACTGCGGTTTCAGTATCCAAAATATTATCGCTATGACCTGGCTAACTGTCTTAAATTTCCCGAGCGAGCTGGCCGCTATGACTTTCCCGTTCGACCAGGCATAGAGGCGAAGACCGGAAACCGCGAATTCTCTCGTGATTATTATCATCGCCAACCAAGCCGACAACCGCCCCTGCCCTACCAGCGTTATCAGGGCAGCCGAAATCAAAAGCTTGTCTGCGAGAGGGTCGAGAAACTGTCCAAAAACCGTAATCTGATTGTGCTTTCTCGCGACATAACCATCTACGCTGTCTGTCAGGGCGGCGATAACAAAAACGACAACCGCTGCCCAGTCTCCCCATGACAACTGGCTCAGGAGAAAAACTACGAATACAGGGATTAAGATGATTCTCAACAGTGTGAGACGGTTCGCTAAGTTCGACATGTAACCCGTGTCCCAAACAGGTCATAGTTGCCATGACCTGTGATTCTAACGTCTGTGATCACGCCGGGTTTCAACGAGCAGCCCTCTACAATCACTTCACCATCAATTTCCGGGGCCTGGTATCGGCTGCGACCAAAACTTGTTCCACCTTCTGAGGTTTCTATCAGGACTTCGAGCGAACGTCCGACAAACCGCGACTGGCTAGACCTCGCCATCTCATCAATTAGCGCTTCTATCTGTGTCGATCTCTCATTAATAATCTCATTTTCAATTTGATCGGGAAGGCCGGCTGCGGGCGTGCCATCCTCCGCAGAGAACTTAAAGACCCCGACATAGTCCATCCGGGCCGCTCTAAGAAATCTCGACAGGATCATAATATCCTCATCCGTCTCCCCTGGAAACCCGACAATTAACGAGGTCCTTAAAGCAATATCGGGCACCTTGGCCCTGAGGCGGTCTATAATACTCAGGTAGCGATCACCCTCACCCCATCTGTTCATCCTTCTTATAACGCCGGCGCTCGCATGCTGCAGAGGCATATCCAGATAGTGACATACCTTTTCATTCGCGGCGATTGTCTCAATTAATTCGTCGGAAACATGTTGTGGCTGCACATAGAGCAGGCGTATCCAATCAATTCCAGGTGTTTCGCCAATTCTATCAACCAAACTCGCCAAATTTGAATCGTCCTTAAGGTCTCGTCCGTAGAATCCATTGTCTTGTCCCACCAAAACGACCTCCCTGCATTCCCCGGTCGCCAGATAGGCAGCCTCCTTAAGGATCTCGCTTTGGGGCCGGCTCTCATAAGACCCCCATATAGCCGGGATAGCGCAGTAAGAGCAACCGTGGTCGCACCCCCGGGCAATTTCAAGAAAAGCGACGGGTCTTTCGCTATTTGCCTGGAAAGTCATACATAGCTCACCCTTGGCTTCCAGCGCGAGCGGTATCTTGTCCAGCTCATCGAAGGTTAAGAAACAATCTACCTCAGGTATATCCTTAACCAAGGTGTCACGGTAACGTTGGACAAGACACCCGACAGCTATGACTTTTAGTCCCGGCTGTCGGCTCTTGAGAGAAGCGACATCAAGCAGGCAGTTAATCGATTCCTCTTTGGCGGGCTCAATGAAACCGCAGGTGTTGACGATAATAGCTTTGGCCTCAGCTGGTTCGGCCGTGATTTTGACGCCAAAATCCGTCAGTGCTTTTTCAAGTCTTCGTGAGCTAACAGAATTCTTTGGACATCCAAGTGAAATGATGTGAACATCAAGCATTATCTGAGATTTATAAATTGGAGCGGAACGCCGAAATCCTTAGCTTTAACAAGGCGAATCGCTTCCTGGAGATCATCTCTCTTCTTCGCTGACACCCTCACTTGGTCCTCTTGAATTTGAGTGTTAACTTTAAGTTTTTCTTGCTTTAGCAGTTTATTGATATCCCGAGCAATATCTTTCGAAATTCCCTGAACAAAATCCCCGGCCTGACTTCTCTCTCCCCTGGCAGCGTCTTGGGCTTTCCCCAGATGAAACGCCTTAATATCAACACCCCTGTGAACTAACTTAGCTTTGACGATATCCACCAGGCTTTTCAGAGCCATATCATCGGCTGCTGTAAGTTTTATATCGCCATTGGCGGCATCGAGTTCAACTACACAACCTGCTTTTTTCAAGTCATACCGGGTTGTTGCTTCTCTTCTTGCCTGATTGATCGCGTTCTCAACTTCATTCATAGCGATTCTAGAAACGATATCAAAAGAACTGTCCTTAGCCATTCAGTCTCCTATCGCGCTTTTTTGCCTAACCCCGCGCCAGTGGCAGAAAAAATTGTGTTGTCAATATAATAATCAATATAACGAATGCCGCCAAAAAAACAAATCCAAAAAGAAAACGCCTGCGCCTTGTCTTCACTTCCCTGTCCCTGGCAGCAAAAACATCTCTCTTGGCTGGACTTGATGTACCCGCTTTTTCACGATAGCTTTCAAGAAGAGGTTGCGGGTCAATCTCGAGCCATTGAGCGTATGTTTTTAAGAACCCGAGCACATACGCTTCACCTATTATTTCCTTGAACTCGTCACGTTCCATAGCGGAAATATATTTTGCTCTAATCTTTATGGCTTTCTCAACGTCTTTGACGCTTGCTTTTCGTCGTCGACGTTCCTCGGCCAATGTCTGTCCAATTGATGTCATACAAGACTAACCTAGCATAAATTGTTGGCCATGTTAAAATCTCACGCTAAAACCGCCATCATCCGCTCAGTTGATCTCAAGGCTTGTTCTCGCACAGCCTCGGGAATATCTACTTTTGTTTGTTCGTTTAGCAAACTTAAATAGACCTTCTTCAATGTTGTCAGCTTCATGTTGGGACATATCACGTCCTTGCTCGGCAGCAAAAACAGCTTTTGGGGGTTCTCTTTTTGCAGACGATGAAGCATGCCCTCTTCTGACCCCACAATAATAGTCCGGGCCCGGCTTTCAAGCGCGTATTTATACATTCCCGACGTACTGCATATGTGGTCGGCCAAGTCCAAAACTTTAGTCCGGCATTCGGGGTGGGCCATAAAAACAGAGCCCGGATTCTCACTTTTAAGTTTCTTAATCTGCTCGGGGGTTATCTTGTGATGCGTCGGGCAGTAACCAGGCCACAGCACCACCTTCTTCCCGGTTCTATCAGCGACATATCGACCTAGATTTTCATCTGGTATAAAGACCACAGCTTCACCCGGCAAACTCTCGACAACCGCGACCGCGTTGGAGGATGTGCAACAGACATCGCTTTGGGCTTTTACCTCCGCGGATGAATTAACGTAACAAACAACCGGCAGACCGGGATAGCTTTCCTTCAAACTCCGCACATCTGCGGCCGTGATCATGTCAGCCAGCGGACAACCAGCCCTGGGTTCAGGCAAGAGAACTGTTTTCTTAGGATTCAGGATAAAAGCGGTTTCCGCCATGAAATGGACTCCGCAAAAAACTATGACATCCGCCTTGGTTTCAGTCGCCTGCCTCGCTAAACCCAGGGAGTCTCCGGTATAATCAGCGACATCCTGAATTTCAGCTCTCTGATAATTATGCGCCAAGATAACAGCGTTTCTTTCTTCCTTTAATTCTTCTATTTGAGCTACTAAATGCTGTCTTTCCATAAATTATCTTCCATTAGCAAGCGTATTTCAGCAAAAATCCAGTGCCGGACCTTTTTCCTTGATTTCAACCATTCTGTTCTTCTCATCCATGACCACAACTTTTGGCGAAAATGACTCCTTTTCATCATCAGGCACTTGAGCATAGGATACGATAATAATTGTCTCACCTTTTGATATCAGCTTCGCCGCCGCCCCGTTAACGCAGATTTCAGCGGAGCCGCGCCGGCCGCCGATAGCATAAGTTTCCAGTCTCGCCCCGCTTGAGAGACTCAGCACATGAACGTGTTCATTCTCGACGATGTCGACCGCGTCCATAATCTCTTTATCGATCGTGATGCTTCCTTCATAATCGATATTCGCCTCTGTAACTACTGCTCTGTGAATCTTGCTCTTGAGTAATGTTCTTAAAATCATACTTGAATCACCAAATTGTCTATTAGCCTCGCTTCTCCGGCATACACGGCCGCAGCTATTAATATTTTCCCATCTATTATATCAATTTCACCAAGATCGTCAGCTCGACAGAGAGATAGATAGTCGAGTTTTAAGCCCGGTTGGTTCATTATTACTTCAATTGCTGTTGAAATAATCTTGTTTTTGTCCCGTTCTCCCTCTGCAATCATATCACGAGCCAGTCCAAGCGCCGCCGGCAGCGCCGCCGCGGCCAACCTTTGTTTATCCGAAAGATATCTGTTTCTGGAGCTAACGGCCAAACCATCCTGGTCTCTTACAGTCGCCATCCCGACAATTCTTACATCCATATTCAGATCAACCACGACTCTTCTTACTATGATGAGCTGCTGCCAATCTTTCTCACCAAAATAAGCGTTTTGGGGTTTGACGATATTAAGCAGTTTAACCACAACGGTCGCGACTCCGTTGAAATGCCCCGGCCGCGATTTCCCACACAAGACTCTACCGATATTTTTGACGTTGATGATCGTGTGGTTTGAAGTGCCATAGATCTCCGCCACGGAGGGCGCAAATATCAGGCCCGCGCCGGCGTCCGCAGCCAACTTCGCGTCCTCTTCGAGGTCTCGCGGGTAATTATTGAAGTCTTCCTCCGGGCCAAATTGAAGCGGATTAACAAAGATACTCACAACCACGCCATCGCAATCTTGCGCCGCTCGCTTAATGAGCGACAAATGGCCCTCGTGAAGCGCGCCCATTGTCGGGACAAGAGCAATGGTATTAAAACTCAGATTGTTAAGTGATTGCCTGATCTCATGAATAGTTTTTGTGATTTCTGCGGTCTTAAAGGCCTTCATATAGAGATATTAAATCCTAAGAACTCATAAGGCAATTTGATAATCAGCTAAATACGGGGACACCATACCTATTTCTGCTGAGGTCCCGTGGTCATATGTCTGTTTGAAACGTCGTAAACAGCCATGGAGTACCAGTATTTAGAAATGTCTAGTACAAAAGTCCCATAAAAAATAGGCCAAATTACCGATATTGCAACATGCGATTACTGGGTAATCTACAAACATAGATACGCGATTGTATGCTTCTCAAACAGTCGCCAAACAAAGGGTGGTGTTAAAAATGACAGAGGTATTGACTAGAAAAAAGAGCGACGATCTAAAGCTAACCGTTACAGATTCATGCGGATGGTTAGCTTGCATAGCGGTGAACGAAATTTTTGAAGACGCCGGATTCCACGGCAAGAACCTTGCTTATAAGCTCATAAACAAGGAAGACCACCTTGTTGTCATTCTTGACAGCGACTGCTCCAACAAATCAGGGCACGCGGCACCAAAAGAGCACGATGATTCAACAATGATGTCCCTGTGCGACCAGGGAGTTGTTTTGTACTACTACCACTCGATTAAAAACAAACACCATCATGTCTGCCTGGCATTGAAGAAACAGACAGGTCACGAGATTGAACAAATACCTGATGACTAATATAGGTTTGCGTCAGTCGTGAGCAGCTGGTAAAGGGGGCCGGAGTCCTTAAAAAACCGGCCTTCCTTTTTTTTCTCACCAATATCCTCATTCACTCACGGATGAGTTTGATCATTGCTACTTCACTACGCTTGGAATCTAGCTGATGTGTGCTATAATTTTTTTGTGTCTTTATGGGTATAACAGAACCTAAAGATTGTACTATGAGGGTTTAAAGCTGTAGTCAAGAATGGGGCGCTTGATGTCGATCTATAGTAGTGATCGCCGGGTGCTGTATTTTTGTATGAGTGAGGGTGACAAAAGATAGATAAAAAGGTCTCTTTATTTTCCAGGATTCTCATTATCGGAATCTCGATCGGGATGATGTTGCCGCCAATGGCGGTGTCATTACCTGTTGACGATCAAATCACCAAAATCGATTCAGAGATCGAGCAGAAGAAAAAGCAGGCCGCTTCGACCAAAGAACAACTCGAAACTTTAAAGCCCGACTTAGAAACGATACTCGAAGAATATCAAAACGCCAACGGGAAACTGTACGAAATCGATAACGCGATCGCCAAGAAACAGCAAGAACTTAATAGCGCTACCGAACAACAAATATTTTACCAAAAGATTCTGAATAAACTGAGCGTCTTCGCTTATAGAGACGGCGATGTCCACTTCCTTGAAGTTATCTTGGGAACGCGTTCGTTCAAAGACCTCATCGTCCGGGTTGATTATCTTAACAAGCTGACACAGCGCCAGGCGCAGATCCTTTTTGCATCAAAGAGATTACGCGAGGTCATAAAAGAAAAACGAGACCAGTTAGAAGCCGATAAATCACTACAAAAAGCCTTAGTCGCTTCTGTACAGGCTAAACAGCAACGGTTCAAAGGATTGCTAGCTCAGCAGCAATCATTGTTAGACTCCTTAGGCGGCGACATTGATAAACTCGAGTCTGATAAAACCAAGAAAGAAAAAGAGAGAGAATTGGCCCGAGCCACAGCGAAAACAGCAAATATCTCAGCGAATATCCAAATGGGGTTTCCCATCCCCAGCCCGTACGGACATGTCTACATAAATGACTGGGGTTTCCCAAGAGCAACCACCAAAGGCGGGCATCAAGGTACGGATATTTTCGGGGCCAAAGGGACCCCGCTGATCGCGGTAGCGGACGGCGTCATCGGCAGTTCTTTCGGTTATCTGCGAATCGGCGGCTATCGAATGCATTTAATATCAGACGATGGCGTGGACTACTACTACGCTCATCTAGACAATGATACCCCCGGTACCGATGACGGCAAAGGCGGCGCCTCTACCGCATACGCGGAAGGAATCGCCCCCGGAGTTATAGTTAAAAGAGGCCAGGTAATCGGTTACGTTGGCGATAGCGGCGATGCAGAGAGCACTCCGCCCCACGTGCATTTTGGAATTACCCTTAAGAGTTGGATTAACCCGTACCCTTACCTAAGAGCGGCCGACTGGAAATAGTTATTAATCCGCTTCTTGCCAGAAGTAATTGACTGTCTCAAAACGACTCATATTCTCGTTCTATTCATATCTAAATAGATCCTGACGCACACCGTTACCACAGCAATACGCTTATCGTAAATTACGTTTTCAACGGACTAAACACACGTCAATATTTCCGAAAACCATGTGTTTAAAAAAGCCGCGTCTTGGAACAATACGCAATGAGGTGACTATATTTTGGGTGTTCAAAAAGGCGATACAATCTCGATCCATTATCTGGGCCGTCTAGACGACGGCGAAGAATTTGACAGCAGTTTTTCAAGAGAACCCATTATGTTTACGGTTGGTACGGGAGAGGTGGTTGAAGCCATAGAAGAAGGTGTTGTCGGCCTTGAGCCGGGAGAAAAGCGCACAATCCAGGTGACACCTGACAAAGGCTTTGGACCGCGCCACGATGAGCTTATCCGGGCCGTTCCAAGGAGCCTTCTGGGAGATCAGGAAGCAACTCCGGGTGAGCCCATGGAGATTCAGACTGAAGACGGTCAGATACTAATTGCTGTAGTAGAGGATATTGATGACAAGAACCTTATACTTGACCTGAATCATCCGTTGTCCGGAAAAAACCTTGAGTTCGATATTCAGGTGCTTTCCATTGAGCAACGAGCGGCCTGACAGTTCTAGCCAGGCTCCGTACAACTCAACCATCATCCTGTCTAGCGTGTCTGCAACTGATCTATACTTTTAATCATAAAACAGCCTATGATACTTTTGATCATAGGCTGTTTTTATTTTAATGACTCTCAAGAAAGCTCTTGCAACGATCCTGGTCCCACCGATGATTCTAGATGGTGAACTCATTCATCATCGTACGGATTTTTTGAGTGATATCAGTGGCTTCCCCGTACTGGCGTTGCCATACATTTCTTCCAAAGATTAAGCCCGTTGCCCCGGACTCCATCGCCAGCCTGGCCTTATTTAATAGGTCTTCGTCACTGACGCGACTACCCCCGGCAAAGATTACAAGTGTTCTGCCGGCTGAGCTAACAATCTTGGTCACAGCTTCCTGTAAGCTCGGTCGCCATTCATTGTATGGAGCCGGTTGCTCGCTCAACTTGTCATGCTCCAATTTCGGCATATTCACCTTTACTATGTCGGCTCCGAGTTCACACGCGACTCTGGCGGCGTAATCAATGGCGTACATGCTCTCACGACCGCCTTTTTTCGCGATAGCTTCCCCTCTCGGATACGACCATACGACCAGAGGCATTCCAAAATGCTCAGCTTCTTCTCTGATCGCGGCCAACTGCAAGAAATCCTCGTCTTGGGCCGGCGACCCGACATAAAGCGTGTAGCCAATCGCGTCCGCGCCCAGGCGCACCGCGTCTTCAACTGAAGCCGTTTGAGGAGAAAACGCGGCCTCATCACTTGGAATAGTTGTTTTGCCGTTCAATTTCAGAACCAACGGAACTCGTCCCGCGTAGCTGCTGAGATATTTCTCAGCCAGACCCACGTGAAGAGCAATGCCCGAAAAACCCGCCTCAACCGCCAGCCTGAACTGGAATTCCGGATCAAGACTGTCCGGGTTGTCAAAAAAATCAACGGGGCCGTGCTCAAGGCCCTGATCGATCGGGAGCAGCAGCAAAGTGCCGTTCGCCGGGCCGTGCTCATAAAGCAGTCTGTGCAAACGTACTCGTTTTCCTGGAGATAAATTCATGTCACTGAGCTTCACACGAGGAATTGTCCTCAACATCTACATCACCTCAAACCTTTCGTTCTACTATTTATTCCAAATATGGGCCTGTCTAATCCCCTTTTTTAAAGCCACAGGCCAATCTTCGATTCAGATTGTCCTGAATTCTTATAACAAATATACACTTATAAAGAAAGACCTTGCAAGAACCAAGAGAGTGAGTGTCAAAACACTAATACTTACCCTCTTTAAGCGGGTTGCGCCAAAGGGCCTCCAGCTCGATGGCGAATATGTCGCTACCCTTCTTCCGAAAGAACAACATCAACCACTCGGCTCTTCCCTACCCCACAGAAACGTTGATTACCAAGCCGGGCCTCCCACGCTTGGAGCCAACATCGCCCCGGCATATATGGGAGCAACTCCAGGGCTTGAGTCATCAAACCTGCCCTCCACACAAATGTCGAGTATCTGACAGTTGTTTATCTGCTTAGTTTTCGCTTGCGCCAGGTGTCAGTTATAATGGGTTTGGATAGATAATAGAAAACAGATATCCGGAGGTAGCTATGGACATTGCTTATTGCGACGCTTTGCGGTTCGCCATCGATTATGAAAAAAAGGGTGAGGAGTACTACCGAAAAACAGGCAATGAGACTAAGGATCATTTAGCGCGCAAAACTCTGTTTATGCTGGCTGACGAAGAGATCGATCACATCAGAAAAATCGAACAATTCAATGACCATCTTCTTGGAACAGCTGATTTTGATATGAACAAGGAGTGTGCGCTCACACTGCCGGAGCGTGTGAAAACGTTCATCGCGGAAGTAAAGGAAAGCGCGAAAGCAAGCGGTGAAGGGGAAATTTCTGATATCAACGTCTACAGCACGGCGATGGCCAATGAGAAACAGGGCTATGAGATGTATGCGAGTGTGCAGGAAAGCTCAAAAGATGATCGCCTTAAGCAGTTTTTCGGTTTTCTCGCTGATGAGGAAAGAGCTCACTATAAACTACTGTCGGCGTCCAAAAAATACCTTGAAGACCCGTCGTATTACTTTGAAGAGGACGGCGGCTGGATATTCGGCTAAATAATTGACGTTGTGCCTAGTATAAATGGTCGCTGTCCCTATTTAAAAGAGTTGACGATCTGGTCGGCTACTTTTCCGGCGTTTATGACGCAATCATTAAAACCTACACCTCTAAAGGCATTGCCTGTCAAAACCAGACCCGGATAGTTTTCGATAATGCCCGCGATCTTATTGATTCGCTCTTCGTGACCGACCACGTATTGAGGAATCGCCCGCTTATGCCTGATCACCTGTGTGAAAGTCGGATCGCTCGATACCCCTAGAATCTCGTGTAGTTCCTTTTGGACCAAATCGAGAGTTTCCTTATCGCTGAGAGCAGTCGCATCCGGGTTGATCGCACCGCCAACCATAGTTCGCAGTGCCACCTTGCCAGTCGGCGCTTGCCCCTCGAAAATACTTGAATTCCAGAGGTTTCCCAAGATACCTCGCTTTTCGCGTTTGGGAGCCAGGAAACCAAACCCATCTAGATCGTGGCCAAACCCGGCTTTGTCATATCCGGAAACAATGACATTTACGGGAACATACTGGATGCCGTCGATAAGCTCGGCGGCGTCCCCGGCGAGATTCTTAAGTATTTTGGCGGCCACATAGGCCGGGACCGCCATCACAACTATGTCAGCCTCTAAACGCTCGCCGTTGGCGCGCTCAATTTGATATCTTCCATCTTCTTTCGAGAGCCCAACGACCTCGGCCCCGGTGATAATATCGCCCGTGAACTTGTCTTTTAAGCGGTCAACGACTTGGGACATTCCGGCTTGAAACGTGGTCAATTTGCCGCTGGAGCCAACCATGCCTTCCGACTTCGGGCCTTCCTTTTTGACTTCGGCGCCTTCGACCTTGGCTTTTGCTTTCTTTGCTTTCGAGCGGCGCATCTGAGCTTTGAGCAGGCTGCCGCTACCTTCTTTTTCAAGTTCAAGCATGACCGGAAAGCAGCTCTTGACACTCAACTGCTCAGCATCGCCGGCGAAAATACCGACAACCATGGCCGACACCAGCTTATCGACGATCTCCGCTCCCAGATGACGACGGGCGAATTCAGCTATCGTTTCATCTTTCGAAGGATCCGCCGGTTTAGTCCGCAGCTCCCACAGAGCCCGTAATTTCCCCGGCCAACTTATCATCTTTGTCTTTATGAAGCCGGGGGGCGACATCGGCAGAAGCTGCAGCTTGCCGTCGATCAAGACATACCTTTTGCGCGCGGAGTCATTACTGACAACTAGATCAGGCGCCATCTCTAACTGGTTAACCATTCTCAGCACGGGCGGCTTGTTATCGATAAATCCCAGCGGCCCGCTTTCGCAGACGAAACCATCGACAATTTCAGTCCTGATCTTCCCGCCCAGGCGCTTGTCGCTCTCCAGAACGGAAATATTATGAGTCTGGCCGGCCTGCCGCGCTTTTTCCTGAATCATGTACGCGCACGCCATACCTGAAATACCGCCGCCGATTACCACAACAGTAGACACAGATAAACCTCCTTTAAAATTTACATTTATAACATTTTAAATATGGCCTGAGCTTATTGGGCCGCGCTTTTTGTGAGTCTCTTGCTCGTTATACCGGCTAGGGCTTCGATAAAAAGGCTTGAGCTGTTAAGCGACGGGCTTCTCTCAAACTTCTCGACGCCGTGATCAAGGGCTTGTTTCTTGTACTGGATATCAATTTCATAAAGCGTCTCGATGTGATCGCTGACAAAACTGATCGGCACGACCAAAAGATTTTTGACTCCGCTGTCGCCCATCTCTTTGATAACATTATCTGTCTGCGGTTCCATCCATTTTACTGGCCCGCTCCGGCTTTGAAATGCCAGGCTCCATTTAACCGGACCTATCCTGTCCAGTACACCTTGTATGGTCGCGTCTAGATGTTTTGGATACGGATCACCCCGGTCTACAAAATCTTGCGGGAGGCTATGGGCGCTGAAAAGGACCGTTGGGCTTTCAGTGAACCGAGTGAGGCCGTCCTCAACACTTTCGGCCAACGCGTCAAGATATCTTTTATCGTCATACCAACTTTGAATGGCCCCGACTTTTAGACTGCTCTTTCTTTTGTTGAGAATGCTTTCCAGTTCCAGTAGGCACGAACCAGTCGTCGCCCCTGAGTAGTGCGGAAACATGCTCAGAACGATGATCTGCTTGAAGCCGTCTTTCTCAATCTCATCAACCGCTTCTCGAATAAAGGGGTGCCAATAACTCATGCCCACATAAGCGCGGCAGTCTTTCCCCGTCTTTTTGAGCGCCTCCTCAAGTTTTTGGGCTTGATCTTGCGTGAGCTTTAAAATCGGTGAACCGCCGCCAATAGCCAGATAACGGGCAGCCACCTTCCGGGCTCTGCTTCTGGCAATGATTCTGGCCGTGATTGGTTGGATGGGTAATTTGATTATCGACCGATCAGAGAAAAGGTTCTGCAGAAACGGGCGTATGGCCGAGATCGTATCAGGCCCGCCCAGATTCAACAGAAGTACGGCGAAAGGTTCGCTGGGATCAATCTCATCGTTCAATCTAATCCGCTTCCCTTCAATTAAAAAACTCTATCCCTACTCATTTATTTTACTGCTTATCCTATGAACTGCTTCCACGAGCGCTTGGGCATGTTCTACAGAAGTTGGAGGCAGTATACCGTGCCCTAAATTGAATATGTGTCCGCGAGGCCCGGCTTGTCTAATTATTTCCTCGGCCCTTTCTTCTATCTTCTCGATCGGTAAAAAAAGCGCGAGAGGGTCAAGATTTCCCTGCACCGGCACGTCCGCGCCGATCAGTTCTCTGGCATCGCCAATCTCTATACGCCAGTCGACGCCGACAACATCGCTCCCGGCTGACGCGACAAGCGGCAAAGCTGCCGGGTTGCCTTGGAGAAAATGAATTGTGGGAACTCCTTGATCTTCAAGCGCTTTGAAAATTTGCTTGCTATAGGGCAACACCGACTCGCGGTAATCCTTAGGGGCAAGAGATCCACCCCAACTATCAAAGAGCTGAACAGCCTGAGCTCCCGCTGCTATCTGCGCTTTTAAATATTCAATAACCGCGGCGGTCACTTTCTCCATCAGCTTATGCCAGACAGCCGGTTGTTGAAATATCAATGTCTTTACTTTCAGGAAGTTCGAGGAGCTGCCCCCTTCAATCATATAGCTGGCGAGAGTAAAAGGCGCACCCGAAAAACCGATTACGGGAACGCGTCCCTCCAACTCGCGCCGGAGTATCCTGATAGTTTCCATCACAAACGGCATTGTCTGCTCTGGGTCAGGCACACCCAGTTTATCGACACCGGCTATGTCTGTTATGGGTTCATTAAGCACGGGGCTCGGATTAAATTCGAGCGGCAAACCCATCGCCTCAGCGATTATTAAAATATCGGAAAAGAGAATAGCCGCGTCCACCCCAAGCCTGTCGATCGGTTGAATTGTAACCTCAGCCGCTATCTCAGGTGTTTTGCAAAGTTCCAGAAAAGGGACATTTTTTCGGATAGCCCGGTATTCCGGCAAGTATCTTCCAGCCTGACGCATTATCCAAATCGGAGTGGCGTCAACCGCCTCTCCACGACAAGCTTTTAGAAAACGATAATCAGTCTGCTTCATCTGTTGAACTCCTATTTGTCCGGTCTTTCATCCGTCCCGTTATGCGCAGGTTCCAAGACGTGCTCAGTCTCCTTATCGCGAGCGCGAAACGGAATGTAATTACAGAACGGCTCTTCCGCAAGATAGTCGCCGTAGACGGCATCCGCCCTGGCCCGGCACCCACCGCAGACATTGAGATACTCACATACACCGCATCGACCCTTGTACTGCTTAAAGTCTCGAAGGGAATTAAACAAGTCTGAGTTTTCCCAGATTTCTTTAAAGCTCTTTTCTTTAACATTTCCGGCACTGACCGGAAAATAACTGCACGGCTGCAAGTCGCCTTTTTGTGTGATAAGCGCTATCGATTGTGCCGCGATGCAGCCCTTTCCCCCGCCCGTTGAGAAAGATAGGCTCCGCCTCTTATAATCGATGCCCAGCTCTTTGGCTTTCTGAATGGAAACACGGTAGTAATGAGGGGCGCACGTCGGCCTCATTAACATATCAGATTCATCGAGCTCCTGGTTAAAGTGCCAGTCAAGTATTTCTTCATAATCCTCGGCTGATATCAGTTCATTCATAATATCCTCGCCTCGACCGGTCGGGACTATCATAAACATATACCAGGCAGTCGCCCCAAGCTCTTTAGCGAGTTTGTAGGTGTTCTCAATATCTGTCTGATTTCTCTTGGTGAAACTCGAGTTTATCAAGAAAGGAATGCCATGTTTTTTAAGGTAGTCGATGCCTCTCAGCGTCCCGGCAAACGCGCCCTTTTGCTTTCTAAAATCATCGTGGATCTCGGCGGTCGACCCGTCCAAACTGAGCGAGACCATCTTAATGTCGGTCTCTTTCATTTTCTCGCAGACACTGTCATTAATTAGTGTGCCGTTCGTGGCGATGCACATCCTCAGGCCCTGTTCTGTCCCGTATGCGGCAATCTCGAACAGATCCTTGCGCATAAGCGGCTCGCCGCCGGACAATACAATCACCGGTTTAGCATATGACGCAATGTCGTCTATCAGGGCTCGGGCTTCATCAGTCGTAAAATCACCCTCCCCTGACTCCATGCCGGCGTCACAGCGACAATGTATACAATTAAGATTGCAGCGTACCGTTGTCTCCCAGGCCAACCATTTCGGAACAAATAGCTCTTTCTCAGTCATACAGGTGTCTCCTCAGACAAAACAAGTGGCTCGCCAACTGGTCACGGCGGCCACCTCCAGTTAATAAGTCTTTCGCTTATTTTATCACACGCAGGCCGACAGCGAAAATATCAAAATAGCCTTGGCTTTTTCAGCTTTCACGGTCATCATGGCCATCTTTATCGGCGGCGTAGTCATGCGAGTAATTACTGCGTTCTAATCCCGGTTCTTCTTTTGATCCAGTTTATTCTGTTACAATGTCAATCGATTGTCTGATGGGAGACCTGCTATGAAAATACCTGATGAAAGCTTTTTGTCGTCCAAATACCATGGCACGGGATGGTTCAAACCGGGAGACTGGCAAGAGCTGCTCTTGGTTGGCTCTGCGGTAAAACTTGAGGTTTTTATCACACTCAACTTGTCGCCAATGAGCGCGATCGGTCTTGCTGATGACCTGAGTTTCGACCAACGAACGACGACTGTTATGCTGGACGCTCTCTGCGCTCTGGGCTACCTTGAATTTACAGATGGCGTCTATTCACTGACCCCGCCATGCAAGAAGCGCTTTGGGGATAAAAGCGGCCGGGATTATCTAGGCTGGTCAGTCTCGCATAGTTGGAGACTGGTTCAAAGATGGTCGACCCTGCCGGAAGTGCTGGTAAATGGCGAGCCGAACCCGGGCGACAGGTTCTTAGAGTCTGTCGAGGGTTTCGTGCGGGCCATGGATGTGTACGCGGCCCCGACCGCTGCAGAAGCTGTTGGCTTGTGTCTGGACAGACAGCCTCAGGCGAGCTCGGCTCTCGACATAGGCGGCGCCACCGGAACGGTCAGCAAGATATTCGCCGACCGTGGTCTGAAAGTCGTTCTATTTGACCGGCCTGATGTCAAAGAAGCAATTGAAAATGAAATCTCAGCGGGCTGGCCCCGTATCTCCATAGTCGGCGGAGACTTCAATGAATCTCTGCCAGATGGTCAATTTGACATCGTCTTTCTCGGCAACATTGCTCACATCTACGGGGCTGAGAGTAACCAGGTTCTATTCAAGCGCGTTTATGATCGACTAGCGCCGGCAGGCTTGATCGCTATCCAGGACTATGTTCGCGGACGCAGTCCGTCCGCGCCGCTTTTTGGCGTCAACATGCTGGTAAACACGTTCAGCGGTGGGACTTGGACAAAAGATGAATATTCCGATTGGCTGACAGGAGCGGGCTTTTCTGTGCCTGAGATTGTAGACCTTGAGGATCGCGACCAACAGCTCATATTAGCCCTTAAGGATAATCCATAGGGGACGTCCCCTAGACTCTTTCTTTGCATATTTCAGAGCAAGTAAAGGAAGTTAATTAACTACGTCCCCTAGGTGATATGCCAGGTACGTTCATACTCAAGGCGCGCCTCAATTAACTCGTCTATGGCGGGCTGCCACTCATTTTGCATTTGAAATCGTTCCGGGCTTTCATAATAGAGGTCGATCGCTTTGCGGTAAAGCCTGGTGGCGCCGGCAATATATTCCAGCGGCATAGCTCGACCTTCTATCTTGAGGACCTTGACCCCCATATCGATATAAAAAGGAAGTCTATCCAACCCGACATCATCCGGTCGACGCATCAAACGGCCATTTTCCCGAGTAACGCTGTTGCTTTCCAGACTGCAACTGCGCTTGCAGATAAGTTGGCATTCGCCCTTCGTGTTGTTCTGTCCAAACAACCGATGCTCTTTTAGATCGGGATCATAATCCCATCGTTGCCGCCAATAGCTGCTCATATAGCAGTCACCGTCATACATGTAGCAGATGCCGCCATGGACGAAAACCTCAAGATCAATATCGACTTCCTCCCGAATAAGACGGATCTCCTCCATATCGCCGAGGCTTCTTGAGACCACGACCACACTCGCGCCTCTCTCTTTATAAAACTTCGCAGCTTCGGCATTGACGATGCTCGTCATAATGCTGGCGTGAATCGGCAGGTTCGGATAGTTTTTATGGATGTGCTCCATAACTGAGATATCGCTGACTATGACACCATCGGCCTTGAGATTGCTCACATTCGCCAATCGCTTATCGAAAATAGGCAGGTCCTGAGGTTTGGGACAGACATTTGTTGTGACATAAACTTTTCTGCCTCGGCTATGGGCATAGTCGATCAACTCGCCGATGTTCTCGTCAAACTCCACCCGCTTCGGGCGCATACTGATGTTTTTTATACCAGCGTAAACGACATCCGCTCCGCTATCAAAAGCCACCTTGGCCGCCTCCATGCTGCCGGCGGGCGACATTAATTCAACTTTCTTCTGTCCGTTATTCGACACAGGTCTCACCTGCACCTACATAGTCTCTGCCACTCTTTCCAAAGTACCATCCGTTACACAGACCCTTTGAGGCGAGCTCACGCGCGGCAATAACGGTTTCATTACCAACTTTTTTACCGGCCGCGATGTCATCCAGGGCCTTGTTGTATATCTTTCCGAGCAAGTTGATCTTTAAGGAGCTTTCAAAATACGTCTCAAACCTCCAGGAAGTCAGCCCGATTTCCAGTAATTCATCGAGATGTTCTATCAAGCAATAATCTTCACCTGTTAACAAGGAAGTCCCAACTGAACGCATGCGCCAGCCGTCAAGTTCAAGATAGAAGTCCTCGGAGCATTCCTGGTGGCACACCCCCTTATTTCCATTAACAAGCTGACACGAGAAAGCCATTCCCAGCGACAATAATCCGTGCACCGGTCTCTCAAACTCAACGCCCTCTACCCCCGCGACAATAGCCAATTCAGGGCCGGTCAGCTCATGGCTGGGTACTATTCTGGCAGCGCCGAGTCTTTTGAAGACAGCCGCGGATCGCTCGTTGTAAACATTGGCGAAGTTGCCGACATGAACGCGCAAGTCTGAAAAATCTTTTCTAAGAAGACGAAATATCCCAACATCATGAGCCTCGACAGCGTCAATGCCGGCCTGCCGGGCTGCGTCTATAGCTTTTCTGATTAACGGTAATTCGCTCGCCTTGGGTATTGCCGGTGTGACAAGATACGCTTTTTTACCTTTAGCGTGAAGTTCATTAACAGCTGACTTCATATCATCAATGGCCGTTAAGAAGTTTCCTTTGATTTTCAGGCAGTAGGGTTGGCCTAGATAGAAAGCGTCAAAATACTTAGTCTCAATATCGTCGAGTACTTTTTTACTAGGAATAGAGGCTGCAAATTCAACCGGCCTTTTCATTTCACTCTTTGTCGCCGGCATGAATATATACAATACCCCCGGTGAGCGGATAATACTTCACGTTTTTAAAACCGGCTTTAGTCATCTCCTCGCTAAATTTATCAGGTTTATAGTAGACCCGGATCGAATCAGGAAGATAGTCATAGACACCGGTTTTATCTCGTGTAATCAACGCGCCTATCCGTGGCATTAATGAATATGAATATATCTGGTAGAGCTTGCGAAAGACGGGATTATAGGGTTCAAAGAAATCCAGCACAACTGCTCTCCCGCCAGGTTTTAGCACCCGGTACATTTCTTGGAAATGTTTGTCTATGTTCAGATGGCGTGAGGCCACCGCTACTGTCGCCCGATTAAATTCATTATCGGGAAGCGGCAGGTCTTCGGCGTCCCCGTGCGTATTAGTTATTCTGTCTTGTAAGCCGAACTTTTTAATTTTAAAATCCCCGACCTCTTGCATGTCTTTGTTCCAGTCAACACCTGTGACATGACCCTTTGGCCCGATTTTTTCAGCCAACATAATAGCAACATCATTTGTGCCCGTGCAGACATCGACACATTTGTCGCCTGGTTGAGGATTTACTTCTTTTACAGCCTTGCGTTTCCAACCGTAATGCATTCCGAAACTCATCAGACTGTTCGCTATATCATATCTTTTGGCAACCGACGTGAAGAATGCTTGAACTGTCTCCTCAGTCTCCGGCCGCTTAACATCTTCAAGCCTCTTGTCTAAACTCAAACCCTTTAACCTCCTGATCGCCCAAAACTTTAGTTTAACCCACTATCAGCAAATTGACCATTAATAACATAAGCAGAACAAACGGATATATCGCTGATTTGTTATAAAGTCTGCGCGACACCTCTGGACGCGGGTCTCTCATTAATCGATAGCCGGGAATCAAAAGCACATATATCGCCACGGCTACAGCGCCGATAATAAACGGCCCCGGCATTTCCAACATGATCATCAAAGGTATACTCACAAGGAAACTCGCCGTTAAAGCGACGAACACGATTCTCCCGGCCATGACTTTACCCAGAACCACTGGAATTGTCTTAACTCCCAAGGCTTCATCCTCTTGGACATCGTTAAAATCATTGGGAATATTGCGACCCCCGATTTCCCAGAGGAATGTCCAGATCCCAAAGAGGACAAATGTAGTCGTGTTCGGCTCCGCGACTACCATCCAGCCGGCCAGTGCGCCCAGCGTTACAGCTGTCGCCACCGCCAAGAACTTCCAATATGTAAACGCCCCCATGAGAGAATAAAGCGCCACGCTCACGGCTATAGCAACAAAAAGCGGCCACAGGGAGGGTTTTAAGACATAAATCAGCGCAACGCTGACGACAGACAACAAGCTTACCCATATGATTCCAGTCGTTACGCTAATGACGCCTCTGGCGACCGGGTGATGAATGAAGAGCGACCCCAAGTCGAGCTCGCCCCTTTCCGCTTCCTCGGCTGCGCGGCGTCTGTCCAGAGGTATATCCAGAAGATCATTTAAGCCAATGAGCGCACCTGTGCCCGTAAAACAGGCAAAAACGCCGATAACAATGATTCTCATATCCGGCAAGCTGCCGGTTGCGAAAATCGCCGCCAGACCAGCGTGAGCCACAACAAATACCGCGACTATCGCGCGAGACATCCCTAAAAGAGCCCTGATAACTTCCGAAATCCGGCTACCACTTAACGGTTTGGATTGTCCGGCGTTAGCATCAATTAGGTCAGATGATTTAGTGTTAGGAAAGTTTTGCCCCTTAGACATGGCTAAACAATAATGATTTTACGAACTTACGTCAATTATTTCGCTCATTTGACGTTCAACACCCGGGGACGTTCCTCAATTACTGCAATTACTTCGCTGACCAGTTGTAACAGTGGGGCTTTTAGGTATTCTACTATAGATTCTCCACCAGCAACTCATGTATCAAACCGTTTGATGCCACGAGACCGGGATGAAAATGATCAAAAGCTGAGCCGTCATATTTTGACAAACGCCCGCCGGCTTCCTCAACTATAAGCCCAGCGGCAGCTGTGTCCCAGGGCTTGAGCTCAACCTCCCAAAAACCGTCAAAGCGTCCACAAGCCAGAGCGCATAAATCGAGGCTGGCGGCCCCGGCGCGCCGCACTCCCTGGCACATCAGCGACAACCTCTTAAAGTCGGCCATGATCTTGTCGGGGTTCTCGCGTAGAGAATATGGAAAACCTGTCGCCAGCAAGGCCGCATTGAGATTGTTTATTTTTGAGACGCTGATGGGCTTACCGTTTAAGGTCGCTCCCCCACCGCGCGTGGCGGCAAAGAGCTCATCAAGATTCGGATCATAAACAACTCCAAGCGCTGGTTGCCCGTCGGTGAAAAGCCCGATCGAAACCGCGTAAACAGGAAAACCATGCGCGTAATTTATTGTGCCGTCAATCGGATCTATGATCCAGAGAAAGGCCCCTTCGCGACTGCCGCCCTGCTCTTCTCCTAAAATAGAGTGGCCGGGAAAGTTACTCTCGAGCTCGGAAACGATAAATTTTTCTGATTCTATGTCCGCGTCCGTCACAAGATCAACCGGACCTTTGTGTGTGATAATCGGTCTGTCTTTAGCTTTCTTTTTTATCAGTGCTCCAGCACCAATCGCTATCTCAGATACGATTTTCAGCCAGTCCTGTTGTCTGCCCGCGATCTCTTTTAACACAGTCACCTCATCAATTGATAAATTGAGCCAAAGGGTATTCGCCGCGTTACGATTGTGGCTCTAGAGAACAGAGTCAAGCGTCCTGTCTTCATCAGCCAGCTCTTCTTGCTTAGCATCTGTTAGCTCAACACCGCTGATGATGGCTTTTTCTGCCCACTTCCGCTCTTTTGCGTCTCTCATCATTAGAAAAGCGGCCCTAAGCCGGCCTTCTTTTAAATAAAACACAGATGCCGATTTGCTGCCAAGGGATCCGCGATTAATGACAGTATCAGTGTCGGAATTATCACCCAACCATTCCCATGAAAAATCAAACATATCTGAAAAAAAGTAAGCGACCTTGTTATAGGTCCTACTGTCGCCCATCATATTAGCGGCGGCTAACTCCCCTTGCGTGATGGCGTTGTCCCAATGTTCAACGCGTCGTCTTTTCCCGAATATCGGGTCATAGAAATTGGCGACATCCCCAGCGGCGTAAATGTCCGGTATGCTCGAGCGCATGTACTCATCGACCCTCACGCCATTGTCGACCTCCACCCCTGAACCCTCAAGGAACTGAGTGTTTGGAATTACCCCTATTCCGACAGCCGCAATATCACACTGACGGCTATTCCCTGCTTTTGTTACAACATTGATTCCGTCTCCGGTCATCTCAAAACTATCCACCGAGTCACCATAGACAATCGCGACCCCTTGGTTTTTGAAGTAATCTTCGAAGAAAACGGACAGCTCCGGTGAGCCTAATTTTGCGAACAGCTTATTGTCTCTCACGAGCATTGTCGTTTCGACATTCTTCTGGACAAAGGCTGACGCCAATTCCATACCAATAAAACCAGCCCCCACTATCAGAGCCCTTTGTGCCTTGCCCAAAGATTCGTTTATCGCCAGTGAATCATCTAAAGATCTTAAGTAGAAGATGTTCTCTAGATCAGCTCCCGGTACGCTGAGGTGACGCGGAGCAGCCCCTGTAGCTACAAGCATCTTATCAAAATGATATTGAATACCGTCGTCCCCGACCGCGATCTTCTTATCGCCGTCAACTTCTGTAATTCTCGAACCGAGAACCAGTTCAACCTTCTGGTCTTGATAGAAGTCAGGTTTGAATACCCCTATCTGATCCGGATTCTGATATCCCAGCAAAAGGCCTTTTGATAGCGGAGGACGATTGTAAGGCAATCGCTTCTCCGCGGATATGATCATTATTCTCCCCGAAGCTCGACGGCCCCGTAACTCAGCGGCACATTTGGCGGCCGCCAGACCACCGCCCACTAGTAGATAGTCAACCTTTTCCATTCTCAGTCCTCCAGGTGAATCTCCCCACCTGAGATCACGTGCTTCAGTGTTTTCATTGGTTTTTGGACCGGTCCCGTCAGAACCTCGCCGCCAGGCTTGAAGCGTGAACCATGACATGGACAATCCCAAGTTAATTCAGCTTCATTCCAGTCAACTTGACACCCCATATGAGGACAGATATTTTCTAACACTATCAACTGATTGTCTTCGCTAAAAACGGCTACCTCGCGCTCGTCCACGACCCCCGTGAGTCCAGTGCGGCTCTCCAGATCTGAGATCTTCACTAACACCACCCCTTTGCTTATTTTCTCTATACCCCTATGTTTACATGAATTTAGAGCTGAATGAAACTATAATATGGCTGTGATGGATCAAACAGCGAACGGTAGGTTATTCAGGGGATTGCTTATGGCGATGTCCCTCGTCATTTTTTCATCAATCGTTTTAGCGGGTTGTACCGGACCAAGGCCCCGTAAACAGAGTCAGAGCCCAAAACTTATCGAGCCTATCAAGAAAAGCAAAGGCCCTAAACTGCTGTCTGAAATCGTTAATTTGGAAGTCCCCACAGATTTGCAATTCAGCGCTGACGGCACTCTCTTTTTCACTGAGAAGACCGGTGCTCTGCGAGTAGTAAAAGACGGTAAGTTGCGATCGAGGCCCGTGGCCACATTTAATGTCCCTGAAATTTTCGGTTACCATGAAACCGGTCTTTTGGGGCTAGCTTTACACCCGCGATTCAGCCGGAACAACCTGATCTTTGTTTATCACACTTACCGAGCCGACGGCAAACTCTACAATCGCGTTGTGCGTTTCGATTGGCGGCGGCCCCGTAGAAAAACAACAATTATTGACAGTATTTTGGGCGGCCGCGTTCATGACGGCGGCAAGCTTGTCTTTGGCCCCGACAAAAGACTATATATCTCTGCCGGTGAAACCGGCCAATCACGGCTATCTCGCCGCACCGACTCACCTAACGGCAAAATATTGAGACTAACCAGCGCCGGGAAGATTCCAGATGATAACCCCTTTCCCGGCTCACCTGTTTTTGCCTATGGCCTCAGAAATGTTTTCGGACTAACCTTTGATTCGCAGGGAAAACTTTACGCGACGGAAAACGGGCCCGAGAAAAATGATGAGATAAACCTAATCGAGTCGGGCCTGGATTATGGCTGGCCGATTGAGACCGGAGCTGGAACAGGTCGTTTCGTGCGCCCTCTGGCTACGTTTAGACAGTCTATCTCTCCGACGGGCATTGTCTTCTATAACAAAGAGCTGATTCAATCCCTACAAGATAAGCTTGTCTTCGGGGATTACAACAACGGCAACCTTTACACTCTTGATCCGCGTAAGACCAATGAAAAACCCAAGATCGTGGCGACTTTTGATGAGGGCATAACCGCAATCGCTGTGGCCCCCGATGGAGCCTTGTACATCGCCACCGAGTCAGCTATTGAGAGAGTTGACAAGATAGAACCTTGATACAAAAAAAATCACGGACCCGGCGGGCCCGTGATTGATTATACTTAATTTCTGCTGAATTAGCCCTTGGGGCTCGCCAGATATCTCAGCGCCGTCCATTTTCCGTCTTTTTTCTCAAACGTCCAGGTGCTAACCCAGGTTCCATACTGTCCAATATCATACTCAACAGCTATGGTCTGTATATTACCGCTTTTTTGTACCGGTAATATATTGTAGTCGTCAATCGGCATGCTTTTTCTCAGAGCCACAAAATCCTTCTCCGGTTGCTTGGCTTTTGTTTCAGCCGGCTGCATCTTAAAAGCATCCTCGTAACGCCCTTCTTTGTAGTTATCAAAATACTCTGTTACGTGCTCGATGGGCTCTTTGCCATCTTCTAAAACTGTCGGCTTCCCAATATTTTTAGGGGCCGGCGCGGGTGCCGGAGCGCCTTGATCTTGCGCGGGCGGTTTCTGGTTCGCGCTATCGTCGACTTTCTTTTTGCATCCAACAAATACCAGCGCGACTAAGATCACGATCGAAATAACTAGTAACTTTTTCAATACTGCTCCTTTCAAAACAACTGATAAACTTTATCACAATTCACAGAATATGTCAGATTATTTATCCTGATTTTAGTGTTAGATCGCGCGGCTTTTAGGAATATAGAGGTTGATGGCAAAGACATTGTATGTAGGGAATTTATCCTACGATTCGTCAGAAGAAGATTTGCGAGAGTTGTTCGCGCAACATGGAACGCCGGAGTCTATTAGAGTTATTACGGACAAATATTCCGGCCGGAGCCGAGGTTTCGCGTTCGTGGAGATGAGCCTGGACACAGAGGCAGACGCTGCCATGCTAGCTCTGGACGGTAGTGAGTTCATGGGGCGCAACATGGTCGTGAGCGTCGCTAAACCGCGCAGTGAACGCGGTGCCGCTTAAGCGGCATTGCCGGCACTCTTTCGCTAAGCCAGTACAGGGGCACCATGCCAATTTATTTGAATGACGGCAGGTATGGTTTTTTTGTGTTGAATAGAATAAGTAAATTTGCAAACAGGCATGTTGCTCCTGAAATTATCTTCTGAGTACAACCCGAGCAGGCGCCCCGTCGACATTCTCAAGTTTTAGCGGCAGACAAATCAATTCATACTTGCCGGGAACGACATTCGTCATATTAAGGCTTTCGAGAATAATTATCTTATTTTCTAAAAGAATGCGATGTGTAGGCGCGCCCTTACCATGCGCGGCCTCGATAGATAAATAATCTATCCCCACTAACTCAATTCCACTCTTTACTAAATACTCAGCCCCATCGGCAGTCAGCCCCACAAAGTCCGGAACAAATTCAGGATTTGACCAAAGCGTTGAGTTTTTTGTCTTGAACAAGAGCCGCCTAACAAGATCATCGCCCAAAGCTCCTTCTAAGGCAGACCTATCAATTTTGTCATCCGCCACCTCAATCACCAAGACCTCGCCGATTAAAACATCCAATGACAGCTTGTCCACGGACGTTCCTCCCGGAAAAAAATGCAATGGAGCGTCAACATGACTGCCCGCATGCGAACCTAGTGTCAATTTCGTAACATTAGAGCCCCCTCCCTGGCTAATTGATTTATATTCCTCAAAAACCAGGGGCGGATCAGTAGGCCACGCAGGCGTGTTTAAACTCAAAGCTGGACTTATATCAAAATATTCAGCCATTTTTTATAATCTCTTTTACTTTATTGACAATGGCGGTTCTGGATATATTCTCATAATCAAGCAACTCACCCGGACTGCCGCTTCTTGGCATTTTATCAACAGCCAGCACATGAACGAGCGCCTGATCATCAGACAAAGCGCTCAGAACAGCTTCACCCAGCCCGCCCTGACGATAATGATCCTCAACCGTGATTATCGCCCCTGTCTCAGTCGCGGCTTTCACGATAGTGTCTTTGTCGACTGGCTTGATGCAATAAAGATCAATCACTCGTATTAAAACGTCTTGGCCCTTGAGCTCTTCATAAGCTGCCAACGCTTCATAAAGCGTCACGCCGGCCGCGATCACAGTCAACCGGTCTTCTTTGGAAGCTCTCAAAACCTTGCTCCCACCGACTACAAACACTTCTTCGTTTCCATAAATGACAGGTGTGCTCATTCTTGTCAATCTGATATAAACTACACCCTTGCGCTCGGCGGCGACATCAACAAGTTGTTCCGCGCTGACAGCGTCAGATGGATAAAAGACAACGCTATCAAATATCGTGCGGAACAGCGCGATATCGGCCAGCCCCATCTGCGACGTACCGTCCTCGCCTATGGAGACACCTACGTGAGAACCGGCAAACTTGATATTGGCTGAAGAATAAGGACTCATCCGGATCTGGTCATAGGCCCGTGAGAGAAAAGTCGCGAATGTGGAAACAAACGGTACTTTATTCCGTCTTGATAATCCTGCTGCCATACCCACCATGTTCTGTTCGGCAATGAACATCTGGAAAAATCTATCTCCATAAGCTTTCTTGAAATAATCCGTATGCGTGGAGTTGTTGACTTCGGCGTCTAAAACTACCAGCTCGGGATATTTAGGCGCCAAGCGTGCCAGCGCCCGGCCGTAGGCTTCTCGAGTAGCTATCTTCTGCCCCAACTCATATCGGACAGGCTCGGCTGCCTGAGGCGCGACCCGACCTGGTTTCATATCCTCGGGCTTATCGATCTCACCCCTAATCGACATATTAACGCGACCGAGCTCTGCCAATGCCGGCTCCAATTGCTCTTGCTTCAAAGGTTTACCATGCCAACCCTCTTTGTCTTCCAAAAAGGAAACTCCCTTGCCCTTTATGGTTCTGGCGACAATCATTACCGGCCTATCAGAGCCGGCGGTATCACTGTAGGCCTCGGCGACTTCATTAAGATCGTGACCGTTCTCGACCACCGCAACGCGCCAGCCAAAAGACTCAACGCGTCGCGCGTATGTCTTGATGTCGTGCCCGAGCATCGTTTGCGAACTCTGCCCTAACCGGTTGACGTCGATAATTCCGGTCAAGTTGCTCAATTTGTAGTATGACGCCAGCTGGATAGTCTCCCAAATCGACCCCTCGGCCATTTCGCTGTCTCCCATTAGCACATATGTCTTGTATGGAAGCTTGTCTATGTATTTCGCGTTTACCGCCATTCCGGCCCCGATTGCCAGGCCCTGCCCCAGTGATCCCGTGGCCGCCTCGGTATACCTGAACCGCATCGATGGATGCCCCTCAAGAACGCTGTCAAATTTGCGTAATGACATCAACTCAGACTCGCTTACTCTGCCAGCGGCCGCGAAAAGAGCATAATAAAGCGGCGAAGCATGCCCCTTTGAAAATATCAAGCGGTCGTTGTTCGGCAAATTGACGTCATCGAGATCAAAACGAAAAACGCCTCCGAACATCAGAGCGACCATTAATTCAACTGCGGACTGAGACGATGTTGGATGCCCTGACCCCGCCTTAGTGGTCGAGGTCAAAATATAATAGCGGATCAATTTCGCCAGTTCTTTTAAATGATCAATATTAATTTGCTTTCTTCCCTTTCCCGTGACCACCAAATTGGTCTCTAAGAGCTGTCAATATTTGGCCTGCGAAGTTGGGGTGCTCAGCTGAGTCAATTCTTGCCTGCAGCGATTCTTCGATAACTTTTGTTTTTACATGTAATTCCGCGGCCGCTTTTGCAGTCCACTCGGCTTCGCCTGTGTGCCCCACAACCCCTGATACACCCTTTAAGTCAGGCCCGTCCGCGATGAAAGCGTTCCTCAGCCAGCCCATCAGGTTTGACTCGATCACGCTGCCGTGATTATAGACATCGGCCGCTCCCAAAAGATCAACACCGTAGTCCGATTCACTCAGAACTGAAAAGCCTTCAGCTATGGATTGCATCATTCCATACTCAATGCCGTTATGAACCATTTTGACGAAATGTCCGGCCCCGGTCCCTTCGAAAAACCGGACTCCTTCTGATACGGCCAGATCAGTGAAGAGGCGGGTCAAGTGTTCGAATGTTGATTGATCGCCGCCGACCATCAGGCAAGCTCCCCACCGGGCGCCGGCCGGTCCACCTGAGACACCGACATCAATGAACTTCAGGTCATATTGTTTGAGTTTCTCCGCCCGCTCCCGCGTGTCTTTATAAAATGAATTACCGCCATCAATGATTATGTCGCCCTTGTCCAGATGCTTAACAAGCCCCTCCCCATCGAACAAAACCGCGTCTAGCGGCTTTCCCGCCGGCACCATCAACCAGACAACACGCGGCTTTGTGAGTTTTTCTACCAGCTCTTTTATCGAGTATGCTCCGATCAAACCCTCTGATTCCATTTCAGTCGTCGTTTTTGAGCTCCGGTTATAACCTGCTACCGACCAACTTTGATCGATCAGTTGTCGGGCGAGGTTGGCCCCCATTTTGCCCAACCCGACAACCCCGATTTCCCTCTTTAGCTCATGTTCCGAAACTTTCATACCGACGCTCTCAGCTTTCTTGAGAACCCCGGCGTCTTGAGAGTATTTGTGGAGAGGAACAACATTTTTCTTCCACGCATCGACGATCGGGTCTATAAAACCCCAGCCGGCCATTGACTCCTCGGAGGAACTAAATATTGTCTGGTCTCCCGCTATGCAGTCAAGCAGAACTTTTTGATACTCTTCCATGTAATGTTTTGACCCCATGTCCTGATATTTGAAATCAAGCAGCTGATCCTCAAGTTCCTGTTTTATGCCCGGTTTCTTCGACCAGAATTGAATTGATATTCCCGGATCAGGCTCTATCCTAAAACGGACCCGGTTTCTAAAATGACTTTGACCTACCGGGCAGATACATGGAGCGGGGTGCTTAAAAATAACTGCCACTTCCTTGCGAGCAGCCGCCATCTTCTTGCCGGCTTCCAAGAATATTGGAACCCCGGCCCAACGCGGCGATTCAATATAAGTTTTAATCTTAAAATAAGTCTCAGTTTGAGATCCGGATTTAACCCCGGCCTCTTCCTCATATCCGTCGTACTGCCCCCTGAAAGTATCTTCAGCAATTTCCGCGGGCCGCAAAACCCTGGCTTGCCGCAGCACAGCTTCTTTCTTGCTTTTAATTGTGGACGCACTCATCGTGACGGGGTGGTCCATGGTGACCAGGGCCATCATCTGTAAAATATGGTTTTGCCCCACATCAAGCAATGCGCCCGTCCCGTCATAAAAGCTCCCGCGATTCTCCACCCCTATCTCTTCCAGGAGTTTTACTTCAATTCTCTCAATATGCTTGTTATTCCATACTCCCTCAAGCAAATTGTTCGCGAATCTAAACATAAGGATATTCTGCAAAACTTCTTTAGCGAGATAGTGGTCGATCCTGTATACCTGTTCCTCTTTGAATAGTGCAGACAATAGTTTATCAAGTGCTTGAGCTTCAACAATGTCCTTACCAAAGGGTTTCTCGACTAATACGCGAGTCCACCCATCCTCTGAGTTGCAAGCGTCGGTCAAGCCTGAAGAGGCCAAGCTTTTCAGGATCGTCGCGTAATGTTGGGGCGGCACGGCCAGATAGAAAAGTTTATCGGCACACGATTTTCTTTCCTCGTCTATCTTGGCAAGCAGTTGATTGAGACTCTCGTAGTCTCGTTTATTTTCAAATAAGCCTTGGTGGTAGCGGAAACACTCCATAAACTTATCGACACTCGGGTTTGCTTGCCCCAAGTGATTGGTGATAGATTCTTTTATAAAGCTCCTGAAGCCTTCGTCCTTAAGGTCCCGCCTGGCGACACCGACAACTGAAAAGCTCTCAGAAAGCTCATCTTTTTCAAATAAGTGAAATAGTGATGGCGCGATCTTACGCGACATGAGATCACCGGTGGCGCCAAAAACGACTAATGTTCCCGTTTTCTTCATTCCGTCTTCACCTTGATTCGTCTTTCTTGCTCTAATGAACGACTCATCCAATAATTATTCATTCTATTCCCAACCTGCATTTATAACAAACGCTTGATTTAACGGGCATCTACTCATGCGCTAGACTTAATTCCACTAATCTCCCCGAATGCAACGTTTAAAACAAGAACTCTGCCCACTTCGTCTCTACTTGCGGATAAGCGGCATTAAGATCGGAATAATTAGAAACGCCAAGGTGCTCCAGTCCGGTGAAAATATAGCGATTACCATCGCAATCACGGAAACAACGGGTGTTACCAGATTCAGCAATTTACCGTTTTCAATTGTTGCCGCGCTTAGTTCCGGGTCAATCAGACGGTGATTGTGTGTAACATAAACCCACTGCACAAATTTCAGGGACCCCAGCAGGAAAATGTTAAGCTCAAAGAGTATCGCCGCTATCATAACTCCTCTAAACTCGCTGTATATAGACGTGGTAAAAGGAATGAGCACTACAAATGCAAGGCTCACGACATTTATCCAAGGAAGCCCTCCATCAGTCTTTTTAATCAAGTGAAACTGACGATGATGCACCATCCAGAAGACGGCCAACAAGAAAAAACTGAGCAGAAAATCATAGAATTGAAGTTGAAGCCCCACGAGCGCCTCAAGTAAGTCCGGTGATGTCTTGGGTACGCGGGGCACTTCGAAATTTAGCACGAGTATTGTCATGGCAATCGCGTAGACGCCATCAGTCAGCGCTTCGACACGACTGGTTGTCATCCCTGATCTGTACTCATCAGCCATCCTTTGATTTGTGCCCCAAATCAAAAAAAGATGGCCGTGGAATCGTTGTTTTCAGTTAAGCGTCGTCGAACGAAGAAAGAGCGTTTTTCGTCGGGACTTTTTTCCCTTTGCCCTGCGCGCTGAGCGCTATCAAGATCAGAATAAAAACAGACACAATCGGCACGATCATAAATTGAAGCATCGAATCTGTAGATGAATACAATATTGTCGCCACAGCTGTTGCCATCACGAGCGGTCGACCCTTTGCCTCAGCCTCCCAGAGCTTATATGTTGTCTCGCCCCAAGTCCGGGCGGTCTTTCCGGCAATTTCTCGGATCTCAAATTCCGCGATTTTTCAACTCAACGACAACAGTTGGCGCATGACTTTCGAGGGCAAGACCGGCAGCGGCAACAAGGCTCCGCGCAGGCTCTACAGCGCTGTCAGCGCTGATGGCGTAACAAACTTTAGTGTTGAATCGGGTGTACGGCTTCAGGACAGAGGGTCCCAAGGCAACATTTTTGCATCCGTGCCCGAGGTAGTTAAACTCCGCCGCAACCATCGGATTTATTGTTCCGTCGGCTTGTGGACCAGATCCGCTATATCGAGAAATGAGGGACGTACTTGGAGAAAAGAAGGCGATATCAAACTCAACAGAAGACGTGTAGAAACCCTGGTAGACGCTAATGTAACCAGGGTAAATCGGAAATATGTTCTTCTCTTCGCAACTCTGCCTGCTACTCGCGGAGAAGTCCGTACGCAAAGAAAAACCAGACTCCAGAAGATCTATCGCGCCTTCTCACGCAAAGGCCGCAAATTTAAGTTCGCGGGGCTCAAGATAGCTTTGCCGAGCGCCCATGCCATCGATCCCGATATGGTGAGAAGAGGTCCCCGAAAAAGAGGCCGGATATACTTCAGCCGCATGAAACGCGGGGCGCGAACGTCTGATATATTAAGCGCTCTGTATCGATAAAATAACTCAGCCTTGGTTAACAAAGACCCTTTTTTGCGCTCCGTTCTTTGTAATCTTTCAACTTGGACTATAATGATCACTGACGGCAGGCGTTTGGTTAACGGAGCTAAATATATGGATGTTTTTGAAGCAATAGAAAATAGATACAGCGCCCGCAAATATCTCGAGCGTCCTGTGGAAGAGGAGAAACTCACAAAACTTTTTGAGGCTGTCCGACTGGCGCCATCAGCTAAGAATCTTCAGGAGTGGCGATTTGTAGTCGCAAGAGATGAGAAGACCAGACACGATTTAGCTGAAGCCGCTTCACAAAAATTTGTCGCCGGGGCTCCTATTGTTATCGCCTGTTGCGCTGAAACCGATGGCTATGTTATGAGCTGCGGCCTTGAATCGTATCCTATTGATGTCGCGATCGCGATAGACCATCTTACGTTGGCCGCTACGGCCTTAGGCCTTGGAACGTGCTGGATAGGCAAATTTGACGCCGATGAAGTAAAGAGAATCTTAAACATACCTCAGAACATCATAGTCGTGGAGCTTTTGCTGCTCGGTTATCCCTCTGATTCACCGCGACCAAAGAAACGGCTGCCATTGACTGAAATTGTCAGATACGACTCCTGGTGGCTTCTAGGTTTTCCATAATCCGTGGACCGAGCAATACTCGCGGGCTGAAACATTTTCATTTGTTGTTTTGAAATTCGCTTCCGCCTTGTTGCCCGGCTTAAGAAACTTCAATTGCGTATTATCGTCGCCTGATAGCTCTATCCATTCAATATAATGTTCTTCTTCCATCGGATGTGGAATTGAGCCAATCTTCACGTTCACGTCATTGTTGGTCTTCTCGATTATCGGAACATGCTTCTCCTGGCCCTGATCATCATTTTTCGCGATAAGCAGCTCCATCGGGTTATCGCAACAGCCCAGTTTACCCGAACCAGCGCCTAAGACCTCAATAATATCCCCGCATGACTCGCACTTGTATATCTGATACCGCTCTGACATAAAATCAACCTCCTTATAGTCTACTTAACCTTCCCCGCGTGTAAGAATTCTAATATAAAAGGCTATTCAAATCGAGTTTTCAGCGCCCTAGGGGGACGATTGTGGGGACGTTCCTCAATTACTGCAATTACTCTCATGACCTGCGGATCGCGGAAGCGTATCGCGGGGACGGGAGTATCGCGGGGACGTTCCTCAATTACTGCAATTACTCTCATGACCTGCATTAACTCGAGCGTCAGTTGCTGTGCGGATAGACATATAAACCGTAGTTGGACAAATATTCAGTGCCTCAGCTAGCTTGCTGCCAGCAAAGCCATATTCTTTCGTCCCAAGCCAGATCGCTCTTGCCCTAGCCTTAACAACCACAGACCTTTTTGACCCCGAACACAGTTCAGTGGTTGTCATACCAAAATCGTCCGCGACTCTTTTGGTAAGATCCTCTAGCGAAATCTTTGGGGGCTCAGCCTGAGCTTTCACAGCATTTAAGACCCTATCAACAAACTCTGAGCTTCCCAAAATCCTCTCGTCTGAAAGTTTTTTATCATTGTTCTCTTTTTGTTTGTTTTCAAAACTTACTTTGAATCCCCCGCCCAGCAGGTTGGGTTGATTGCCCAAGTTCAGACCCTCTCTCATGTGCTGTTTGAGTTGATCGCGCGCGGTCCCTTCCGTTAAAGCCCAGTGAGCAAGTATCTCATCCTTAGATAGGAAATCAGATTTGACATTCCCAATAAGACTCGAGTGCCCGGAATAACGCCATGTCTCAAGAGATTTTTCATCAATGATCCCCGCCCGCACGGGATTAAGATGGATATAACGAACGAGCTCAAGCAGATAAAGCTGGTCCTCAACTACAAAGGATTTAAATCGATTCTGAAATAAGTGGCCTGAGCGCTTGTGTCTACGATTAAAATAATTTGAGTACCCCGTAAGCAAACGGCACATAAAAGTAGAAAGCGGCATAGATAAAGTTCGGACAAGCAGATGAAAATGATTTGGCATCAGACTGAAAGCATAAATTTGCATCTTATCCGCACCGCCGATGCATGCCATTCGCTTTACGAAATCATCTCGATCTGAGTCATCAATGAAGATGTGTCGTTTTTCAATTCCCCGAGCTAGCACATGATGTGTGAGACCTGGAGCATCTATCCTTGCTGATCTTGGCATACTACTATAGTAGCATCCCCAGTTCGTCGATCAAGTATCTTGTATTTTTAACGTTCTTATTAAGTTGTCGTCCACATTACACCTGGTCATCAAGGTAATTGCAGTAATTGAGGAACGTCCCCGGTTTGTCTCAGCCAATTCTCAGAAATATTGCTATCATTATAGAATGAGAATTTTAGTAGTCGAGGACGAAAAGAAAATAGCGGACTCCATTAAGAAAGGCTTAACTCAAGAAGCTTTCGCTGTTGACATCGCGTACGATGGAGAAATCGGCTATGACTTGGCTGTTACGGAAGACTACGACGTCATAATCCTTGACCTGATGTTACCGAAAATGGATGGCCTTGAAGTATGCAGGCTGCTTAGAAAGAACCAGGTCCTGTCCCCTGTTCTAATGTTAACGGCAAAAAGTCAGTTGGACGACAAAGTTGAGGGTCTCAACACGGGCGCGGATGATTATTTGATTAAGCCCTTTGCCTTTGCGGAGCTGCTAGCCCGAATCAAGGCGTTGGCGAGACGGCCAAAGAACACTCTGGGGGCTGTACTTGTGGTCGATGATTTGACCCTCGATACGATTGGATATCAAGTACAACGGGGTGCGGATCATATTCAGCTTTCGAAAAAAGAATTCTCGCTTCTTGAGTATCTTTTGAGAAACAAGAACAGGATCCTCAACAAAGATCAGATCATCGACCATGTATGGGACTTTGACGCTGATGTTTTACCAAATACCGTTGAAGTCTATATTGGCTATCTCAGAAACAAGATAGATAAGCCCTTTAGGGATAAACCAGCGTTAATACATACGGTCCGGGGCTTTGGGTACAAGGCGGGGGTCAAATAGTGTTTCACTCAGCCCGGCTAAAGTTAACGGCTTGGTACGTTGTCATCATTATGGTGGTCAGTTTAGCTTTTAGCCTAGTCATATATTTCGGTATCACTTCGGATCTGCAAACGCGCTTTGAGGGACTTCAACATCGACTAATGCACCCCGATGGGGACCGGGAGATGCCAATGCGCATGCATGGCTTGATACACGATGACCTGCTAGCGGCGCAGAGGCAAGTTCTTTTGATCCTGCTCTTCGCGAACGGGGTTATTCTTGTTCTCTCTTCGGCGGCCGGTTATTTCTTGGCTGGAAAAACCCTTAAACCGATAGAGCAGACCGTAGAGGAACAAAGGAGATTTGTGACCGATGCCTCACATGAGCTAAAAACTCCCCTGACGGCCTTGAAAACCTCAATAGAGGTGGCGCTGAGAGATAAAAAGCTCAACAAGGAAATTGCGATCGAGGTTCTCAAAAGCAGCCTCGAGGAGACCGACAAGCTGGACTTGCTCGTTTCGGAGTTGCTGGATCTAGCGCAACACCAGACAGCAGGTCAAAAACTATCGTTTGACACGGTTAAGCTGGAAGAAATTTCAGACTATGCCAAAAATAAAATTGCCCCGGTTGCCTCTAAAAAGAAGATTGATATCAAGCTTGATGTAGAAGATCTAAGTTTTGACGCCGGCAAACAAGAACTTGAAAAACTTTTAACCATCTTGCTGGACAACGCCGTAAAATACACTCCGGAGAATGGGCACATCACTCTGTCCGCTAAAAGCGATGGAAAATACGCGCTCATAGATGTTCAGGATACGGGTATTGGTATCGCGCCCCAAGACATCACTCATTTGTTTGACCGCTTCTTCAGGGCCGATCAATCCCGCTCTAAAAATCAGGTTGAGGGCTTTGGGCTTGGTCTTTCCATAGCCAAAAGAATTGTCGACTCACACTACGGATCAATTGAGGTATCGAGCGTCATTGGCACAGGGACAACCTTTACTGTCAAGCTCCCTCTTCAACACTCCTAAATACTCATCATATCTTCACAATTCCTTAAGCTTTCTCTCAGCCTAATTACTTATCTTATTCTCAGTGCTTTCTCAGGTTCGTTGGGCAAAGTATTAAATATAGAAAAAGATTAGATGACAAAAGGAGGTGTTAAAAATGATAGGAAAGAAAGCAGTAGTCATAGCTCTAGTCGCAACGGCATTGCTAACAATGTCAATCTTTGGAGCCGGGCTTGTTATAGCCCAAACACAAGATTTCGCGAAAGTCTTCACTGGAGATCATGAAGCGCAGCATGAAGATATGCATGCCCAGTGTGAAGGCGGACTTGATAAAGCCGTCGAAGACGGCAAGATAACTGAAACACAAAGGGAAGAACTTCAAGCGCTGATGGACAAGAAGAAAGCTGACCATGACAACATGAAGGCCCTTACGCCTGAAGAGAGACGCGAAACCATGGAAACACACCATGATGAAATAACTAAATGGGCGGAAGATAACAATGTCGACCTAAAAGAGATCCTGGGACATACGTCTGAAGAAGGAGAAGAGCACGAAAATGGACATGGACCGAGACACGGAATGATGGGATCCGGCCGTGGCCCCGGCGCTGGAATGGAAATGTAATCAAGAATAGATCATCTGCACCCACTATGAACGCTCCCCTTATGGGGGGCGTTTTTTCGGCTTCTCACCTCTTTCCGAGGTTGAAAAAATTGAAAAGGGGACGTTGGTTGCGTTTGTTGCGCCCTTGTCAAGACGCTCGGTTTTCAGCTGGCCGCAACAAACGCAACCAACGTCCCCTTGTACTTGTCTATGCCGCTTTCCTCATACGATGAATAATCCGCCATAGCAGCAACAGCATAACTACCATCCCATACAGCACCGGTTCGCGGTAATTCTGCTTTGAAGCCAAGAGAAAATGGACAATAGCTAAAGGCGCGGCCAGATAAATCAGCCAATGCAGTCGTATCCAGTTTTTACCCAGGCGCTTTTTCCATCCATTCGTTGAGGTGATAGCCAGCGCCGACAGAATTACAAAAGTCGTCAGCCCGAGTATGGCAAACGGTTTCTCAAGAATACCCATGATGATTAAGTCAAGATTGAACCCAAAATCAAGCCCGACAAAGGTCAGGAAATGGAGACTCGCGTAGAAAAAACTGTAAACACCCAGCATTCTCCGTACGCGCATAACTTGACTCAGGCCGAAGATGCTCTTTATTGGGGCGCAGCTAAGCGAGAGGAGCAGCAAGACCAAAGCGTCCCGACCTGTGCGTTTTGTGATTTCCTGTATCGGGTTAAAACCCAGACGGTCTAACTGCCAGTCAAGTAGGAGCAGCAAAAAGGGAACGCCGGCGGCGATATGAGTGCCGACTTTAAAGAAATCGACCCTTCTTTTAACCACTAGAAATATTTGTTAAGCGGTCTGCCGGAGTAGAGGCCCGCGACTTCATCACCGTAACCGTTAAAAAGCAAGGTTTTGCGACGACTTAGCTCTCCAATCCGACGTTCGGTCGTTTGAGACCAGCGAACATGGGCGACTTTCGGGTTAACGTTGGCGTAAAAACCATATTGGTCAGGCGCGGCGCGCATCCATAAAGAAATCGGCATCTTCTCTACTAGGTCAATTTTGACTATCGACTTTGCGGACTTAAAGCCATATTTCCAAGGAACTACCAGCCTAAGAGGCGCTCCATTCTGAGGGAGCAGCCCCCTGCCGTAAAGACCGTGTGAAAGCAGCGTTAGATTATTCATGGCCTCATCAAGACGCAGACCTTCGATGTAAGGCCAGTAATATGAAGTGTTGTTCTGACCAGGCATCTCTTTGGGATCAAGCAGTGATGTAAACCGCACATATGCAGCCTTGGAAGTCGGTTCAACTTCATTTAGTAATTTCGCTAAAGGAAAACCAAGCCACGGGATCACCATTGACCAGGCCTCGACACATCGCAACCTGTAAACCCTCTCTTGCGCCCCGAACTTTCTAATTAGAGCATCGATATCGAAGGTCTTCGGTTTGCGCACAAGCCCGCCTACTTTAATGGTCCACGGTTTAGTCTTAAATCCGACGGATAAGGCAGCTACGTCTTCCTTGTCAGTAGTAAATTCAAAAAAGTTATTGTAGTGAGTAACAGCGGCAAAAGAAGTTAAAGAATCGCCTAGTTCATCTTCACTCTTCTTGGTTTTACCGGGACGAGGGTTCGGTTGATCCGGAGCTTTCTCGCCGCAGCCACTTAATATCACCGCGCCCGCCAAAGTGGCGCCGGCGCCCGCAATAAATTCGCGTCTTGATAGATAGCTGCTCTCAGATGTAATTTCCGACGATTTAAGCTTCACGTCGTTCCCTCAAGATTTCGTATTTTATGTCTTCAAAGAGAGTAAAGCTTCGCCTTTCGGCCGACATGATCTTCCAGTCCCGATTATTTAAAAGACCCCTCCAAAAGGCGGGTTTCGGGCTTCGAATCAAAACCGTCGTCAATCGTTTCTTCCGTGATCACAACTTCTTTATATATACCTATGCCTTGGCCGGTAGTAAATTCCATAAAATATTCATTTTCGACTTTATCGATCTTCCCGAATGATATAAAAGCTGTTTTCCCTTTGACCAACCAGCCTTCATAAAACTTCCCGATCGGCGGATCATTCAGCTCTGCCTTCACTTCATAGGTGTACTTATTGCCGTCAAAAGCTCGCTTAGCAACGCCTTTACCCTTAAACGACCCGACCGGCTTGAGCTTTATCTCCTCTACCTTGTCAGCTTTTTGTGACTCTTCCGGAGTTTGCGCGTGCCCGGATTCGGTTTCTTGAGTATCCGTTTTTTCGGTCCCGGAATCAGCGCCGTTCCCCGAATTCATCTGCCAAAATATGGCGCCGCCTATAAGTGCCGCCGCAAATACTACCGATATCAGAATGTTTATCTTTTTCATATCACATTGATTCTATGGTTTCTTGAAGAATAATCAAATATTTCTGAGCACTAAAGCAGGCTGTTAACGAGTAAGCTAATAAGCTAATATAATGATTAAACAAGCCTGATGATACAAAAGGAACTAGAATGTCACGGAAAACAATTTGTGTGCTTGGGGGCGGAATCGGCGGTGTTGTCGCTGCTGTCAGCCTCAAAAAGGCAACTCGATCAGCTGCGCGCATTATCCTGATCGACAAGAACACGGAACATATTTTCGCGCCCTCGTTCCTGTGGGTTTTGGCGGGCCAAAGGTCTGCTGAGCAGATAAAAAGACCGCTTGAGCGACTAAAACGAAAAGGTATTGAGTTTATAAACCAGGAAGTCTCAAGAATCTACCCCGATGATCGGTCTATTGTCTTCGACGACCAGGTCATGAAGTATGATTACCTGATATTGGCACTCGGCGCCGAGTCAAATATGCCACTTATTGACGGCTTGGAAGAGGCGGCAATCAACTTTTATAGCTTAGAGGGCATCGGCCGTCTGAGAAAAGCTATTGATGAATTTGATGGCGGTGAGGTAATTGTCTTGGTGCCTTCAAATCCGTACAAATGCCCGGCCGCGCCATATGAAGCCGCTTTTTTGATCGATCATGAACTGCGCGTAAAAAAGGCAAAGAAGAACGCGAAAATCAGTATTTACACCATAGAACCGCTACCAATGCCGGGAGCCGGACCACAGATAGGCGAAGCGATCAAAGGATTTTTAGCTAATCGCGGCATACAATTCTTTCCGAATATGTCAATTGATTCAGTCGATGCAGTATCCAAGACCATAAACTTCAAAGGGGGCGAGAGCAAGCGAGCAGATCTCATCATAACCGTACCGCCTCATAAAACTCCTGATGTGATTAAAAATTCCGGACTAGCTGATGAATCAGGCTGGGTTCCCGTAAACAATAAGACTCTTGAGACAAAACATAAAAATGTATTCGCCGTGGGAGATGTGACTAAGATAGCGCTCGAGGGTAGATATAAGCCTGACAAGCAACTCAGCCTGCCCAAGGCAGGTGTATTCGCGCATGAACAGGCTCTGGTTGTGGCCGAAAATATTGCCGCTGATATCAAAAACGAACCTAAAAAAAGAGAGTTCGATGGCCAGGGCGCGTGTTTTCTAGAACTCGGCGACGGCAAAGCAGGTTACGCCGTCGGGAACTTCTATGAGGTTCCCCACCCGGTTGTCAAGATGAGAACACCCTCTCGCACCTGGCATCTCTACAAGGTGCTATTTGAAAAATACTGGTTCTGGCGGTGGTTCTAGGAAATTAATGAACCCCTAGCTTAGTTTCACGGCCGTGCCGTATGCAAAGAGCTCAGCCGCGCCGCCCATTATTGAAGACGTTGTGTAGCGAACGCAGACGATTCCATCAGCTCCCAAATTATTTGCTTCTTCAATCATCCTGTCAGGAGCTTGTTCACGGGATTCAGCTAACAATTTTGTGTATTCCTCAATCTCCCCACCCACAATATTCCGTAATCCGGCTAGAATGTCTTTACCGGCGTGTCGCGCACGTACAGTGTTTCCCCTAACCAAGCCGAGTGTCTCGGTTATCTTTTTGTCAGTGAATTGATCTTGCGTCGTCACCTTAATCATCAGCTACCTCTTGACATGTTTGGAATACTTGTCGGTTCTAGCGGCCACTACCCGGTCCTTGAACACTTTAGCTAAGAGTATGCCGACACCCAATAGGCTGACAAGACCAATCGTCCCCTCTGGATAAACCGGAACCATGTCAAGAACCATCACAACCAACCAGGCGATCGCGGCAAACACTAAGATTATATAGCCAAGTTTTTCCATTTCTACTCCTTTTGCGTAAGAATTTGACAAGCAATTCAGAAAAACAAATCCATAAGATTGTTGCTGCTACGCCGGCCTTCAATCAAGTTTTTTTAGAAAGCCAATAAGGGCGTTCAGTTCTTTTTTGTTCATCTCCCAGATCGGCATAGCTAAATCCAATTCCTGACCGGCTGGGTCCAGACCTTTAGTGATTGCTCTCTTTATTGTTTCCTGAGTATATAGGGCATGTTTTTCCTCGCCCTCGTGTTCGTTGTGGTCTTCCTCCGTTAACGCTTTCCATTTGATTGATGGCGCCTGCTGGTCAGTCATCATAAGGGGAATCTCCCCTTCACCGTCCTCCCCATGGCAAGACACACAGCTTCCCCCATGCATTTGCAGCCACTGGGGACCATTTCTATACGATATCAACCTGTTGTTTTCGCCGCGGCCGAAAAAGTAAATTCTCTGACCAAGGGAGGAGTACGAACTACTCCCATCAGGACCGTCAAACACTCCACCCGAGCAATTAAGCGCTAACAACCCTGCTGCGCCAACGATCATTAAGATAACGGCGGCAATCAAGCTTTCGTAATTTTTCATCCTACTACTATCCGCTCAACGTGTATTCCACTCAAACACGCGCTTTTCAACACCAGCGGCTCCTTCAATTATGACTGTTAACTTTTGTGTGACTTGACTAAGCGCGGGGAATATCAACTCTCCTGAAAGGTGGTGTCCGCCAGACCCGCCACTCCAGTTAATTGGCTGATATTTGTTATTTTGATCATCCAACAAAGAGGCTATCTGCCCCAAATCAAAAGCAAGATCTCCCTGGTGAGTCGTGACAGTTACCTCAAACCGGACTTCTTTATTCAGAGAAACATCAACCGGGGTTATTTCGAACGTAACATTTGCCTCTGAATTGCTGAGCGTCCCCAAAGTTTGGTTTTCCGCGCTGCCCAAGTCGGTGCTAACACCTTCATCGGTTCTTTCCCCCGCTATTCGTGAGCGATCACTTCCCAGGCTACCGGGACCCACACTAACCCAATAAAACGTTAAGGCTAGCACAACCAAGCCACCTGCGATCGCCCGGTCGCGCCAGCTCCGCAGTTCTATTTGGACCAGGCGGGACAAAAGGCTGTCGTCCTCAGCTAATTCATGATCCTTGATTACCTCCAACATCATAATGATGCCGACTAGGTTGCCGAGAACTCCCAGAATAATGAAGAAGAATTGATATTGAGCTAACAGTACAAACGCCGCCGACATACCCATAACAGCCATGACGTCGACAAGATGATGTGCGCAACAAGCCACCATTGAGCCCGCGGACACTCCCCCGGCAGCGAGAATCCCAGCTTGTGCCTTCTTTTCTTGAGTTCTGTAGCGTATGAATGAAAAAAGGCCTACTTGAAATCCAAAACCGACAATTAATAGAGACAACCATGGCCAGAACGGTATGAATTGTTCCAGAACATGGGCGGGAGAATTGGCGAGAGTCAGAACCACCACATAGAAAGCGATCAGGATTGAGCTACCCGTCAATCCCCATAAAACTGACTTTTTACCTGCTGATAAGTGATTAAACATGTGAATTAATATACCTTACTGGGGTAGGGCAAACAATAGCCAAATCATTTTTTTAGCAATTATTTACAGACCGCAAGACAGATGAAATGAAGTCAATTGTACTTGGATGTCCTGTGTTCGCTCTCTTTGTAAGCCCGGGTATCTCCCCATCTCTCTTTGGCCTCTTTCAGGTACTCGTTATTTATCATGCTCATCTTCCTTTATCGGCAGTTGGGAGATCGAGAGGATTTACACTGACAAATCACGTCGCTGAAATAAAACTATACTAAACGTCAGCAAAACCACTGCGAAGCCGACAAAAACGGCGACATCGCCGATTTTCAAGCCCTTAACTAAAGGATCAGTGTTCAAGTTGTAGTAAAAAAGCGAGAATTTCTCGTACGGCTCAAGAGATTCCACGATTTTCGCCATGATATTTAGCAAGTAAGAACCGACGGCGACAGCAACGCCAACAGCTATCGCGAATCCTTTCCTGCCGGTTGCGCATCCCACCGCCAACGCTATTGCACCAAAACTTAGACCCAGCAGCGCGCCGCTTACAGTCGCGGCGGCCAGTTGTCCAGCGCCAATATCCATATCAAATAGTAGCGCGCCAAAGAACAGCGACAACCAAGATGCAAGGCTTATTACGCTCATACCGACGACCATTGCAAAGAATTTCTCCACAACCACTCGCCAGCGAGGCAGCGGATTGGACAATAATAAATCAAGAGTGCCGGCTTCCTCTTCGCCCGCTACAGCGGCGGCTCCAAATCCGATTCCGAAAATCAAAAGCATTACCGGAATCATGAGCGTAAACGACTCGGCGTTAAGATAACCGGCAGGCGATGTTATGTCACCCGCACCTGATAGAAACATTGCCTTGAAGGCGTCCGGCAGCTTTTCAATATAACCTTCGAGTTCCCCCGCCGCGTCTTGGATGCTCGGATATAAAGAAGCAATAAGAAAATTGTACAAGAAGAACCCGATGCTCCACCACGATAAAGCGACGCGCTTATCACGAAGGGTCTTTAAGAAGATGTTATTAAGTAACATCATCACCCCCATAATAAGTAAGAAAAATATCTTCCAGATTGGGTTCTTCACTTATTACATTTATAACTTCAAATTTCGCGGCTTTTTTAATAACGGCGTCTAGCGAACCGGAGACCGTACAACGCAGCATAGCGTCGTCCGTGGTGACATCTTTAACACCGGCAAGACCGATAAATTCCTCTCTGGAAACTGGTTGTCCAAAAAATATTTCAATGTGGCGAAACGCCTGGGATTTTAGGTCCGACACTTCCTTGACATCAATTAATCTTCCTTTTCGAATAAAGGCGACCCGATCACATACCTTTTCCACTTCCGGCAGAATGTGCGAAGAGATGAACGCCGTTTGTCCCTTCCCCTTCGCCTCAAGAATCATCTTGTAAAACTCCTGTTGCATAAGTGGGTCTAGGCCAGTCGTCGGCTCATCCAGAATCAGTAGCTCCGGCTCACTCATAAATGCCTGTATGAGCCCGAGCTTGTGTTTATTTCCCGATGATAAAGAGCGCGCCGGTTTGTTCATGTCAAAGTCAAGTCGCTGTGCGAGTTCTTCAACATACGCCCATTTGACGCCTCCCCGCAGATTACTGAAGTAACGCAAAAATTCAAATCCGGTTAGTTTTTTATAGAGCTCGAGCTCTCCTGGAAGGTAGCCGATCTTTTTCTTGATTTTCACGCTGTCTTTTTGAGCGTCCATCCCAAAGATCGTCGTCGTACCTCTCGTGGGGCGGATAAAATCCAGAAATGTGCGGATAGTCGTGGTTTTACCGGCGCCGTTCGGCCCTAAGAAACCAAAGACCTCACCGGCTCTTATTTCTAAATCAAGATCAGCGATACCAAGTGATTCTCCATAGTACTTGGTCAATCCCCTGGTTCTAATCAACGTTTCAACCATAGTCAGCGTTCCCGCTCCTCAAAATAAAACCGCCGGCACTTCAACCAGCGACATTATGTTAGTAACTACTGTTTGGTCCCATTGGCCGCCTAGTCTCCATGAAAGCGAGACCTTGTTTAATTGATTATACCCAAAAAAGCGATTGAACAATGACTAACTGCAAAGCTTAGGAAGAGGAAAGATCGATGATCGTTGAACTCAAAGGACTGGGAAGACCTTTCTGGGCTCAGCCAGGTTTGTGCGCCATAAATGGATACCCGAACACTTCGAACGCTCGCGCGTTCTTCTCGCCGCCCGCGTCAGCAAAGCAGTCGCACTTCGATCCAATCCGGATATCGACAAATCCAGATTCCTCAAGCATAAGTTGCCAGCCTGCGCACGGCAGGCCTCCCGCAATTCAAGCGCACCACAGATCGATGTTACGGACAGCCGCTTCCGGCACGGGCTTACCGTTGGCAATATCAGCGAATTGCAGCCTTCCACCAGGCCGTAGCACCCGCAAGATCTCCGAGAACACCCGGCGTTTGTCAGCGCAGAGATTGATAACTCCATTGCTGATGACCACATCCGCCCAGCCATCTTCTACGGGGAGGTTCTCGGCGATTCCTTCAAGAAACTCAACATTTTCATAGCCGAGAAGCTTGGCGGTTGATCTAGACTTTTCAAGCATCTCCCTAGTCATGTCCACTCCAATCAACTTACCTTCGGAGCCAATCTGGGCTGCAGCAATAAAGCTGTCAAAGCCTCCGCCTGATCCTATGTCTACAACCCGTTCGCCGTGTGCAATAGATCGTAGCGAGAAAGGATTCGCTACTCCGGCAAAAGACTCAACAGCCACATCGGGCAGCGCATCTACTGAGGCCGTGTCGTAACCCAAGCGCGCAGCCAGGAAACGTCCCGTATGAAAGTGGTGGCTACCATTGGGGTCAGTTGCGACTTCCTTGTATTTCACGCGGACTTGTTTGCGTAAGGCATCTGCGTCCACCATTACTTCGTCCGACACAGTCAATGCTCCTCCAATGACCTAGCTAGCCGATCGCTTGTTGCAGAAATCGGCTTATTTACCGTTTGGAGTTACTCTAATCTATCAATCTGAGGCCGTCAAGACGAAGTCTGAGATGGTCATTGCTGTCGCCAGCGGTAGCTGCTAAACACTACGATGCAGAGCAGACTGCCCAACCTCTTAGCTCATATAGAGACTACTAATTGTTAGCCTAGTCTTCTTCGTCCGCCTCTCGGCTATGTTTTCCCTTGGTCCTTGAGTTTTTGGATTTATTCTTATTCTTATTTGAAGATTTCTTAATGCCATCGACATCTTCATCGTCATCACCTGACGTGCTGCCCTGTGTGCTATCGTCAATCTTTGGTCCCCGTCGGTTAACAGCGTCGACAGCTCGACTGTTCCCTTTTGAAGAGCGGTCAAGGGCGTTTTGAATTCCTTTCTTGGCCTGCTCGGGAGCATTTTCAAGCACGCCCTCCAAGACTGATATATGTTTGCCTGTGGCTTCCCTGACGTGTTCAGCAAGTTCCTCGGCCGTCTTTTTGCTCTCAGCACTTGAATCTTTTTCAACCATTTTGGCTAGTTTTTCTTCAATATGGTTTAAGCGATCGGCTGTTTTGGAAATCGCTTTAGCGGCCTTGGCTTGTTCATTTTTTGAGCCCTTAGCGGCGATTTTACTAAGTTTTATACTTAGTTTGGTTAACCTTGATACAGCTGACGCAAGAGCATTGGCAGCCTTTTTACTTCCTTTCGTGGACGTGGAATCGACAATTTCACTGAGTTGCTCCAATGAATCAGATTCACTGTCAGCGAGGAGGGTTAAACCATCCACATCATCGCCTGCTAACTCTTCAGCTTGCGTTCGACTTTTCCTGTAGTCAGATATAAGCTTGCCGACTGTTTCATCATTATCTGCTCCTTGAGCTTCAGAAAGACGCTCCAGCCCGATTCTTGAGAGTGCCTCTGCCTTATCTTGAGGATCCAACATAAAGACAAGCTGGATTCTCTCAGATATTCTGTCAAACCAGTAAAACGGACTTCCCGGGCTAACACCGGCCGGAACACTACTCTGTGCAAACGCGGAACCAGCGCTAAATAGGAATATGGCGATCGTCACGCATATTAACTTTTTCATCAAATAACTCCTTTTGACTGTGCGTCTTTAATAAATAGAACGTGGGACCGATATATTTGTTACAGGTAAATATTAAGCAAGACTGTAACATTCATCAAAGTCAATCGTTTAAATGAAAGAGAAGATGCAAAACGATCACGAGTTACGTCTAATTATCGAAAGGGCCAAGGAGCATGATCTCGAGGCCTTATCGCGAATTTATGAAGAATTCTTTGACAGAATTTATGGATATATTCTGATTCGAGTCCGAAACAAGGAGGCCGCTGAGGATCTAGCCGGCCAGACGTTCTTAAGGATGCTGGAGCGCATGAACGGTTTCAATTGGAAGGGAGCAGGATTTAGATCTTGGCTCTTTCGGATCGCTCACAACTTGGTTATTGATTCGTTTAGACGTCGTCAAACTATTTCCTATGACGAAGCGGTTTCAAAGACGGGCAGAAGCGCTGAAGATTTGGCGATTGCCAATGAGACACTTAGTGAGGTGTTGAAGTCTTTGGCTTTGCTTAGCGAAAATCAGCGTCAAGTTGTCTTGCTTCGACTAATCGGCGGTTTGTCTTGTCGAGAAACAGCCGAGACCCTGGTGTTAAGCGAGACAAATGTGCGAGCCCTTCAGCATCGCGCGCTCGCAACGGTAAGGAAACATTTGAAGGTGAAAATAGATGTTTGATAGCAATGAGCTCGATCATGAACTTGATCGCTTAATCGACGGTAAGCCCGTTGAAGAAGGAGGTTCTCTTATCGGGGCGGCAAAGGCAATATCTGCCCTTAATGCTATAAAACTAGATAAACGCAGAAAAGACGAGTTAATGAATGCGTTTCTCTCCAGAGCGGTTGAATTGTCCGAGACTAGGGATGCGGAGAAATCAACCTTTATCTTTGACATAGCCAAGAAATGGCGCACCCTAACCGCGCAAAAGGTTGCGGCAGTTGCTCTCGCTGTCCTTATGCCCTCGGGGACAACGGTATACGCGGCCAGCGGATCAATGCCGGATAGCTCCCTGTATTCAGTTAAGCGCACAGCCGAGAAAGCTGTCTTTTTTATAGCGCCCAGCGGCATCAGGCCAGGAATAGAAATGAAACTTGCACGGGAGCGAAAAGAAGAAATTAGCTATATGTTGACTAAGAAAAAATCAGCGAAAACCAGGCAGGTTATTGAAATATTGTTGAACGATCTTCGCTATACGGGAAGACATAGCCGCACACCAGAGGTGAAGAGTCGGCTGCAAAATCAGATTAAACTGCTTGAAAAGGAAGTCGGTGTGACTTTCAAAAAGAATATCAGGCCCGCAAAAACAAATGGCAAGGATGCTAAAACTCAGGGCGAGAAATCTGAAAATAATAGTAAAGAAACTTCTCCCAACAAAAGCGTGAATAAGTCTTCAGGCGGGAATTCCTCCAATCCTGCTCAAAGAAACAAACAGCGCGCCATAGATAAGAACAATTCCAGACAGCCATAAAAAAAGATATGGCAATCCGGAGTTAAATGAAAATAATGGCTCTAAGCAGACAAAAAAGAATCGCTCCCCGGGTAAGATTCGCCCTTGTCGTTCGACTAGCGCTTAAATCGCGCTCACGGCCTTTGGCCTGACGTCTCGCTCTTTGAGAGCAAAACCCGAGGTTCTACCCTCAACGCGGCTTTGCCGCTGCACCCTTTTCCTAACACAGGACTTCGGGGGAAACCTTCTTCCCCGAAGAATTTATCCCCACTGAGGTTCGAATCTTACTTAAATAAAGCGGGTCAAGTCCAGATAGCTCTTTTTCTCTATCTGCCTCACCAGTTCTTCGGGCGCGATTTCGTTGGCCTCAAAATTAACCGTGATCGTTTTTTTCTCCAAGTCGCCTGCAATCCGTGTAACCCCGTCTAGGCTCATAAGTGTCCTTTCAATTGTGTCGAGGCAATTGACACAGTGCATGTCGCGTACGGATATTTACGTTTGCTCCATTCGCCCGTTTTCGGCGCGCCGCATTGGAATCAGACGGGCGGCGAAAGAGTTTGCCAACACTGTACTGACGCTGGCCACCATGGCGATCATAGCCCAGACCGGGTGGACCAACCCGGTGACGGCCAGCGGCACCCCGATCCCGTTGAACGAAAAGGCCAGCGTCAAGTTCTGCACCGTTTTCTTATAGCTGTTCTTGCCGATCTCATAGGCGTCCACCACGCTCGTTAAGCGTTCCCCAATCAGGATGATGTCCGAGGACTCGATGGCAATGTCGGTGCCCGCGCCAATGGCGATTCCGACATCCGCTTGCATAAGCGCCGGGGCGTCGTTAATCCCGTCACCCACCATGGCCGTTTTGTAGCCTTGTTGTTGGAGTTCCCGCACCCGCTCGGCTTTTTGAGCCGGGAGTACCTGTGCCATGACCTCATCCAAACCAACCTGGTCGGCGATTGCTCGGGCTGTGCGTTCGTTGTCCCCGGTGATCATGATCGGCTTTAAACCCCGCAGCTTCATTTCCAAGATCGCCTCGGCGGCGTCATCTTTCACCGTATCGGCAATGGCCACCAAGCCGATGGCTCGCCTGCCGCGCGCCACGACAACAACGGTCTTGCCCTCGCTCTCTAAAGCCTCGACTTGGCCTCCGGCTTCGATCAAATCGATCTGTTCGGCGAGGAACACCGGGCTGCCCACCTCGACCACTTCTCCACCAATCTTAGCCTGGGCGCCTTGCCCCGCTAAGGCTTCAAACCCTTTACCTTGAGGGATCTCCACGCTTCGCTCCTCAGCTTCGCGTACCACGGCCCCGGCCAGCGGATGTTCTGAGAGCGCCTCCACCCCGGCTGCGTATGACATGATCTCTTCGCGCCTGTAACCAGCGAGCGGGACCACGTCCGTGACGCGTGGTTCGCCTTTGGTGATGGTGCCCGTTTTGTCCAAGACAATCCATTTGACATCCTTGAAAACCTGGAAGGCTTCACCGGAACGCATGAGAATCCCTTTTTCAGCCGCCAGGCCCCCGCCGCGAATCATCGCCAGCGGTGTGGCCATTCCCAGAGCGCAGGGGTATCCCATCACCCCGACGGCCAACACCGCGAAGACAGCCCGGGGGAAATCCGCCTCTCCCGTAATCAGCCAGGCGCCGAGCGTCCAGATCAGAAAGGCGCCCGCGGCGAAGACTAAAACGCCCGGCACGTAGTATTTGAGCACCCAATCCACCAGCGCGACGACGCCGGGCTTTAGCGCCCGCGAGCGCTCCACCTGCTTAACCACTTGCTGTAAGAAGCTTTCTTCACCGACCCGCGTCACTTCGATCAAAAGCGATCCGGCATGGTTCAGGGAGCCGCCGATCACTTCGCTCCCCGGCCCTTTTTCCACCGGCAAGGGTTCGCCCGTAACCAGGCTCTCATCAATGGCGGAGTCGCCCTCGACGATGTTGCCGTCAACCGGTATCTGCTCTCCGGGACGGACCCTGACCAGATTGCCGATCCCGATTTGCTCTATCGGCACCTCTTCTTCCCGGCCGTCGATGACCAGGCGCGCCGTCGGCGGCAGCAGGGCCAACAGCTTGCGTACCGCCTGAGAACTGCGTGTCCTGACAAGCAGAGACGCGTAGGCGCTCAGTAGATGATAGGTGGTGATAAAGACGGCCACAGCCAGAAAGTCGGCCGTGGGGAAATCGGCGCGGAAGAAACCGAGGGCCCCGCCGATCAGGCCGCCGAAGGCGCCGAACTCCAGCAGTACGTGCTGATTTAGGATACCGCGGCGCAGCGACGCCCAGGCCATTTTTAAAATATGTCGGCCGATCCCAAACACAGTTACCAGGGCTAGGGTCACCATAACCGGCGGGAAAAGCGTCGATCTTACCCCAAGCCTCATTAAAAGCATGATCGAGACGGCCGCCAGCGACATCAACCCGGCAGCCGACAGGGTCCGCCTCTCGGCCGCCAGCTCGGCTTCCTCCTCCTCGTATGTCCGGATCCGCCGGGGGTCACGTACTGTATAACCGAGAGACCGCAGGGTTTCCTTCAGTTGCGCCTCACCGATCTTGGCCGGGTCGTAATGGACCAGAGCCTCTTCGTGCGCCAGGCTGACATTGACCCGACCGACGCCTTCCATGCGCCCGTATGCTTTTCGAATCGTCTCGGCGCAAAAAGAGCAGGACATGCCGCCGATTTTGACTTGGAGTTGCGCCGATTCTTTACCGTCGATCTTGGGAGCCGGATCCGCCATCAATATCAACTTCCTAGGTTAGAAACAGGATATATAAGGAGGCCAGTATGATTATGAGTCCGCTGGCCCTCTCGAAGTACTTCCCCAATTTGCCCCGGCGCAGAAAGGAGAGAGCGCCGGCGGAAGCGGCCACTGCTAATAGCGGCACGGTCCGCCCGAGCGCAAAGGCGATCATCAGCGTCGCCCCGTAAAGAACACCGGCCCGGCCGACCACAAAACCCAAAACCGCGAGAAAAATCGGTATAGTGCAGGGGGTAACTACCAAGCCAAACGGTAGGCCCAAAGCGAACGCCTGCTTGCCGCCCGTCGCTTTGGGCAGCTTGAAGCCTCGAAAGACCGGGAGATTAAGCTTGTAGACCCCAAGTAATTGCAGGCCCATAACAAGGCCGAGGATGCCGGGAATGAGGCGGTCGAGAGAGAACCCGGTCAAGAGCGTCATAATCGCGGTGCCGATGAAGCCCGCGATTATCCCGACTATTCCCAGGGCCAGCACGGTGCCGGCGGTGAACGGCAGGGCAACTGAGAGCATCGCCTTCTTCCTGGCCCCCGGGAAACCGCCGACATAACTTCCGAACATGATCAGTATCGGTATATAACAGGGACTGAGCGCGGTGGCGATCCCGCCTAAGAATATCAGCCCGTAAGTAATGAGCGACATGTCGCTTAAAGCAGCCAGGTTCCTGAGGACAAAGGGCTGGATCGAGATAAAGTCCATCAGTCGAGTTCTTTAATGCCGCCGACCTTGTAGCCGCCTTTAGTGATGGCTTCTGTGATCGCTTCCGGCGAGGTCTTATCTTTTTTATAGATCAGAATCACCCAGTCTTTTTCGACGTCGATCGAATAAGTCTTTATGCCCTCCACTTTGCTGAGGGCCGAACTGACCGCTGCTCGGCAGGAGCTGCAGGTCATCCCCAGTCCGGATATTAGTATGCGTTTTTCGTTGTATTCCAGTTCAACTGGCTCTTGTCCTACGGGCTGAGTGACGGTCGAATCAGTCGCTTCCTTATTTCCAGGCTGGAGCTTGACGACTGCGAACGCAAGAGCGGTTGCAACCAGTAGAGAGACAATGGCGATTACTACGATAGCGAGGCGAACAGACATTTTCATAATCCTTTACTTTTCTAATTCTTTGAGCGACTTCTTTCAGATAATTTCAACGCGCGAACTTGTATATGACGTCCATCAATTCATCATAAGTCGCCTGGCGTTCACGCTCGTCTTGAGAGCGGATGGAATTGGTAGCACAGGTCTCCAGGTAATTGCGCATCACAATCTTACCTACACCTCTTAGCGCTTCCTGGGCAGCCGAGATCTGGACCAAGATATCGATGCAGTAACGATCATCGTCGATCATTTTCTGTACGCCCCTGATCTGACCTTCAATGGCTCGGAGCCGCGTGATTGCGTCAGTCTTTTTCTCGGTAATTACAGGCATTTATTCTCCTTTTTACGATTTATCATGACCCTGACCCCCCGGGGGTCATATATTAACATACTCCATTGTCGTTTTCAAAGACCAATGTCTCCGTTAGAAGGACAATTTTATCGTAGCACCAAAATAGTTAACCAGTGCAACAAGGAAGTTTCGAGATATCTTTCAGGTAAGATTGCGCTACAAGCTTTATCGACTCAGATAGTGTTGGAAAAACATGAACCGTGTCGATGATGTCATAAATAGTCAATTTGAACTTAACAGCTATGGTTGCTTCATGGATCAAATCGGCTGCCCCGGGAGCAAGAATACTTACGCCTAAAATCCGGCCCGTTCCCGCCTCAGCCACCATCTTTATTACGCCCCAAGTATCTTTGATGACTTGAGCTTTGGGAATGATACTGAAATCGAGCACCCGACAAGAGCAGGTGAAGCCTCTGCTGTTGGCGACTTCGTCCGTCATCCCCACTTGCGCTGCTTGCGGATGAGTGAAAATAGCGTTGGGGATAGATAAGTGGTCCATCTTCCGATGTGCGTCATTGAGGGCGTTCTCCGTCGCTATTGTTCCTTCTTTGGCGGCCGTCGTCTCCAGCATGAGTCCGCCCCGCACATCTCCGCCGGCATAGATGTGCGGCACAGATGTCTGTTGTTCTTCGTTTATGATAATCTCGCCTCTTTTGCCAACACCTACACCCGCTTTACCTAAGTTCAAATCCTTAGTGTTTGGCCTGCGGCCCGTGGCTACTAATAACTGCTCGCCACGATACTCTCGTGTCTCGTCGCCGACCTTGACGGTCAGAACCTTTTCACCGTTTTCTTCTCTTACGTTTTGCGCGGCAGCGCCTACACAAATCTGAATGCCTTCATCGGCCAAGTAACCTTTAATCGCCTCACCTATTTCCGGCTCCATCTGAGGCAACAAGCGCGGGTTGCGCTGGACAACACAGACCTCTGTGCCGAAATGCGCGTACATCTGGGCGAACTCAAGACCCAGGGGACCGCCGCCCAGCACAATCATTGACTCCGGCAACTCCTCCAGCTCCATTGCCTCGATATTAGTCAAATAATCGATATTAGCGAGCCCTTCGATCGGGGGAATAGATGCCGATGAACCGGTGGCGATGAGAAACTTCTCGCCATTAATGGTTTGCCCGTCAACATCGACCGTATTGTCGTCGATGAATGTCGCCGTACCATTGAACTTCGTCAGTCCCGGTATGTTGGCTAGGACTTGCTCATATTTTCCGTGCCTCAGTTCCGCCACCAGACGGCGTTTACCCTCGATGGCTTTCTTAAAGTCAAACTTCATGCCCTCACCGCCGGTGACCGAGTCGAAACCGTGGTGTGAAGCATAGTAGTAAAGATCGCCGATTGTTATAAGGTGTTTGCTGGGAACGCAGCCGACATTAACGCATGTGCCTCCGACCACCGGGGATCGCTCGATGATGGCGATTTTAACGCCCATATCCCCCGCTTTTGTAGCCCCGGCCATCGCCGCCGAACCGCTGCCGATGATGACATAGTCAAAAGTTTTCATCATTTTTTCCATGAAGACTACTTCTTCTTGAATAATTATACCCCGAGGAAACGATAAAACACATGGAGACCAAGCTTCTTCCTAGCGACCTCGGAGACCAACGACCCAAACTAGAAGTAGTATCTAAATTGTTTCGGACATAAGAGCTTTAACCAATCGGCCGATATTGAGATGTTGCAGCTGTTAGAGGCATATATTAGAAAGAGATTGTTTTCGTATTTTGGGTCCACTCCAGTAGATCAGTCATCGTTCCCATTCGCACGCCGGATATTAAATGCTGAGTGCCGAGTTTTTCTCCAGATGCACTGCCGATAAAGCAGGAGCTGTATTCTCCAGTCGGCTCATATGGGCGTGCATTGATGCAGGTCGTGCAGACACGAACATCGGTTCCACCAGCAACCAAAGCTAACACGATTTCTTCAAGGTTTGGTTGGTCTGCTTGGGGCCTTTGATCTTTGCGAGCAATATATACCGCATCTCCTAAGAGAAATACATTCACTTGATTTCCTTCATCGAGAGCGGTCTGAGCCAGCCTTAGGGCATTCCACGCGTTGTCATTCAAGTATGGTCTCTCGCTTATCACTACCGAAAGTTTCATAAAGTTTGCTCCTCCTATCACATGCTTATTTACTTAGCGTAACTGCCCGGCGGGCCAAGCTATTTCGCAGTCGCCACAAAAAATAAGCCCCCTTCATTCCTGGCTTGATAAACATTTTAGACAGCCAAAGGCTACGCAAATGCGCGTATCCAATTTTACTTCACTTGCCTTCGGTCGCTGTCCTAAAATCATTTATCAGCTCTTGCTCTGTTTCTAATCGCTCGAAAAGAATTTCTCGCAAAATATCAAATGCCTTGAGCATTTTAGTGTTAACCAGCCGATAGTAGACACTTGCGCCTGCGCGGCGTGCTTCAACAATTGCGTTCTTTCGAAGAACCGTCAGATGCTGTGACATGTTTGCCTGACTAGTCCCAGCCAATTTTGCCAAATAGCCGACCGACTTTTCGCCATCTCGAAGCAGATTGATGATTTCCAGCCTGATAGGGCTGGCCATCGTCGAGCAGATTTCGGCATGACGTTTGTAAAGAAGTTTATCTCTTTCTCCAGACATAGGCTCTCGTCCCCAACTAATCTAGTATATTCTAATATACTAATACTACAATAATACTGATGTCAATGTGTTCATAAGCAGAGCCATGAGTCTATTCTATTCAAGCCCGTCTACCACGTCACACACGAATCTTTTTGCAACACTATTGGTGAAGAATTGAAACGGGTATATTCATGAATCTGAATAGTCATTGAGTAATCAGTTTGAAAGACATAAAAGAAAGCAGATTATACTCAGAAGAACTCGGTATTTCG
>SDBV01000401.1_pt1 | contig 61887 bp, 54 predicted proteins | sample 2277081 | NCBI WGS metagenome assembly SDBV01 (sample SAMN10402039, study PRJNA504765) | marine sediment metagenome | isolation source: marine sediment core GS10_PC15, 223 cmbsf | place: Arctic Ocean: Southern Knipovich Ridge | collected 2010
CCCTGGGATGCAGTGAGCATGTAGAGAGAGCCCCTGGAAGGGGCGACGGAACCCCAGATTTCCGGTTCCGTCACCCGCTTCGCGAGTTCCACCATTTGGTGCAAGATTCCCAGGGTTTCCCAGCCGGAGTTTACCCTGAGACTGCCGAAGGGGCCGGAGCACCCTGGGCTCTATTCCTATATCCCCTTCGGGGATTGCAGGGAATGCACACAAATAAGTCCTTAACTTAGCGCCATTCAGGCATGTTACAAATGGATCTCGAACTCACAAACAAGGCCGCGGTCGTTACCGGCGGTTCCAAAGGAATTGGAAAGGCAACCGCCGAGCGTCTCTCGCAAGAGGGGGCTGTTGTCTGGATTTGCGCCCGAGACGGTGAGGTTCTCGCAGAAACCGCGAAGGAGATTTCGGAAAAGACAGGCAATCCCGTTCATCACCAGGTCGCTGACGTGACGGATGAGAATAGCGTCAAGGAATTTATCGAACGGGTCGCCGAGCACGCCGGCGGGATTGACATCCTCGTCAACAACGCGGGTCGCGCGCAGCACGGGCATTTCGATGATGTGACCGATGATCAGTGGCGCGCGGACCTGGACGTCAAGCTGTTCGCCCACATTCGCTGCTGCCGTGCGGTTATCCCCCCCATGAAAGAGCGTGGCGGTGGGCGGATCATCAATATGAATGCCATCCTGGGCAAACAGCCCAGCCCCGATCTGATCGTCACGAGTGTCGACCGGGCAGCGTGCATCAACTTCAGCAAAGCCCTCTCCCAGGAGCTCGCGCCGGACAAGATCACCGTCAACAGCATCAACCTTGGTCTGATTGAATCCGACCAGTGGATCCGGCTCCGCGACGCCCTCGCGCCCGACACTCCCCTGCAGGACTTCCTCGATGAAATGGCGAAGCAGAAACAAATCCCCCTCGGCCGCGTCGGCAAAGCCGAAGAAGTCGCCGCCCTCGTCGCCTTTCTCGCCTCCGAACCCGCCGCCTACATCACCGGCGCCTCCATCGAAATCGACGGCGGCCTGTCACGGTATGTTTGATTCGCGACGTGCTCGAGATCAAGGCTCGGCTCAGCAGCAATCTCATTCAATCCCATACTTTCCTTGCTCTTTTGAAATCAGGATAGTAACGATAGGAAGCGCATTCTCGGGTTACGGCATCATAGATCAGTGCGAGCCCACACGCGATCTGGAGGACAGCAATTATTCCAACGTGGACATAAGGAAACTCGTACGTCGTCGATAAATTCAATAGAGACAGTTCATCTTCCATGGGAAGCACAAACACTTCCGCCAGCTTGAACATCCACATTATCATCAAGCCTATCAGACATGCCTGAGCCAAGAAAGGGAGGGCAGGCCATCGCAACGATGTGCCGGAGATTATAAGCGCCATTCCGATGCCACAGAGATAAGCCACTAATAAAGGTCCCATCGTCTGGGTCGCAAACGTCGCCCAGAAGCAAGGAATTGCCACAATCAAGAATCCTAGAGAGAAGGCGAGCGGAAACTTCGTAAGGAAGAAGACAACCGTCGCGGCGCTCATCGGAAGACTCCGGAATGGCCTGTTGGAATTGTGGTAACCCGTCGTCAGTGCCCCTGCAAAAAACAGGGGATAGAATATCATTGTCCAGATCAGATAAGCGTCATCGAGCATACCGCTGCCGCTCTCCAGATATGGAGCAAAAATAACCATTAGAACAACCGAAAATGCAATTCCCCAAAAAAACATTTCCCTCCATGGCCCTACAAAACCTTCAATTCTCCATGGAACCTTGAGTGTCGGGGTAACACTTGCAAAGCCCCTTTCAGCCCAAAAGCGGAAGACACACGGCCCATATTGCTTGTACACGCGCCCGGCCTGATGGCAGGAGACCGCTGCAAGGGTCAATCCTATGACGAGAGCAAAATATCGGTAGGTCAGCAATCCTTCAGCGTCCGTGGGAAGGGCGCTAATTAGAGCGATGATCCCTATAGGTGAGAGAAAAGCAGGCAGAAGATTCAACCATTCCTTCCTGCGAAGCGTCGATATATACAGCATGAAGAGATGGAAAGTACCCGCAGAAGCAACACAATCCACGAAAGTTACCGCTATCCCGTCAGCTGGCTGGATGCCCTCGCCAAAGGCAAAAAGTACCAGTTGGAACAATGCCAGGAGGATGGGAAGGAACAGGACCCCCATGAACCAATCGGCGCGAGCCATTCGATCGTGCCCCAGCGGCAGGGAGCCCAGTATTCTCCTCGTGTTCGGGCCTGAGTCAGTGAGAAGAAGCGGACCTGCCAATGCTACAAACAAATAAGTTCCGAGGTTGACAAATCTATTCTCGAGGAATACATGCATATACAGCATGTATCCCGGGAAGATAAGCATGAAAATCTTCAACTTCGTGCGCACCAGAGTGTTTATGATCACTCGGAACATTTCTTCACTCTTCCCTCACCAACGCCACAAAGATATCCTCTAGCGTGACGGGCGCTGTGGAAATGTCCGTGGCGCCTAGGGCTTTGATCTGATCCAATGCCTCGCCCTGCATGTCCATCATCACACGCCACCGGTTTTCTTGCTGTTCCTGCACGAAAATGCCCGTAATGTTCTCCGGGTTGAAGCCGTCGGGAGAGTGGAAGTCGACAAGCTTGTACCGCTCGACGATTTCCGTCGTGCGGCCTTCGAGGAGCAGCTTCCCGTTGTTGATGATGCCGATGTGATCGGTGAACCGCTCCACATCCGCCAGGCCGTGGGAGGAGATCAGCACGGTGCGGTTTTCGTCCTGCACGGCTTCCAGCAGTTCGCCAAAGATCTGCCGCTTCGATAGCGCGTCCAACCCCGCCGTCGGCTCGTCGAGGAGCAGTAGCTCCGGCCGATGGGACAGGGCAAGGATAAGCGACAGCTTTGTCCGTTCGCCAAAGGACAGTGTCGGGATCTTCGCGCCCCAGTCGAGCTTCAGACTGTCCAGAAGACGCCGGCAGTAGACGTCATCCCAGTCGGGATAGAATCCCCGGAAGAAGTTGACGATTCGCCCCACCTTCTTCCACGCGTCGTAATAGATGTCCTGGCTGACGTAGCCCGTCCGGCGCTTCATCTCGACCTCTTCCTTGATGTGATCGAATCCGAGAACACGGATCGTCCCGGCGCTTTCACGACCCATTCCCATGATCAGATCGATCGTGGTGGTCTTGCCTGCGCCGTTTGGGCCGATCAGCCCATAGATTGCCCCGCGCGGGACGTTCAGATCCAGAGGCCCCAGCTTGAACCGGGAGAAAGATTTCTCGAGACCGCGAATCTCAATAGCAGGATCACGCATGTTTCTTTTTCACTCCCTTCTTCGAGAGACGGCATGGGCAGGGCCCATCCTACGTTTTCCGAAATCGTCTTCGTGCCATTTGCAGGACTTCCGCCTTGCTCAAACCGGCTTCCGAGGCCTCCCGGATCGCCTGGTTCATCAACTCCTCGGCCCGTTCCTTCTTGATCTCACGGATGCGTGTCATGCCGTTCTCCGAAACGAAAGTCCCCAGCCCCTGCTTCCGGTAGATAACCCCGTCCCGCTCCAGTTCCTCGAAGGCCCGCTGGACCGTGATCAGGCTCACCATCCACTCCTCCGCCAAAATGCGGAATGACGGCAGTCGAGTATCCCGCTCGAGCCGCCCGGCGCAGATCTCGCTCTTGACCCCTTCCACAATCTGCCGATAAAGCGGCCCCGGGGCCGCGGGTGAAATGGGCGGAATGAGCAGTTTCTTTTTGGGATTGGCCATTGTTCTACTGTATATATAGAACAATACAGTTGGTTCGTCAAGTAATTTTCCGCCTGAATATCCAGATTTTCTGCAGGTTTTGCGCTCAGCATGGGGCAAGCCCCATCCTGCATGATCCCGAAGGGATCGAACTTGAATAGCCCCGGGCGACAGCCCGGGGGCAAAGAATCAAACGATCACAACCCTGATGGGGTTGAACATTTCGCGATAGAGGCAGATCCCCACGCTGTAGGCCCCATATTGCGCGCGGGGACATCCTGGCGCCCGACATTGCAAGTCGATGAACTATCTGGTAACTTCGACGAGGGCTTGTACGCGGCACATAATCACCCGACCCGAATCAACAAATTAAGGGTGCGTCAGGCCATTAGTAGGACCGTCCCGGTCCGGAGTTTTGGTGATGCGTCCGCCCCTTCAGGGCGGAAGAGATTGGGGGCCATTCCAAATCCCCGGGTTTCACCCGGGGCTACTCACGTTCGCCCCTCCGGGACGGCTATTTGGCAACCAGGTCAGGCTGCGATTGTTTGTGAGATATTTGCGCGTTCAATTGTGAAACCCAGATAATGCCTACCAGCTTTTCAACTAGGAAACTCCTCCTCGGCATTGCCCTCTCACTGCTTATTGTCATCGTCGGAATGCTCTTGATCCGGCACGGGGCGAAACTGGACGAAGCAGATGCGGCAGATGCGCCGTTCAAGAAGGCGGTTCTTGTAACCGGCATGGAGGACCCGTGGGGAGAGGGACTCCCGATGAAGGTGAGGCAGCTTCCCGAGCCGGAACCGCCCGCCGATTCCGTTCTGGCGGCATTCAAGACAGGACTCAAACAGAGCCTGAAGGGTACACCCCAGGAAAGGCTCCTGGACTTCAGTGAATGGGTTGTTCTGATGGAGCTGCCCGAAGACGTCTGGGAACCGCTCCTGGAAACGGGCCGCCTGCCGACGCCCGGCCTTCCCGAAGTGCTGGCGGGACACTTCACGGAAGGTGACACGGTGAGTCTGGACGGCATCGAGTTCCGGGTCGTCGGGGGGCTGAAACGACCCGTCGCGGGCGTTGCCTTCGCATATGTTCTCCCATACCACACGAACTTCAGCCATCTATTCGAAACCGATGACACGCTGACCGGTTGGTACGACACTCAAGGGCGTATCCTCGAGGAACCGGATTTCTGGCCGGAAGATATAGCCGAGACAAAGATGAGAGGGGGCGTTTCCTTCGCCTCGGATTCGGTCTGGTCGTTCGTTTTCTTGGGGCAGATCGTTGCGGTTTTGGGGGGCGCGCTGGTATTGATCTTGTTGCTCCGCCTGCCGCAGATCGAAAGGTTGGCTCCCTTTTCGCCGGGTGTATCGGCCATTCGTTCGCACCCGGTCGTACTCGGGGGATTGCTCTTCTATCACTTTGCACTCTTCTTCGGAGTTATGTGGCTGGCCCACCGCAATCCCGTTCTATACGGAAGAATCTTGGCTATCTTCATGTCCGCCGCCGCGGAGGGTCCCTTCGGTGCCGTCATCGAGGGTATCGAGCAGGGCAACATCCCGCTCGCCGCCATCAAGATATGGCTGTGGAATTTCGGAGTGGGCACACTCGTAACCGCTGTCCTTCCTTCCATCGTCATTCCCTTTTTCGCCATCCTCAAACAAACCCTGACGTTCGGTGTTATCGGATATATTACGGCCCCGCTCTTCATGGGAATCGGATCCGTTTACGTGTACCACGTGATCACCGTCGCCCTGGAACTGCAGGGATACATCTTCGCATCGTTCGGCTGCGTCATGTGGCCGGTGTATCTGGTTCGAGGGATCAAGCAACGGAATTTCCGGGCGATTGCCATCCAGGGAATCAAAGTGATGGCAAGCTGCGCGCTCTTGGCAGGAGTGATCCTTGCCGTCGCCGCCGCATATGAAGCCGTGACGATAATCTTGTTCGCCATGGGGTAACAAAACCAAAGAATAGTGTTAACCAACAATAAGTCGCCCACCATAAATTCACAAAGAAATAGAAATTCTCAGATCCATACGAACCAAACCACCAACATGAATTTCTTCCTTTGAGCCCTCTTTTTCTTTCAAGCAGAATTTTATGTGAACTAATACAAAAAAGTGTGACATTCTTCACGCCCTGCGTCTAAAATGTCCACAGGAAACGGGGGGTCCTCCCGATAAACCATAGAAGCAACTTTCCTGGAGGAAACGAGCATGATTAGATCCGGTGCGGCTGAAGTTGGATCCGCCGTAAACAGCAATTCCAGCCGGTTAGGCGCTCTTATTGCGTATCTGGAGAAGGACCTCGGAAAAGAGAAGACCGGCCACGTGAAGCGGCTGATTCGGGCTGCAGTTCGCGAAGGAGTCGAAGACTTCGAACGAATCGCTGCGGACAAAGAACAAGTCTGCAAAGAAATCCTTTCGATTCTCATTGCGCAACTGAAGGAGTGGGGCAGACTGGAGCGACAATACCGGGAAGCATTGAGCCGCCTTGGCATCGAGGTGTCTACTGCGACAAACCATGAAACATGGAGCGGATGCCTCAAGCTTGTACAGGCATTGCTCATGCCCACAACCGGCGATGGAATTGAACTGGGCCAGGTGTTTCGGCAGCGGCAGGAGAAATACGAAAACGTCATCAAGGTCCTGACCGACGGCCTCTCCACCATTGCCAAAGAGGGATCGAGGGTCAACGAAGAGTTGGATTCGGAAACGGTGCAGCTTGAATCCCTGGTCGACGTCGGAGACCCGAAAAAAATACGGCGTGATATCAACGTTCTTGCCAAATCTCTCCGAAAAACCAATTCCTCGCTCCGGACCGAGTTGGACAAGGCAACAACGAGAATGCAGGATGCAACTTTCCAGGTGGATGCCCTGCGCCGAGAGCTTCACTCCACTCGCAAAGCAGCCACCGTGGATGAGCTCACGGGGATTTTCAATCGCAGGGCCCTGAACCGATACCTTTCGCAGCTCCTGGAAAACAAGAACCGGCAGGCGCCCTGGAGCTTCGTCATCTTCGACATCGACCATTTCAAGAATGTCAACGATGAGCACGGACACACAGTCGGTGACGAGGTCCTTTCTGGAACAGCGCAGGCCCTTCGTGAGGGAATTCGCGACAGTGATTTTGTGGCTCGCTACGGGGGCGAAGAACTCGCCCTGGTGCTTCCCGGATGCGATCTTTCGAAAGCGCGGAAGATCGCCGAAAAGCTCCGCAAGCGCGTCGGCCAGGTCCGATGGAAGATTGAGCGAGACGGAAAGATACTCGGCAGGGGCAGGAACCTTCGCGTCACTGTCTCGGGCGGCATTGCGGAGTTCAAATCAAACGACACGATCGAATCCCTGATCGACCGAGCCGACAAGGCCCTCTATCTGGCCAAGCAGTCGGGACGGAACAGAGTCCGCACCGAAGAAAACATCGCTTCGGGGAGAAACTGATCTGCCGGGCGGAACACCGCCACCGCGAGGTTGTTGAAGTCGGCACGATAATCACGTTACTGCACGATCCTGTCTTTATCATTCCCTTCCACATGAAGCAGGAGTCCCTTCTGGACACTTATCAGCTTGCCGTTGCAATTCCGAACACCATTTGATAACGTCAGTGCATCCTTTTTAAGGAATTCTCACTAAATCTCGAGAACATATGCTCGCCAAAATCTACAGCAGCGCGGTTCTGGGGATCGAGGCCTACACGGTCGAGGTGGAGGCCGACATCGCCAACAGCCCTCCCGGCCTCTTCAATATCGTCGGTCTTCCCGATGCCGCCGTCAAGGAAAGCCGCGACCGGGTGAGGGCCGCCATCAAGAATTCGGGATTTTTGTTCCCCGGCAACCGATGCGTCACGGTCAACCTGGCCCCGGCGGATTTGCGGAAAGAAGGGGCCGCGCTCGACGTGCCCGTCGCTGTGGCTATCCTGGCGGCTTCGGGCCAGGTGCAAATCCCGGATCCCGGCGCATTCTCTCTGGTTGGAGAGCTCTCTCTGAACGGCGATATCCGGGGCGTGTCCGGGATCCTGCCCATGGCACTGGGAGTGCGAAAGGCGGGCCGGAAAGCGTTCATTGTTCCCGCCGATAACGTCATGGAAGCGGCTGTTGTCGAGGGAATAGAAGTATTTCCCGCCAAACACATCACGGATGTCCTGGACATCCTCGCGAAGACGGCCGGAATACCGCCGGTTGCGGCCGATCTGTCAAAGATTCTGGAGGAGGAGTCGGCCTATCCGGTCGATCTGTCGGACGTCAGGGGACAGGCGCAGGTCAAACGCGCCGTGGAAGTCGCCGCGGCGGGGGCTCATAACATTCTGCTCATCGGCCCACCCGGCTCAGGCAAAACGATGTTGGCGAAACGCCTGCCCTCCATTCTCCCCATGCTTAGCGTTGAGGAGACGATCGAAACGACCACCGTCCACAGCAGCGCAGGACTGATCCCGGCAGGCAGGTCCCTGCTGGCCGTTCGACCTTTCCGCTCGCCCCATCACACCATCTCCAGTGTCGGGATGGTCGGCGGGGGCAACCATCCCCGTCCCGGAGAAATCAGCCTGGCGCACAATGGCGTGCTCTTCCTCGACGAGCTGCCCGAGTTCAAGCGTGACGTTCTTGAGGTCTTGCGCCAGCCCATGGAAGACGGAAACGTCAATGTCGCCCGCGCAAGCTACAACGTCTCCTATCCCGCGAAGTTCATGCTCGCCGCAGCCATGAATCCATGCCCCTGCGGCAACTTGACCGACCCGAAGGCCCTGTGCCGCTGCACGCCCACGCAGGTCCAGAAATATCGCGCGCGGATTTCCGGACCGCTCCTCGACCGGATTGATATCTATATCGAGGTCCCGGCGGTGAAGTACCAGGAATTGGCAAGCAAGCAGGATACGGGAGAACCATCGGCAGTCATTCGCGAACGCGTCGAAAAGGCGAGACAGATCCAGTTAAAGCGATTCGACGGGACGGGCATCTACTGCAACTCTCACATGTCCAGCCGCCAGGTGCGGAAATACAGCACTTGCGAAGAAGCCGCCGAAGCCCTGCTCAAGAATGCCATCACCCAGCTCGGTTTCAGCGCCCGCGCGTATGACCGCATCCTCAAAGTCGCCCGCTCCATCGCCGACCTCGACGCCGCCGACACCATCAGCCCCGCCCACATCTCCGAAGCGATCCAGTATAGAAGCCTAGACCGCGAGTAGTCGGTAAAGGTTTAATCTGCGCCGGTTGCATAAATCCTGCCGCCGGGGAATTCTTGGCGTCCTTGACGTCTTGGCGGTTCAATTCTTAAGGAGTATCCAGTTCACCCCGCAGCTCTTTCACTTCCTTATCCCGTCTGTGATAGCCCATTTCGGCGATCATCTTCTCTGCTGTGGCCAGGTGTTTGTTGGCGTCTTCCGTACGCCCTTCCGCCAAGCAGAGACGGCACGCCTCGAGACGATAATCCGCCATGTGCAGCCCCATCTCCCCGCGCTCGGCGATTTCCTGCACCTCGTTGAGATCGTCCCTCGCCGCAGCAAAGTTTTTCTGCATGCGATATACCGCCGCCCGGGCAAGAAGGCCGCGTGGTAAATAAACCTGCGTTCCAGCTTCCCGAAGGACCGCAACCGCCTTTTTCAGATAGTCCAATGCCTTGGCGTAATCCTTTGTATCTTCTGCCTGGGCTTCTAAAAAATGGGTGCGGCCCAAGGAAAGGGTGTCCAATGCGACGGTAAGCAGAGCCAGACCATGTGACCTTGCCCACTGGAGCGTCTGCCCCGCGCGCTCTTGCACCTCGGGCACCTGCCCGCGACTCAGGAGCAGATCGCAGAACTGAAAGCCCCGCAGGGAATACAGGCAGGGGTACTCGGGCTGCCTTTCCTGCTGCATGGCTTCGGCTTCGCGGAACAGCCTCTCGGCTTCTTTGATCTCGCCGGCCTGATGCAGCGCATCGGCCAGCGCAGTGCGCGCTGCCTCCCGGTGAAATCGGTCTCCGCTCCGGTCGCCGAAGTCCACGCCCTGTCGGGCGCAGTCCACAGCCTGGCGCACTTCGCCCAGCGTTAGGTTAAGTTCGCCGAGGTTAATGGCATCTTTTGCCGCACCCTCCCAATCTTCATCGGCAATCGACGTCTCCATTCCCGTCTGCATGAGTTTGGCCGCCTGGCGCAGCCGCCCCACAGCCCGCAGGCGGAAACCCGCCCAGCTAAGGACAGCGGATTTATCTGAATCGGTTAATCCGTCCACTGGTTTGACCCAGAGTGTCTGGAAAAAATTGGCGACCGCCGCCAGATCAGCGCCAAATGCTCCGAGTTTCCGGGTACTGAAATGTTTCTCTCCTCGCTTAATTCGCGTCCAATACACATCATACAATGCATCCCGATGCTTTCCCGCCATACAACCGTGAGCCACCGCGGCATAGAGGGGCTCCATTTCGGCCAGTGTGTCGGGGTATTCCTTATCGGGCAGCTCTCTGTAGTAGTCGTACAATCGGCTGTGGGCTTCGCGCCAGGCATCCAGGTTGCTTTCTTGCAACTGCTCGCCGAAATGTTCCCGCACCAGCGGGTGGCAGTCGAGGGTGTCGGGACGCGTCTCATCTTTTGCCCCCAGCAGGCGCAGTTCGCGCAGGTGTTTGACGGCATATTGCCACTTTGCATGGGACAGGTTTCGCAGGTCGTCGGTCAGGCCGTCAATGGGCGGCTCGGCGCGCAGTTTGTCCAGGCCCCCGGCTTCTGCCGGACGGTCGAACAAGCCCATCAAGTAGAGAATGTTAAGTTCCGGTGTCCCTTTCAGCCATTTCTCATACGACGCCATGACCCGGCGGGCATGGCCGCCTTTCTCTTCCTCTTCAGTCAAATGGGGAATCAGGTCCCGCTTGCGGATCTCTCCCTCGTGCACAGTGGCCAGATAGCTGCCGAGCAGATTCAACGCCAGGGCATGCCCCTCGAACTCCTCCGCGGCGTCGGTGAGTTCTTTTTGCGTGCCGTGTACGCCAAGTTTTTGCAGCAACTCCGCCCCGGCTTCGGGCGAGAGATCTTCCAAGAAGATGCGATGAGTGGTGTTGTCTACTGTGGGTTCAAGGTCCTCCACTTTCACTCGGGTGGTAAGCACGCACAGTCCCGGGTTTGCGCGCGCCAGGTCTTTGATCAGGGCCTGCATTCCCTGGTCCTTCAACCGCCCCTGCAACTCGCCCGGAGGATATTGCAGGGGCTCCAGGCCGTCGAGAATCAGCAGGGAACGCTTTTGCCGCACCAGCTCCGCCAGTTGTCTCCCTTTGTCCCACTGGGACGCAAACGGTTCGCCTTCGTAGCCGAACCACTCCAGGGCATCGGCGAAAAACTCGTCCGCCGAGACTTGCCGCTCCTCTCTTGTCCCCTGGCTGTAGAACGACCAGCCGTACACCCGCTCTGCGCCGCGGTAGTTGTCCTTCTCCAGGATGTTGAGCCAACTATTGACCAAAGCCGTCTTGCCCACACCGCCCCAGGCGACAAGCGAAAAGATATTCGTATGTGGATCCGCCCAAGCTTCGTCCAGCCACCCCAGTTCTTTCTCGCGCCCGAAGATTTCGTGATCTGTGGGAGGAAGTTTGGCGAGGTAGAGCCTTGGAGGTCGAAAATCCTGCTTGCGCTCTCGCGTGGGAAGTTTTCGCAATTTGCCAAGAACCGGCTTTTCGGTTTTCGGCTGGTTGGTCAGGCGACGGTAAAGATCTTCATAGCCCTCTTCTGAACCTACACAATAATAGGTTGCGCCTTTCAGGGGCGTTGGGATGAATTGTTTATCGGCCGGAGAAAACAGGACGGGGAGAAAGCGGGAATTGGTCGTATCAGCTTCGTAGATATAGTTGTAAATCGAATTCCCTTCCCATTTCACACCAAGCCCGGTACCGGTTTCTTCTTCGCCCATCACGCGCCGATAGTAGGACTCAGTGCAGATCATCAAGACAAAATCGACATCTTTGGTATTCCTGTCCATCCAGCGTGGCCACCCTTCCGGCGGCGCCTCTTCATACTGGTCCAGAATACAATCGACTCCCTCGCTGCGAAGGCGATCGGACAGATCCAAAACGCGATCCTTGTGCTCCAGGGAATCGTGGCTGTAGCTGATGAAGACCTTCTTTTCCATGTCTGCTGCCCCCTCTCCCTCCCGCGACTGGGCTCGCGTCACGATCCTTTTGTGGATTAAGTTGGCTGTCGTTGGCTTTTATGTGGAATTTAACAAAATGTGTCAGGGAAATCAAGATGGGAATACTGACGGGGCGTGGTCCCCACGAGCAGTCAAGCCGCTAGTGGAACCTGATCGAAACATACTGAACGGGAAATGGGGAGGAAAAAAATTGACCCTCCCCGAACCGGGAGGGTCGAAATTTGGTAGCCCCTAGGGGAATCGAACCCCTGTTTCGTGGCTGAGAACCACGCGTCCTGGGCCACTAGACGAAGGGGCCAAATATTATCATCCGAATCAGTCCGTAGGACCTATCCAGGAAGATTATTTTACCACAACCATGCCCTGCCGGTCGAGATTCTATGTCCTTCCGCAAGCTATCTGCCGTGCAAGTCATTGAGGGGTGAATGGTTGGAGTCTTCTGGTTCGGTAGGGGTGGTCGTTCACCCGTTCCAGCGGCGCCACCTTCTCCTGGCGGCATTCAGCAGAAGCAATGTGGTCAGCCCAACAGAGGTTACGGAGGCGGTGGGTGTTTCGACAACATCCACGGGGTCGATGGGATTGAGGCCCAGCGCGAACTCGATTTCGTTGCTGAGCCCGTCGCCATCCCAATCGTTCCGCCCGTCGAGAACGCCGTCCGGACCGTCCTGGAGATTATCCCCCGTGCTGTCCGGGTCTCTTGGATCGAACGGATTCTGAATACCCTCGGTCGAGGAATCGAGATCGCGTGTCTCGTCAATGCTCATCATCCCATCCCCGTCCAAGTCCTCGGGGAGTATCTCGAAAATGAATAAGCCGCTGTTAATATCGGAAACAATCACATGTCCGCTCAAAAAAAACGGGTAAATACCCCACGCGCCTGCAAAATCGGGATCGTCGTTCTCCAGGAAGGTGTCGTAATGAGCCTGCATCCACGGGTCCGATGGGTCCGCCAGGTTGATGAGGGTGAAGCCATAGGTGTAGTTCGAAAGATAAGCGAGTCCGCCCTTATAGAATACGTTGTGGTCGACGGACTTGTTCGGACCGATGTATTCGCTGAACGGCTCATAATCAAACGTGTCCCCGACACGTTTCAAAATGATAAGGCGCGTATTGATACCGGTGAGTCTCTCATCGAACTCATCGTTCACGAGCAGGAACTCCCGATCCGGTGTCGCCCAGCCGGAATGGGTGTATTGTTGATTCGGATAGCTGAAGGCGCTGAGTGTGGTCGGCTGGGTCGGGTCACTGACATCAAGGACCGCAACCCCTGCCCCGGCATCGAAGGTGTACACCACATCGCCATCCGGGTAAATGTCATGGACATAGGTCGTATTCCATATGCCAACCTGTTCCGGGGTGGTGGGATTGCTCAGGTCCAGGATCAGGACCCCGCCGCCGGCGAGGTTGGACCCGACGACGTATGCCAGAGCCCGCTCCGTGTCGATGCCCAGGTTGTGCGCCTTTTCGAAATGGTTCGTATCGTTGCCTACCAGCTCGGCCCCGGACGGCAAGTTGGTTAAGTCGATTATCGTCAGGCCGTCCGCCCCCTGATCCGCTACCACATACAGGTAGTTATCCAGTGTCTTAAGATCTCGCCACCTCGAGGAGGTTCCCGGGATGAATGCGCTCTCGACAGGATTCCGCGGATCGGTGATGTCGACAATAGAGACCCCGTTCAGGAGCCCCACCAGTGCATACTCGCGTCCATCCGGCGCGGTGTAGCCCCAGATATCATTCGCCGTTACGTCATAGTGGATGTTTCCGAGCAGTTCCACATTCAAGGGACTCGGATCCTCGTCACCTTCGTGGACAGCATCATTAAATTCCTGCTCGTGATGCGACCGGACCGGATCCCAATTCTGGGCAAGCGCTGGATTGGCCGACAGCGCAACGCACAGGAAAGCGAGCAGAGACAAGGAATGCGATAGCTTGTTCATATCGGTCTCTATTAATCTGCGTAAATCTGCGAATCTCAAAGTTCGGCCAGCCGCGTGGCCAACTCCTCAATATAGACGCGGTTTTCGAGTTTTTGGCGCCAGTTTAACAGGATTTTGTCGATTCCGAGATAGGCTCCCAACACCCCACAGGCCATCGCCCCCAGCGTGTCGCAGTCACAGACTCAGATTCGAATACTTCAAGAATTAAAGCCACAGAGTACACCGAGATCACAGAGTCATAGAAGGGAATTTTTCCTCTCTGTGTTCTCTGTGCCCTCTGTGGCAGGTCTTTATCCTAATTAATGCAGCGCGTCCCGAACGCGGACCCTCTCTCCTAGCCCTCGATTCAAATCAGCTTGAATTCATGCACTTCTTGATAATTCGGGTGTAATATAAGAAGGGAGTATGAAACCAAGGTCCCGGTACCATGGGTACCCCAATTCAATCAGACAGAAATCGAGTGGCAAAGAGAGGCTGGATTGCGGGCTGCCTGTTTCTGGCAACACTGATAGGCTGCTCGCAGTCAACTCAAGATCTGGCCAAGGAGGTCCCCTTGTTTCCTGTTTCAGTGGATCTATTGGCGATTACGGAAAAGGCAGAGGGGGATCTTGGCTATTTCGTGAGGTTTGTAAAGCCGCCTGGGGAAAAAGAGCTATTCCTGTATTTTTCGGACGCGATAATTGTCATTGATGAGGAGGGGACAGTCACGACATATGAAATGCCTGAGGGCAGATTCGCATGGCTGGGTGAAGATCACGAATTCGTTGCATGGTGGCCTTCGGTGGAGAAACTCGTCTTTCGAGATGGCACCGAATTGGATTTGCCGCGAGGAGATGTGACTACGAGAACAGGACATGTAAATCGTGATGTTCCCTACGGGATATTCTTCAGCCCTAGCGGTAAGTATTTTTGCCTTTCCCCTCCCGGCCCGCAGGAAACACACATATACTCAACCGCTAATCCCACCGAACTTCTGGCCACGATGCCCATTTATGGCGACGAGATTTTCGAAGGCACAAGTGAGATCTATGTAATTGGGGTGGATCCTTTCTCTAAAAGAGACACCCTACGATTGTTTATTTTTGGGACAGACGGTGGAGAATTGAAGCAAAGAAGAAACATAGCCATAGAAAGACCATGGCCCGGAAGACGTAGCCCGTTTTACGTGATCGATGTCGACGTTGACAAAGGATTGATTGCCATTGTAGATTCAAGAGACCCTCCGGCGGTCATTCTTTTCCCCACCAAGATATACGTGTTCGATGTTGAATCCGAAACCCTCCTAAAATTTGGGAAAGAAGCTGGCCATAGATATATGTTCTTAGAAGGAGATGGGTATTCTAATCTTGTAAGAAAGATAAACCGGTAGTTGAAGGGCCGGATTTCGAAGGCTTCTCGCCATCCCTGCCGCCCGAGGCCTCAGCGGAATAGAGAGATTTGACATCTCCTCCCCGCATCCGTATAATCTCGTTTGAACATAGCCAAAACACCCCTGATTCTGTCAAAGACAGCGGGCGCCGGAAGGCTTAATATTCCAGCCCGCCGAGACTGAGGCAATAGAATTACATGCCCTCTCCGTCTCGGCGAGGGCTTTTTGTTTGCCTCGCTGCCGTCATTGCGAGTCCGCCGAGGGCGGACGCGGCAATCTCGCGGGCCCGAAGGCTTGCCAACACGGGAGATTGCCACGCTCCCCCGCCGATGGCGGTGTCGCTCGCAATGACGTGGAAGAGTAAGACATTGCGACCCATTGGCTAATCATGACGTATTCTTCAAGGAGGTGAGTGAGTTTGCTAAGACCTGAAAAAGTCAAGCAGATAGAAGAGTTCACGGGAAAGTTTAAGGATTCCGCCGTTGTCATCGTGGCCAACTACCAGGGCCTCAACGTGGCCCAAATGACCGAGCTGCGGCGGCAGTTTCGTGAAGCGGAAGTGGACTTCACGGTTTACAAGAATACCTTGGTCCGGATCGCCTGTGATGAGGTGGAAGCGAAAGAGATCAAAGAATACCTGACCGGCGCGAACGCCTTTGCCTTCTGCAAGGACGTGGTGAGCCCGGCGCGGGTCATGGCCGAATTCCAGAAGCAAAACCCGCAATTGGAGGTCCGATGCGGTTACCTGGAGGGCCGGCTCATGTCCTCGGCCGACGTGGCCGCCCTGGCGAAGCTGCCGGACCGGCAGACGCTTCTCTCGATGGTGGCTGCCGGTTTCCAAAGCCCCATCAGCGGCCTGGTCCGGTCTTTGAATGGGATCCTGGGCCAGTTCGTTTACGTTCTGGACGCTGTGAGCAAGCAGAAGGAGGAGTCCGCTTCTGCGCAGACAAGTTAATCAGCTTGAAAATAAACATCCTTCAAATACCAAGAGGAGTCGAATGCGATGAGCCCTACTAAAGCAGCCACCAAGGCAGCCCCTCAAGCAGCAAAGAAAAGTCCAGTTGAGGATATCCTGGAAAAGATCGAAAAGATGACCGTCCTCGATCTCAATGAGCTCGTGAAAGCGCTCGAGGAGAAATTCGGTGTGTCCGCCGCGGCACCGGTGGCCGTGGCTGCCGCCGCGCCGGCTGCAGAGGCCGCCGCCGCTGAAGAAAAGACCTCGTTTGATGTAGTCTTGATCGCTATCGGCGATAAGAAGATTGCTGTCATCAAGGAAGTTCGCGCGCTCACCGGACTCGGCCTCAAGGAAGCGAAAGCCCTCGTCGACGAATCGCCCAAGGCCGTCAAGGAAGGCATCTCCAGGGAAGAGGCCGAGGAGGTCAAGGCCAAGATTGAAGCGGCGGGCGGCCAGGCAGACATCAAGTAGCGCCTGCCGGCTGAATCGTATCAGAAGTTCAAGGCAGTTTTTCGTGCTCGTCGTTCCTGCTCGGAGTCGCGATCATCGAGTTATTTCGATTACGAGGAGCGAGCACGAGCGCGATCCTGCCGAGATCAAGTATGACAACAGCCCTTCCTGCCATGTCTCCGGATAAGTCTCGAACACTCCTGAGCATCGTCATTCCGGTCCTGGACGAAGAGTCTGTCATCCTCGATACCCTCGAGGCGGTGCGCCAACTGGGGGACGAAATCGAGATCATCGCCGTAGACGGCGGAAGCCGAGACAAAACCGCCGATCTGCTGGAGAAACTCGACTGGATCAAGGTGTCGGAAAGTGAGCGGGGACGGGGGATCCAAATGAACGCCGGCGCCCGGCAGGCGCGCGGAAACTATCTCCTCTTTCTTCACGCCGACACCCAGCTCCCTCCCGACGCTTATCAGGAACTGATATCGCACTTGAACGGAACTGTTCCGTCCGCCCCACTCGAGTGGGGCTGGTTTAATGTCCGCCTGGATCGTCCCGGACTCGTTTATCGGTTAATCGAAACAGCCATCAACTGGCGCGCCCGCGTGTTCCGATCGCCTACCGGTGACCACGCGCTTTTCGTCCGCAGGGAATCGTTCCAGGAGATGGGCGGCTACAGCACGCTTCCTCTCATGGAAGACCTTGATTTCGCAAAGCGCGCAAGGGGAAAAACCTTCCTGCGGATCCGATCCCCGGTGGTGACGGCAGCAAGACGCTGGCGAAAGAAAGGCATCTGCCGGACTATTCTTCTCATGTGGTGCCTCCGGCTGCTGTACCACCTGGGCGTCTCGCCCGCCACCCTGGTCCGTTGGTACGAGAATGTCCGATGACGACGGACAACTACACGCCATCCACTGCAGGTTCCGAAACCCCGTCGAGCCATTCCTCCCCGAGAATCTCAGTCATTATCCCTGCCTTTAACGAAGAGGACTCAATCGGAAAGGTCCTCGCAGATATCCCACAAGATCTCGTCATCGAGGTCGTAGTCGTCGACAACGGCAGCACAGACCGGACTGCCGAAGTCGCCGCCCAAGCCGGGGCCCGGGTTGTTCCTGAGCCCCAACGCGGTTATGGGTCGGCTTGTCTTCGCGGGATTGCGGAAGTCGAATCGCCTGATGTTGTGGTCTTTCTCGATGCCGACTACAGCGATCATCCCGAAGAGATGAGGCGGCTCGTGGATCCGATCCTATCCGAGGAGGCCGACATGGTGATCGGGTCCCGCATGCTGGGAAACCGCGAATCCGGCGCTCTCCTTCCCCAGGCCTATTTCGGGAACAAACTGGCAGTGAGTCTGATGCGGTTGTTTTTCGGCGCACGCCACACCGACCTCGGGCCGTTCCGTGCGATCCGGTGGACTGCGCTCGAGCGACTCAGAATGCGCGACAGGAATTTCGGCTGGACCGTCGAAATGCAGGTCAAGGCAAAACTGCGCGGACTAAAGGTTATGGAAGTGCCGGTGAGTTATCGAAAACGGATCGGTGTATCAAAGATAACCGGCACCGTGTCCGGATCCATCAAGGCAGGTGCCAAGATTCTCTACACGATTTTCAAGTACCGGTTTTTTTCTTCCTGATAGAGTCAGACTGTTGGGTGCCACTGGCGGCTTGCTCCCGATACCAACAGGCCTACTGGACATCCAAGAAGCTTGGAGACGAGGAACGCGCCAGCTACCTCGAACAGGAGCTCAAACAGATGAGTTCCTAGGCTCGCCCCAGCCCCATCTTCTCCACACTCCCGGTCAATCTTTCAGAAAGCCAATCCCTCTCTTCACGAATCGTGTCTTGATGATCCGGAGTCCAGGTTGTTGGTCTAACCATCCGAGCAGATGCTTTTCCGCACCTACGTCTTCCGGGATCGCAAACAGTCCCGACCCGGATCCGGTCATTAATGCAGCTTGGGCCCCGTGCCTCAGCATTCCCCTCTTGAGGGAGCGAAGGTTGGGGTATTTCCTGAAGATCGGCTTCTCGAAAGCGTTGTAACAGAGATCTTTCCACTGACCATTTTGGATGAGGGACTCAAACCGTTCGGCACTTTCTTCATCTGCCGGGATTCTGTCCGGCTTCACGGCCTTCGAGCGCAGCTCCCGATACGCCCACGCCGTTGAAATGCCCATCTCCGGAACCGCAAGAACGACCCTTGTGGCCGGGGCCGGGGTCATGCGAACCAGGCGATCTCCTCTCCCAAATCCGAATTGGGTTCCCCCCGCCAGGCAAGCCGGAACATCCGCCCCCAGATTGGCGGCAAGTTGCTTCAACAAACCTCTTGGGACGCCCATTAGCTTCCCGACGCCTGCCAATGCCCCCGCCGCGTCCGCGCTCCCTCCCCCAAGCCCCGCACCCATGGGGATTCGCTTTCTGATCTCAATTTCAGCTCCGCGCGTTTTCCTTCGAGAAGAGGAACCGAGGCCAGGTTGTCCGGCGTCGAGATCTGCCCTGCGCAAATGCAGCAAAGATCTTGCAGCCTGATAGGCCAGATTATCCTGTTGGCGGATATTCAGTCTGGGGACCATCACAACTCGAATGCGTCCTTCCCGCTCCTGGACGCAGACCTCGTCTCCCAACGCAACCGACTGGAAAACAGTCCGAATCGCATGGAAGCCATCGGGCATCTTGCCTACGACGTCCAAATGAAGATTGATTTTAGCGTGAGCAATCAGCCGAACCGGCATCGGATCACCCTAAGGCAGCTATGGGAAGAGAAAAAGATGCGTGCTGGAAGAAATACCAGGCCGACGCCGACCGGAAGAGGCGGAGCGGGATTCAGTTGACCGGAACCTTGAGTGTTTTTCCGGCGATTATCAGGTGTCCCCGCAGGCCATTGGCGTCCCTGATTGCCTGGACGCTCGTGCCGTATCGGCGGGCGATGCTGATCAGCGTGTCCCCTCGACGTATCGTGTAGTCGTGAACGCTTGCCGATACCGGTCTTCGCCCCAGCCGGTTTTCGGCCAGCGCCACTTCGTACAGCACGCGTGTGCCGGCTGGAACGGTAATCTCGTATTCATCCCGGCTCGGAGGCGAGTGCCCAAGGATCAACTCGGCATTCAAGACTTTAAGAACTTCCGGTTCGTATTTGCAGACCCGCGCAATCTCCTTCAGGTCCCCGTATTCAGGCTTGACCAGGATTTTCTCTGTTTTTGGGTATGGGGACCTGCCGGGCTCGAAGCCGTATTTCTCTGGATCCTGGGCGATTAGCGCAAAGGCGTACACTTTGTCAATGTACCGGCGCGTTTCCTTGGGAAACGTTCTGCCCGGTGAGCCCCGGAGACGCCAGTAATCTCGAGTGTAATGCTTCAACATCATCTCCGAGACATTGCGTTCGCCCCAGTTGTATCCGGACAGGGCCAAATCCCACGACCCGAAAAGACTGTACAAATCCTTGAGGTATCGCATGGCCGCCTGGGTTGATTTTTCCCAGTCGAGCCGCTCATCCAGGTAGGGTCGATCTTCCGGGTTGTTATTCAGGTTGTACTTGTGGCCCGTCGAAGGCATGAACTGCCACAAACCTTTGGCGCCGCGTCGAGAAGTCGTCTGAACCTCATAGCTGCTTTCCACGAGGGGCAAAACGATGAGCTCTTCCGGCATGCCTTCTTCCCGGATCAACCGGCGGATCTCCGGCTCGTAAAACGCCATCCGATTCAGTCCGGCCTGGAAACCTTTCTTGTCACCATTCATGACATCTTCAACGATCGCTTCGATCGAGGGGATGTCTTCCGGGATGTTGAATGTGTCGAAATAGTCCGGTGCTCCCGTCGCGGTCGTATTCTCGATCGAAATCTCCTCGATGCCGTTTCCGTTCTGCTTCCCGTTTCCGTTGAGACGCGCCAGGTAGAGGGTTCCCAGCTCAAAATAGGTCTCGAGCGGAAGATCCTTCTCCGACAGCGCGGCCACCGCTTTCTGGAAGTTTTCCCGAGCCTCATCGCGCCGGTCCGACTCCCACGCCTCAATCGCCGACTGGAAGTATTCCTCCGGAGACAGCTTCGCGGTTTCCGTCACCGGCGAAGTCTCTTCCGAAGTCTCTTCCGAAGTCTCGCTCAACTGTACATCGATGTCGGGTTTCTCTCCGCTTGGTTCGGTAACTTCGGAGTCCTTCTTATTCAACGAACTGAAAAAAGAGATTCCCTCGGTTTGGAGCTTCGAGAAAGCGGCGCAACTCGCAATCCATAGCGCCGCTCCAATTGCGATCCCCAGTTGGATGATTCTTTTGTGTCTCGTCGACATCAGCTTTCGTTCTACCCCCTACATAGAAAAATGAGACCCAAAAGGTCTCACGGGAATGTTCTCCACCTCGTTTCCAAAATCTTCAAAAAATGTTGGCGAAGTCTATCCTATCACCTCGGCAATGTCAAGGCCTGATTGAACCCAACCGACATGGAAGAGAACCGGGAATTCTTCCATTCGAACTTCCTTTATTGACGGGCCAGATTTAGGTTTAGATCTTGGATGTATGCAATAACTTGTTAACCTAATAATTCAAAATGCATGTCATTTAGTGGGTTTTACGATTCGCCGGCCTACTCCCGGTTCGGCCATTTTGCCTCAGGGTTGACGGCGTTTTTGGGACGCTGGCCCCGGAGTCCCCGAACAATTTCCTGGGCTGTTTTCCGAATGACATCTTTCAGGGAATCCTCGGAGTACCACCCTATATGGGGAGTGACGACGAGGTTTTCAAATTTCAGGATCGGATCGTCCGGTGAGAAAGGTTCCTCCTCCAGGACATCAATCCCCGCAGCCTCGATCCAACCCTCCTCCAGCGCCTTCCGAAGCGCATCCTGCCTGACGACCTGCCCTCTGGACGTATTGATGAAGATCCCATGATCAGGCATCGCCTGAAACTCTTCTTCGCCGAACATCCCTTCCGTCTCCGGCGTCAGGCACACATGGCATGAGACATAGTCGCAATCTTCCAACATTCGATGGAGGACCTCGTAACGGTCCACCCCCATTAATTGGAAGATGTCGTCGGGTAGGTAAGGGTCGTTGGCTACCACCTCAAGCCCGAAGGCTTTGGCCTTGGGAACCAGCCGGCGCCCGATTTTCCCAAGCCCGACGATCCCGAGCCTCCGGCCTCGCAGGGAGCGGAGCGGGGCCAACGGCTCGAAATCCCATTCTCCGGCCCGGGACCGGCGGCTGAACTGGGGAACCTTGCGTATACACCCGAGGAGCAGGGCAAGGGCATGGTCGGACACTTCGTCCAGGCAGTAATCAGGGACGTTGGCCACATAAATCCCTCGTTCTGTGGCCGCCTCGACGTCAATGAGGTCGTACCCTATCCCAGCTCGGATCATGAGTTGACACTTCTCCATTTGCTCAATCACGGAGCGGGAAATCCTGATCCGAAAAGAGACCACAACTGTCGCATCACGTGCTTCCTTGGCCACCTCTTCCTCCGACGGCGGCCAACCCAGAAGTTTGAACTCTCCTCCGGTCTCTGCCACGGCCTTCTCGATGACTTCCAATTCAGGCCAACACGTATCGGTCATCACAACCTTCATTTGTCCACTTCCCTCCTGCGTTCTGAATCGCTCTTGTCAAGATATGCAAAGCTAGAGGATACCAAATCCTTGGGGTTAATCCCTGACTTGATTAGCATCTAGACAATATACATAGTATTATTAACTGACGCATCTTGTCGGGGCATTTGAGAGGTCAAAGGCTTGCGGAACCTTTCCTTCCGCTAAAGGATGTAGAATCTCATGACGATACAACATATGGGATAGGTTGGCTTGGGTACAACAATATTTGGGATAGTTGACAAGAACTGTGATTTCATATAGGCTGCCAGACGTGGAATTCGCCTTAAAGGGCAAGGCCAAGAGTGCCGATATATATAATCGAGTGTACCGAGCGCTTGGAATTCGCCTATTGCAGGATTCCAACAAAGACGCCCCTAGGCGTCGGAAGAGTAAAAGTATGGATATCAACGGCGTACAACCGCCTAGCGGTCCGCGAGAAGTGGCGGGCCATCGGGTCCCTCCATCGAGCCGGAAAAGTGTCCGGCAAACTGAAGATGAGAGGGACCAACTCGTTATATCCTCCGAGGCCCGGGCGGCCCTGGAGGTTATCGAGCTGACCCAAAAGGTTCAGGAGCTCCCTGATATCCGGGAGGAAGAACTGGCACGGGCAGAAGAGAACCTCCGGCAAGGAAACCAGGACGATCCCGAGGTGGTCCGCGAGGTGGCCGGACGGATTCTGGATGACCTGGGCGCCTAGTCCAGCCCCTCCACCCTTTCGCAATTAGGGCCAAGCGCTCAAGCCCCCGATTGCCTCATTCGTTTTTGCATTTCACTCAGCCAGCCTTGAGAAATCAAAGAAGATTCGGCTTTCTTACGGTTTCCCTCCTGCTCGGTCTCCTGTTGGTAACCGACGGGTGCATCAATCCATTTCGCCTTTTCTTCAGGCACGATCTGAGAGGGCAGGCCTCCTGGTATGGCGAAGACTACCACGGCAGGACGACCGCCAATGGCGAGCGGTACAATATGTACGCCCTGACCGCCGCCCACCGGACCCTTCCCTTTAACACCCGCGTGCGTGTCACCAATTTGAAAAACGGTCGCCGGGTCGTCGTCCGAATCAATGACCGCGGCCCGTGGATTCGAGGCCGGGTCATCGATCTTTCCTACGAAGCTGCACGCAGGATCAGAATGGTCGAAGACGGCCTGGTTCCAGTGATCGTAGAAGTGATCGATTAGCGGGATCTTACGCGCGGGCGGTGAGCGGGAAAATGCTTGGCAGGCTACCCGGTCAGAATCTCGACCAGCTCCCCATCCCCCATTGCCTCCTCAAAATCGGCCCTGATCTCCCCTGATGCCGAGGGATTAAGTTCAATTGCATGAAGAATGTCGGGATTGAGGGCCCAAGGGGAGGCGGGTCCTTTCTCCATTTGATGGAGACAGTCATCCGCCAGAGAAACCACGCAGGCCATGAGAGATGGCGAGGACCCGGAAAGAGGGGCATGGTGAAACCGGATGGCCTCCACCAGCGGGTCGGGAATCTTCCACCTCTCGGCCAACCCCGCGCCAATCTCTGAGTGACTGAGGCACTCAGCGCGTCGCTCGGCGTTGTAGAAGGAGATCCCTTCTTCCTCGGAAATATTCATGATATTAATGAATTCATCCGTAAGGAACTGTTCAAGGATAACCTTCCCGATGTCGTGGAGAAGGCCCGCGGCAAATACCTCCTCCGGGTCCGAACGAGACCTCTTCTTGGAATGGCGGATCATAACCTTCGCCAGGAGCCCTGTGGCGACCGAGTGATACCAGAAGGCATCCCGATCGAATAATTGCTTCCCCTTAAGACCGCCGAAAGCTTTGCAGATGTTCGCAGTCAAGACGAGGTTTTTCAGGACATTGACACCCAGTAAGCTCGCCGCATGGGCAATCGAGGAAACCGGGTTCCGCATGCCGTAGAAGGCTGAGTTGACGAGGCGGAGGACCTTCATCGCCAAAGGGGGATCTTTGGCGATTAGTCTTGCGACATCGTTGATACTCGAGTCGGGGTCATCAATGATGGCTGTAATCTTGGTGACGACCGCAGGCAGGGTGGGCAAGGTGACAATGCTGTCCAACAGTTGCTCGACCTCTGACTCCCGTTTTTGGCAATTAAGTTCAATTTCTGGACACATTTTCTGTATTTTCCTCTCCAATCAGTAAGAATGATTTTTCTTATTTTAATTTTATTGGCGATTGCCCTTCGTGTCAAGCCTATGGTTCAGAAGCCATGCCTTCACCGCAAAGGGAACCCAGCGCCACTTAATTGATGTTGACACCGTGAATCGCGGTGGATAGAATCCGCGCAGTTTTGTTTTCCAATCACGGAGAAACCGGCACGGAAAACCCCGGACTCCCACCGCCGCATCGCATTTTTCTCCCATGCCTCAACTCAGAAAAGACCCGGTTATCAGCCGTTGGGTAATCATCAGCACTGACCGAGGGAAGCGCCCTTCCGATTTTGATCGGTCTCCTCGGAAAAAGACCGAAGACTTCTGCCCTTTCTGCCCCGGGAACGAGCGGTTCACCCCGCCGGAGATCATCGCCTTTCGAAATGAGGCAAGCCATGCCAACGAGCCGAACTGGCTGACCCGGGTCATTCCCAACAATTTCCCGTTGCTTCAAATTGAGGGTGAACTCAAACGCCGGGGAATGGGAATGTTCGACATGATGACCGGCATCGGCGCCCACGAGGTGATCATCGAAACCCCGGATCACGATAGAGAGATGGGAACGATGGCGACAACTCAAATAGAGCGTGTGCTCTGGGCGTATCGTGACCGGATCATCGATCTAAAAAAGGACCTGCGCTTCAAGTACATCATGGTTTTCAAAAATTACGGGAAAGCCGCAGGGGCGGTCCTGGACCACCCACACTCCCAGTTGATCGCCATGCCGGTCATTCCGAAACGTGTGGATGAGGAATTGGTGGGTGCGCGCGAGTATTACGAGTTCAAGGAACGGTGTGTCTTCTGTGACATGGTCCAGCAGGAGATCGCGTCCGGCAGCCGCATCGTCTCAGAGAACAAAGACTTCGTCGCCTTTGAACCTTTTGCCTCGCGCTTCCCGTTCGAGACCTGGATCCTCCCGAAGCGTCACATTCCCAGTTACTCATTGATCGAGATCGGCGAAGTCGGCAACTTAGCCTGGATCCTGAAGGATGTGATCTGGCGTATCGGAGAAATCCTTCACGATCCGCCGTTCAACTACATCCTTCACACCGCCCCCCTCCATCGGGAAGATCTCCCCGAATACCACTTCCATTTCGAAGTGATTCCTCGCATCACCAAGGTTGCGGGTTTCGAATGGGGTACGGGCTTCTACATCAATCCCACGATTCCGGAAGAAGCGGCGATTTACCTGAGGGAGTTGGAAGCGCCGACCGAGGCGGGATCTGCCCCGCGGTAATTCTCACCAATTGCCGCACGAGACAACCGATCAGCAACTCAATCGCCGACCTCGGCTTCAGTGAAGCCCTCGCCTCCGGACTCGCCCTTGAAAATGTCGAGCACGCCTCGCAGCCAGTCGGTGAAGCTCCACTTCTTCGAAGTGCCGCCGGTCTTCGGCGTGACATCCCCGATCCGGACCGTGCCGTTTCTGGCGCGCAATGACATTTCGCCATTGAGGGTGATCGGTTGGGAGTAGGTGCCCGCTCGGATCTTTACTTTGCCGCCGTTGGGAACGAGGAATACCCCTCGCGCGACAGTCCCTACCGGCTGGGTGAACCTACCCGAATTGGCATCGCTGAAACCGGATTCGACCCAGATATCCTTCGTCCAGCCTGGATAAACATCCGGATCGAGTGGGTCTTTGTTCGCGGCAACTTCTTCTCCATCCGTGGCCTCGTCCCCGTCGGTATTGGAATTGTTCGGGTCGGTGCCGTGAGTGATCACCTCAGCCCAGTCGCTTAAGCCGTCGTTGTCCGAGTCGGAATCATTCGGGTCGGTGCCGTAAGTAACCACCTCAGCCCGGTCGTTCAAGAGGTCGTTGTCCGAGTCGGCATCGTTCGGATCCGTGGCGAAAGTAATCACCTCTTCCCGGTCGGTCAGGCCGTCGTCGTCCGAGTCGGAATCGAACGGGTCGGTGCCGTAAGTAATCACCTCTTCGAAGTCGTCCAACCCATCTCGATCCGAGTCGGAACGCCACGGGACAGTCCCGTAGGTAATCACCTCATTAAAATCGGTTAGGCCGTCGCCATCGGTGTCCCCCTCCATCGGATCGGTGAGGAATCGGAACTCGTCGAGGTCGGTTAACCCGTCAGAGTCCGTGTCGGGAAGCCCTGTAGTGCTCCCGATAAGTAACTCGCCCAAATCAGAGAGCCCATCGCCGTCTGTGTCCTGCGGCGTGCTGCTTATGTTGTTCGGGTCGGTGGTCTCGTCCTCCAGTCGGTTGATCACCTCATCGCCGTCGAGGAACCCGTCGTTGTCCGAATCGGCATCGAATGGATTGGTGCCGGTGTGATTTTCATCTTGGAATGTACCGGTGTTGTTCTCGAACAGATCAGGAATCCGGTCGCTGTCGCTGTCCCTGGCGTCGATGAGGATGAAGATCGAAAAGCCGGTCAGGCCGGTAACGGATGCCAGGTTCGTGGCTGTGTCCAGGATTGTGGATACCTGTGTAAACGGACCGCTTGTGGTCGAGGCGGAATAGACGGCCAAATCTGATTCAACCAATCCCGCAACCTCTGAGTTCAGGTAATCAAAGGTGACATCGGCGCTGAAGTTGGTCCGGTCGGTAGTAACTTCCCAGGTGACATCCGCCACCAGCGAGAGATCAGGCACGTTCACAGCCGTGTCTGCACGTGTGATTTCCACCGTCGTCAGACTGGTGTTGTCACCGGAATCGAAGTCAATCTCTGTCCGCGCCGTGCCGAATTCCTGCGGCGCGGCGTCGCCGGAGGAATCTGTCTCTTTCACCGTGGCTGTGGGCGATCCGGTTGCGTCCCCGAAGATCACATACGCCTCGCCTGCAGCATCCCTGCCGTCGGATGGCCCGGCGGCTTGATAGGCTCCCAGGATGAGGTCGTCGGTGCCGTCCCCGTTCACATCGCCCACGGCCAGCGCACCTCCCCAGGTCAGATGATCGCTCGCGTCGGCGCCGTAAATTGTGACGTCTTCTCCGCTGGTATTCAGGTCAATCGTCGCTGGAAGGCTGGATGAACCGAAGATTACATACGCTTCGCCTGCACCTGGCCTGTTGTCGGACGGGCCGTCGGCGCTAATGGCTGCGAGGATGAGGTCGTCCTTTCCGTCCCCGTTCACATCCACCGCGGCAACTGTGCCGTAAGAGGTCAGGGTATCGCCCGCGGTGGCGCCGTAAATGGTGACGTCTTCGTCGCCGTTCGCCAGGTCAAAGACATCCTTGGGAAAAGAGCCCAAATTGGGATCGCCAAAAATGATGTATGCTTCGCCCGCATTTAGCCTGCCGTCGGCCGGGCCGTCGGCCCATCGGGTCCCCAAGATGAGGTCGTCGGTGCCGTCCCCGTTCACATCACCCACCGCCAGCACACCGTTTACGGTCAGCGAATCGCCCGCGGTGGCGCCGTAAATCGTGACGTCTTCTCCGCTCGTATTCAGGTCAATGGTCGCGGGAAGGCTGCTCGAACCAAAAATGACATACGCTTCGCCTGCACCATCCCTGCCCTCGGCCGGGCCGTCAGCGTCCGTGGCTCCCAGGATGAGGTCGTCGATGCCGTCCCCATTCAGGTCGCCCACGGCCAGCTGACCGAATTCGGTCAGTCGATCGCTCGCGGTGGCGCCGTAAATCGTGACGTCTTCTCCGCTCGTATTGATGTCAATCGTCGCGGGAAGGCTGGCCGAACCAAAAATGACGTACGCTTCGCCTGCCCAACTCCTGCTACCGGCCGGGCCGTCGGCGAGATAGGCTCCCAGGATGAGGTCGTCGGTGCCGTCCCCGTTCAAGTCGCCCACGGCGACCGCACCCCGCCACCGGTCAGTCTACCGCCCGCGGTGGTGCCGTAAATGGTGACGTCTTCTCCGCTCGTCTTGAGGTCAATTATCGCGGGAAGGCTGCTCGAACCAAAAATGATATACGCCTCGCCTGCATCTACCCTGGCGTCGGCCGGGCCGTCGGCTTGCCAGGTTCCCAGGATGAGGTCGTCGATGCCGTCCCCGTTCAAATCACCCACGGCCATCGCACCCTTAAGGGGCAGCCAATCGTTGTCGGTGGCGCCGTAAATTGTGACGTCCGGCGCTGTACCCACGATGCCGGCAATGTCCTTCGTTCCCGCCAGTGAACCTGAGCCGAAGTAAACGTACGCCTCGCCGGTATCTATCCTGCCGTTGGACGGGCCGTTGGCTAGGGAGGCTCCCAAGATGAGGTCGTCGACGCCGTCCCCGTTCAAGTCGCCCACGGCCAACGCACCGTCATTGGTCATCTGATCGCTTGCGTCGGCGCCGTAAATCAGTACATCCTCTTCACCGGCATTCAGATCAATCGTGCTCGGCAACTGGGCCGAGGCGGGGACCGGCCATATCACAACCGACAACACCAGAAGAAGTGGGAGGGTCGGCCTTGAGATCTGCAAGGGTGTCTTCGTGAGGGACTTACGGACCCAAACGATCAGATTCTGCAAATAAAAAAAGGCGCAACGCACGAAGGCTGTGTGAAGCAGCTTCGCTCGACTGCGCCCTGGACCTAAGACCATTGCCTCCCTCCTCACATGGAGGTCCAGCACTCAAATGCTGTAGTGATGACTATTTGTCAAGAATGATTAAAACCGAAACCTATCCCGACTTTGTAAAATTATAGCATATCCGCCTTGTACATGGGAAGGTGTGTGGGTGATGACGGGAAGGGGTGGATCGTCTGGCGTGTGGCGGCCTAGAATCCGCCTTCGGATTCGGGGTAGCCCTCGTCTCCGGTTCCTTCGAAGGTCTTCAGCAAGGTGCGGAGCCATTCCGTCAAGCTCCACTTGCCGGAGAGAACTCCAATGCGGATTGTCTCGCCCACGTCCACGGCCTCAATGGTCATGGCCTTGTTGATCGTGGGCATCTCGTTCGTGGTCGATTCTTCGGTGTTCCCCTTGATCTTGATTGTCCCGCCCTCGGCAACGTTGGCAATGGCCTCCGACAGTCTGCCAAAAGGTACGCTGGAGGTGCCTGTCCCGGTTTCAGCGGATTTCGAGAAATCGACCCAGACTTCCGAGGAAAGGCTGGCGTTGCTCCAGCCAACGTCTCTCAACGCGGCAATTTCAAAAGAAGAATAGACGCGTTTCGTTACGCCCGGAGGTATGGACGGCGTCATGACCGCGGTCAAGTCATCATCAAAGTGGCTCAGACTGCTGCCGGAATCGAATGGATCCGGCGCGAATGCCGGAGGGGAAGAGCCGAAGTCGGTCGTGGCATCGGCCCCCTTGAAGACCACGTCGTTACTGATCAGGTCTGAAGACGACCCCTTGAACTCCGGATCACCGCCGATGCCATTGGCAAACAGATCCTGCGAACCGCTGTCCCGCTCCAATTCCTCGTCCCAGGTGGTATAGACCTTCTCCTCGAAAGTAGGCGGAGGGTTTCCGGATGAATCAGACAAGGAGCTAATACCAAGTCCATGGGTAATCTCGTGGACCAGGACCGAAATCAGGTCGAACTGGCTGCCGCTGGGGGCGCCGGTCCTCTCGTTCCACGTGCGCCCGAAGTCCACGGTGAGATTGATGTCTTCAAAGTCTCCATGCGGATCGGATTCCGTGTCGATATGCTCAAAGGCAAAGCCGGTCTGGAAGGAAGGGGTATCCCAATAATACGTCCCGGCTGCGGCAAGAAAACCGTTTCCATCTGTCTGCGATTCCTCAACCAGGACGTCCAGAGTTCCTGTTTCGTTCAGAATAGAGGAGACGTACTCCAGCGCATCTTCTAACCTGGCCCTGCGATCCGCTCCCTTAGTGGAATGGTCGAAGCCAACTCCGGTAATGTTGTCTATGTCCAGGTAGGTGATGGTCCAGGTGATCCCGCTGAATTCTGGGCTGACCCGGTTCGGGGAGACGGGCCGGCGTTTGAAATCCGGCGAATCCGTGTCGACAGTTTTGAAGACGCCTCTGTGAGGGCCATAGCCGACCAGAATCTCAGCCGAGGCACTTAGGCAGAAAGAAAATAGCAGAACGGAGATAATGATGGCGAACACAGGCCCCTTGCGGGACCGAACAGGGCGGGTGTTGCCTGTTCGCGTCAAAAAAGAATGCAGAAGGTACATGAAACGCTCTCCTAACCCCCGAAACTTAAGAAGAAGCGCGCAAACGATCTTCTTCCCGACAAGATCATACCTCAAAAAGGGCCAATCCTGCCAGTCCGACTCGCATTATTAGAATCATTGGTTTGAGCTGCATATACATTGGTTCCAGCCGGCAAGCTGATCGGTATCCGACGTTGCTTTCTATGTTCGCCGCAACAGCCGCAATACGGGCCGAGAGACAAGTCCCAGGACGGCCAGAATCGTCATGATTCGCAGAAGGGCCGAATCGAGAATCCAAACGGCGGGTTCGTACACCACATTCTGAACCAGCGACGTGGCCACAGAGCTCGCCAGTGTGCTTTCAAGTATTTTCTCCGCTTGAAAGCTGTAGTACAGGTTGCTTAGCTGATCCCCGGTCCGGGTGTGCGCCAGTAAGGTGTCGCGAACAACTCGAATACTTCCCAGGGACGATATGCCGGAAGCGATAGTTGCTTGCGGTCCGTATGAACCTTGCTGTCCGTTCCCAGACGGCGGCCCTTCGCCTTCACCCTCGCCTTCACCTTCGCCTTCACCTTCACCTTCGCCCTCTCCTTCGCCTTCACCCTCACCTTCACCTTCTCCTTCACCTTCTCCTTCACCTTCACCTTCACCTTCGCCTTCGCCTTCACCTTCACCTTCACCTTCACCTTCACCTTCACCTTCACCCTCTCCTTCGCCTTCACCCTCACCTTCACCTTCACCTTCGCCCTCACCTTCGCCTTCTCCTTCGCCTTCTCCCTCACCTTCGCCTTCACCTTCGCCCTCACCTTCACCCTCTCCTTCACCTTCGCCCTCTCCTTCACCTTCGCCCTCTCCCTCTCCGCCTTCGGCGGATTCACCCTCCCCTTCTCCACCTGCGGACAGGATCTCGATCGTAATGGTTTCGGAGTGACTGAGAGGCGGCCCACCATCGTCATCGACGTTGAAGGTCACCACGTGTTGCCCCGCGTCTCCGGCATCAGGCAGCCATGCGAAAGTCTGAATGACAGGCGCGGTGTCGGTGATCGTGTTGAATACCGCGTTTGTCGGAAGATTCTGCGCGCTCAAAGTCAGTGTGTTCCCGTCCAAGTCCGTCGCATTAACACTAAACTGCAATACCTGTCCCTCTGTTCCAAACCGGGGGCCGACCGGAGTGATGCTGGGTCCCTGGTTGGATTGACCCGAGGAGATGGCGACATCGATATCGACCGAATCCAAGACCGCGCCTTGTGGAGTTTTCAGAGAAACCGTCAGGACCCCCGATCCATCCGTGGTTGCGGAGGTAATACTGACGATAGGATCAAACACCGTCGGTCCACTGGAAAGTAAAGCGGGCGGATTAAAACTCGCGGTCAGGACACCATCCGTCGAGAACGGGTCGATGACGCCGTCAATCAGTCGGCTCGCCGTCAAGAACTGGGTATCGCTGTGGTCCAGGACAACCGACGGCGGGCTGGCAAATACACCCAGGCCTTCGGGTCCTTCGAATTCACCTTCACCCTCGCCTTCGCCCTCGCCTTCCCCTTCGCCTTCACCCTCCCCTTCGCCTTCACCGGGAACGATCTCTCCCTCGCCTTCTCCTTCTGCTTCGCTCTCGGCTTCTGCTTCCGCTTCGCCTTCGCCCTCTCCTTCGCCTTCTCCCTCACCTCCGGTGACCGTAACGGTAATGGTGATCCCTTCGGAATCACTCGTGAAAGGAAAGGCGTCTTCTATTACAGTGAAGGTCACAGTGTGGGGCCCTTCGTCCGCCGGGTCCGGCGTCCAACTGAAATCCTGTGATGCCGGCGAGGTCTGCGTCACAGTAAGAAATGTTGCTCCGGACGGCAGATTCGAGGCGCTCAATGTCAGGTCGTCTCCGTCCGCATCGGAGGCCGTGACGGTAAACCCCAATAGCTCCCCTGCTTCCACATTCTTGTTGCCGATAGCGTTCAGGGCCGGATCCTGATCCACAACCTCCGCCGCATTCGACCAGCCGAGGTCCTCCAGGATCGCCACTTCGAAAGAGCGATATACGCGCTTCAATTCCCCCGAGGGAATCGTCGGTTCCATTACCGCGGTCAGGGTATCGGACAAGTGGCTCAGATTTGAGAAAGTCCCGGGAGACTGCACGGGCACCGGATTGCCGAAATCGGTTGTTGCATTGGATCCGGTAAACGCTACTTCCCCGCTGGTCAGATCTACAACCTCGCCGATAAAGGTGGGAACGAGTTCGACTTCTCCTTCGCCCTCTCCCTCGCCCTCCCCTTCGCCCTCACCTTCCCCTTCTCCCTCACAACCTGCTGTTCCAGCCCCAAAATCGAACAGGTCTCTGGGGATACTGGGGCGTTCCAGCAGCTCATCCCAACCGCTGTGGACATCCAATAACCCAATGGTGGTGCATCCATTTGCGTCGCTCAAGGAAGTGACACCCAAAGCGTGGGTGATTTCGTGGACCATCACCGAAATCAGGTCAAATTCGTTCCCAGCCGGCGCGTTTCTGCTGTCATTCCAGTTGCGTCCAAAATCCACGGTCAGCACCATGTCCTCGACCAGTTCCGTCGGATCCGATCCCGACTGGATCCGATCAAAGGCCAGGCCGTTCTGAAACCGGGTCGTGTCGTTTATAAAAAAGGAACCTGCAGAAGCAAGCGCGCCGTTACCGTCGGTCTGGGATTCATTCACCGTGACGTCCAATGTGCCGGTTTCATTCAGGACCGAAGAGACGTATTCCAGCGCATCTTCAAACCGGGCCCGGCGTCGCGCGCCGCGAGTCGGATCGTCGAAACCATCACCGGTTGTGTTGTCCACGTCCAGGTAAGTGATGTTCCAGGTAATGTTGTTGAATGTGCGCGTGACGAGGTTTGCGGACACAGGGCGGCGTTTGAAATCCGGCGCATCTGTGTCAATGACATCCATGAGTCCCCCATGCGGACTATAGAGAAAATAGACCTCGGCGGAGGTCATCGGTGTTACGAGCAGAAAGACCGACCCGATCAGGACTGAGATCGAGACACCCAGACGACTAACAAGCAACCTGCCGACCTTGGAACTCAGGACATTCGCGATGCGGGACGTCATATTGGAATCCCCCTCTGGGAGTGAGCCTTTTAGATTGAGGCGCCCTTCTTCCCCCTACGGTTGGTTTCACGGCACGGGATCGACCAATCCACAAAAATGCCAATATATTATAAAGCGAAAACCGGCGCTTAATCAAAAGATTTTGGGATTTTGTCCCGTTCCTTGACACCAGATTCAGGAGGGAGTTAGACTAGCGCCCTCTCAGCCGGAGTGGTGGAACTGGCAGACACGCTGCGTTCAGGGCGCAGTGGGGGTAACCCCGTGGAGGTTCGAATCCTCTCTCCGGCACCATATGCAATCATTGATTTTTAATTATAATTTAAAAGCCCTCGGCAAGAGTCAATTTGCCGAGGGATTTTTTTGCGGGCGGAGTCTGAGCGTATCCAGATTCGTCGGCGAAGCGTTGGCGCCGGCGCTCGGATCTTATCCCCCCAAGAGCCCTACCAGAAAACTGGTGATCCCGGAATCGATGTCCGAGATAATCCGAAGAATGAACCCTCCCACAAGCTCAATGAGGTCCAGTGGGAAGGTCAAGATTGTGGCGAGAAGGGTTCCCATTATAATGATCCTCCTTTCTTAGAGACTCTTTCTTTCCTTATCGGATGATCGCTCTGACGGGTTAAGCCCTTTCGGATGACATTGTGCCCGAAGGACAGACTTCGGAAAACCCGGCGTAATCTCGGAACCCGGAGTAATCTCGGACTCCTACTCGGTCTCGTAGATAACAGCATACAAGAGATCGGAAGAGAGGTCCCGCATGCCGACACGTTGTCTGTTAGAAGTACTCTGCGGGCTGAGAGAGATCTTGATATCCACGACCTTGATGTTGTTCTCTCTGATCCAATTGTTCAATTGAGTTTCCAATTCTTCCTGCTCGAATTCCGTTCCTTTGAATGTCTTGACCTGTATCATTCTTTCTTCGCCCTCCTTCGTGCCCTAGTCGGCGGCATAATTCAACCTCGCGTTTCTCAAGCTGTCTCCAATAAGAGAAGCGTGACCATACCCTACAAATCTGAATACCTTCCAGTAAAGACAATTTGCCGATCTGCCAATTCAGGAGAGAGCAGAATTTGGATACACCTGTGACCGAATTAGCCACAAACAACCATTTTTCCGCCCCAGGTCCGATAGCATATTTGAGCACGTTGTCATATAACCTACTGATAAACAATAGCTTATAACGGCAACATCAGACGAGACTCCACCCTGGTACACAGCTTGCTCATAGTATGAACTGGTGAAAAAGGCGAAGGAATCGTAACTTCCTTCCGATTTCATTATCAGAGGGATGTCGCAAAGGAGGCGGCGACAAATGAGGGACCCTGTGGCGAGGGGAAAGCCTGTTTCTTCCAGAGACCCCTTGGGGAGGATGTCCAAGTGGCTTCTCCAGGCAGCTAACTGTGTCGCTGTCGCTCTTGCGGCTTACGCGTTCGTGGCCTTGCTGGACCCGTCGTGGTTAACGCCGCATCGCCCTGTTCCCGCCAGGGCAACACCTTTAACCCGCGTGCGGCAGTTTCAGCATCACGAATCCCCATCCACGAGTGCCTCACAGCCGCGCGGGTTCCGCGTAGTTGAAATTGGAGACACCTCACCATTTCAAGAAGATGGCGACGAGGTCTCTTGGTCGATGACCGTCATGAACTACCGGCCCGGAAAATCTTTGGACCTCCAGGAAGTCATAACGGGGAGGCGTCCTGCCGCCGATATACTATTTCTTGAGCGTTTCGCGGATCTCTATCGCCGCAGCGACCATGTTCCTGAGTGAAGGGACCGTTTCCTCCATCCCCCGGGTTTTCAGCCCGCAATCCGGATTCACCCAGATCAAATCGGGATCGAGAACTTCGGCGGCCCGTCGGAGATTGTCCACGATGGATTCCGCATCGGGAATCTGGGGCGAATGAATGTCATAGACGCCCAGGCCGATCTCGTGGTCGTACTCGAAATCCTGAAAACTGCGTAGGAGGTCCATATCACTCCGGCTGTTCTCGATGGAGATTACGTCCGCGTCCATTTCCTTGATCGCGGCGAGCATGTCCCCGAATTCGGAATAGCACATGTGGGTATGGACTTGTGTGGCTTCGTTCACAGACGAAGTCGTCAGGCGAAACGCCTTGACGGCCCAGTCGAGATAATCGGACCGGTTGTCCTTCCGCAGCGGGAGTCCTTCGCGGATGGCGGCCTCGTCGACTTGCACGATCCGGATCTCCGCCTTTTCCAGGTCGCTGACCTCCTCGCGCAAAGCCAGGGCCACCTGGTAGGCGGTCAGGCGTCGTGGAATATCTTCGCGAACAAAAGACCAGTTCAGGATCGTGACCGGCCCGGTGAGCATCCCCTTCATCGGTTTCGATGTCAGAGACTGTGCGTAGGAGATCAGATCCACTGTCATCGGAGACTCCCGAGCGACATCGCCAAAAAGGATCGGCGGCCTGACATAACGCGAGCCGTAAGATTGCACCCAGGCGTTGCGGGTGAAAGCAAAGCCCTTCAACTGTTCGCCGAAGAACTCCACCATGTCGGTCCGCTCGTATTCTCCGTGAACCAGGACATCCAGGTTCAACTCCTCCTGCAACTGCACGATTGATTTGATCTGGTCGCGAATGAACGCGTCGTACTCTTCCGCAGAGATCTCTTTCTTTCTGAATTTCTGCCGCGCTTTGCGGACCTCCGAGGTCTGCGGGAAACTCCCGATTGTGGTGGTGGGAAAGCGCGGAAGACCGAGGCGCTCTCTCTGGGTCTTCCGCCGTACTGAAAAAGGCACGCTTCGTTGAAAGTCCTCCGAAGTCAGTTGATCGACTCGCTCTCGCACCGCCGGGTTGAGTGCCAAAGGTGATTCCGCCAAACGGCGCAGCGCTTCAGCGCTTTCGTCAATGGCCTCCTGAATGGCATCGGCCCCATCGTTCGCCCCGAGAGCCAGCAGACGGATCTCGTCGAGACGCTGCTCGGCGAATGCAAGGGCGTTCCGCAATTCCTCGGGAAGATGGGTCTCAACGGTGGAGTCGTAAGGAAGATGCATCAGCGAGCAGGACGGTTGGATCCACGCCTTGCTCAGATCGGCCGCATTCCCGATGTTCTGAATGGTACTCAGAGCTTTTTGAAGGTCGGCACGCCAGACGTTACGTCCGTTGACGATCCCAATTCCCAAGGTTCTCCCGGCAGGGAATCCCTTGGCGGTGATCGCGTCAAGATTCTCATTCGACCGGACGAAGTCGAGGCCGACGCCTTCCACGGGCAGCTCCATGACGGCGTCCCAGTTCGACCCGAGTCCTTCGTAATAGGTCTGGAGCATGATCTGGGGCCGGTCGGTGAGCTCTCCGATTTGCTGATACGCCTGACGGAACAGCTCCACCTCCTCCGGCTTCAGGTCGGTCACGAGGCTCGGCTCGTCCACCTGGACCCACGAAGCCCCCGAGGCCTTCAGACCCGAGAGGAGTTGCGCGTAGACGGGGAGAAGCTTCTCCAACCACTTCTCGAGGGGTTGATCGTGCTTCTTCCCGAGCAAAATAAACGTGGCCGGGCCAATCAGGACGGGCTTGGCTTGCTGCCCAACGACTCCCTTCGCCTCCTCGAATTCTTCGATCGGCTTATTCCACCACAGCCGTGGCTCCGCGTCCGTCGGTTCGGGCACAATGAAGTGGTAGTTCGTGTCGAACCACTTGGTCAGTTCGCATGCGGGAATGCCGTCCGCCCCGCGCGCCATCGCGAAGTACGTGTCCAGGTCGAACTCGGAAGGAAGTTCCACACCGCCTCGGAACCTCGGCGGAACGAGGCCCAGGACGCAGGCCATGTCGAGCATTCCGTCATAGAAAGAAAAATCGTTGCACGGAATCGACTCGATTCCACGATCCTTCTGCGTGGTCCAGTTTTGGACACGGAGGGTTTTCGCGCTTTCCAGCAGATCGGGCCGGGAGATCTTTCCCTTCCAATTTCCTTCCGTGGCGCGTTTCAGCTCGCGCTTTCTTCCGATCCGTGGAAAACCAATATTCGAGGCAATGGCCATTCCAATCGAGTCCTTTCTGTCTTCATTTCAAACGGGTCAAGAGAGATCTATAGGCGGGTCGAGTTCATGCCGCTAGCCCACTAACGGATTCACAAAAGGAAGGATAAATCGCTCAAGCAGGGACACCGTGAACTGGGCGCCCACAATAAAACCGAATACCCCTCCGAGAACTTCCAGGAGGAGGAAAATCACACTGAATCCGCTGGCAAGAAGCTCTTCCATGAATGTCGTTTAAGGCTTTTCGCCTTCTGACTCCTTCTTCGGCGGTGATGGCTCAGACTTCGTTTTCCGGTTCTTGAGTCCCTCGGATGTCATCGCCAGCGCCGCGCTGAGAGATCCAAGCAGGACCACGGGAAGGAACCAGGCATACAGGTAAGTATTCGATCCTCCTTCCAGCACAGTCCCCACCAGGGTCACTAAGCACGCCACCGAGCCATACGCGATGGCGCAAATCCCAAGGATCTTGGCTCCCTTATCCAGAATGGGTGTCTTCCCCATCGCAACCAAACTCTGACTCCGTAATCCCTGTCACAGAACGCGGACGGTTGCGGTTGCGAATCCATTGTTCCCGCAGCAGGGACATCCCCCCCAGCCATAAACGATACTCGCCAGCTGAGAGGAGAGCCGGGAGGAGAGATCGGAATCCTCCTTTCCCTCCAGGGCCTGTTTGGGCACGGTGAGTCGCACCTCAAATCCACACTCCGGACACCTCACCGATATTGACGATTCCATTGTCAACTATTCCTATTTGAAAACGTCTATGCGAAGACGCAGACATGCCTGTCAGATTGTCGAGCAAACATGATAGCGCCCTTTTCCCGGGGAGTCAATGGGGGCGGGTTCGGACCTTGCTCTCTCTTTGCGGCTCTGGTAGCATGGCGACCGATCGGGGGGACTGCGAAAGGGGAAATAATTCAAACGATTCACCTGAACAACCTCACGAGGAGACGCAATGGCCGCCCCACGGGCGAAACTGGATGCAGAACTCGTAGAAGAGACCTTAGAGCGCCTTCGGCGCGATGTGCAGCCGATTTGCGAGAAGTTCACTCTTCGCTATGACCATCTCGGCGCCTCGTACGACAAGAGCCTGTATGGATTCAACCGCGAGAAGGGGAAGATCATCCGGCTCCGGCTGATAAACCTCCGGACGGGAAAACTCCGGAGCTACAATGCCCTCCTCTACACGATGATCCACGAGATCTGCCACTGCCGCTATCATTCCCACGGCTCCCGCTTCTATGCCCTCCTCCGCAAGGCGAATGCCTACGCCAACAAACTGGGGCTCTACGACCCGGAACGGAACCAGATGCCCCAACGCCCCATCCACCCGCCTTACTTCGATCCCGAACTCAAGCAAAGACCCGCCCGCACTGTCGGCGACCCGGTGCAGCTTGAGTTGTTTGCATAGTTACTTTCGTTCGGAAGGGGTGCCTTTTCGCAACGCGTACCCATACAAAACCGCTCCGATTCCTCCAATAACATTCCGCTACCAGAACTAAAGATCACACAAAGATCTGTCGAATCAGGTAGCAGAGGAGGAAATAACCATGGACGAAGTAGGCAACATTATCGAGTTCTTCCTGAGCCCCGCGGGAGGGCTTGTGGCGGGTGTTCTAACGTTCTTGTTTGATTCGATCTCGGGTGTGTTTGACGTTCTGGGATCGCTTTTCAAATTGATTGACCTTTAGTCTCGTGGGGAGAATCTGCCGCAGGCGGGATTTCCCCATAGCCCCCCAAAAAATCCAACAACCAAACACGCCCCCGACCCCAGGTCGCACTTTTTCATGGAATTTCAGTTATTATTCTCCGAAAGGAGGATAATTGCCCGTGTGTGGCCGGTTTACGCTTCAAGCCCCGCTGTCGGATCTCGCCGCCGAATTCGACGTCTCGGATCCATCAATCGACTTTGATGCGAGCTACAACATCGCCCCGTCTCAGGCCGTCCTCGCGGTCTTGAACGAGGACGACGCCAACCGGTTTCGACTGCTCCGATGGGGGCTGATCCCTCATTGGGCCAAGGACCCGGCGATCGGAAACCGGATGATCAACGCCCGAGCGGAAACCATCACCGAAAAACCCAGCTTTCGGAATCCCTTCAAGGAAAGGCGGTGCCTGATCGTGGCGGACGGCTTTTACGAATGGAAACGGGAAGGCAAGACGAAGGTCCCGGTGTATCTCCGTCTGAAATCAAAGAAACCGTTCGGGTTTGCGGGGCTGCACGAACGATGGACGTCGCCCGAAGGTGAAGAAATCCGGACCTGCACAATCATTACCACCGAGCCCAACGAGTTGATGAAGCCTATTCACAACCGGATGCCGGTCATCATCCCGAAGGAAGACCGGATGCCCTGGCTCGACCCATCCAATCAGGACACCGCCCACCTGGTCACCCTGCTCAGGCCATACCCTTCAAGCGAAATGGAGGCCTACCCCGTCTCGAAGTTCGTGAACTCCCCGGCGAATGACTCACCCGACTGCGTCACGCCGACTGGGAAGTAGACAGGATAACAGGATAGACAGGATAGACAGGATTTTCTTCTTGGGGTCCCGGATGGCTCTTCTCCTTATCCCGTCAATCCTGTTCATCCTGTCCATTCCTGTTTGAAACCTTATCTGTATTCGTCTGTCGTCGCTTGCCATGCCATCGTCTAAAGGGTTATTCTATCTGACAGAGCTGTCCGGCAAGGGACAGGAATAGCAGAAAGAAATGCGGGAAAGTGTGCCATGAAAAGGAGCCGAGAGGAGATCCTAGCGCTATTAGAGGAAAATCGGGACAAGATCCGCCAATTCGGCGTCACACGGCTGGGTCTATTCGGATCCTCGGCCCGCGAAGAGGCATCGGAACACAGCGACCTCGATTTTGTCGTGGAATTTGAACGGCCATCTTTCGATGCCTATATGGAATTGAAGTTCTTCCTGGAAGACCTGTTCCAATGCTCCGTGGACCTGGTGCTGGCCAAGGCCATCAAGCCGAGGCTGCGAGCGTCGATATTGGAGGAGGCGGTCTATGCCTCGGGATTATAAGGTCTACCTGGAGGACATTCTTGAGGCCGTTGCCAAGATTGGCGAGTATACAGAAGGCGCAACGCTCGAAGAGTTTCGACAAGACTCGAAGACCCTGGATGCAGTGGTGCGCAACCTGGAGATCATCGGCGAAGCCGTTAAGAGGCTTCCTGAGCATATCAGGAAAGAGCACCCCAGTGCCGAATGGAAGAAGATCGCAGGTCTTCGGAACATCCTGGTCCATGAGTACTTCGGTGTCGATGTGGAGATTATTTGGGACGTCATCCAGAACAAGTTGCCACCGTTTGCGGAACATGTCAGACACATAGCCCATGAGTCGAGCCAAGATCCTCCTTGATCCCGCCGGGGGCTTAGGGCAGAAATGGAAACAATCCCACCTGTTTCCCAAAAGTCGACTTTCGTTGATTCCATAGCGTGGCCTGCCATTGGCCTGGCGGGACTTGCCACATTTGTCTTTCTTCTTATTGCGATCGTAATTACCTTGGACCCTGCGCGGGCAGATATGATCTCTGATCCCCTCCTCGATCATTTCGGGACACCTGCCATATTCCTGTACTTACCCTACCGCCTGTACGTGTACTTTACTCTTCTGGTTTCCCTAACAACATTAATCTCTTCCATCGGTCTCTTGAAACGGAGGAACTGGGCCAGACTTGTTTTCATTTCAATGATGTGCGTGGGTATTGTGTTTGATGTCTTCGCCTTTTTCCAACTTTTTTCCCTGCCTTTTCCCTTCCCCCTGATTCATAAGTTGCTCCAGGGCATGTTCCTGGTCGGGTTTGCCCTTGTCTTTGGGTGGATTGTTAAAAGGCTGAGTTCGAAACAGGTAAGAGCCGAGTTCATGCCCGCCCTCGTGGAGTAATTCAACAGGGCCGACCGTGGCTGGCCGTCACTGAAGTCACAGAAAGAGATTTAGACAGGATAACAGGATAGACAGGATTTTCTTCTTGGGGTCCCGGATGGTTCTTGTCCTTATCCCGTCAATCCTGTTCATCCTGTCCATTCCTGTTTGAAACCTTATCTGTGTTCGTCTGTGTTCATTTGTGCCCGCTTCCCCGTCATTCCAGCCACAGACGCAGCGGTATCGCGGCGATCGCTCCGAGGACGCTGACTGTCAAGAAAAGGAGAATGGCGCTGAGGAGGAAATGATGGACGGCCCTTTTCCCTCGGAAGGTGAACAGCTTCTTGTAGAGATAGATGTGAAGCACTAAGGCGACGACTCCGAGACTGAAGTACATCGGCGTCAGCCAGCCCCACGGAGTGATATTCCCGCCGCGCAACGCCACCTGGATCATCCGGTCCCAATCAAACCCGCCATCAGTCTGCCCGCCCAGATACGCCATCCACGGTCCCGGAAGGATTAGCGGCAAGGTCGCAAGGGCAAACCGCCACAAGGATCCGATCGCGGGCCGGGCCTCATCGAATACCCGGTGCGAAAACGACAAGGCACATATCCAAAGCGCTCCCGCAATGGGAAACACGGCCATCCAGTGCACGGCCTGGATCTTCAAGTCGACGTTCAGCACGGAGAAGTAATACAGGATGAGCGCCGCCAGGGATTCCGGCGTGGGCATCGGCCACCCGACGCGTCCGTAATACGTGAACGTATAGTACCAGCCGAGGCTGAAGCTCAGGGCGAACCACAAGAGAATTGCCAGGAACCAACCAGCGATAGTAGATTTCATGGAACCACGGATGAACACAGAAACAGAATTAGACAGGATAACAGGATAGACAGGATTTTCTTCTTGGGGTTCCGGATGGCTCTTCTCCTTACCCCGTCAATCCTGTCTAAACTAATAACGGTAAACCACGCGCTCCGTTTCGAGTGTCCAGTTTCCCCCCTGGGCCGTCACGCGAATGCGATTTTCTCCCGGGCGCAATCCGACGGACGTGAGAAAAGCTCCTTCCCGATCCGGCTGGATGTCCTTGCCATTGACCTGAACGGCAGCGCCCCGCGCGGCAAGAACCTCGACTTGGGCGTTGCGGCTGCGGGTCCATTCGTGCTCGGGCGGGTCGGTCCGAACCAGGAAGAGAGGATCGATTCTCAGTACTTCGATTTCCCGGCCGATGGCGCGGCGTGTCTCGTCCAGGAACCCTGCGTCACGTCGGAATTCTGCCGCAAGAAGAATGAACTCGTCCGCTGAGGCTCGAAGGGCCTCCGGGTGGATAAGCCGGCGGCAAAACTCCTGGACCCTCTGCTCCGGGTAGCCCTCCCAGGCGTCGAGATCCTGGGTCGGGATCCGATCCCGGATGGTCCGGGCAAGCATTTCGAGATATTCATAATCCTCGAGTCCCTCCGCAAGCATTTCCAGGCGGAGGCTGGGAATGGGCTCCCGGCTTCCCGGTCGAGGATCGGGATAGATGAGGATTCCTTCGCCGTTTCCAAAACCGGGAACGTATGGATCCGCATAGACATCCTCGAGGATCCAATTCACGGCTTCCCAATGCAGGAACGCATCGAATCCGTATAGGCGGGTAAGCCAGGGAATCACCCGGGCCGCCACGGGATGGTCATCGATGTGGAGGGTCGGCAGGGGATAGATAGGCGCAGCGGTATACCACCACACCTCCTTGCCCTTCGATTGCGCCTGTTTCAGAGCGTTCAGATTCTCCTCCACCTCCATGTATGACGAGGGGGTGCGGACTGAAAGGAGGGGCATGAAGACGCACCAGATGTCCACTTCCTCCGCCAGGAGTGGTTCGGGAGTCACCGTAAGCATGTAGGGGATCGTCGGAAAGCGCTCCCGCAATGCGCGTGCAGAACGGCGGATCTGGTCATATTGGCCATAGGTCGGCTCATCGTAAGGATAAAAGTATCCTTTGCGAGTCACCCAGGGCTCGCTCCGAACCGGGCCCAATTCGTCGGCAATTCGGCTCGGATCCCCTTCGTATTCATGATAGGGCATGACAAAACTTCGAACGCGCGGGTCCTGAAGGAGCTGCTGGGACCGCTGGTGAGCCACTGGAGCGGGAGTATTGTAGGGGCAGAGTCGTCTGTCGACGAGGAATCGGTAGAAGACCTCGCCCAATGCCACGCCCTCTTCGCTCTGGGGATCGAGGCCGTAGTAATCCGACAACTTGGTGTAGTTGAGACCGATGCTGGTTTTCAAACTGGGAACAGCAGGCAACTCGAAATCAAAGACACGCAGCATGACCTCGATCGTTTTCCCGACGCCTGTTTCGTCCTGGATCTCGATCTCGCCCTGGTAATTGCCCGACGGTTGATCCGAACGGACTTCGATTTTCCCGAAAACAATCACGGGCCAGTCGGGATCGAGGGGGAAGCTTCCCGAAACCGGGATCAGAGCGTCGGGCACCAAGCCGGAATGGGCGCGATTCCGAGGCGTCCGGATCGGAATGTCCACAGCGCGATAAAGCTGTAAGCGATCCGGCGGGAATTGAGCGCTCCCTGGGCCGGACAATCCCGCGAACTCCACTCTGACAACGCGCCCGCCCCCCGCCGGATCCGGCGGGAAAACGAGCTGAAAGGTTTCATGCTCCCCTTTGGCGGCGGCGAGGTAGAGCCGAGGGAGCAATTGCTCGACACCCGTTGCGATCTCGCTTTGCGACAGATTCTCGTCAAGTTGTACGATCGCCTGGTTTCGCGCCGGAGTGGCGGAGGCGTCCGTCAATGCACCAGGCGGAGGAGTGAATCGTCTTGCGCGAGTTGCGGGCAATTTCACGGGATCCTCCTCTACGACCCGCACGATTTCGTTTACGCATGCGGCTGGATCCGGCATCAGGCCGGCCGCGAACTGGTCCAATGCCCGGTGGATGCGGGCGCGTCGCGCATCGGAATCGAGCGTCAGAGGAATTGCACGGATCCGGGGAACCTGTTCGAGCGCGGCCTTCAATTGGGGCAGGGCCGGCCAAAGCTGTCTCCAAGCGGCTGCCTCGCAGATCGCGGTTCGCGGGGGCACGTCGACTGAGCCGTAAGACCAGCGGGCGTAAACCGCAGGATCAAAGAGATGCTCAAGGAACTCCACCGCCTCTTGACGCGGAGCTTTTCCCTCCTGATCCCGTTTCGCAAAAAGCGCCACTACCATCTCCGAATCCCACAGAAGCCCCGTCTCTTCGCCGGCGGGAAAAGGAACGGCGGCCCACGCGAAGTCAAGAGGCCTATCCTGGATACCGCGCAGCTTCCAAAGCCCTGCGATTTCCATCGCCACCTGGCCGCGCTCGAACCCGTCCGCTAACGGGTCCCCCGCCACAGGCCGGGGAAACGGATTGGAGAGAAACCGGTTGAGAGCGAAGAATATTTCGTTCTTCTCGACATCCTCGAGACGGCCTCCCCAGTCGAATATCTTCCCAGGAGAACGTTGCAGGATGAAATTCTCCATGTGAATTGGAATATCCGCGTACCGAATCCCCCACCTTTCCGGTGGGTCGTGAACCTTGCGGACAGCGTTCCCTACCTCCTCCCATGTCCTTGGCGGAGATTGAATATCTGCCGCGGCCAATGCGTCTAAATTGCAGTAGAGGAGGAGCGTGTTGGCATCGAACGGGAGGGCGTACAGTTTCCCTCGATATCGAACGGCGTCCAGCAGGTTGGGGAAAAACCCGGAAAGCTTCTCGCGCTGCTGAATCAAACGGTCCAGGGGGATCAGGTATCCGCGTTCCGCCAATTCCGGGACCATGCCGAGGGGAAGGAAAACCACATCCGCCTCTATTCGACCGAGCAGAAGCGCTTGCCGATATGCTCCGGAGACATTCGATACGAATTGTGAGTCAATCCCAGCCCCGCCCGGCACAGAGGCAAATGAATCAATGAAGACCTCTTTGAAATAGCCGTATTTCGGTCCGGAAAGGCCGTGCGCGAAAACGACAGCCTCCCGCGAAGGTTCCCGGATAGTGGGGCCGGCACAGGCGACCGCCAGAAGAACCGCGACAACTGGAGAGAAGTGTTTCATCGGCTTGCCACCACGAGAACAACAAATAGATTTTCTGGTTCAGACTACACCGCCGGCCCGGAACCCAAGAACGGGATCGTTGGCGAGACAGCGGAACCTCAATTGCCAAGCAACTATGTTCTCATGATACCCGTAAGAGGCACGTTCTCCCAATTTTTCACCTCGGTGGCGGGGCAAGTCGGAGTGACTATGCTGACCACGGGACAAGAAATCGACCTATTCCGGAGACGGATTGGACGGCGGGACGGCGGGAATCCGGGCGAATCTGAGGGATTTCACAATATGCGCAAAATGCTATATTTATTAGAGGGATAAACTTGACAAATAAATCATCGTGGGGTAAACTCCCGCTTTAGAAGTGAGAGAATCCTCAAATTCGGTGAGTCTCAGACAGAATACCGAAGAGGAAAAGAAAGGGGGTGAAGGGCTAGACAAAATTCCTCTGCACGTTTAACGCGTAGCAGCCTTTAGCCACCGAATAGATCAAACATCACGTCTGGCGGTAAGTGCTGGTTATTGCCAACGATGGTATTCGGTGCAAGAGAGACTTTGTGCTACGCACCCATCCACAGCAACTAAGCGGTTAACTTACAATCAAGTGCTCGTCTCAACCCCTTCCGCATTTGCGAATGGTTGGGACGAGGAACTGGACGAGGAGAGCGGAATTTCAATGAGAAAACTAGCCGTTGTATGCAGCACTGTGATGCTCCTGGTGTTCTGTATGGGAGCGAGCGGTGAGCTGGACAACTATACGGTTGGCGGCTACGAACGCATCCGAATACAGGACATGTTCAGCTCCGGTTTTGACGACGACGGCGGTGACGACTTCTTCACGGAGGCGTTGACCCGCGTCAATATCCTGGCCGAATTTAGTTCAGACGTGTCCCTCTTCATCGAGCTGCAAAGCTACAACATCCTCGGTGAAGATTTCCTCTCGACCACTTCGACCGCCTTCGGCGGCTTCGAGGTGAATGAGATCGGGAACGGCCGAGGCCGTGACGGTGGAGACGTCGACCTGTATCAGGCCTACATCAATATGGGCGATGCTTTCGGATACGATGGATTAAACATCCGATTCGGCCGCCAGGAACTGCAGTTCGGTCGTGATGTCCGGACAGGACGTTACACCGAGTTCGTGATCGGAAATAACGACACGAACCAGTTCTTCTCCGGTATGTCGTTCGACGCCCTGAGGCTAACCTACGACACCGATGTGGTGACCTATGACGTCATTTGGGCCAAGCTGGCTGAACTCCGATCCATTGAACAGGATGCAGACACCGACCTCGTCGGGCTCTATATTTCCTACAAGGGTCTGGAGAACAACCTGATCGATGTGTACTGGCTGTTTGTGCGGGACGCCGAGGATCCCTTCGGCGTTTCGACCAGCGCCTTCATCGGTCAGCCGAGTGGCGGAGATAACGACAAACTCCACACCTTCGGCGCTCGGATCAACGGTGTCTGGAACCAGCTTGACTACAACTTGGAAGGTGCGTTCCAGGCCGGTGAAGCCGAAAATGGTCTGAACCGCGATGGAGATTACGAGGGATGGGCGGTCGACTTCGAGGCCGGCTGGACCTTCGAGAATGTCCAGTGGGAGCCTCGCGTCCACATCGGCGTGGCTTACCTCTCCGGTGACGACGACCTGACCGATGACGATGTTGAAGCCTTTAACCGGGTCTTCAGCGACAAAGAATACGGCACGCTCATCGATGGCGGCGAGCTCAGCAATGCGCTGGTGATTCGTCTCGGCGTCGACGCGCAGCCGACCGAAAAGGTCGGTCTCGGACTCGAATACCTCTTCTTCCAGGCGGATGAAGACGACGTCAAGTTGATTAACACGATCGACTTCTTCGGCATTCCTCTGCTCGCGATCCCCACGGAAATTGAAACCGATGAGGACCTTGGGCATGAGATCGATGCCTATGTGAGCTATGCCTATTCCGAGGATCTCAGCTTCAAGTTCGGTTACAGCCACTTCTTCACGGAAGATGGCATTGAAGAAGGGACCTTGTCGACGGGCAATGGCCAGTTCGCCTTTGCCGCGACGGATGATGACGATCTCGACTATGTCTATGTGGAAGCCGAGTTGAGGTTCTAGTCGCGACCAACGAAGACGACTGACAACAACGATCCCTCAGGGGCTCACTCAAGAGTCCCTGAGGGATTTCTTTTGCCCCGGCTCATCAAGAACCTCGAAGACTGCGGTGACCTGCCCAGGACCGCTAGCGTTATCTGCCCTATTTCGGGTCAGACTCTGCCTGTCTGGGGCCAAACTCGCAGAAAACCACCAACAATATGCTTACTGCCTCGCCTCTGGAGCGACCTCGACAGTCTCTCCGAGCGGTGCGGAGTCCCTGCGTTCCTTGACAGCCAAGGCGTTGTGTGCTAACGTTTTGGTAGATCTTGAGAGAATTATGGTAATTGTGGACCCGGGGAATCGTGGTTCCATCACGGAAGGCCTACTGAAGATGACACACATCAAGACATTGTCCAGCCCCAACCATTCATGTGATTTCGCGTTCCAAGGGCCTGTGCTTGCCCAGGTAGATGTAGGTACAGGCGGGACAGGTGGAGGAGACCTTTCATTCACTCTTGAGACTTTCTGCCCGCTCATTACCGCCGGGTCTTCACAGGGAGGCGCGCTAACCCCGTTGGACATCCAGATCGACTTTGTCCAGAATCTCCTCAATCTGACACTGTGCAAGAAGACGGGGACCTTGCTGGCCCAATAGCAGTAGCTGACTTTGAATTATCGGCGAAAGAGATTCCACTGGAATCACGCAAAGGAGCAAGAGCGAGGAATGAATAGGCACTTACACCCATTGACAAAAAGGTCAGTTTCGGCTCATCGCCGCAGTTCGAGTCCGGTCTTGGGACAAAAAGACCCAGTCCTTAACTCACTGTTATTCGCAAGTGATCTGATAGAGCTTGTTCAGTTCAAGATGGCCATGATCCGCTTCGGTCCTCTCCTCGGAGATGCGGGTGACGGCGACGCTGGTGGCGGCGTCGGCGGCGGTGCGGGTGGCGGCGCGGTCGGCGGCTAGTCAAATACAAATTCTTTTCTTGGGAGAAGTCCCATGAACGTTGATCTGTCCTTACTCGTAATTGCTTTTCTTTCCCCGGATCTGATCCTGGCTTTCACCCAACCGGGGCTGCAAACGAAACTGTTCCTTGCTCGTGCGGCCCCCATTCTTCTCTTTCTCCTTACGCTTTTCGGCCTTCTCTAACAGTAAGTGAAGGTTTCCCAACCTCAACTTGACGGTCGTGTCTTCGTATGTCATAAGACTGGATGGGCTATGTTTCCCTGGAGTTCACCAGAGGAGCTCTCCATCGGCCGGAAACGGGGAAATCCGAAATGACAGAGGACGCGAAATTGAATGTGGCGGTAATCATGGGGGGGCAAAGTGCCGAGCATGATGTTTCCGTCAATTCAGGCCGGATGGTCCTTCGGCATCTGAACCGGGACCGGTACCGGGTCAAGCCGGTGCGGATTGACCGGGACGGCCAATGGATGATTCCGGCCGGCTATCTGGAGGAGCCCGGTACTCCCCTGCTCGACTACCTCGCCTCTCCGGTCTCTGCGGAACGTGCGCTGGAACAAGCCGCTGCCGACCGGGTCGATGTGGCATTTCTGACCCTGCACGGCCCGTTCGGAGAAGATGGAACGGTCCAGGGTCTTCTTGAGCTGGCTGAGATCCCGTATACAGGCTCCGGAGTGGGGGCGAGCAGCCTCGCCATCGACAAGGTACGAACCAAGGAGCTGGTCGCCTACCACGGAATCCTCATCCCGCCGCATCGGGTCTTTCTGCGGGGAGAAATCGAAGGCCGAGAAGAAGAGGTAATCAAAGCACTCGACAGGGAGTTCGGATGGCCGGTTGTGCTGAAGGCCCCCGAACTGGGATCCAGTATCGGGATGGGAATTGCCAAGAATGAGGCGGAAGCGAAGGGGATTCTGGATGAATGCCTGCGATTCAGCAGCCGAGTGATGGCGGAAAAGTTCATTCCGGGGCGGGAAGTGACGTGTGGGGTGCTCGGCCGGGCCTTGACACAGGATCTCGAGCCGCTCCCTCCCACCGAGATCATCCCTCTTGAAAGCGAATTCTTTGACTACCAGGCCAAATACACCCCTGGCGCTTCCAACGAAATCACCCCGGCGCCCATCGGAGAAGAACTAACCGGGAAATTGCAGCAGCTCGCCTGCCGAGTGCACGAAATCGTGGGATGTGACGGGCTCTCCCGATCCGATTTCATCCTGGACGATCAGGACTTCTGGTTCCTGGAGATCAATACCATCCCCGGAATGACGGAAACCTCTCTCTGCCCCCAGGCCGCAGAGACCGCCGGAATCGGTATCCCCGCGCTGCTCGACCGAATGGTCCGGATGGCGCTGGAATCCTTCCAGGAACGAAAGCGGTTCCGAAACGGGGCGAAGGATTAACTTCCCGCGAGCGCTCTTCCTCTACTTCTTCAAAAAACCCCCCACAGTCATCGCGTGCGGGTCGAGAGCCTTCTCGAGCTCTTCCGGGGGCAGAACGTTTTGAGCCGTGGCAACCTCTCGAACGGTTTTTCCTGCCTGGGCCGCTTCCTTCGCAACCTTCGCCGCGGCGTCATAGCCGATCACCGGCGCCAGCGACGTGCACAGGGCCAACGACCCTTCGATCATTTCCTCACACCGCTTTCGATTGGCCTCCAGACCGGCCAGGCATTTCTCGTTGAAGGCATTCGCCCCGTTGGCCAGGATCGCGATGGATTCGAGAAGGTTGTGGGCCATCATGGGCATCATCACAATCAGCTCGAAGTTTCCGAGTTGGGTTCCTATGGTGACGGACAGGTCGTTTCCGATCACATGGGCCACCACCTGACAGAGGGACTCCGCCAGCACTGGGTTGATTTTCCCGGGCATGATTGAGGATCCGGGCTGAACCTCCGGAAGAAGCAACTCACCGAATCCGTTCCGGGGCCCGCACCCCATCCACCGGATATCGTTCGCAATTTTCATGAGGCTGCAGGCGGCGGTTTTGACCGCTCCACTCGTCTCCACCAGCGCGTCCTGAGCCGACTGCGCCTCGAAATGGTTTGGGGCCTCGCGCAGATTCAGGCCGGTCCGTTCCGAGATGCGCTGAATCACCCGGGAGGCGAATTCCGGATGGGCATTCAATCCCGTGCCCACGGCCGTTCCGCCCAGGGCCAGCTCGCTCAGGTGCGTTTCGCTGTTGCGGATCGCCTGGATCGCGTGTTCCACCTGGGAGGCGTAGCCGGAGAACTCCTGACCCAATCGCACAGGGATCGCATCCTGCAAATGGGTCCTCCCTGTTTTGACCACATCGTCGAAGGCCTTTGCCTTCGCGTCCAGCGCCTCTTTGAAACGTTCCAGAGCCGGGATGAGACGCTCTTCAATCTCCGTCAACGCGGCAATATGGATCGCGGTCGGGATCACATCATTGCTCGACTGGCACGTGTTGACGTGATCGTTCGGGTGAACGGGCGTCTTTGATCCGATCTCCCCGCCCAGGATTTCGATCGCCCGGTTCGCAATGACCTCATTGGAGTTCATGTTCGTCGAAGTGCCGGAGCCGGTCTGGAAGATATCCACCACGAAGTCGTCATCGAGCCTTCCTTCCACGACTTCCTCTGCGGCCTGCCGGATCGCGTCGGAGATTTTTTCGTCCAACAAACCAAGTTCCCGGTTAACCACCGCCGCCTCAGACTTGATCATTCCAAGGGCAGCAATAAAGCTTCTTCCAAACCGTAGGTCCGAAACCGGGAAGTTCTCTACTGCACGCTGGGTCTGGGCGCCGTAGTAGGCCCCTGCCGGTACCTGGACCTCGCCCATCGAATCCGTTTCAATCCGATAGTCATCTGACGCTGCCATCTCAAATCCTCCTTTCGCCAGTCATCATTGGATGCGTTCCATAAAGGAATCATCTAGAAGTAAGTGCGACTCGCAACGAGAAACTCCGCTCCGCCCGTCTCCTGTGACCTTCGTGTTCGTGCCTGCGGTTCATTCGGAGCAGCGAGCTGCCTGAAACTGCCAAGGGCGGTTTTCGATAGTCATTTGCATCTCTCTGCATATAGCAACTGGGGAAGAATGTCAACGGCCTATATCGGCACTGAACGGGGGCACGGTCTGCGCTTCCGCAAAACCCTATTGGTCGGCCCTTTCCAATGTCCAACACCCGTTTCCTGGAGGTAGCGCAGGCGTCTCGCCTGCATGGCTGAAGATTTCCCTCCTTATTGCAGGCGAGACGCCTGCGCTACAATCAGAATCGAACGGCTGCTGCTATCTCCCACCACCTCAAACTGATAAGTATTTGAAGGGCCACGACCAACAGGGATAATGGCATAGGTGGATTCAACCACCGTTCTTATTTCCGGAAGAATACACCTGGCAAGTTGAATTGTAATTTCCCTTACGCTAAACTGGAAACTGGGCTAGGCTTCGCGTCTTTCGAGACGGTCGCCTCTTGGAAACGGCTGGATGAAATACCCTCCAGCCCTGACAATAAGGGAAGGCCAATGTCGCCCCTCGCGCTTCAAAAAGGGAGCCTGATCGGCAAATATCGAATCCTTGACGAGATCGGCAAGGGGGGGATGGGAGTCGTTTACAAGGCGCTGGATCTGAACCGCTCCTTGAATGTCGCCGTCAAGGTCCTGCCGCCTGAACTCGAGATCGATCCGATGTTCGCCACCCGATTCAAGCGGGAGGCAGAGGCCCTTTCAGACCTGGACCATCCCAATATCGTGAAACTGTTCCACGTAGGAGAGACCAAGAAAATGCTCTACTACGCCATGCAGTTCGTCGAAGGCCGGACACTGCGGGGCTTCCATGAAGAAGTTGGAATGCTCCCGCCCCTGCGGTCTATCCGAATCATCCGGGATGTGGCTGACGCGCTCGCTTGCGCGCACCAGCAGGGGATTATTCACCGCGACTTGAAACCCTCGAATATCATGATCGATACTCACGGCCGCGTTTGGCTGACCGATTTCGGGATCGCCAGGATCGCCGACGCGACACGATTGACCTCAACAGGAGATATTTTGGGGACTGCCGAGTACATGTCCCCCGAACAGGCTCAGGGACATACTATCGATCACCGGTCGGACATTTATTCCCTCGGTGTGGTCCTGTATGAATTGCTCGGAGGGAAAGTCCCTTTCTCGGGCAAATCCGCGTTGGAGGTGATGAAGTCCCACCAATACGCCCAGCCGCCTGAACTGAAGCGCCTGAATCCTCATCTCCCATCCATCGTGGAAAGGCTGGTCGAGAAGATGATGGCCAAAAAACCGAGTGAGCGTTATCCGTCGATGAGCGCTGTTCTGCATGGGCTGAACCAATGCGAAAAGAACCTCCTCCAGCGAGGGGGAGAGAAGTTCGGTTCCGGTGAAGGCGAAACCATGGCGGCGGTGAAGCATCCGACCAGCGGCGAAGCCACATTCAAGATGGATGAACCAGGAGGAACCAGCACACCCGAATCCGAGCCGGCACTGTTACATGCAGAAGGCGCGGCCCCTCCAGCAGCCCCAGGAGCGATTGTTCGCTGTCCCAACTGCAATTCACAACTTGCGCCGGGGGACCTGGTGTGCGTTCAGTGCGGCACGAACGTAGAGACTGGGAGACGGTTGGAGATGACGGTCGAGCACGCCCGGGCTGAGAGAGAGAGCAAAGAAGATCCTTGGAGGAAACTTTTCCTGAATGAATTGGCCAACTGGGCGCTCCTGCTGGCAGTCGCTGTAGCCTGCTTGTGGTGGCAACGGGAATCTCTTTCGACAATCGGCCCCATTGTGGGCGGATGTTCGGTCGGAGTGGGAATTGTTACGGCGATCCTGGGGCTATCTCGGGGAGAGTATTTGATCCCTTCGTTCAGATTCGGATTTTTCATGGGTCTTATTCTCGGAATGGCATACTTCCTACTCTTTGGAAATTCGCCGTCTTGAGGGCAACTTCCTGATAAATCCCGTATTATTAGCGGCTTTCAGAAGTCTCCTTCTCGCCACCCCGCACAGCAGCAAGCCTGCAGGGGGACGCGATTTACAACATTATGATTATCAAAGACTTGTAAACTTGTTAACGCCAATTTGCCCCTGTGGAAATGTGGATAGCCGTTGATAAGAAGTGGATACGCCTGGGGTAATCCCAACGAAATCAATGGCATAGCAAGTTTTTCCGATATTGTCATATTTTTTTTCTAGACTCTTCCCTCTCCACCTCGTAGGATAGCAAATCATTACCGGGACCTGATTGGCCTGACCATTAACTTCTTAATTTTTCCCAAATTTCAATGCTCAAGAGAACTTACCAATCAGCCATTCTCTGGGAGAGAAAGTCGCCCAGTTCATACATTCTCAGCGATTACCCACCGCCCTCAAGTCAAGAAACGGGGAACTCCAGGTCCTATCCCAAGTCGGGATGCCCGGTTCGGGGTTTTTTGATGCCTGGAGTCGCCACCAGGCGGCGTTTCCGCGCTGTGGGCGACCGCCAAGCGCCCGGATGCACTTATGCGCCGGGAGGCATTGGGTAAAGAAGTGCGATCGCTGCGAATGCCGTGTACGGAAAGGCGAATCCCAGGGGTGTGTTGAAAGAATGTGGATAGATTAAGCGAATCCGGTCGGGACATTTCTCAAACCGGCCACCAGGGCGGCCAAGAGGGGAGGGGGCAGTTCGGTGGCAGTGAGGAAGATGGAGCGGGCTCCAGTCCGGCCTCGTTGCCGTATCCTGTTGATCAGTAGACACTTATATCTTCCACGTTGACTCCGGCTGGGGGGGAAGACAACAAGATCTGTGTGTTTGCTTCGTGGGGGGCCTGGCCAACAAAGGGGGATTTCTTGTTCCCCGATCTATCCAACTGCGGCTGTTGATAAGTCATCAATGTGGAGTTGATTGAAGCGGAAGGACCGGGAATAGATATGCAAGGGGATATTTGGAACGCCTGCCAGGTAGAAATAAAGAATAACCTCGACGACCACAGCTACAAGAGTTGGATCCAGGACACCCAGTTTCATTCGTTCGAGAACGGGCATCTGAAAGTCAAGGTCCCAAGTCGGTTCATAGCGCACTGGCTTGAAGAACACTTTATGGAAGTGATTCGCGATTCGGCCACAAAGATCGTCCCGGACGTTGAGAAGATCGTCTTTATCCCATCTCGAGATAAATCCCGAAGCAAGTGGATTCCGCAAGAAGCCCTTAAGGAGTCTGAAAGATCCCGGCATTCGGTTCGGCGGAGAAACACGGCCCTGAACGAGAAATATATCTTCGAGAGCTTCGTGGTGGGCCCTGGAAACCGCTTTGCCACTGCGGCCGCCCTGGCCGTCGCAGAAGCTCCGGCCAAATCCTACAACCCGCTCTTCTTGTACGGGGGAGTCGGTTTGGGGAAAACCCACCTGATGCAGGCGATCGGCCACTATATTGAGGGGCTCAAGAACCGGAAAACAGTGGTCTATGTCACTTCCGAACAGTTCACCAACGAGCTCATCGACGCCATCCGCAATAAATCCACACCCGCCTTTCGGAACCGGTATCGGAAGGTTGATGTCCTCCTGATCGACGATATCCAGTTCCTGGCCGGGCGGGAAAGCACTCAAGAGGAGTTCTTTCATACGTTCAATGCCCTCCACAATGCCCACAAGCAGATAGTTCTCTCAAGCGATCGTGCGCCGAAGGAGCTTCACACCCTGGAAGAGCGACTCGTTTCGCGTTTCGCGTGGGGCCTGGTGACAGACATCCAACTCCCTGACACCGAGACCCGGATAGCCATCCTGCAGAGGATGTGCAAGGAACAGGAATGGCGAGTCCCCGGGAAGGCCTTGTACCTGATCGCGGACACAGTGAAGAGCAACATACGCGAGTTGGAGGGCGCCCTCAGGAAGGTAGTGGCCTATGCAAGCCTCTCCGGCAAGCCGGTCACCATCGACCTTGTGGAGTGCGTTCTAAAGGACCTCCTGCCCGTGGGGGAAACCATCCGGGTTACCGTGGACATGGTCCAGAGAGCGGTTTGCACCCATTTCGACTTGCGCATCGCCGACCTGAAAGGCCGGACCCGACAGCGTTCCGTCGTCTGGCCGCGGCAGATCGCGATGTACCTTTGCCGGGAATGGATTCCAAGCCATTCCTTGTCCGATATTGGGGAAGCCTTCGGTGGCCGGGATCACACGACCGTCATCCATGCGCTGAAGAAGGTCGCGGCAGAGAGGGATAGAGATCCCGCATTTGCGAAACTCCTCCGAAAGCTCGCTGAAGACCAGAAATCCCCGAGCTCCTAGGACCTCCCAGAATCCGGAATCCCCTTGGGCCGGATCGGCCCTCCGGATTGAAAATCAGAGGTCCCGCCCTTCCAGGGGCAGGCCCTCGAAATATTGTAAGATGCGACGGAGATTGGACTTACTGTTTAGTCTGGCTTGACAATGGCAGGGGGGCGTGTTAGCATTCTCTCTGCTCTTGCAGTCCTCGAATCATGCTATTGGAGAGAGAACATCTGTTCTCCTCTGGGGAGAACCTTGGATGGTTGACCAGAAGCTAGAGGGAAGTATTCAAGACATCAAAGAATTCATGGACATGTGGGTGAAATTCTTTGACAACGTGACCTCCGCCCGCAAAATGGAAAACCCGGCGGCCAAGGAGGAAGCCGACTTTCTCGCCATTAAGAGTTCGATTGCGCGGAGGCACGAGATCATCAAGAGCACTCTTCCGAAGGAAGATAATCGACTTGACCCAAATACCATGAACATCCTTTCTTCAGCGATATCACTTGACGGTGTCCGGACGGCGTCCGATATGGCTTTCAAGAAGATCGAGAACGAGTGGCATCGGGCTTATATTTCCATCAATGAGACGTTGGGAGCCTTGGAAAACCGTCGCGCGCAGATTGCGGGCATCAGCCAAATGGACATCTTCATGCAAAAGCTCCGGAGACAGTGGTACATGATCGTACTTGTGCTGATAGCGGCCGGCCTCGGGGCGTGGTATATGGCTGATCGCACAGGTTTCATGGACGCGTTTAGGAATATTCAGAGCTGGATCCAAAAACAAATAGGTTAGAGGCAACGTGGTAAAGGTATTTCGAAGATGAGTGTGACCAAGAGAGATCTTGTGATTGAAGTGGCGAACAAAACGGGACTGCCTCAACACGAGGTTAGCCAGGTGGTTGATTGTACTCTTGATTCGATCACGCAGGCTCTCAGTTCCAACAAGCGACTCGAGATCAGAAACTTCGGTGTTTTCGAGGTCCGTGTCCGCGAAGCGCGCCTTGGGCGAAATCCAAGAACGGGCGAGGAAGTGCCAATTCCCGAAAAGCGGATTGCAACTTTCAAGCCGGGGAAAGCCCTCAAGGGGAGGGTTGACGACGGAATGCCATCTCCTCCGTCGCCGCTGACCGGAAAACCCTGGCAGCCCGATTCGGATTCCGTTTAGGCTTGGGCGACTTTAACGATTTCAAAGTTCGGGCCAGCGTTCCCAGATTCGAGGAGATTGGGGAAACTGTCCACATCAGATCGCTGCCTTGTCGCGAAAGCGGGGGCAGCGCGTTTTATTTGAGGTCCTTAGTGGAATGAAGATCGCCGCTATCATACCCGCCTACAATGCCGAACACACGGTGGGAAAAGTCGTCGGAGACGTCAGGGAGCACGTGGACCGGATCTTCGTTATCGATGACGGCTCGGAGGACAACACGGCCGAGGCCGCGCGCCGTTCCGGAGCGGAAGTCATTCGGTATTCCCCCAACAAGGGGAAAGGCGCCGCACTGGCCGCGGGGTTTGAAGCGGCAGAGAGGGAAGGTTTCGAAATCTGCATCACCGTTGACGCAGACGGGCAGAATTCCGCAGAGGAAATCCCGCGGCTTCTCGAACCGATTCGGGGAGGTCGGGCGCAGGTCGTAGTCGGGTCTCGATCCGAATTGATGGGGGAGATGCGCACGAAGCGTCGCTTGGCCAATCGGACCTCGAGCTTTCTGATTTCTCTCGCCGCCGGACAGCGTATTGAAGACACGCAGTCCGGTTTTCGAGCCATTCCGACCCGGCTATGGCGAAATGCGCGGGTATCGGCTTCCCGCTATGATGCGGAGGCGGAGTTCCTCATCACCGCCGCCTGGATGGGAGCGAAAATCGTTTCAGTCCCCGTCGACAGCCCCCAGGTGGACGGGATTCCGACCTCCCACTACCGGGATTTCATCGATTCAGCGAGGATTGCGCGGGTGATTTGGAGGGCATTGCTGCGCAGGGGCAGATCTTGGCTCGGAGCCCGGCCAAGGGCGGCTGAGAATATCGGTTCAGAGGCGGTCGGGGAGGAAAAGGCCGAGCCGGGATGTCCTAAGTCCCCGTAAAGGAATCTCTTCCTCCTTTTCCCAGGGACAACTTTGGGGTATAATGGGATCAGTCGGAGATATTCTTCGCTTATACCTGGTAACCGGGATCCCTCAGGGCGGGCTCGATCCACTGTTGGATCTGGCGGAGCGCGCGATCCAAGGAGGCGTAACGGTTATCCAGCTTCGTGAAAAGGAGGAAGAGACCCGAAAGATTGTTCAGTGCGCGAGGGCGCTCAAGGATCTCCTGAAGACCAGGGGCGTGCCGTTGGTGATTAACGATCGGGCGGATATTGCGAGAGTCGCCGGCGCCGACGGGCTCCATCTTGGCCAAGAGGATCTGCCGGTTTGCGAGGCTCGAGAGATTGTCGGCGCAAAGCTTTTCATCGGCCTGTCGACACACAACGAGGAGCAAGCGACGGGAGCCCAACACAGCGGGGCGGATTATATCGGTGTCGGGCCGGTCTTCCAAACGGCGACGAAAGAGAATCCCGAGCCGGTTATCGGAGTTGAGGTTCTCCGCAGAATAGTAGAACATAGCGTGCTACCCTGCGTGGCCATCGGCGGAATCACTGAGGAGAATATTGATTCGGTGATTCAAGCGTCCCCGGCCGGGATCGCCGTTTCAGCAGCGATTGCGGTGGCTGACGATCCACAAAAAGCCGCCCGGGAACTGAGCGTCAAGCTGGGAGCACTGGAAAGAACTGATTAATCCTTGCAATGGGAGGTGTAAGAAAATGTCAATGCCGGGACCTACAGAACTGATTATCATTCTGGCGATTGTCCTCGTCATCTTCGGCGCCGGCCGGCTGGCCGGGATCGGAAAGTCGATGGGCACGGCCATTCGCGAATTCAAAGACAGCCTGAAAGGGAAAAACGAAGGGTCGGGCGAGGAGAAGAAGAACGCCGACTGACAGTCGCAATTCTAAGGGATAGCTTTCGTTCTCCTTTTTTTCCTCTCAGTGAACCGCTGTGGCGGCGGAAGGAAGCTCGGTATTGATTCCGCTGCCTCTTTTCGATCCTCTCTCCGCAAATGTCAGATCTTCAGATGACCTTCACGGAGCACCTTGGAGAGTTCCGATCCCGCATTATCAAGGTGCTCTCCATCCTGGGTGTCCTTTTCTTCCTCTGTTTCTGGCAGAGCGATCCGATCTTCGAGGTTCTGACTAGACCGCTTCCCCCGGAGGTCGAGAAGCAGTTCATCAGCCTCACGGGGGGAATGTTTTCTACGTTCAAGGCAGCGGCCTACGTGGGCGTACTCCTCGGCTTTCCCCTGGTCTTGTACCAGATCCTCATGTTTATCCTTCCGGCCCTCAAGCCGAAAGAAAAAAGGGTCATTTTCGGCGCGTTCGCATTCAGTATCACGGCGACGTGGGGGGCGGTCGCGTTTGTTCATTTCCTGTTGCTTCCCAAGGCCGTTGAAGTTTTCCTGAGCTTTGCCCCGGAAGGGTGGAAAGCGAACCTCGATTTGTCGGCCTATCTCAAGGTTATTTTCGCGATCTACCTCTCATTTGCGGCGGTCTTCCACCTCCCCATATTCCTGGTAGCCCTGATACGGATAGGCATCTTCACTCTCGGGGGGCTCCGAGCCCAGAGGAAGTATGTCATCGTCATTCTCTTCGCCCTGGCAGCCATCATCACCCCCACCACCGACCCATTCAGCCTGATGATGATGGCTATTCCGATGTGCCTCCTTTTCGAGGGGACAATCTGGTTCTGTACCCTTTGGGAAAGAAAAAAGGGAAAAGAACTTAGGGAAAATGAGGAGGAAGACGATAAGAAATAGGGAGCAGGGCGGATTCATGCGCCTTGTGAATTTGTTTTCACTTTGCAGAAATGTTATAATTCTTACACCTCTTGTGGTGGCGATGGATATATGAACCACAGAGGCTTCGCCCCAGAGGTCTGAAGGAGAAGGGAGGGAGATGTCGTGCCGAAAATGGCCCTGATTTTCGCGCGCCAACTCATCAACATTTTCGATCTGGACCAGGATGAGATAACGATCGGCCGCAGCCCGGAATCAGATATCGTTATCGATAACCCCGCTGTGTCGAGAATCCACGCCAAGATCGTGAAAGAGGGCAACCTCTTTATTATCAAAGATTTAGATACAGTCAACGGGGTCGTCGTGAATGGGCGTCGGGTCAAGTCGGAGCCCATCAAGCCGGGAGACGAAATCGATATCGGGAAGCACACGATCATGTTCGAGACCGAGCCGAAGGTGATCGAACGGCCGGCCTCCTCGGGTGTGTGGGACGCTCCCGCCACCTGGCCGGAGGGGACGGTATATGTCGATCCCATAGAAATGCAGAAGATGCAGGCCAAGCTGAAGACGCAGCGCGGCGCGCATCTGCAGGCGAAGTCCGGGCAGGCTCAAGGACAGAGGGTCGCACTGGGCGAGGAGACCGTAACCGTCGGGAAATCGGAAGAGTGTGATTTCCAGGTGAAAGGATTTCTCTTCAGCCCCGTACAGTGCCGGGTTTCCCGGATCGGCAACAACTACATCGTGCGGCACGAGGGCGTAATTCGCCCGACACGCGTCAACGGGAGCCGGATAGTCGATCATATGCTTCAACAGGGGGACATCATTCAGGTCGGAGACACCATGCTCCACTTCTTTGTCGAGAGCGGATAGCCGACGCTGAGATTGATTATTACTCACCAGGCCCTGAATCAATAATTCTTGCGAATTACAGACCCTTTCCTCCGGGAAAGGGCTTATCTCACTAGGACCCGGGATCCCGAACCGAAATGGAAGAGAAGCTTGGAATCATAGGCGGAAGCCAGGCCGACCTCTATTTGTCGAAGGGCGCACTGTCCACGGAGCGCCTCGGGAAACGCTCAACCCCCTTTGGCCTATCTGAAAATGTGTTCAGGGTGGAAGGGATAGGGGAGCCGTTCTACTTCCTGGCCAGGCACGGCGAACAGGAGTCCGTCACAGCCGCCTCCTTTGTAAATTACCGGGCTAACATCTACGCCCTGAAAGAACTGGGGGTCGAGGAGATCGTAGCCTGGTCGGGGACCGTCGCCGTCGACACCAAGTATCGGAGGGGGCAGTACATTGTCCCCGACGACATTGTGGACGAGACCCGTTCCCGTCCCTCGACCTTCTTCCGGGAGGGAACGGTGGGATTCCTGCCGATTGGGGAGCCTTTCTGCCCCACGCTGCGGGCGTCCCTGGTGAAACTCCTGGAAGAACTCGGACACGATATCGGGGACCAGGGTACCTATGTCTGCATAGAAGGCCCCAGGACGGAAACAGCAGCAGAGGTCCGAAAATACTGGACCTTCGGGGGAGACATCCTGGGGATGACCCTGGTCCCTGAAGCTTTTCTGGCCCGGGAGCTGGAAATGCATTACGCCGCCTTGTGCTGGGTAATGCACTACGCCGCGGGAGTCATGGAAGAAAACGGCGAACCGGCTGCCGCGAGCGAACAGGGACCCGCCGTCACCCGGACGATCGAGGATATTGCGGAGATCGTCATGTGGCTCGGACCGGAATTGGCCAAGGTTAAGGGAAAGTGCCGCTGCCACCAGTTCCTCGAACCGTTCCGCGAGGCGGGCACGATCGATCCCGACTGGAAAAACTGGGTGCAGGGGTAAAACCAAACATCCTTCCCGCCTGCGCTTGTCCTCACCATTCCTCATCTTGCAAACAATAGGAACAGCGCCGTCGCTTGAGACGGGAAGCTGCCGCCTCGGGGCCGGATTCTCCAGGGCCTGAGATATGGAGATTCTTGCTCGATCCAGTGGTGGCACTCGAAATCACCCTGGCAATTGCACACAGTAATTTGCGCTGGATAAACATATTACATAGGATCTTCCGAGCTTTTGTAAAAAGCGAATTCCCGCGCATCATGCGCGAAAAGTCTTGCAATTGGCCCACTTTTCATATAAAATTGACTGCAGAAGTAGATAGGCACCTTGGAGTAAGAAACGCCGCTGTTTCAGGCAGAAAGGAGAGTCTATTCGAACAGAATTGAAGTTGGAGTGTATTAACAGATTTGTTTAATTAGATATGTCGTCCGAATTTCAGGTAGAAAGGAAAGACAAAATGAGCAGAAAAGGTTTTACGCTGATTGAGTTGCTCGTCGTCATTGCCATCATCGGCATCCTGGCGGCGATCCTGCTACCGGCGCTGGCCCGCGCGCGGGAGGCCGCCCGGCGTTCCGCCTGCATGAACAACTTGAAGCAGTGGGGGCTCTCGTGCAAGATGTACGCGAACGAAAACAAGGGTAAGTGGCCGAGGCTGGAGAATAAATTTACCTCCGGCGTAAGCTGGATTACGGGGGGTGGATCTTCAGCGGTTGACGAATGCGACGCTT
>SDBV01000402.1_pt1 | contig 61830 bp, 66 predicted proteins | sample 2277081 | NCBI WGS metagenome assembly SDBV01 (sample SAMN10402039, study PRJNA504765) | marine sediment metagenome | isolation source: marine sediment core GS10_PC15, 223 cmbsf | place: Arctic Ocean: Southern Knipovich Ridge | collected 2010
TCCGCGGTACAATTTTTCATTACGGACAGCACGCATCACTTTCTCAGGGGTTCGCTCTACTTCAACTGCAGTCCAAACCGTGATTCACTGAATCCGATTATTGACTTTTTACGTGAGGATATCATACATATGATTGAGACCACAGAATGGAAGTATTAATCAAATTTGTTTAACTTAGTCCCCCCTTAAAGGGAACCTGAATAAAGATACCGTGGGAGTATTTTTGAAAACAGAAATATTGCCTGATTGCCACCTGGGTGTGTGGGAGATCACGGAGGATTTCGATTCTCTCTACAGCATCGTTGACCTGGCCACAGTTGAGAAGACAAAACTCGACAGTTTCAAGAATATTAGCAGAAAAGTGGAGTGGCTCAGTGTAAGGGCTCTGGTCAAGAACATGTTGGGGAAAGACACCCGAATTCTTTATAATGCTGAGAATAAGCCTTTTGTAAGGGGCAACACGCATAACATCAGTATTTCTCATTCCAACAATCTGACGGCAATCCTGATCAGCAAGGACAAAAGGGTGGGTATTGACCTGGAGTATATGTCGGGCAAGATCAGCAAAGTGGCCGATAAATTCATCAATGACCGGGAGAGTATCACTGCCGATCCCGAGATGAAAAAGTACCACCTTTACCTGCACTGGTGTGCCAAAGAGGCCATGTATAAGATCTGCGACAAGCAGGATATCAACTTCCGGGACGGCCTCACCATTGCACCATTCACTCCGGACGACAATGGTTTTATGAACGGGAATGTGGTCAACGGGAGCGGTCAGGAGGATTTTAAACTTGAATACCTGCAACACGATAATTATGCACTGGTCTGGTGCGTGAAAGAATGAACAGTTTTTACGAACAACTTGCAGATCGGAGCAAGAAGCGGTTTGCGCTGTTGGTTGATCCTGATAAATACGACCGGTTGGCCCTGGATGAGCTCATCCGCTGTATCAACCAGGATCCGCCCGATCTGTTGCTGGTGGGAGGCAGCCTTCTTTTTAATCCCATCGATATCACTGTCACCGCACTGAAGCTGGGCACCCACATCCCGGTTTTTATTTTTCCCGGAAACATGATGCAGCTTTCCGACAGGGCAGACGGAATCCTTTTCCTGTCGCTTATCTCGGGACGCAATCCCGAGTTTCTCATTGGGAACCATGTACTGGCCGCACCCCACCTGGACCGTTCAGGCATTGAGGTGATCCCCACAGGGTACCTGCTCATTGAAAATGGAAAATCCACCTCTGTGGAATACATGAGCACCACCCGTCCCATTCCCTTCGGCAAACCGGAGATCGCCGTAGCAACTGCCATGGCCGGGGAGATGCTGGGACTGAGAACCATATATCTGGAGGCAGGAAGCGGAGCGGCAAAAACGGTGGGGCTTGATATGATCCGGGCCATCCGGAAAAAGATATCCCTGCCCCTGATCGTGGGTGGAGGCATTGCTTCGGCCGAAAAGGCGCAGGAAGTATACAAGGCCGGAGCCGACATGATTGTGGTGGGCACTGCGCTGGAAAAGCAGCCCCGGCTGGTCAGGGATTTCTGTAAACTCAGGGAACAGATGAACAGTTAAACAGAAAAACAGAGTGACTGGAAAGAACGATCCTTAGTTTACCAGATCGGGGATCACCCTGCCCGATGCATTCTCAGGCATGGAAATTTCAAGAAAATAGGCTATGGTGGCTGCGATATCTGTCGGGGATACCTCATAGGGAATCGTAACGCGTTTCACCTTCCAGCCATAAAAAATCAGGGGTACATGCGGACCGGATTTGAAATCGGCAAAACCATTCCTTCCCACACTGCTGTGTTCCACCCATCCGGGGGTCAGGTATATGATCACATCGCCCGAGCGTTTCTGGTGGTAACTGTTCTGTATCCTTTCATAAATGCCATCGGTGAAATTATTTCGCTGCAAAACGTAGGCCTGAAGTGCATTGGACACACCTTCCATCTGGATCATGAACCTTGCCACCCGGTCCTGCACCTCCTCCAGTGAGAGCCTGGAATCTTCAATGAGCTGGTGGTTCAGATAGATCTGCTGTGCATAGTAGAATTTCACCCAGTCGCCCTGTCCGTAAATGGCATTCAGGTATGATTTCAGGAGCGAAATGCTGCTCCGGTAATTGAAGTATCCAGCAGGGATGCGGCTTTCGGCCAGGTAGCGGGGATCGTCGGCAAGGGCATTTTCGGCGGTTACATAAACCAGTACATTTTCGAGCCCCAGCTGGTCGTCCAGAAATTCCAGCAAATGGGCGATATCCTGATCCAGCCGAAGGTAGGTATCCTGCATTTCCACCGACCATGTACTGTACCTGTCAGCCAGGTACCTGGTGGCATTGAAACCAATGTGGATCATGTCACTGACCCCCCGCTTTCCCAGCTCCTCGTTCACGATGGCCGCAATGGCTAAATCCTTGGTGAAGGTATTCCCCCAGGGTGTGGACATGAGTACACTGTAATCGGTTTCGGAACGGTCCATTCCACTGATCCGGGACAACTCATAGGGAAAGGTGATCTGTCCGTTGAACCCGGTCTCATAAGGATTGTTATCCAGCATGCTTTCATTGTACTCCGCAATGGGTAACAGAGGTTCCCATGTCTTGTTCAGGTAGATGTCCTGGTACTGCTTCCCATTGAAGTCGCTGACCCAATCCGGCAGAGAATCCATATAATAACTGCTTGAGATCCACAAGGCAGTTGCCGGATCCATCCAGTAGGCTCCATTGGCAGTATGTCCCGACATCAGAATTGCGGCCTGGGGATCCATGGAAACACCAATGGAACGGGATTTGAAACGACTGATCACACGCAACTCATCGGCCACGGTCCGGCTGTACAACGAAGCCGGTGAAAATTGCCCCGCACCATAGGATCCTCCAATGGTGGTTTGCTCTGCATCGTCGATACTGTAAATGATCTGGTTGGAGAGGCGCTCATACCAGAAATCTGAAACGATCCCGTGTGCGTTGGGTTTGGCACCGGTAGAAATGGAGGCATATCCCACAGATGGTTCGGTGATCAGATAATTGTACCTGGTATTTTTGCAGTTGGCCCCTGTGGAAGCCATCATCCGTAAACCTCCATCACCGAATTTGTCCCAGTACACCGACAGGTAATCATAGCGCATCCCTGAAATGGTTATGCCCACGATCAGTTTAGGCTTCTGGGACGGGATCCTCTGTCCGGAGACCCCAAGGGTCCCCGAAACCAGGATAACTGCCAGGCACGCAATTTGAAACTTCATCACAACAGTGTGCTAATGATTAAACTCCCAACATATCAACCACCTGTTTGTATACATTCTCACCGGTGAATCCCAGTTTCTCATTCAGCACTTTGTAGGGCGCAGAGTAACCAAAACTTTCCAGTCCAAAAACTTTCCCGTTCGCTCCCACCAATCCCTGGAGGGTCACCGGTAATCCGGCAGTCATTCCGAATACGGGAACACCGGCGGGGATGATACTTTCCTGGTATCCCTGCTCCTGGTCCCTGAAAACACCTTCAGAGATCGCAGATACGATCCTGATCTTCAATTTCTTTCGTTCCCGGAGTAGCTCAGCTCCCTCCAGCAGGGTGGCAACTTCAGAACCCGAGGCCACTAAAACCACATCGGGGGTGCCTGCACAATCTTTGGCCACATAGGCTCCCTTTTCTGCCTGAAGTGCATCGGTATACCTGTCGGAACCGGGTTGGGCAGGCACATCAGGTATCCCCTGCCTCGACAGGATCAGGGCCGTGGGGGTAGCATTGTTTTCAAGGGCCATCTTCCATGCCACCGTGGTCTCTGCTGCATCGGCGGGCCTGAGTACCATCATGGAACGGTTGCCATGGTGGTTCTTAAGGTGCTCGAGCAACCTGATCTGTGCTTCCTGCTCAACAGGCTGGTGGGTCGGACCATCTTCACCTACCCTGAATGCATCGTGGGTCCACACATATTTTACAGGAAGTTGCATGAGTGCTGCCATGCGTGCGGCAGGTTTCATATAGTCACTGAATACAAAGAAGGTGCCTATCACCGGTACCACACCACCGTGAAGAGCCATTCCATTGGCAACGGAAGCCATGGTGAGCTCACTCACCCCCGCCTGGAGGAAGGAACCGGTGAAATCCCCATTGGTAAAAGCAGTGGTATTTTTCAGATAACCATCGGTCTTATCGCTGTTGGAAAGGTCGGCCGAGGCCACGATCAGGTTCTCCACATTTTCGGCCACGCTGGCCAGAACAGCTCCGGAAGCGCCTCGTGTGGCTGCGCCCGACTGCTGCTTAATGGCAGAAAAATCAATCTCCGGAAGGGTTCCGTCAAGGAACCGGCCAAGTTTTGCAGCAAGGGCGGGATTGGCTTTCTCCCAGTCTGCCTGTGCTGCTTTTTTCTCAGCTGCCACTTTACGTTTTTCGTCCAGCACTTTCTCATAGGCGGCTTTCACTTCCGGGAAGATCATGAATGGATTGTGGGGATCGCCTCCCAGGTTGGCAATGGATTTCTCAAAGGAGGCACCTGCGGCTGACAGGGGCATCCCGTGCATGGAGGTCTTTCCCTCAAAGCTGGCACCATCCTCATCCAAAGCACCTTTACCCATAATCGTTTTCCCGATGATCAGGGTGGGCCGCTTATTCTCTTCCTGTGCCGACTGCAGGGCATTGAAAATCTCTGCGGGATCATTGCCGTTGATGGTCAGCACATGCCAGTTCCATGCTTCATATTTTTTTGCTGTATCCTCGGCGGTAACGGCCTCGGTGCGGGTAGACAGCTGAATGTCGTTGGAATCATAGAACATCACCAGGTTACTCAGCCCCAGGTATCCTGCCAAACGGCCAGCGCCCTGTGAGATCTCTTCCTGGACACCACCGTCGGAGATAAATGTATAGGTTTTATGGGCCATCCACTCACCGAAGCGTGCCACCAGGAACCTCTCAGTGATGGCAGCACCAACAGCCATGGTATGGCCCTGGCCCAGCGGTCCCGATGTATTCTCCACCCCCCTTGTCACCTCCACTTCGGGGTGACCGGGTGTGGGACTGCCCCACTGGCGGAAATTGCTTACCTCATCCAGGCTGTAGTTCCCGGTAAGGGTGAGTATACCATACAGCATGGGAGACATGTGTCCCGGATCCAGAAAGAACCGGTCGCGCATTGGCCATGCCATGTCGTCGGGATCGAAATTAAGGAACCGGGAGTAGAGTATTTCCACGAAATCGGCCCCACCCATGGCACCTCCGGGATGACCCGATTTGGCTTTTTCGACCATGGCCGCTGAAAGGATGCGAATGTTGTCTGCTGCTCTGCTGTGAATCTTGTTATCCATGTTGATATTAATCTGTATAAAAAGTGATGGTCCGTGAAAAAAATGAAGCCCAAAAATATCAAATTATATCGGGGTGTGAAAATTTATTAATGTTGATCCTGACTGAAATTCAGCAGTGTTGCCCGGCCCGCCTGGCAGGACAGTGACCTGCAATGAGATCACTGTATTAAAAAAAAAATTAGTGCCGGCCGGTTTCACGCTCCTCCCATCCACTCTTGCCCTCATCCATGAAAATTTCATGCACAGTTCTTGATACGCGTTCATCCACCTCCTCAGCCAACCGAACCCTTAATGGATTGGTTAGCCGCTTTTGCCAATACAACACCGGGGTATATGGTTTTTCACTTTCATCAAATTCATAGGCCATATAGGCCCACTTCTCAGTAAAAAAATTACCCTTCATGGCAGGGATCACCTGCTGCATATTGGAGGATAGAAAACTCAAAGAAAGTGCTCGTGCCCAATATATCCATGGACCACCGGTGATATACATGTATGGATTCAGAAGTCTGGATCTGGATTCCAGTCCTGCATTGGAGTAATTTAGCTGGATACCGCAAAAACCTATTCCGGTTTGTTCATTATAAAAAGTAATCCAGGGCACATCGGCTTCCATTAAAAGGTCTGCCAGATCGGGCATTCCGGCCACATCATACACAATGATACTATCCCTTATGATATCATACCATGCCGCATGTGTCATCTGCTCCCTTTTAAATACGATCTCACCGTTGCGAAGTGCTATACAATCGATCCGTTCGTTTATTCTCATAGATGTAGTGCTGATGAAATAGGGTACGCCGGGGTAAAACTCATACCGAACCGAGGCATCAACTTCAGGAAGTTCCCTCAGGTGGTCCCACATTTCAGCGGTAGAGATAACCGGACCGGCCATAAAGGTTACATTTCCCGGGGGTTTCCAGTCAGCTGTATGTGTCCAGGGACGGGGCGGAGCATAGACACCCGGGTTCCAGTGAATAGCCCCATTGGTCTCCATCCTGTGAAACAAGGATACATTGGGCTTGTTCTTAAGTGTAATCTGATCCAGATGGCCGGAATTGGGATGTAACACAATGGAGTATGTATTGTTATCAATCTTCAAGCCGGGCGCTTCACCCTGCACCCGTAAATCGGTGGTATACATTGTGTCAATGGCATCCTCGTTGTTATAATAGATTAGATATACCCGGCTGGTTCGGGCAGGGACATCTGCCAGGAAGGCCACACGAGCTGTAACTGTCGGCATCCACAAAGGGATATCACGGGTGGGAACACCATTCTCGTCCGGTTCCAGATCATCCTCTTCGAGGAATTTTTTTATGTCATACACCTGGCTAGGAACCTCGGTCAGTTCATGAGATTCAGGATCGACGGAGACCACACGGACATCCCGGGTCAATTGTCCGGCCTCGTCGGGATAAAAGGACAATAAGACCTCAACCGGTTCACTTTTACGTTCAATTCCGGCTGTTTCAGAAACTACCAGGGCCTTATAATTCTTCCAGGTGTGGTCAAAAACAGAAACACCTGAAGGTGCTTTCAATTTCTTCGAAGCCGTCAAATACAGATCATCCTGTGACCCGTCAATGGTTTTCTTCATCCGTACTGTAATCTCTATCTCATATTCCATGTCCGGCTCCCATTTCATCCATCCCACCAGATGGGGATGGTGATACAATGTTCCATCCTGGGATAAACCATAGCCAGAAGGCGGGCGGTGGCTCAATACCGGCTTGCTCATATCATCAATCTCATCAGCCCGATGCAGGTCAGTGAAGCGAAGCACTTTACCGTTTACGACCGCTTCCACTTCGATCATTGAAGGGTGAGGCAATTCCAGTTCTGCCAGAAAATTATAAAAGGGAATAGCCGGACAGGGATAGCTCAACTCCAGCTTTTGGATCGTAAGTAATTTGTCTTTGGGGGAATTTGCACTGGAGGCTACGGTCACAAACAACACTAACAGAAGCGATACTATACAGGTTTCTTTTATTTTCATCGTGTGTAGTTTTCTTTTATTCATCGTGTGTAGTTTTCTTTTATTCATCGTGTGGTAATTAAATTCTTCTCCCTCAGGAATTTTACTCCGTTCTCCCACGGACCTCCTGCACCCCATAGATAATAAGTGAAATACATGGTGCTTTTCTGAAAAATTGGTGTCCAGGGTTGAAATTCCACATAATAATGATGCGCATCTTTGTTCCTGGGATGGTTCATCCACATATGGAGGAACAGTGGTTGATCCACAGGAAAAGCACCAACAAAAGCAATGTCTTCCTTCGTATCATAGCCTGCATTCCAGCCTTCCTCAGGAAAAAATAACCGGCCATAATATCTCTCAGGCTTCATGCGGTATTCATGCAATCCATCCTGCTCGGGGACAATGAATACATCTTCGGTCCAGTGTTTTTGACCAAGCTCCAGTATGGGCTGCGGACCAAGGACGTTGGCCTCAGGATTTTTAAAGGTTAGCGCATACCGGACTTCCAGCAATGGGGAGTTCCCGTAAAGTGTAAAGGTCTTTTCCAGCCTGTTGCCAAAATAATCCGTCCACATCCGTACCCTGACATAATCCCCCTTCTTTTTAACTATCTCCGCATCATAAACCTGATGGGTTTCCATGCTGGCCTGGCCCAGGAAATCCTCAAATCCTCCATAGGGATAGTAACCCTGTTTCCGGAAGGCCCGTTTGTGATCAATGGCTTTTTCAGGCCACAATTTGAACAGCACATTGTCATTCCTGCTTTTCACAATGTACTCGATAACGCGCGCTCCGGTGGCCAGAAGGGTTATCTGTACACTGTCATTTTCCATGCGATATTCTTTGACTCCATCGCTGTTTAAGTCAACATCGTAAGCATACGGTGATCCCTCTGCGTTGCCAACACCCAGTTGTGATGTATATTCGGTACCCAGGGCAGAAACCTTTACTTGATAATCACCTGCAGGCACATCCAACATAAATAGCAGATCCTTAAAAGTTCCTGTTCCTGCCTGACAGTTCTGACTTGTCTCATAAATTACCTTCCCCTTTTTATTTACATCTATTACCTGAACTTCCACAGGGAAAGAAGATTGTCCTGTGAAATTATGGATCGAAACCGGATAACTAACCCGGGGTGCATGAGCATACAGAAGCCGATGTACTGAAATAGCCGGAGGAAGGTCCAGCATGGCCAGGGTACTCTTTGTTCTTCCCCCCCAGTTAAATTGTACCGCCACGGGATTGGTATGATCCATGGCCTCTTTTTGCGGTTGCAAAGTGAAATGGCTGGTGGTTGAACTTCCGGGAGGAAGGACCAGAGATACCACTGTGGTCTCTTTCATTTTCATCCCCGGTGGAAGGGTTATTTCCAGGGATCCGGATACAGCACCCGCAGAGGTATTCCTTACCGCTACCTTCAAATCATAGCCTTCAACCACCGTGGTGATATCTAAGCGATCATTGAAATAATCTTCCAGAAATATCCTGTCAAGCAATAACATCTGCAGGGTATTCCGGTAGAGCGCCGGCCCTATCATCTTGCCCCGTTCCAGAACGCCAACCTCCCTGCGGTCAAGAATGGAGTTCCACATGGCCTCCCGGGTAAGGGATTCACCCTTTTCAATGAAAAGGACCATACTCTTCAGGGCGTGCTCATCCAGTTTGCCTGTGCTTAGTATAAAAGGAACATTTTCAAGGTCAATCTGTTCTTTATTTCCTTCTGTGGCCATATACCCATCATAATGAAACGGATCGGCCAGCGTGTCCCAGACCTGGCGAAAAACGTATCCCCCTTTCTGACGGGCAAATTCAATCCACGATTCCTCGGTAAACATGCTCTGTACCTGCAATCCATCATAATCCCGGCAACCGAAAACAGGCCAGAAGCCAACATCTGTTACCACAGGCAGTCCCAAGTCATTCATCCACTTATCCAGCTCATTTTTTGCCAGAAAATCCATGTAACCATTGAAAACGAACCAGCTGTTGCCTTCGTTCATGCCCGTTCCGATCACCTCCAACGGATGACCCTTTGTGCAGGTCACACTTTTTAACAGAGTTTCCGCTCCAAACCAACCTTTATGTAAATTATATTTTCGAATGAGATGCCCCGTATTCTCAATCAGCTTTTTTAGCTCCAGGCGTATTTTTTCCTCCGATGAGCTGACCACAAAAAGTTTTCTCTCCCCATTTTCAAGAAAAAATGCATCGGCCCTCACCAGGCCGACGGCACCATACTGATGGCTCTTCAATTCTTCCTGCCGCCTTGTATTTTTCGGCAAAACAGCCGTCACTGTCTGTCCCGCAGCTGATCCGGGATCCAGGAAAACCAGCACGTTCCCTCCTGCAAGGGCATCTTCCAGCTGCTCCGGACCGGGTTGGTCCAGCACCACATATGGTCCGGATAACAGGCCATTCATAAAACCTTCCTGCATAATTAATCCGGGGACACCCATGTCTTCTGCAATATCCACCTTGCTCTGCATCATGGTCTTCTCCACATCGGGCACTGCCATCTTGAAAAGGTTACCGTAGCGAAACCATTCACTGTATGTATCTTGCCAGTATTTGGTATAGCCGTTAAACCGGACTTCATTCCTGACCGCATTTTGTAATAGCTGCACCTCACTGTTATCATACCTGAATTCATCTAATTTCTGGCCATACACATAATAATTTACAGAAGAAAGAACGATCATGAAGGCGATCCTGCCGAATTGAGTTGTTTTCATATCACATGATTCTTTAATATTGTTAATCAGGCCTGTTGAACTCCTTAGATTCTCCATGATCAGGATCATCTCCTCTGCTTGCTATTTATACTCATTATTTATTATAGGAGCTTATGCAGACATCTATCCAGGCCCATGGTGTATATAGTAAAAATAGAAAGCTTTTTTTAGTAATGCTTTTGTTTTCTGAATTATATTACATTTTGATCAAATATTTTCACTTTCTCACTTATAGACACTGAATCAGGACTGAAAACTGATTCCCGGGTAAACATCAATACCCATGCTATGAGCAATCGTTTCATCCCTTCTCCTGAAAAAATCCGGACCCTGTCTATTTTGACAGCTGCGTGGAATTCTTTCTCTTTCATCCAGAGATATTTATCTTCTTTAATTAAATTTGTAGGCATGAACAACGCTATATTATTCTTGATTGCAAGTATATTACTGAATCAGATCATGATATACAAAGTTCGACAGTATGGCACTTAAATGCGGGATCATCGGGGTGGCCAACGTGGGAAAATCCACACTCTTCAATTGCATGTCCAATACCAGGGTGGAGACTTCAAGCTTTGCGTTCACTTCCAGCAAATCCAATCTAGGTGTGGTGAATGTACCCGATCCCAGGTTGTACAAACTGGAGAACTTTCAACCCACCGACCGGGTGATCCACGCCACAGTTGAGATTGTGGACATCCCGGGCCTGGCCAGGGGCGCCAGTCAGGGTGAGGGTGTGGGGAACAAATTCTTGTCCGATATCCGGAATACCGACGCGTTGATCCATGTTCTAAGATGCTTTGATGATGACAGCCTGTCCCATATTGACGGATCGGTGGACCCGGTGCGCGACATAGAGACCATTAACCTGGAGCTCCAGGTACAGGACCTGGAAGTGGTGGAGAAGAAGATGGCAAGGCTGGCCAAGATTGCCAAAACAGGTGACAAAGATGCCCGCAGGGGGATCGAGGTACTGGATCGATACAGGGCCCATTTTGAAAATTTTCAGAATGCACGGACACTGGAGGTCAGCGACGCCGACCTGAAACATGTGGAGGATCTGTTCCTGCTTTCCGGCAAGCCCATGATGTATGTTTGCAATGTGGACGATGAATCGGCCGTAACGGGCAATGCATATGTGGAAAAGGTAAAGGAATTCCTGGACGATGACAAAACACAGATCCTGGTGATGGCCGCCCGGCTGGAATCGGAAATTGCCGAGCTTGAGGACCAGGCCGACCGCAACGAGTTCCTGAGCGATGCAGGTCTTGAAGAGCCGGGGGTCAGCAAGTTGATCCGTTCGGCCTACGCCATGTTGAACCTGGTCTCTTTCTTCACGGTGGGACCCAAAGAGATCAGGGCCTGGACCATCCGGAAAGGAGCCCTTGCCCCCGCTGCAGCCGGGGCCATCCATTCCGACCTTCAGCGTGGATTTATCCGGGCCGAGGTGATGAAATATGAAGATTTTATCTCCCTGGGATCGGAACAGGCCTGCAAAGAAAAGGGGAAGCTTTCGGTGGAGGGAAAAAACTACGTGGTGAAAGAAGCCGACATCCTGCACATCCGGTTTAACGTCTGACCATGCGTTTGCACGCACTCATTACCTGCATTCCTGTGAGGCGTTTGACTGCCTTCATTACAGGCCTGATGATCATTTCCGCACTGACTGCCCAGTGGCGGCAGGTGCAGTTCGACGACAGCGACATGGCCCTTGACCTCACCGAGGCGTTCACCTTTCAGAAATACCCCACCTACGATCAGTATGTGGAAATGATGCAGACCTTTGCAAGGGATTTCCCCGACATTTGCCGGCTTGACACCTTCGGTACCACGGTGGAAGAGCGCCTGTTGCTGGCCCTGAAGATCAGCGACAATGTGCAAATTGATGAACCGGAAGCCAATTTCCTGTATTCTTCCACCATGCACGGGGATGAACTGGTGGGGTTTATACTCCTGCTGAGGCTCGCCGACTATCTGGTTAAGGGTTATGGGAACGATTCCGAGGTAACCAGACTGGTGGACAGCCTGTCCATATGGATCAATCCGCTGGCCAATCCCGATGGCAGCTACTACCCCGACAACAATGCATCGCTGAAGGAGTCCCGGCGATGGAATGCTGACAGCATTGACCTGAACCGGGATTTCCCCGATCCCTCAAAAGCTGAACCCGACAACACCAATGGCCGGGCCCTGGAAACCCGGGCCATGATGCTCTTTATGAAGCGGCACGGGTTCACCCTTTCGGCCAACATCCACAGTGGCACTGAGGTGGTGAATTACCCGTGGGACCATACTTTTGACCTGCATGCGGATGATCCATGGTACAGGTTTATCTCCCGTGAATACGCCGATGAAGCCAGGGCTGTGGATCCTGATTATATGAGTTTGTTCGAGGATGGGATTACCAACGGTGCCGAGTGGTATGTGATCTATGGCGGCCGGCAGGATTATGTGAATTATTACCTGGAAGGCCGGGAAGTGACCCTGGAACTTTCCAATGCATACCGGCTGGGATCTGAATTCCTGGAAGAATTCTGGAACATCAACCGGCGATCGCTGCTCAACTATATGTCGCAGGGTATGTACGGCATCAGGGGCCGTGTAACCGACCTGGAGAGCGGGGAGCCGGTGAGAGCCCTTATTTTCATTCCGGGTCATGACACCACCTACTCAGTGGTGCATAGCTTTGCAGACCATGGGGACTTTTACCGCCTTATCAGGGAAGGAGCATATGATGTAGTTGCTTCGGCCCCCGGGTACCTCAATGATACCCTCCGGAATGTTGCGGTCACCGATTATACAGCCACCTTCCTGAATTTCCGGATGGAACCACTGTACGGAACCCACGTGCAGCCGGACATGATCATACCCGGTTTCACGATCTATCCCAATCCTGCCGCCAACCGGCTCTTCGTGAAGCCTCACCATGTGAAATCCGGCATGCTGGAAATCGGGGTATATTCAGTGGACGGCAAGCTGCATCTGCTCCACTCCTGTTATTATGACGGACAGCAGGTCGCCCTGAACACCGAAGGATTGCGCGGTGGATTTTACATTCTAAGGATCCATACCGAAGGGTTATCCGGAAGCATGCGCTTTATCAAACAATAATCTGGCTGCATTCGCTGTTTGTAAGTTGACAAACCATGTTGGTTCGATTTTTGTATTTTTAGCTGAGAATCAGCATCCTGTCAGCCGTACTGTGTCGACGATAAAGTATACCTGACAGGACAACAGTATGTCTGAAAAAAATTGCATCAAATTCCAATACATGACCAGACGACCGACCGGAATATTTCCTGCACTCATGTTTCTGACTGCAACCGTGTTTCTGACTGCCCTGATGTTCACTCCCGCCCTGCAGGCACAGAAGGTTACCACCGGGTATAAACCCAAATCGAGGATCCTTTTTATTTTTGATGCTTCCAACAGCATGGCGGGACAATGGGAGGGAGCCCGGAAGATCGATATTGCCCGGGAGATCCTGGTGGATATGGTGGACAGCCTGGAGCAGATGCCCAATGTGGAGATGGCCCTTCGAATATACGGACACCAGAGCCCGGTGCCTCCCCAGGATTGCGGTGACACAAAGCTGGAGGTCCCCTTCAGCCCCAACAACGCTTCCCGCATCAGGCAGAAACTCCGGTTCATCAATCCTAGGGGCACCACCCCCATTGCCCACTCCCTGGAGCTGGCCCCGGGTGATTTTCCGCCATGCGGAAATTGCCGGAACATCATCCTGTTGATCACAGACGGAGTGGAAGCGTGTGATGGTGACCCTTGCGAGGTCTCCCTGCGTCTCCAGAGGAAGGGGATCATATTGAGGCCTTTCGTGATCGGCATAGGAACTGATCCCGGATTCCGGGAAACTTTTAACTGCATCGGGGAGTATTACGACGCCCCCAATAAACAACAATTCCGCGAGGCCCTCAAGGTGGTCATTACCCAGGTCCTCAATGCCACCAGTGCCCAGGTAAACCTGCTAGACAGTAAGCAGCGGCCCACCGAAACGGATGTGAACGTGATCTTCTATGACCGGTTTTCGGGAGTGATCCGGTACAACATGATCCACACCATCAACAGCAAGGGAAATCCGGACACCCTCTCTCTGGATCACATGAGTACATACAATGTGATGGTCCAGACCATACCGCCGGTAAGGGCAGACAGCATTAAACTGGTGACCGGGCGTCACAATACCATTGGGATTGATGCCCCGCAGGGCTACCTGCAAGTACGGACAAGCAGGGGGAAAGCATACGACAATGAGAAGATCCTTGTGAAGAAGGCCAATGACCCGCGAACCATCAATATCCAGGAGATGGGGAACCTGGGCAAATACATCGTGGGTGCCTATGACCTGGAGATTCCCATCTATCCCCTCATGATCGTGGAGGATGTGGAGATTTTACAGAGCCACACCACCACGGTGGAGATCCCTGCACCTGGATTTATCACTTTCTCAGCCCAGCAGCCTGGTGCGGGTGCACTCTACCAGCTCACACCCGACGGAGATCAGGTTTGGGTGATGAACCTCCTGGAGAACCGGAAGAACCAGGGATTCTATCTCCAGCCAGGCTCATACCGGGTGATTTTTCGAAGGGGAGACATGAAGTCCACTTCATTCAGCTTTGTAAGGAACTTCGATGTGGATTCAGGATCCTCCGAGACGATTAAATTCTACTAAGGGCACCCCTGATGCCGAATTCGTTAAACCTTTCGAAAACCAGCGTGTCTAACCACCAAACCTTGCCAGAGAATGCCGGATTGGGATGACAAAAAGATCATTGAAGGAATAAAAACTCCGGGTAAAGAAGAACTTGCGTTTAACCAGCTGGTAATCAAGTATCAGGAGCGGTTGTACTGGCACATACGGAAAATTGTGATCACCCATGAGGATGCCGATGATGTCTTGCAGAACACCTACCTTAAAACGTGGCGATCGCTGCCCGGTTTCCGGTCCGATTCCGGATTGTTCACCTGGCTTTACCGCATTGCCACCAACGAAGCGCTCTCATTTCTAAAACAGAAAAAAAGGAAAACTTTTACCCCATGGGTCGATGTGGAAAACAAAATGTGCATAGAGCTGGAGTCGGATCCCTACTTCAATGGCGACGAGATCCAGAGGAAACTGCAACAGGCCATTCTGAAATTACCTGAAAAACAAAGAATTGTATTTAACATGAAATATTTTGACGAACTGAAGTACCAGGAGATGTCAGAGATCCTGGGTACCTCGGTGGGGGCGTTGAAGGCTTCCTATCACCTCGCTGTTAAAAAAATTGAATCAATGCTTGGCGATGATTAAACCTTTTTTCAATATAAAGGTCTAACCAATAACTGTATAGAAAAATGCAAAAGGACAACAAGAAACAAAATCCCTTCAGCGTACCTGAAGGCTACTTTGAAAGCTTTCCCGGAAAGATGCAGGAGCGGATCAGGGAGATGGAGGAACAAAGCGTACCCGTACGCAGGATCGGCAGATCTGCAGGTTTCAGGTTAGCGCTGGCCGCCGCCATTCTGGGAATGGCGCTGATCACCTATTCCATCATCCGGATTACCACTGTGAATGATGGAAGATTGCCCGGTTACACCGATATCGCACTGCTGGAAGAAATGGGCATTTTCGATGACGACAGTTACCTGATTGATTTTATGGAGACCGGGACTGAACCCCTGGACGAAGAGGAGGCATATATGAGCCAGGCCATGGAATATCTTGCCTTCAATGATGTGGAAATGGATCTTATATTTGAATAAGCAAAAGAGATTGAATCATGAACAGAAAAATCACCCTGAGTTTTACAGCCGTAGCATTGCTGGTATTATCCACATGGATGGCACCGCTTTCCGCACAGTCGGAAGAACAGATCAAACGGTTCCACGAAGAGCGGGAGACTTTCTATACAGAAAAACTGGACCTGACAAAAAAAGAATCGGAGGCTTTTTGGCCCATTTATAACGATTTCCACAACCGGAAAATGAAACTTATGGAAGATGAAAGGAATACCTTCAGGTACTGTCATAAGAATGCCGACAACCTGTCTGATGAAGAATTTCTGGAGGCACTTAAGAAGGTCAGGAAACTGAAGGATGAAGGGCACAAGCTGGAACAGGAGTATTATCATGAAAAGTTCCTGGAGGCCCTGCCACCCCGAAAGGTCATGCTGCTCTACAAGGTTGAATGGGATTTCCGGGGTTACCTGATCAAACAGCTCCGAAAAGATGGCCGGGGACCGCATGGAAAAAAAGGAGGAAGACCGGATTCGGACCGGGGGCCCATGGCTTTGCCACCTGCGAACCCGTTATAGTCCATCCGGAGAGTAATCGATCATCAGCAGGTCATCCGGCAGATCCAGTTCCACATCCTGCAGGAAGCGTACACTGGCTTCCATATCGCGGTACATCACCTTATCATCATCCACGAAAGAGACGTATTCCCGGTAGCCTTCCATGAATTTCTCCAGGAAGGGGCTGGTACGGGCAGGGCGTCTGAATTCCAGGGCCTGTGACGCGTTGTACAGTTCAATGGCCAGGATCCGTTCCAGGTTGAGCATGACCCGGTAGGCCTTGGTGGCTGCGTTGGCTCCCATGCTCACATGGTCCTCCTGTCCCTGTGACGACTCGATGGAATCCACCGATGACGGGGTACAGAGTTGTTTGTTGTGACTCACCATGGAAGCTGCCGTATACTGGGGGATCATAAAGCCGGAGTTGAGTCCCGGGTTGGCCACCAGGAAGTGGGGCAATCCCCGGGTTCCCGAGAGTAACTGGTAGGTTCTCCGTTCGGAGATATTCCCGATCTCTGACATGGCGATGGCCAGGTTGTCCAGGGCAAGGGCCAATGGCTGACCATGAAAATTTCCCGCCGAGATGATCATGTCCTGATCAGGAAATATGGTTGGATTATCGGTCACCGAGTTGATCTCATTCCGGAAAACATAGGACACATAATTGATTGAATCTTTGGATGCCCCGTGCACCTGCGGAATACACCTGAACGAATAAGGGTCCTGTATGTGTTGCTTGTCCCGGGAGATCAGCTCACTTCCCTCAAGCAGCCAGCGGATCCTCCGGGCTGTGACGATCTGACCCTGGTGGGGCCTGATCTGCTGCACCAGGTCGTGGAAGGGTTCTATCCGTCCGTCGAAAGCATCCAGGGAAAGGGCTCCTATGATGTCGGCCAACCTGGAGAGCTTAAAGACCCGCAGACAGAGTGACACCCCGTAAGCACTCATGAACTGGGTTCCATTCAGCAATGCCAGTCCCTCCTTTGATTGCAAATCAATGGGATCCCATCCCATTTCCTTCAGCGCCTCTGATGCTTTTTTCCTGCCACCCTTCATGTCCACATCCCCCATGCCCAGCAGTGGCAGACTCATGTGTGCAAGCGGGGCCAGGTCGCCCGAAGCCCCCAGTGAACCGTAAGTGTAGATGACCGGCAGAATGTCATGGTTGTAAAGATCTGCAAGGCGCTGAACGGTAGCCACCTGCACCCCTGAATTCCCATAGGAGAGGGACTGTATCTTCAAAAGCAGCATCAGCCTGGTGATCTCAGCGGGTACCTCATCCCCCATCCCGCATGCATGCGACATGACCAGGTTTTTCTGCAAAAGGCCCAGGTTTTCCCTGGAGATGACCGTATCACACAGAGAGCCAAATCCCGTATTGATGCCATAGATGATCTCACCCTCCTTCTCAAGCCTTCGATCCAGGTAGTTCCTGCACTTTGAGATCTTTTCTATCACTTCATCGGAAAGGACAATTTTCTGTTGCCCGGTTATGATCTCCTCGATCTTTTGCCAGCCGATCTGACCGGTGGTTACCTGATGCACATTTTCCATTACACAAGTTTTAAGGAATCAATAACAGAAAAAAAAATGAGCCGGAACAGGTTTCTGAAATGTTTTAAGACAGACGTTTGATCAGTTGGTCCGTGGTAAGCTGCTCCTGCTGTCCGGTCTCCATCTCCTTCAGGGTCACCACTCCATCGCGGATCTCCTGTTCGCCCACCATGGCCACGAAGGGAATACCCCTGGCGTTGGCATAACTCATCTGCTTTTTCATCTTTGCCTGGTCGGGGTAAAGTTCGGAAGCTATCCCGCTTTTTCTAAGCTGACCGAGGATGGGGAAAATATGCTGTACCTCCTGCTGCCCGAAATTCACAAAGAGTACCATGGTATCCATCTCTCCCTTCCGGGGGAACCTGTTCAGCTGATGAAGAACGTCATAGATCCGGTCGGCCCCGAAGGAGACACCCACACCCGAAACCCCGTGCAGTCCGAATATCCCGGTAAGATCGTCATACCTGCCGCCCCCGCATATGCTGCCAATTTGCACTTCGGTGGATTTCACCTCAAAGATGCTTCCCGTATAGTAGTCGAGTCCCCGGGCAAGGGTAATATCAAACTCAAAGGGTGCCTTCACAGGATCCGTTTCCAAATAGCCGAACAACTGCCTGATCCCGGAGAGTCCCTCCATCCCTGTGGATGAAGACTCCAGGTATCCCTCAAGGAATTCCAGCTTCTCCCGGCTGTTTCCTTCCATCATCAGCACAGGTTCAAGCTTCTCCAGCACTTCCTTTTCCAGTCCACTTTGCTCCAGCTCCCGGATCACCTGCTCCATGCCCAACTTCTCAAGCTTATCGATGGCTATGGTTATCTCCATCATCCGTTGGGGCGCTCCGATCGCCTCTGCGATGCCGGCCAGCACTTTCCGGTTGTTCATTTTAATCACCACCTTCAGTCCCAGTGCGCTGAAAACCTCATCCATGATGCGGATGAGCTCATATTCATTCAACAATGAATCACTGCCAATCACATCCACATCGCACTGATAAAATTCCCGGTACCGGCCTCTCTGGGGACGATCGGCCCTCCAGACCGGCTGGATCTGAAAGCGCTTGAATGGAAAAGAAATTTCGTTGCGGTGCTGTACCACAAACCGGGCAAACGGAACAGTCAGGTCGTACCTCAGTCCCTTTTCAGAGATCATGGTCCCGAGCTTCCCGGCAGGAATTGTGACCAGCTCATCGGCGCTTAGCTTTCCTTTAAAATCGCCCGAGTTCAGGATCTTGAACAGGAGTTTATCACCCTCATCACCATACTTCCCCATCAGGGAAGAGAGGTTCTCCATGGCCGGTGTTTCGATGGGAAGGTAGCCGTAGGTCTTGAAAATTTTACGGATGGTATCAAAGATGAAATTCCGCCTGGCCATCTCCAGGGGGGTGAAGTCTCTCGTACCTTTTGGAATCGACGGTTTATCTGCCATGTGGGCCCTGCTATTGGCTGGCTCTTGCCAGTTTCTTAAAATCACTTTCCAGGAACGCATCCGGCTTCTTACTACTGACCTTGTGATAATCGAAGTAATAAAATTTTCCATCAGCCGCGCCAATGAGGATCTTGTATACCCGTGCATTCATTTTCTTTCCTTCAGGTCCTACTTTATGAAGGAACACTGCATTCTCATCACCCGCCATGATCAGCTCTTTGATCTCCTCCGGTTCCACGATCTTAACCTCATAGGGGTAGACAGACCTGATCTTTGCCTCGGAGGAGACATTGCGGGCAAGCTCCTCCTCCACAAGGTAAAGGGTTTTTCCCTTCATATCGGCCATGTTGGTATTGTAATGTTTGTACACATTCTGAGACACCATGTCGGGATTTTCGGTGATAAGCCGGATGTGGTCCTGAAGGAACCTGACCATGGTGCCCAGCTTATAGGCATACCGGTCCTCATCCACACCGTAATAACTGAGTGGAATGTTGGCTACATCCTTCATATCATCGATGGTTTCATAATCACCTCCCAGGGAAAGGCAGAGGAACATGTACCTGGTGTGTGACTTATCTTTTTCAAAATTGACCGCTGCCATGTAGAGAAACGATGCGTTTTTATCCACACTTTTATCCCCGAAGTCGTCGTACTGAAGAAACTCATACCCGGTGATGTTCCAGTATTTCTTAACGGCATCCTGGATCTCAAAGTTATATTCAGCCATGGGATTGTCACTGAGCACCACATAGGTCTTTGTTGTATGAAAGCGATTCAGATCTTCAGGGGTGGGAAGATACTCCCGCTGGGCCTGTACATGAAGAAGGGGGATAATCACAAGCAGAAAGGCAAAAAGCTGTTTCATTCGTTTAAGATTTTATAATTACCTGAATATTAATTTACAGAAAAGTAGAGGGGGTGTTTCTCATTGTACCTGCGAATAAACACAAATTTCATCTGCTTCTTCCTCCGGTTTTTGAGTGAACTGAATTCATCGGCCAGTTCCGGGTCCTTCATAAGCAGCACCTCAACAGACTCGATATCATATTCCATCACTTCGCCCGTGGTAAAATCAAGCAGGTATTGCTTGATCTCCGAAGTGGAGGGGTTTGAATAGGGCCTGTTGTACCTGTTGTAATAGTAAGAATTGGAATAATATGGGTTGTAACCATATGGATCGTAATAATTTGTATTATAGGTAGTTACCGTAGCTACAAAATGAGAGATGCTGCCCACAAAACTGATCCTGTGAAAAGCAGATCCCACGTTGATATAGAGCACACCATTGCGGCCATATCCCCAGATATTCGAAGTTTTTATGACCTTTTTTACTCCATTATCGTCATAGAACACAATCTCTTTCCCGCTTGTGATCTTGTTATAGAATTCCCTGTCGAACATATCCACATCTGTAACGATCCTGGCCGGTGGCAGGGGCCGGTTCGCTTTTACCATTTCAAAATTAGCGAAGATCCCGTCCCTGAATTCAAAGTCGGGGGAGTACTTCACCATCCCATTGCCTTCACCTTCCTGTGCGGCCACCACCCGGACCATCCACAGCAAAACCATCAAACCTTTTAATCGCATGATCATACGCATCATTCCTCCCTCCGCAAAATTACTAACTAGTGCCCGTCTATAAAGTCGGTACATATTTAAGAGTCTTGTCAAGAAAGTTCGCTGAAAAGGCTTGCGAAGACTGAAAATCAGGAGTTTACTTTTGTAAATGACTGATTTGGAAGTCGAGCGTAACGCAGTCAGCGGACTTTATGGACAGACTCTAACTAATATACATTATATGGTACAAAAATAAAGCCAATATTCATCATGAATGTTCAAATTTTCTTTTACTTTGCTTTGAAAGCCATTTAAGAATACCCATGTATCCCAAATTCCTGCAACGATTTATCTCCTATGGTATCCAGGAGGAGATGGATCAGGCACTTGTAAACAGGGTCAAAAGGATCAATCTTTATTATATGATCCTGTTTGTGTTGTTGCCCTTGTCCATTCTTTGGTCTGCCATCACAATGGTCACTGTTGTGATGGCAGCCAACACCATCATGTTACTGCTTACTGTATCGGTCTATTTTCTTATACCCGCATCACGGAAACCGAACCTGAACAGCATGCTTGTTCTGATCTTCACGGCCATTCTGCTACTTTCGGCGTACCTGTTTAATCTGGGTATCTCCGGAATGCTGGTCCTGGCTTTCTATCTGCTTTTCCCGGTGGGGGCGGTAAGTGTGAACGGAAAGAGGGGAATCATCGTTCCCATTGTGCTGGGCATGATAACCCTGGCATGCAATTTCCTGCCCGTATTTAAAAATGGTTCCCACCTGGATATGTATAACACGCTGATTTTCTTTTCAACCTATACCCTGGTGACCATTATCATGGTGTTCGTGGAGCGTTCAAGCCGGGAGTTGCTCACAAGTTTAAAAGATTCTAAAAGTCAGTTCGAGAGTCAGGTCGTCCTGAAAGATGAGTTTATCTCTAAACTGTCTCATAAACTGAGGACCTCCCTCAGCAACATTACCCTGATCAACAACCTGGTGCACGACAGCAGGTTAACACCGGAGCAGAAGGAGTTGATGGAAACCCTGAAGGCCTCCACAAACAACCTGATTGAGGATGTGAACAACATTGTGGAAATTGCTTCCCCGGGGATCATCGACTATAAGAAAAGCATTATCTCTTTTGATCTGACCCGTGTGCTGGAGAAAGCTTTAAGCATCCTGCAATCGGACCCGGTCTTTCATGAGGAGGTTTCCGTCCGGCGATCTGATAACATCGACCATTACCTGATTGGGGATCCGAGCCTGCTTCGAAGCCTTGTGGTTAACATTATCAAAGGATTGAGCATCTATAAACACACCGGAAATCCGGTTGACCTTCTCATAGAAAACATCAGGGAAACGCCAAGCCAGATACGCCTGGAATTAAAGTTCACCGTGGAGTCTGACCTGGGTGAGGACCTTGTGAAATATGTGGATTCAATGAAACGCGGAGGTGCCAGCAAGGGGTCCAATCTGGCAAACGCCCACAACCTGCTGCAGGAGAGTGAAAGCACCCTGACCTCCTACCATGATAACCAGGTTGTTTCGATCTCTTTCTTCCAGGATTTTACAAAAGATCCCACAAGGAGTGTGATTGAACCAACCAAAGCAGTGGTGGAGGATTTGATCGATAAACCATCGGTAGCGCTGAAAGATGCCAAGATATTGCTGGTTGAAGACAATGAGATCAACCAGAAGATCGTGATACTGAGCCTCAGCAAACTGGTGAGTCAGATCGACGTGGCCAGGAACGGAAAGGAAGCCCTTGAAATGTTCGGGGTTAAACAATATGACCTGATCCTCATGGATATCATGATGCCTGTAATGGATGGTATCATGGCCACCAAGAAGATTCGCGAAATTGAATCCACGGGCGAAAGACATGTTCCCATCATTGCCATCACCGCCAATGCCCTTGCGGGTGACAGGGACAATTGCCTGTCTGCAGGTGTGGATGATTACATTGCCAAACCTTTCCAGGCAAATGTACTGATCAAGATGATGAAAAACTTGCTGGCCTGATCCCGATCACCATTTGTGTGAGGATTTTTCCGGATCACTCCGGTATGGGTTATCAGTGTGAACGGGGGTACTTAAAGATCCTTACAACCCTTTGATTTCTCACCCTTCTTTGACTCCACGGACTTCATGGCTATCTTCTCAAGCATCTCGGTGGTTATCGATTTGGGTCGCTCAAGCGGATATCCCAGGGCCCTGTCCCAGATGAGGTTCGCTGTAATACCAATGGAACGTCCAATACCAAAGAGAACCGTATAAAACTCATACTCGGTTATGCCATAGTGCCAGTGAATGATCCCGGACTGGGCATCCACATTGGGCCACGGGTTTTTAGCCTTGCCCTGCTCCGTCAGGATGGGGGGCACCACTTTATAGAGCAAATCGGCATACTTGAACAGCAGGTCGTCCTTCATATGCGTCTGGCAGAATTCCCTTTGCAATGTATAGCGAGGATCTGTCTTACGCAATACAGCGTGACCAAATCCGGGTATCACCTGACCGGCATTGAGTGTATCCCAGACAAACTGTTTCATCTCGTCTTCACTGGGAACCTGTCCGTCCATCTTCACCACCAGGTCCTGCAACCACCTCAGCACCTCCTGGTTGGCAAGCCCGTGCAGCGGACCGGCCAATCCGTTGATCATGGCCGAAATGGAGAGGTAAATATCCGACAGCGAACTGGCCACAAGGTGACCGGTATGTGCACTTACATTCCCGCTTTCGTGGTCGGCATGGATGATGAAATTCAGCCTGGAAACATCATCGTAAGGTTTTGGGATCCCCATCATGTGTGCAAAGTTTGCACCCATATCCAGGTTGGGATTGGATTGTATCCGCTTCCCGTCCCTGTACAGCTTGGTATAGATGTACGAGGCTACCTCGGGCAGTTTAGCCAGCAGGTTGAGTGAATCCTCATAGGTAGGATCCCAGTAATCCATTTTGCTGATCCCCGCCTGGTACTTCTTGGTAAAGAATGATTCGCGCTGCATGGTCAGAATGGCAGCTGAGAAAATGGCCATGGGGGGTGAAAAGCTGGGGAATGCATCAATCACCTCGTAAACATACCGGGGCAGGATCCTGCGTTTGCGGAATTCATCCACCAGGTCGGCCACTTCGCTATCGGTGGGGATATCTCCTGTAAGCAACAGAAAATAAAGCCCTTCCACAAAGGGCATTTCGGCACCTTCTGCTTTGGGCAGTTTTTCAAAAACCTCTGGCAGGGTATAACCCCTGTACCGGATACCTTCCTGGGGATCCAGGTAAGATATGTCGGTTACCAGGGTTTTGAGTCCCCGCATCCCGCCAATGGCCTGGCCAATGGTTATTTCGCCGACAACCACATCGCAGTAATCTTTAACTAGTTTTTTTGTTCTTGGTCTCCACTCTTCTATTTTGTCGTAGAGTTTCTCTTTTAGACTTGACATATTGTTTAAGGTTTACGTTAGGAAATAAATTGAACTAGGGTTATACAAGATAGCCAATTATTTCAGATCTATCCCTATCCCGGAAGGGTTAAAGGCAATAAATCTGCCCTAAAACAGCAAAAAAAGAGCTGACCGCATTGCGCGAACAGCTCTTTTCTTATTCTCTGTTAAAAGGATATTCGATGAACTACCTGTAATAATGCATCTCAGCAACGATTTGATATCCCGGAAATACTTCTAATACCCGTAGATCGCTGTTTTACCAAGCTCTTCTTCAATACGAAGCAACTGGTTGTACTTGGCAACCCTGTCGGAACGGCTCAGTGACCCTGTTTTAATCTGTCCGGAATTGGTGGCCACAGCTATATCTGCTATGGTGGCATCTTCTGTTTCACCTGAACGGTGTGAAGTTACTGTGGTGTATCCGGCCCTGTGAGCCATTTCAATGCAATTCAGGGTTTCGGTAAGGGTTCCGATCTGGTTTACCTTGATCAGGATGGAGTTGGCACATCTCAGTTCAATCCCCTTTGCAAGATAATCCACATTGGTCACAAACACATCATCTCCCACAAGCTGGCACTTATCCTTGAGTTTCTGGTTCTGGAGCACCCATCCGTCCCAATCTGCTTCATCCATACCGTCTTCTATGGAATCGATGGGATATTTCTCCAGCAGTTGAGCCAGGTATTCAACCTGCTCCGCTGAATTTCGCCTGGCACCTCCGGGACCTTCAAACTTTGAATAATCATAGATGCCATTTTCATAAAATTCTGAGGCTGCACAGTCCAGGGCAATGGTGATGTCTTTACCGGGTTTATAACCTGCAATCTCCACAGCTTTCAGGATGCTGTCCAGTGCATCCTCCGTTCCTTCCAGTTTGGGTGCAAATCCACCTTCATCTCCAACAGCAGTGCTTAATCCCCTCTCTTTCAATACTTTTTTAAGTGCATGAAAAATCTCGGAGCCCATTCTCAGAGCCTCTTTGAAGCTACCGGCACCAACGGGGCGAATCATGAATTCCTGGAAAGCAATGGGAGCGTCGGAATGGGATCCCCCATTGATAATATTCATCATGGGAATGGGCAGATGCTTTGCATTGACACCACCGATATAGCGATAAAGGGGCATGTCGTGGTACATGGCAGCTGCCTTGGCCACTGCGAGTGAAACACCAAGTATGGCGTTGGCACCCAGTTTGCTTTTGGTTTTGGTCCCGTCAAGGTCCAGCATTTTCTGATCGATAGCCACCTGTTCAAGGGCATCCATTCCCATCAGCTCGTCAGCAATGGCCTTGTTAACATTTTCCACCGCTTTTTGCACTCCTTTTCCAAGGTAACGGTCCTTATCTCCGTCCCTGAGTTCCAGTGCTTCATTTTCACCTGTGGAGGCTCCCGAAGGAACTGCTGCTCGGCCAACAAAACCACTCGCCAGTGTCACTTCCACTTCAATGGTGGGATTACCGCGTGAGTCAAGTATCTCACGTGCATGAATATCAATTATTTGTCCCATGATACAATTAGGTTTATTTTTTATGAATCTTTTTTAGGTTGGTCTTCGCCTGCCGGCTCAGGTCCTCCGGTTGCAGGTTTGGGCTCTTCAGTTGCAGGTTCTGATCCAGGTTCCTCAACGGCGGCCTCTGCTTTGGGCTCTTCAGTTACAGGTTCTGATTCAGGTTCTTCAACGGCGGCCTCTGCTTTGGACTCGTCAGTTGCAGGTTCTGATCCAGGTTCTTCAACGGCGGCCTCTGCTTTGGACTCTTCAATTGGAGTTGCGGCTTTTGACTTGCTTCCACCACGGCGACGGCTAGATGATGTTTTCTTCGATGCTGCCTTTTCTGCCAGCAGGGTTTCATTGAAGTCGACCAGCTCCATCATGCACATGTCTGCATTGTCACCCAGCCTTTTTCCCAGCTGAATGATGCGGGTATATCCTCCAGGACGGTTTGCCACCTTTAAAGCCACCTCACGGAAAAGTTCCGAAACGGCTTCCTTATCCTGCAGGTAGCTGAATACCACCCTGCGGGAATGTGTCGAATCGTCTTTGGATCTGGTGATCAAAGGCTCAACATACCTTTTGAGTGCCTTGGCCTTGGCTGTGGTTGTCTCAATCCGCTTGTGCTTGATCAAAGAACTGGCCATATTTGAAAGCATGGCCTTCCGATGCGCAGTCTTCCTCCCTAAATGATTAAAATTCTTCCTATGTCTCATCCGTTTAAAATTTTCAATTTCACTGCAATTACTCCTTGTCAAGTTTGTATTTACTTGTATCCATCCCGAAAGTCAGGTTCATGTTGGTCAGAAGCTCTTCCAGCTCGGTGAGCGACTTCTTCCCAAAGTTCCGGAATTTCAACAGATCGTTCTTATTGAATTTAACCAGGTCCCCCAGGGTCTCAACCTCTGCGGCCTTGAGGCAATTCAGGGCCCTTACGGAAAGATCCAGATCAACCAGTTTGGCTTTCAGAAGCTGACGCATGTGCAGCACTTCCTCATCGAACTCCTCGTTGGCGAATTTCTCATCAGTATCGAGGGTGATTTTCTCATCTGAAAAGAGCATGAAATGATAAATGAGGATCTTGGCAGCCTCCTTCAATGCTTCCTTTGGATGTATTGATCCGTCGGTCTGAATCTCAAACACCAGTTTCTCATAGTCGGTTTTCTGCTCCACACGGTAGTTCTCAATATTATACTTCACATTTTTAATGGGAGTATAAATGGAATCTACAGCGATCAGACCATACTCAGCTTCTGCTGGCTTGTTCTCGTCTGCAGGTACGTAACCACGTCCCTTGTTGATGGATAATTCAATCTGGAGCTTCACATCAGGTTCCATGTGGCAGATCACCAATTCGGGATTCAACACTATGAATCCACTGAGGAACCTCTGCAGGTCACCTGCCTTGAACTCATCCTGACCGGTGATGGTAACGATGATCTTCTCATCATTCACATCCTCGATCTGCTTCTTGAAGCGGACCTGCTTCAGGTTTAGTATCATGTCTGTAAGGTCCTCGATCACGCCTGTGATGGTGGAAAATTCGTGCTCTACCCCATCGATTTTAATGTTGGTAATGGCATACCCTTCAAGTGAAGAGAGCAGGATGCGCCTCAGGGCGTTTCCCACGGTAATACCATAGCCGGGCTCAAGGGGACGAAACTCAAATTTACCATACCTGTCATCTGCGTCGATCATGATGACCTTATCTGGTTTTTGAAAAGCTAAAATGGCCATAATATGAATGTGATTATATTATTTTGAATAAAGTTCAACGATAAGCTGCTCCTTAATATTCTCAGGAATCTCATCACGCTCCGGACGGTTCAGAAATTTTCCCGTCATGGAAGCTTCATCCCATTCAAGCCACGATGAAGATCCATACCTCGCCGTGGTCATCGATTCGGTGATCACCTCCAGGGATTTAGAGCGCTCCCTTACACCCACTGAGTCGCCTGGTTTGAGTGTATAAGACGGGATGTTTACAATGTCACCATTGACGGTGATGTGCCGGTGGGAAACAAGCTGGCGGGCACCTGCGCGTGTGGGTGAAAGTCCCAGTCTGTATGTCACATTGTCAAGCCTTGACTCGAGCAACTGAAGGAGTACCTCACCGGTAACGCCCTTGCTTCGTGAGGCTTTTTCAAACATATTCCTGAACTGCTTTTCCAACACACCATATGTATACTTGGCCTTTTGCTTCTCTTTCAACTGAATGCCATATTCAGAAGCCTTGCGTCTTCTTTTATTGTTTCCGTGCATTCCAGGTGGATAATTCTTCTTCTCAAAAGATTTATCCGTCCCGAAAATGGGATCTGAAAATTTACGAGCAATTTTGGTTCTTGGACCTCTGTACCTTGCCATCTATCTATCTTGTTAATTGTTACTAATTAGTGTCTGCAAGAAAACGCCAACTACTGCGTTACTCTCGTTATAAAAACCAGTCATTTACAACAGCAAACTCCTGATTTTTAAAACTTCGAAAGTCTTGTATTTTACGTTTTCTTTTCAGACACTTCATTTTTCTGCATTTTTTACTACGTTGAGCTCGCAGGCTCGGTTCTTGTTGTTACTAATTATACCCTGCGCCTTTTGGCCGGACGACATCCGTTGTGCGGCAGCGGGGTTACATCAACGATCTCGGTAACTTCAATGCCGGAAGCATGAATGTTACGAATGGCTGATTCCCTGCCTGATCCGGGTCCTTTTACATATACTTTCACCTTCCTCAATCCAAGGTCGTATGCCACCTTGGAACAGTTTTGCGCAGCCATCTGTGCTGCATAGGGTGTGTTCTTCTTTGAACCCCTGAATCCCATTTTTCCGGATGAGGCCCAGGATATCACCTGTCCCTGATTGTTGGTCAGGGAGATAATGATATTGTTAAAGGAGGCGTGAATATGCGCCTGTCCTATAGCTTCAACTTTAACTGTTCGTTTTTTTGATGATCCTGTCTTCTTAGCCATAACCTCTTAACTCTTATTTGGTTGCTTTCTTCTTGTTTGCTACTGTCTTTCTCCTTCCCTTGCGGGTACGCGCATTGTTTTTTGTGCCCTGTCCGCGGGTGGGAAGACCGATACGGTGACGGATGCCACGGTATGAACCGATATCCATCAGTCGCTTGATATTCATTTGAATGGAGGACCTGAGTTCACCTTCAACCTTATAGTCTTCAGATTCATTGATCACCTTCCTGATGGCTGCAATGTGGTCATCATTCCAGTCCTTTACCTTTATATTGCGGTCGACACCTGAAGCATCAAGAATCTTTTGTGCACGGCTGTGACCAATGCCATAAATGTATGTCAGGCTTATTTCACCTCGTTTGTTCTTAGGCAGATCTACTCCAACTATTCTAGCCATAATGCTTCTAATTGTTTGTTTTAAATAAACCTCTATCCCTGGCGCTGTTTGAACTTGGGATTTTTCTTATTAATAATGTACAAGCGTCCCTTCCTCCTTACGATTTTGCAGTCGGAACTGCGCTTTTTTATAGATGCTCTTACCTTCATAACTTATATATTATCTTCTAACTTACTAACCGCTACTTGTAGCGGAATGATATCCTTCCTTTGGTCAGGTCATATGGCGACATCTCCACTTTGACCCTGTCACCCGGTAACAGTTTTATATAATGCATTCTCATTTTTCCGGAGATATGGGCTGTAATAACATGTCCATTTTCCAGCTCTACGCGGAACATCGCATTTGATAATGCTTCGGTGATTATACCGTCCTGTTCAATAGAGGGTTGTTTTGCCATTAGCTGTTATGTTTTTGTAACACGTCTTCTATGTAAGAGAAGGTGGACAATACATCTGCCTTCCCCTGATTTACCACCACTGCCAGTTCAAAATGGGCAGAGGGCAAATTATCTGCTGCGCGAATGGTCCATCCATCAGGATTCTGATTGATCTGCCGCTTGCCCATGTTGATCATGGGTTCGATGCAGATCACCATGCCCTTCTTCAACTTCGGACCGGCTCCCCTTTTTCCGTAGTTGGGTACCTCGGGTGCTTCATGCAAGTTGCGGCCCAATCCATGCCCGACCATCTCCCTGACCACGCTGAATCCATTGCTCTCGGCATGTTCCTGAACCGCATGCCCGATATCACCGGTACGCTGTCCATCCACTGCCTGTTCAATGCCTTTAACCAAACATTCGCGCGTTGTGGTCAATAACCTGCGGACTTCCTCACTCACCTCTCCAACTTCGAAGCTGAAGGCTGTGTCGCCATAAAAGCCATCCATAACCACGCCGCAGTCTACCGAAACCAGGTCTCCCTCTTCAAGCAATACCTTCTCTGAAGGAATTCCATGAACCACCTCTGAGTTCACTGAAGTACAGAGTGTCTTCGGATATCCATGGTATCCCAGGAATCCGGGGACAGCCCCGTGGTCGCGGATGAATGTTTCAGCCACCTGATCCAGTCTTTCTGTTGACACTCCCGGAGTGATATGCTTTGCAACTTCGGCCAGTGTCTTGGAAACGAGTAAATTGCTCTGACGCATCAATTCAATTTCGTCCGCTGTCTTAATTACAATCATCAAAGAACGTTCATTAAATGGCAGCTGCGCTGCCTGTCCGGCCCTTGATCCTGCCAGACTTTGTCAATCCGTCATAATGACGCATCAACAAGTGACTTTCGATTTGCTGCAGTGTATCGAGGATCACACCCACCATGATCAGGAGGGAGGTGCCACCGAAAAACTGGGCAAAACTCCGGTTCACCCCTGCCATCATCGCGAAAGCAGGCAAAATGGCCACAAAGGCCAGGAAAAAAGATCCGGGCAATGTGATCCTGGACATGACTGAGTCCAGAAAGTCGGCGGTCTTCCTTCCCGGTTTCACACCAGGTATAAACCCGCCATTCTTTTTCATATCCTCGGCCATCTGTGTGGGATTCACGGTAATGGCTGTATAGAAATATGTAAAGAGAACGATCAGCATTGCATTGGTAAAGTTGTACCAGAATCCTACCGGATTGGAAAATACTGCCGCAAAACCGGTTGCTGCATCAGCCTTGGCAAAACCTGCCACGGTGATGGGTATGAACATGAATGCCTGGGCGAAAATGATGGGCATAACCCCTGCAGCATTCACTTTCAGAGGAATGTACTGGCGGACACCTCCATATTGCTTATTGCCCACGATCCGCTTGGCATACTGGACCGGTATACGCCTTGTTCCCTGAACCAGCAGGATGACTCCCATAAAGACTACGAATAACATCAAAAGTTCCACAAGGAATGCTACCAGGCCTCCGCCCTGCTGCTCAAGACGGGAGAGAAATTCAATTCCGAGGGACTGGGGCATCCTGGCAATGATTCCGATCATAATGATCAGTGAAATTCCGTTACCAATACCCTTATCGGTGATCTTTTCACCCAGCCACATGATGAACATGGTACCGGCGGTAAGGATGATCATGGCTCCCATCCGGGAGAATTGCGGGGAAAAGGCTTCAGCAGGCAGCTGGTAACGAAGACTTGTTATGTAGCTCAATCCCTGGGGGATCAAAATGGCCAGGGTCAGGTACCTGGTGATCTGGCTGATCTTCCGTCGTCCACTCTCACCTTCACGTTGCAATTTCTGAAAATAAGGAACGGCAATCCCCAGCAGCTGAACTACGATGGATGCCGAAATATAAGGCATGATCCCGAGTCCGAATATTGAAGCCCTTGCAAATGCTCCACCTGTAAAAAGGTTGAGAAGATCCAGGATGCCCGCTCCGGGCTGCTGGCGCTTGGCCATTGATGAAATAATTACCGGATCAATACCGGGCAGAACAATATGCGTTCCAAGCCGATAGATCAGGATAATTCCCAGGGTATATATGATCCTTGCCCTCAGGTCTTCAATCTTCCAGATATTCGTTATTGTTTCAATAAACTTTTTCATAGGTTCAATCAGATTTTCTCCACAGTACCCTCCAGCGCCTCGATGGCAGCAACCGCTGATTTGGAAAATGCGTGGGCTTTAACAGTCAGTTTGGTCTTCAGTTCACCATTTCCCAGGATCTTTACCAGGGTGTTCTTCTGAACCAGGCCAGACTCAATCAATGTGTCTAAATTGATTTCCTTCAGCTTTTTCTTCTCGGCAAGCGCCTGCAGTGTGCTGATGTTCACACCTTTATATTCCTTGCGGTTGATATTTTTAAAACCAAATTTCGGAACCCGTCGTTGCAGTGGCATCTGTCCTCCTTCGAAACCTGTCTTGCGCGAGTAACCCGAGCGTGACTTCTGTCCCTTGTGACCGCGTGTGGAGGTACCACCGTACCCGGAGCCCTGTCCGCGCCCGATCCTTTTCCTGCCTTTTGTCGAACCCTTTGCCGGTTTTAAGTTACTCAAATCCATTTTGTTGTTCTATATATTGTTACTACTTAATTTCTTCAACTTCAACCAGGTGCAATACCTTCTGTACCATACCCCTGACCTGGGGAGTTGCTTCCACCTCTATGGTCTGGTGAAGTTTCTTGAGTCCAAGTGCTACAAGGGTCCTCTTCTGCCTTACGGTCTGCTTGATGCCACTTTTTACCTGGGTTACTTTAATTTTTCCCATCGTTCATGAAATTATCCGTTAAATACTTTGTTCAGAGAAACAGCCCTTTGCCGGGCAACCGTTTTGGCATCCCTTAGCTCAAGGAGTGCAACGATGGTGGCCTTCACAAGGTTGTGCGGATTGGATGAACCCTTTGACTTGGCGAGCACATCCTTTACACCAACACTTTCAAGTACTGCACGCATGGCCCCTCCTGCCTTTACACCGGTACCACTGGAAGCCGGTTTGATGAAAACCTTTGCCCCTCCATATTTACCATACTGTTCATGAGGAATGGTGCCATTGATGATGGGCACCTTGATCAGGTTTTTCTTGGCATCCTCAATTCCCTTGGCAATGGCTGTGGTAACTTCGTTGGCTTTACCCAGACCGTGGCCTACGATACCTTCTTCGTTCCCTACCACAACAATGGCTGAGAAGCTGAAATTACGTCCACCTTTGGTAACCTTGGTTACACGCTGAATGCTGACCAGTCGGTCTTTTAACTCGAGGTCACTCGTTTTAACTTTTCTGATACCTGTTGACATAGTCTTCTTTACAATTTAAGTCCGCTTTCCCTGGCAGCATTTGCTAAATTCTTAACCCTGCCATGGTATAAATACCCATTCCTGTCGAACACAACATTGGAAATTCCTTTTTCTTTTGCTTTCTCAGCAATTCTCTTGCCAACCAGTTTGGCCTGTTCTGCCTTGTTAACTTTCTGACCGGCAATTTCTTTCTCTTTGGATGAGGCAGTCGCCAGCGTCTGACCGGTTACATCATCAACCAGTTGCACATAAATCTGCCTGTTGCTCCTGTATACAGTCATCCTCGGCCGCTCCCCGCTTCCGGATAGCCGCTTACGGATTCTGTACTTAATTCTCCTCCTTCTGTCTGCTTTCGTTAAAGCCATCGTTATACTCTTTATATTTTTCCTAACTATCCTAACGCTCCTAACGTTCCTAACCTTCCAACCCCTATATCGAAGCTGCTTTTCCAGCTTTTCTCCGAAGCCGTTCACCAACGAATTTGATCCCCTTACCCTTATAGGGTTCCGGTGGACGAAGTGACCTGATCTTGGCTGCTACCTGTCCGATCAACTGCTTGTCGATACTGGTAAGTGTGATGACAGGGTTGGAACGTCTTTCTGTTTTGGTCTCAATGTTTACCTCCGGGGGCATGCGGATGATGATATTGTGTGAAAATCCAAGGCTCAGCTCCAGAAGGTCTTTTCCCTTCACTTCTGCCCTGTATCCCACACCCACCAGCTCCTGCTGAATGGTATAACCTTCAGATACACCCACCACCATGTTGCTGATAAGTGAACGGTAAAGTCCGTGCTTGGATTTGTGATCTTTCTCCTCAGTTGATCTTGAAACATTGACCTGATTCTCTTCAACCTTAATGGCAATGCTCTTATCCACCTGCTGCTTCAGCTCGCCTTTGGGCCCTTTTACGGTCACCAGGTTGTCTTTGTCCACTTCGACGGTAACACCTGCAGGCAAGCCGATGGGTAAAATTCCTATCCTTGACATGAGTTATTCTCCTCTTATATTAATATACATAACAAAGTACCTCTCCGCCGATGTTAAGATTGCGGGCTTCTTTATCGGTAATTAAGCCATGGGAGGTTGATATTATCGCCACCCCAAGTCCGTTCAACACCCTGGGCAGGTGGTCCTTGTCCACATACTTCCTCAAACCGGGCTTACTGATGCGCTGAATAGACTTGATGGCCGGCAATTTTGTTTCAGGATTGTATTTCAATGCAATCTTGATGCTCCCCTGGGGTCCTTCCTTTTCAAATTTGTAGTTCAGGATGTACCCTTTATCAAACAAAATACGGGTCATATCCTTCTTAACATTGGACGCAGGAATTTCCACCACTTTGTGATTGGCCATTACAGCATTTCTGATGCGGGTAAGATAATCTGCAATCGGATCTGTCATTTTTTCTCTCTCTTTATAATATTCTTAAACCAATTTTACCAGCTGGCCTTTCTAATTCCGGGGATCAATCCTTGAGAAGCCATTTCCCTGAATGTGATCCTGCTGATGCCGAACTGACGCATGTATCCCTTGGGACGGCCGGTCAGTTTACAACGGTTATGCAGCCTGGTGGGATTTGAATTCCGCGGCAACCTGCTCAGTCCAACGTAATCGCCTTCAGCTTTAAGTTTTGCTCTTTTTTCAGCGTATTTCTTAACCAGTTTCTGACGCTTTACTTCGCGAGCTTTCATTGATTCCTTGGCCATGCTTCTAATTTTTATCGTTTTTAAACGGTACACCAAATTCTTTTAACAGGGCTTTCCCTTCCTCATCGGATTTGGCCGATGTAACAAAGGTGATCTCCAGGCCCATGATCTTACTGAGCTTGTCAATATCGATTTCCGGAAAGATGATCTGTTCGGTAATACCCATGGTATAGTTGCCTTTTCCATCAAATTTTGAAGAAACTCCTTTAAAGTCCCGGATCCTGGGGAGTGCCACTTTGACCAGGCGCTCCAGAAATTCATACATTCTTTCACGGCGCATTGTTACTTTAACACCGATGGGCATTCCTTTTCTGAGTTTAAAGTTGGAAATGTCCTTGGTGGAAAGGGTTTGAACGGCCTTCTGTCCGGCAATCTGTGATATCTCTTCCTGTGCAACATCGATGAGTTTCTTGTCAGCAATAGCCTGACCGATACCCTGATTGATCACAATCTTCTGAAGGCGTGGGGTCTGCATCCTTGATGTATAGCCAAATTGCTTTATGAGCGTTGGCATGATCTCATCAAAGTATTTTGTTTCTAATGTAGGTGTGTATTGCTTGTTCATTACTTGATCTCCTCACCTGATTTTTTTGCGTATCTCACTAATTTGTTGTTGTCATTTAACCTTCTGCCGGTCCTGGTGGCTTCTCCACTGGAAGGATCAACCAGGTTCAGGTTGGAAATGTGTACAGAAGACTCCTGCCTGGTAATTCCGCCCTGTGGATTCTTGGCATTGGGTTTGGTGTGTTTTGACACCATGTTCACACCCTCTACGATGGCACGGTTTCTGGCACGGTCTATATTCAGGATCCTGCCCTTTTGTCCCTGGTACTCGCCGGCATTGACAATCACCTGGTCTCCTTTTCTAATATGTAATTTCTTTTGCATCTTACTGATCATTTGAAATTTTACAATACCTCGGGGGCAAGAGATACAATCTTCATGTAACTGTCCCTGAGTTCCCTGGCAACGGGACCAAAAATACGGGTTCCCCTCATCTCATCCACATTGGTCAGCAATACCACAGCATTGTCATCAAACCTGATATAGGAACCATCTTTGCGCCTGATCTCCTTCCTGGTCCTCACAATTACCGCTTTGGACACGGTTCCCTTCTTTATTTCACCCGATGGAATGGCACTTTTGACAGTTACCACCACTTTGTCACCAATGGATGCATACCGCTTGCCTGTTCCACCCAGCACACGGATGCACAACACTTCTTTGGCTCCGCTGTTGTCGGCTACGGCTAATCTGCTCTCTTGTTGTATCATGATTACTTAGCTCTTTCGATAATTTCTATTAATCTCCACCTTTTGTTCTTGCTCAGGGGCCTGATCTCGCTGATCTTTACAGTATCACCTACATTGCAGCTGTTCTCTTCATCATGAGCCATGAACCTGGATGTCTTGTTCACGAATTTACCGTATATGGGGTGCTTCACTTTCTGTTTAACAGTAATCACAATGGATTTCTGCATGTTGTTGCTCACCACAACTCCAACACGTTCGCGTCTTGTTTTTCTTGTGTTTTCCATATTCATTATTCCTTTTCAGACTGCTGATTGATTTGCCGGGCCCTCCTTTCGGTCAGCAGCCGGGCAATATTCCTGCGAGTTTCAACGATCTTATTGGGGTTGTCGAGCGGGGAAACAGCATGGTTCATGCGCATGCGCACCATCATGTTCTCCTCGCTGTCAAGGCGCTCTTCCAACTCCTTTATTGTCAATTCTCTTATCTCAGAACTGTTCATGTTCGTATTGTCTTCTTAATTATTATTTTCTACATAATCCCTTCGAACCACAAATTTAGTGGTGACGGGGAATTTTTGAGATCCAAGGCGCAGTGCCTCTTTGGCTATCTTAAAGGGTACACCTTCCAGTTCGAAAATAACCCTGCCCGGGGTAATGGGATAAACAAATCCTTCCGGGGCTCCTTTACCTTTACCCATACGTACTTCAGCAGGTTTCTTGGTAATGGGTTTGGCCGGGAAAATGCGGATCCACAACTGTCCCTCCCTTTTCATGTGACGGGTAATCGCCTGACGGGCAGCTTCGATCTGGCGTCCTGTGATCCATGCACTCTCAAGCGCTTTAATACCAAATGAACCGAATGCCAGCTGATTTCCCCGCTGAGCGTTTCCTTTCATTCGCCCTTTCTGCATTCTCCTGAATTTGGTTTTCTTCGGTTGTAACATTGTTAAAGATTTTCCAGATTATACGATTAATGCCTGCCGCCCCTCTTTCTCATTCCTCCCTTGGGCTTCACGTTGGATGCGCCGATGTTGGGTGACAGGTCGCGTTTTCCCAATATCTCGCCGTTACATATCCATACTTTGATTCCGACCACCCCTACCTTGGTGTGAGCTTCTGCAAGTGCATAGTCGATATCGGCACGCAGTGTATGCAGCGGGATTCTTCCATCCTTGTATGTCTCGGTACGGGCCATTTCGGCTCCTCCCAGGCGGCCACTGATAAGCACCTTGATACCCTCAGCTCCCATACGCATGGTGGAGGCAATACTCATTTTAATGGCCCGGCGATATGAAATTTTTCCTTCTACCTGCCGTGCAATGTTATTGCCTACAATGGTTGCATCCAGTTCGGGGCGCTTCACCTCAAAGATGTTGATCTGAACCTCTTTTTTGGTAATGTTTTTCAATTCTTCTTTCAGCTTATCCACTTCCTGTCCGCCTTTACCGATAATGATTCCGGGACGGGCAGTATTTACGGTGACGGTAATGAGCTTTAATGTTCGCTCTATGATAATCTTGGAAATGCTGGCCTTGGCCAGACGGGCATTCAGGTATTCCCTGATTTTAGTGTCCTCAACCAGTTTGGCAGAATAATCTTTTCCACCATACCAGTTTGAATCCCATCCTTTGATGATTCCCAGGCGATTACTTATCGGATTTACTTTTTGTCCCATCTATGCTAAATTTTCTTGTTCTTGTTCTTGTTCTTGTTCTTGTTCCTGTTCTGCCACAATATTCTTACTATCGATCACGATGGTCACGTGGTTGGATCGCTTCTTGATTCTGTGAGCCCTTCCCTGGGGCGCAGGTTGTATCCGTTTCAGGGTTCTTGACTGGTTCACAAAGGCTTCTGTGATGACCAGGTTGCTCTCCTCGATTCTTGCTCCTTCATTCTTGGCCTGCCAGTTAGCAATGGCAGAAAGTAAAAGTTTTTCAACTTTGCGGGAAGCTTCCTTGTTGCTGTACCTCAGCATATCCAGTGCCTTGTTCACATCCACGCCTTTAACCATATCTATTACCAGCCGCATTTTCCGGGGAGAAGTGGGGCAGTTTCTCAACACTGCATAATACTTGTCCTTCCTCTCTTTCTTTAACTGATTCGCTCTGTTTCTTTTTCTTGCACCCATTTCTTTCAGGTTTAAATATTATCTCTGCTTTCCACCGTGACCCCTGAACATGCGGGTAGGCGCAAATTCTCCCATCTTATGCCCCACCATGTTCTCGGTAATGTAAACCGGGATGAATTTGTTGCCATTATGAACAGCAATGGTGTGGCCCACAAAATCCGGCGAGATCACCGATCTTCTCGACCAGGTCTTGATCACCGACTTCTTCCCGGAATCGTTCATTTCCAGGATACGCTTCTCCAGCTTGAAATCTATAAATGGTCCTTTTTTCAGTGAACGGCTCATGCTATGTTATTTTTTTGATTTCCTTTTCTCAACAATGTACTTATCTGAATACTTCTTCTTGGAACGGGTCTTATAACCTTTGGCAATCAGACCGGTTCTCGATCGGGGATGTCCTCCCGATGCACGGCCTTCACCACCTCCCATGGGGTGATCAACCGGATTCATGGCTACACCACGTGTACGGGGACGGCGTCCCTGCCAGCGGGAACGTCCGGCTTTGCCAGATTTCTCCAGTCCGTGATCAGAATTGGAAACTATACCCACAGTGGCACGGCATGAGGTAAGTACCATCCTTGATTCTCCGCTGGGTAGTCTGATGATAGCATATTTACCATCCCTGGATGTGATGGTTCCGTATGAACCGGCACTCCTAGCCAGCATTCCACCCTTACCCGGTTTTAATTCTATGTTATGTATATCGGTTCCCAGTGGAATATTTGCCAGCAACATGCTGTTTCCGGGTTCCGGTACAACTTTTTCTCCGGAGACCACTTTCTGCCCTGCTTTTACTTTTTCCGGGGCAATGATGTACCTTTTTTCTCCATCGGTGTAGACCAATAGTGCAATCCTTGCCGAACGGTTTGGATCGTACTCAATGCTTTTTACAGTGGCTTCAATATTATCCTTATCTCTTTTGAAGTCGATCAGACGGTACCTCTTCTTATGACCACCACCCATATAGCGCATGGTCATTTTTCCGGTATTGTTCCGGCCCCCGCTTCTCTTCATGGGCTTGAGCAATGACTTCTCTGGCTTCACATTGCGGGTGAGCTCATCGAACGAGGAGATCTCCTTGAATCTCTGACCAGGGGTTGTGGGTTTATATTTCTTGATTGCCATAATTCCTTAAATGTTGCTGTAAAAATCAATTACTTCACCATCGGCCAGTGTAACCACAGCCTTCTTATAGGAAGGAGTTCTTCCAACGGAAACACCTGATTTGGTATTACGCTGCTTGCGCTTCCCGGGGTAACGCATTGTGTTCACTTCCGATACCTTTACACTGTATAGCTCTTCAACCGCCTCCTTGATCTGCAGCTTGTTGGCACTTTTAACTACCACAAAACCATACCGGTTGAAGTCTTCCCCCAGGGCAGTCATCTTCTCGGTTACTATGGGCTTAATTAAAATATTCATGATCTGTACGATTCAAAACGATTAAGCATTCTTCTGCAGAACGTCAAGTGAACTCTCGACAAATAATAAAGCTGACGCACTCATTATTTCGTATGTATTTAATTCTGAGAGTGTTATAACCTTAGAATTTTGCAGATTTCGCGACGACAAATATATGTTTTTATTTCTTTCATTGATGACAAAGAGGGACTTTTTATCGCCGATCTTCAGATTTTTCTGGATGTTCGCAAATTCGCTGGTTTTCGGGGTCTCAAAATTGAAATCCTCCACGACCATCAATTGCTTGTTCATCACCTTGTAAGCAAGGGCTGATTTGCGAGCCAGGTCTTTCACCTTTCGGTTCAATTTACCACCGTAGCTCCTTGGTCTGGGACCGAAAACCCGGCCACCACCCCTGAACAGCGGATTCTTGATGTCGCCAAACCGTGCAGTACCGGTACCCTTCTGACGCTTGATCTTCTTTCGGCTACCCTTAATCTCACTACGCTCTTTGGTTTTACTGGTACCCTGGCGCTTGTGAGCCATGATCTGTTTCACATCCAGGTAGATGGCATGATCATTTGGTTCAATCCCAAAAATCTCCTTGTTCAGTTTAACCTTTTTCCCGGTGCTTTCCCCGGCTATATTCATTACTTCTAATTCCATCACTTCTCAATAATTAAGTATGAACCATTTGATCCGGGAACAGATCCTTTCAGAATCAGGAGGTTGTTCTCAGGTACGATCTTCATCACCCTGAGATTCAAGATTTTCACCTTCTTATTTCCCATCTGACCGCCCATCCGCATTCCTTTAAATACACGTGAAGGATAGGAGGAGGCACCCAGTGAACCCGGTGCGCGCATGCGGTTATGCTGTCCGTGAGTAGCGTCGTTCACACCCTTGAAGTTGTACCTTTTGACAACCCCCTGGAATCCTTTACCTTTCGAGATTCCGGATACATCCAACCAGGTATCATCGTTAAAATAGTCAACGGTGATCACGTCACCCGGTTTCCAGTGTTTCACAAATCCCTTCAGTTCAATCACCTTTTTCTTGGGTGTGGCATTGGCTTTGGCGAAATGGCCCTGTTCGGCTTTGGGAGTGTTTTTCTCCTTTTTATCGTCAAAAGCCAGTTGCACTGCGGCGTAGCCGTCTGATTCAACGGTTTTCACCTGTGTGACCGTGCAGGGACCAGCCTGAATCACAGTACACGGAATGTTTTTACCATCTTTATCGAAAATGGAAGTCATTCCAATTTTCTTACCAATTAATCCTGGCATTATATTTTGTTTTTACCTGTGTTAGACTTTAATTTCAACTTCAACTCCACTTGGCAACTCAAGCTTCATGAGTGCATCGATGGTCTTGGGAGTGGAACTATAAATATCCAGCAGCCTTTTGTAGGAACTTAACTGGAACTGCTCCCTTGATTTCTTGTTTACAAATGGAGACCTCAGTACAGTGTACACCCTCTTATGCGTGGGCAGGGGAACGGGTCCGCTAACCACGGCACCAGTGGACTTCACTGTCTTCACAATCTTCTCGGCTGATTTGTCAACCAGGTTGTGATCGTATGACTTCAATTTAATTCTGATCTTCTGACTCATTTCGTACGAATTATATCAAACTTTTCCTGTTACCTTTTCCAATAGCTCTTTGGCCAAATTCTCGGGCATGCCTTCATAATGGCTGAATTCCATGGTGGAGGTTGCCCTGCCGGAGGAGAGTGTTCTGAGTACAGTTACATAACCGAACTGCTCTGACAGCGGTACTTTTGCCTTGATTACCCGGGCGCCTGCCTTGGAATCCATTCCTTCCACCTGTCCGCGCCTTTTGTTCAAATCGGAAATCACATCCCCCATATACTCTTCGGGTGTAACCACCTCAATAGCCATGATGGGCTCAAGCAAGATGGGTCTGGCTTTAACCGCTGCATGTTTAAAAGCCTGCCTCGCTGCAATTTCAAAAGCAAGCTGGTCCGAGTCCACTGCATGGTAGGACCCGTCCATCAGGCGTACTTTCAGGTTTTCAATGGGGAATCCTGCCAGCGGTCCGTTGAACATGGCATTCTTGAATCCTTTTTCCACCGATGGTATATATTCACGGGGCACCCTTCCTCCCTTGATCTCACTTGAAAATTGCAATCCTTTGATGTTGTCGTCGGCGGGACCAATGTACACTTCAATATCGGCAAATTTACCCCGGCCACCTGTCTGCTTCTTAAATACCTCCCTGTGCTTCACTTCAATGGTCAGTGCTTCCTTGTAGTTCACCTGGGGAGGACCCACATTGCATTCCACTTTGAACTCCCGCTTCAGCCTGTCCATAAGGATCTCCAGGTGAAGTTCTCCCATCCCGTTGATTGTTGTCTGGCCTGTTTCCGGGTCACTCTTTATCTGGAAAGTAGGATCTTCCTCAGCCAGTTTGTGCAGGGCAATTCCCAGTTTATCAATATCAGCCTGGGTTTTGGGCTCAATGGCGATACCGATCACAGGCTCCGGGAAATCGATGGATTCCAGGACCATGGGTTTCCCCACATTCGTAATGGTATCACCTGTACGCAGTTCCTTCAAACCTACCACGGCACAGATGTCACCGGCGCCGATCTCCTTCTTGGGATTCTGCTTGTTGGCATGCATCTGGTAAATGCGGCTGATGCGTTCTTTCTTACCGGTGCGGTTATTAAGCACCATAACACCTTCCTGGAGTTTTCCTGAATAGACCCTCACATAGGCAAGCCTGCCCACAAACGGGTCTGTGGCAATCTTAAATACAAGTCCGGTTAAGGGCTCCTCTGAATCGGGCTCCCTGGACATTTCTTTATCAGTTTTTGGATCTATTCCACGGACCGTTCCGATGTCAATGGGGCTGGGAAGCAGGTCGGTGATGGCATCCAGCAGGCGCTGAACACCTTTGTTCTTAAATGCAGCTCCGCACAGAACGGGAACGATCTCCATGTTGATGGTGGCCCTGCGGGCATAGGACATGAATTCATCAACGGAAATGGAATCCCTGTCTTCCAGGAACCTTTCCAGGAGATCATCATCGGAAACACAAACGGCCTCTACCAGTTTCTCTCTCCACTCTTCCACGGTTTCCACCAGGTCTTCGGGGATCGGGCAGTATTCATATTTCATCCCCATGGCCTCGTCCTCTTTCCAAACAATGGCCCTGCGTTCGATCAGGTCGACAATACCTTTAAAATTCTCTTCTGCACCAAAGGGGATTTGCATGGGAACAGGATTCGACCCAAGCTTTTCCTTAATCTCAGAGACAACCCTGAAAAAATCAGCGCCCGGCCTGTCCATCTTGTTGACAAAAGCTATGCGTGGAACCTTGTACTTGTTAGCCTGTCGCCAGACAGTTTCTGACTGGGGCTCCACTCCACCCACAGCACAAAATACAGCTACTGCACCATCAAGAACACGCAACGAACGTTCAACTTCTACGGTGAAGTCAACGTGACCGGGGGTATCAAGAATATTTATCTTGTACTCCTGGTTGTTGTTATTCCAGAAAGTGGTTGTGGCTGCTGATGTAATGGTGATACCGCGTTCCTGCTCCTGTATCATCCAGTCCATAGTAGCGGCTCCGTCATGGACCTCACCAATGCGATGGGTGATACCTGTATAGAACAATATGCGTTCTGTGGTGGTCGTTTTCCCGGCATCGATGTGCGCCATGATCCCAATATTCCTTGTATGTCTAAGATCCGGGGTCATAAGTGTTGCACACTTACCTCTCAATAAATGCTGTCAAAAAAATGTATTAGAACCTAAAATGTGCAAAGGCCTTATTGGCCTCAGCCATGCGGTGCGTGTCTTCTTTCTTTTTATAAGCACCACCTTCATTATTATATGCTGCTACTGTTTCTGAAGCAAGCTTTTCGCTCATTGATTTGCCTGCACGCTTGCGGGCAAAAAGAATAAGGCTCTTCATGGAGATGGAGATCTTGCGATCTGCCCTCACTTCCATGGGAACCTGGAATGTGGCACCACCTACCCTGCGGCTCTTCACTTCCACCTGGGGTGTTATATTATCCAGTGCCGTCTTAAAAATTTCCAGTGCCGGTTTTCCTTCGTCCTTGGTCCTCTGCTCCACAAAATCCATGGCTTCATAGAAGATGTCGTATGCTTTGGTCTTCTTTCCACTCATCATCAGGTTATTCACAAACCTGGTTACATAGGGATCTTTGTATCTTGGATCCGGCAGCAGAATTCGCTTTTTCGGTTTAGTTTTCCTCATTGTTACTATACCTGAATATATAATATTATGTTAGTAACGTTAAACGTTAGTCTCTTATTTCTTCTTGGGTCTCTTGGTTCCATACTTGGATCTGCGCTGTGTCCTTCCCTCAACTCCTGAAGTATCCAGAGCACCGCGGATGAGGTGATACCTGACACCTGGAAGATCTTTAACCCTTCCCCCACGGATCAATACAATGGAGTGCTCCTGCAGGTTGTGACCTTCACCCGGAATGTAGGCGTTCACCTCCTTCTGGTTGGTCAGCCTGACCCTGGCTACCTTACGCATAGCTGAGTTCGGCTTCTTAGGTGTGGTGGTATACACACGCACACAAACTCCGCGTCTCTGGGGACATGAATCTAGCGCGGGAGCCTTGCTCTTATCGTTCAATTTTTTTCGGCCTTTACGAACTAATTGTTGAATCGTTGGCATACTGTACTGATAGTTATATGAATAAACTCTTGTTAATTTTGGTTCGCAAAGGTATTCTTTTTTTTCAAAGAACAATAATTATTTTATGAATACTTTTATGGATAGTAAGAATTAAATTTTATTATTTTTGCATCACTTAATTTCATATTATCTGAACAAATCTATTGTATAATTTATTGAATACCTTTTATTTACTACCCAATGAAGACTTATTCAACAAGCCAGATCAAAAACATTGTACTGCTCGGTAATTCCGGGTCAGGTAAAACCACACTCTCCGAAGCCATGCTTTTCGAAGGCGGCGTGATTGCCCGCAGAGGTGATGTGGACAGTAAAAACACTGTATCAGACTACAACCAGATCGAACAGGAAAACCAGACGAGCATGTATTCCAGTATCATGTACAGTGAGTACAATGGGAAAAAGATCAACATACTGGACGTTCCCGGTGCAGATGATTTTGTGGGTGGCACTGTTTCAAGTCTGCATGTTGCTGATACAGGAGTGATCCTCGTGAATGCACAGAATGGGATTGAGGTGGGAACCGAGATCCACACCAGGTGGCTTGAGAAATTTAATAAACCGGCCGTCTATGTGATCAACAAATGTGACCATGACCATGCCAATTTTGAAAAAGCATTTGAATCGATCAAGGAGAGGGTCGGGGGAGATGCTGTGCTTGCCCAGTTCCCGGTGAATGCAGGTCCCGGATTTGATTCCATCGTGGACATCATCCTGATGAAGCTTTTGAAGTACCCCAGGGAGGGTGGCAAACCCCAGGTTACCGACATTCCGGATCCGGAAATGGAACGCGCTGAAGAACTCAGGAACGAGCTTATCGAAAAGGCTGCTGAGAATGATGAAGCCCTGATGGAACTCTTCTTTGAGAATGACGGTCTGACAGAAGACGAGATGCGGACAGGAATCACAGCCGGTGTGGTTGCCCGTGGATTGTTCCCCGTATTTTGCATGGCGGCCAAACAAAACATGGGTGTGGGCCGTTTCATGGAATTCATTACCAACGTGGCTCCATCGGCCAATGAACTTGCTGTTGTTACCACAGTTGACGGAACAGAGGTGAAATGTGATACCGGCGGACCTGCATCCATATTTGTTTTCAAGACCTCGGTTGAATCCCACATCGGGGAGGTCAATTATTTTAAGGTATTGTCAGGTGAAATCAAAGAGGGTGTTGACCTGATCAACAACAGGACCCGTAACAAGGAGCGACTCTCTCAAATTTTCTGTCCCCTGGGAAAAAACCGCACCAAAGTAGCTTCACTTGCAGCCGGTGATATTGGCTGTACGGTGAAAATGAAGAACACCAAAACCAATCATACCCTTACCTCACCCAATGTTTCCTACATATTTGACAACATTCCCTTCCCGGAGCCCAAATTCAGAATTGCCATTAAGCCGATAAGCGAAAGTGATGACGAGAAACTTGGGGAGGCTCTCACCAGGATCCACCAGGAGGATCCCACGGTAACCATTGAATACAGCAAGGAGCTGAAACAGATCATCTTATCGGGTCAGGGTGAATACCACCTGAACATTGTAAAGTGGATCCTTGAAAACTTATTCGGCGTTGAAACAACCTTTGTAGCTCCCAAAATACCTTACCGCGAAACCATTACCAAACCAGCCCAGGCCGATTACAGGCACAAGAAACAGTCGGGAGGTGCGGGTCAGTTTGGCGAAGTATACATGATCATTGAGCCTTATACAGAAGGATCCGAGCCCAGACCGGTCTTCAAAATGGGGGGGAAAGACCACAAGATGTCCAACCGTGGTGTGGACACCCACAAGCTGTCATGGGGTGGTACACTGGAATTTGTGAACTGCATCGTGGGTGGATCCATAGATGCACGGTTCCTTCCTGCCATCCTGAAAGGGATCATGGAAAAACTGGAGGAAGGTCCCCTTACAGGTTCTTATGCCCGTGACATCCGCGTCTATGTATATGATGGAAAGATGCACCCGGTCGACTCCAACGAGATCTCCTTCATGCTGGCCGGACGAAATGCATTCAGTCAGGCTTTCAAGATAGCCGGTCCGAAGATCATGGAACCGGTGTATGACGTGGAGGTGCTTGTTCCTTCCGACAGGATGGGTGATGTGATGAGCGACCTTCAGGGACGCAGGGCCATCGTCCAGGGAATGTCAAGCGAAAAAGGGTTCGAGAAGATCACAGCCAAGGTACCCCTGGCGGAGATGAACAAATACTCCACAGCACTGAGTTCCCTGACCAACGGTCGTGCCATGTACAGCATGAAGTTCGCTGAATATACTCAGGTGCCGGGTGAGATCCAGGACGAACTACTAAAGACGTACGCCTCCGAACAGGAGGAGGAGTAAGTCTCAAGGTCTTTTTAACCGGTACTGAAATTAGCTGCGCTGAGCTCGCAAGCTCGGTTCGCCGCTTCGCGACTAATTGTAGGTGCCTTTTTTTATATCCATTTCCGACTCCATACCTCTCTGTTGACTGCGTACTAAAAGAATGGAGGAAAAGGGAAAGAGGCAACCCGAAATGGGTTAGCCTCTTTTTGTTTTGAACCCAATTGGTTCTCTCCTGCCCTGTATTAATTTTGGCTGTTTCACTTGCTCAAGCTTCATCAATAGTGAACTTAATATGAATTATGAACAGATGTACATTGGCATGAAAGCACTTGAGAGGGAAATACCTCAAATAACTGTATTTCCCGAAGCATTATTGAAAGGTTATTCAACACGGAAGCCTATAATTATTTGCACAGCAAAAAATTTAAGCGACGTTTGAATAACCTGGAGATATTACTTCAGAAACTCCTTCAGCTTGTTGTCGAGGTATTCGCCACGAAGGCCTTTGGCAACGATGATGCCGTTGCCGTCTATGAGGAAGTTCATGGGGATGCCCATCACTCCGTACATGGCTGCCGGGACCGACTGCCAGCCTTTCAGATCGCTGACGTGGGACTCCCACTCCAGCCCGTCTTTTTCAATGGCACCCACCCACTCCTCTTTGCTCTGGTCCAGGGATACACCGTAGATTGTAAATCCTGAGCCATTGGCAAAATTTTTGTCCTTAAACTTCTGGTATGTTTTCACCAGGTTGGGATTCTCCATCCGGCAGGGAGAGCACCAGGCAGCCCAGAAATCAATCAGGACCATCTTTCCGCGCAGGGAGGAAAGGGAGATTTTCACTTCATCCGGCGATATAAACACAAGGTCAGGTGCCCTTTCACCAATATTGATCCCTACTTTAATTTCTTCCTGAGCCATTGCGGTTGCTTTTGATCCGGAGGCATCCCCTTTGTTGGATGAGCAGGAGAAAAGAAAAATTGATGCAGTCAACAGGTAAATGATTCGCTTCATGATTCGGGTTTATAGGTTCAGTTTACAGGTTCAGGTTTCACGGGTGATGGATGCGCCCAGTGCGTTCAGTCGGACATCAATACTCTCATAACCGCGGTCGATCTGTTCGATACTATGAATGGTACTTGTGCCTTCGGCCGACATGGCAGCAATAAGCAATGCCACACCTGCACGTATATCGGGTGAAGACATGGAAGTGGCCCTGAGACGTATGGTGTGGTCCAGTCCGATGACTGTTGCCCTGTGGGGATCGCACAGGATAATCTGCGCTCCCATATCAATAAGCTTATCCACAAAAAACAGCCGGCTTTCAAACATCTTCTGATGGATCAGAACACTTCCCCTGGCCTGGGTGGCTGTCACCAGGATCACACTGAGCAGGTCCGGAGTTAGTCCTGGCCAGGGTGCATCGGCAATTGTCATAATGGCTCCGTCAATGAATGTCTCAATGGAATAATGATCCTGAGCAGGAACATACAGATCATCCCCCTTCTGTTCCATCCTGATCCCCAGCCGGCGGAAAGAAGCCGGAATGATACCCAACTGGTTAAATCCCACATTTTTGATGGTCAGCTCTGAACAGGTCATGGCAGCCATTCCGATGAAACTTCCCACCTCGATCATATCCGGAAGAATGGTATGGCTGGTACCGCCCAACTGCGCCACCCCCTGGATGGAAAGCAGGTTTGAGCCAATGCCGGAAATGTGTGCACCCATCCGGACCAGCATATCACAAAGTTGCTGGATGTAAGGTTCACAGGCGGCATTGTAGATGGTGGTTGTTCCTTTTGCCATCACACTGGCCATAATGATGTTGGCTGTTCCCGTCACAGAAGCTTCATCCAGCAGCATATAGGCGCCCTTCAGGTTGGATGCATTCACCCGGTAAAAATTCTTTGCATGGTCAAAATCAAAGGTGGCTCCCAGAGATTGAAATCCCATAAAATGGGTGTCGAGCCTCCGGCGTCCGATCTTATCTCCTCCCGGTTTGGGCAAAACTGCCTCTCCAAACCTGGCCAGAAGGGGACCCAGGATCATCACCGAGCCTCGAAGGGCAGCCGATTGATGGCGGTAAGTTTCTGTTTCGAAATAGTCCCGGTCCACATGCGCGGCCTGAAAACTATAGCTGGACTCTGTAAGTTTTTTCACTTGAACACCCAGATCTTCAAGAAGTTGGATCAGCATTTGCACATCCTTGATCCGGGGAAGGTTATGGATGGTGATCTTTTGTGGTGTGAGCAGGGTGGCACACAGAATTTGAAGTGCTTCATTCTTGGCCCCCTGGGGAGTGATCTCCCCGTGAAGTCTGAGCCCACCTTCGATGATAAATTTACCCATGGATCAGGATTGCTGTTTCTTCTTCCCTCCTCCCTTCTTCTTGCGATTCTTCGCAAGAATATCCTTTGTTTCCGGAAGTTTCAGGCCCTCGCTGATCTCCAGTTTTCCTCCTGCCAGGGTTTTAAGATCCGTGAAGATCACCTCGTCACTCACAGCTTCCCTGTTCCATGTGAGATAAGACTTTTTCATGTGGATGGCAATCATCCTGATCAGGTCCTCCTTCTCCTCTCCTGCTTCCAGCTCAACGGCTTTTTCGATCATCAGGACAATGGACCTTCCATAATGCTTATACCTGATCCTGTGCTGATTGTAAGGGATCTTACCGGGTTTACTCTGCAGTGATTCCGGTGTGGGCCAATCATAGGGCGAATCAATATCAAGATCGAAATCGGCAATAATGGCCAGGTGATCCCAGAGTTTGTGTTTGAAATCATTTACGTCCCTCAGGTGGGGATTCAGGTTCCCCATCACACCTATCACCGTTTTTGCAGCTTTGTTCCTCTCATCACGGTCTTCAATGGTCTTGATGTGGTTGACCATTTTTTGTATGTTCCTGCCGTATTCAGGTAAAATCAGCTTCTTGCGGCTGGAATTGTAATCGTATGACATCTAATAAATTTTTCACAAAAGTACTTCTTTTAAATGATTACCCTATTGAAATACTTAAATGTTTTCCTAATCCATTCTCAATCAACCACCCTTAGCTTGGCAAACTTCAACAGGAGTTGTTTTTTTCCGATGGGGAACATAACGGTGGCTTTCACATTGGAGTCGGCGCCCTCCAGGATCTTTACCTCGCCGATACCAAAGCGCGGATGTTCCACCTTTGTTCCGACTTTGATCAGCCCGGTACTGGAAGGGATGAAATCTTTTGGTGTATTTGAGGTCAGGGAGGGATGTGAGGTCTGCGGTATCTGCGATGTCTTCGGTGTCTGCAAGGCCTGGTTCACATTGACCAGTTTGCGTCCGCCCACCTGAATCTTTGAAGGCTGAGAGCGCCGGTCCATGATCCTGCGGTAGTTTTCGGGGACAAATCGTTGCTTTTCTGCCTGATCAGACTGCGACAGCACAGGATAGAAGTCGGGCGGAAGGTCCAGGTATTTGGTGTCTATCTCTTTGATAAAACGGCTGGGTGAACATGAGTGCTGGATGCCCCATTTGTACCTCAGGGCCGCATAGGAGATTAAAACGCTCTTTTCGGCACGCGTGAGGGCCACATAGAAAAGGCGGCGTTCCTCCTCCAGGTCCTTGGGATTATCGATGTTCATGGGTGACGGGAACAACTCTTCCTCCACTCCGGCAATGACCAGATGTTTGAATTCCAGCCCTTTGGCCGAATGGATTGTCATAATACTCACCTTATTCCGGTCCTCATCCGTTTCCTGGTCTGCATCGGTCATCAGTGTCACTTCCTGCAAATAATCACCCAGGGTCATCTCACCGTCATCCTCCGAATTGTCGGTGAAATCCTTGATCCCGTTTAAGAGCTCTTCCACATTTTCAGACCTGCTGATATTCTCCGGGGTATGATCCGATTTAAGATCCTTAATGATTCCAGCCTCATTGGCTATGGTGTATGCCAGATCGAAGGCTTCCATCTCACTTAAACGTTGCTGAAAGCTTTTAATCATATTCGTAAAACCCTGCAACCTGATAAGGGTTCCTTTATTGAATCCCAGGTTCACCTGGTTGAGATGCATCAGGATATCCCAGATGTGCGAGTCCAGTTTTTCTGCATATCCGTTCAATTTATCCAGTGTGGTCTTGCCAATACCCCGCATGGGATAGTTGATCACACGTTTCAGCGACTCATCATCCCTGGGATTCACAGTAATCCGGAAATAGGCCAGCAGGTCTTTGATCTCCTTTCGCTGATAAAAGGAGAGAGAACCATATACCCGGTAAGGAATGTTCATCCGGCGCAGGCTCTCCTCAAAGATCCTGGACTGGGCATTGGTCCTGTACAAAATGGCAAAATCGCTGTATTCCAGCTGATCCCTGAACCTCAGATCGGAGATATGACCGGCCACGTTATAACCCTCCTGCCTGTCATCGGTTGCCTTTAACACCCGGATCTGCTCTCCATTTTCATTTTTGGAAAACACCTCCTTGGAGATTTGTCCCCTGTTCTTCTTAATCACGCTGTTGGCTGCCTTGACAATGGTCTGTGTGGACCGGTAGTTCTGTTCAAGCTTAAAAAGACGGTAATCGGAGTAGTCGTTCTTAAAGTTGAGCATGTTTTCGATGCGGGCACCCCTGAAGGAGTAAATGCTCTGGGCATCATCTCCCACCACACAGAGGTTCCTGTGGATCTCCGACAATTTTTTGATGATCATGTACTGGGAGTAGTTGGTATCCTGGTACTCATCCACAAGAACATAATCAAATGTTTCCCTGTACCGGTCCAGCACAGCGGGATGATCCCTGAAGAGCAGGTTGGTTTGCAGCAGCAGGTCGTCAAAATCCATGGCACCGAAATGCTTGCACCGCTTCACATACCTTTCATATATCTCTCCCAGGCGCGGACGCCGGTTCACCTGGTCGCGTACCTGGTACTCTCCGCTTCCAAGGTATACATCGGGTGTTATCAGGTTGTTTTTTGCAGCCGAGATCCTTCCGAACACTTCCGCAGGCTTGTATATCTTTTCATCCAGGTTGAACTCTTTGATGATGCTTTTAACAAGGCTGCGCGAATCGATGGTATCATAAATTGTGAAATTGGAAGGAAATCCAAGCACTTCTGCTTCCTGCCGCAGGATCCTGGCAAACAGTGAGTGAAAGGTTCCCATCCAGAGGCGCCTGGCCAGACCGGGGGCAACCAGTGTGGCAATGCGCTCCTTCATCTCCCTGGCTGCCTTGTTGGTAAAAGTGAGGGCCAGGATCCTGGATGGAGAGATCCCCATGGAAAGCAGGTATGCAATGCGGTACGTGAGTACACGGGTCTTACCTGAGCCGGCACCGGCAATAACCAGCGACGGGCCCTTATGATTCATCACAGCGGCCTGCTGTGCCTGGTTCAAATCCTGTTTGATCGCTTCCACAAAATCCATATTAAATTGGCCAACTAAGATAACATATGTTCATGGATTATGACCACAGGAAATCGTGGGTAAACTCACAATTAATTGCACAGTTATCTTAAAAAATGCAATTTTACGGGCCTTTTGTTCGTATAATATTTTGGCAATAATCCGTTTATAGTATATAATAATAGAAATGTTGCGTCCCGGACCGGTTGAAAAAAAAATCATTTCAGGGTTGATCTTTTCCCTTTTTGCTGTCAGCATTGCCTGGACGCAGATCACCTCATCCACCGCCGATCACGTGGAGACCATCAGCTATCCCGTTAGTCCGGATAAGGATCCCCTGTTTGTCTTTTACCAGATCAATCAGGTGCCCAAATCAGGCAGTCTCACCGCTTCGCCGGTAAGTCCGGGTAATTACGATTTTGAATGGAGCAAATACAATCCCGCCATCAACGGGTTTGACCCCCCTTTCAGTTCAGATGCAAATGCAGCAACATCTTCTGTAGCCGACCTGGAAGAAGGAGGATACCAGGTCAGGATCAGGGACGGCGGATCGACCGACACTTCCATGATTGCCTGGGTGATGCTGGACGATTTTATAGCTACAGTGGATAAGAACTCCGAGGGAAAGGTTCCCAATACTAAATACACTTGTGATTTCCTGATAATGTCAGGATATGTGACCCCGGATACCTTTGTATACTATGATCCGGTCTTACATGATGCCATCACACTGCCCATTGATTTCAAATTCAAATGGACCTCGGACAATGATGATCTGAGGATCCCTAACGATACCACAGTCCTGCATCCAAACATCACCTACCTGCCTCCCATCAAGGACACCTGGTACATCCTTACGGCCACTGACAATATGGGCATGGTGGAAGTGGACTCGGTCCTCTATGAGAGCATCCAGACAAAAGCTGATTTTAATGTAGAGTATCTTGATAAGTATACTGAAGAGTACGATCCCGATCTGGATGGAACGTGGAGTCCTCCTGATAATGAGGGTAATATGAGCGGAAGCACAGACGCACAACTGACCGTCAGTTTCAAGAACGAGTCTGAAAACGGGGCAAGCTATGAATGGGTTTTCCTGGATACATTGGGGGGAATTAAACAGAGCGAGACAACCTACGATGTGGAGGACTATACAGAGTTTACATATGAAAGAGCCGATGAATACTACTACCCCTATATGGTTTCTGTGAGTGAAGCAGGATGCATCGATACATTCCGTCTTGAACAGGCCATTTTTGTTGTAAAATCCCTGCTGTGGATCCCCAATGTTTTTTCTCCCAACGGGGATGGGAGGAATGATTTTTTTGTTTTTAAACACCAGTCACTCCAATCCTGCCGGGTTACCATTGTGGACCGTACCGGAAAAGTGGTGTACAAAAGAAAGATCGATGATATTTACAGCTGGGACGGCTGGGACGGAAACATGCACAACAGCAGCCGGAGGGCCCCGGAAGGACAGTATTATTATGTGGTGGAGGCCCTGGGGTATGACGGGGTGGAATACAGGGACCCCACCATCATTGAGAACTGGAAGAACAGGAGCAGTAAGAATAACCAGACAGGTGGCACTGCTCCCGGGGGACAGGAACCGGAAGGAGGTGCCCAGACCACGTATACCGGCTGGTTGTATATCTACCGCTAATCTGGGGGGATGAAACATTTTCGCATCATTCCCACCAACATGATCAACTTCAGCTTTCCCTTGAGCAACATCTCCGCACGCTCATATTTCCTGGGAAGCGTCATAGGTCTTATTCCCGAATGCCTGCTGAACGTACTCACCGGAACCCTGATCAAACACGAAGTGATCCCTTTGTAGTGCCTGCGGTCCTGGTGCAAAGCACTCCCCAGGTGACAAAATGACAATAAATCCATGATGGCGCAATATTTGACTAGTCTAGGGCAAGTAATTGATCATTATTAATGTGATAGAATATGGTAAAAAAGTTGAATAATCTTGATAAACAGAAAGATAAGAAGGGTGTAGTGGAGAAAAAACTGACCGGAGAAAAGGTTCAGGCAGAGGCTGAAAAGGAAAAAGCAACTGAAGAGAACCAGGAGGAGGAGCCCGAAGAGGAAAAAAAGGAGCCCACAGCGGAAGAAATACTGGCAGAATTGCAGGATAAGTACCTGAGATTGTCAGCTGAATACGACAATTTCAGAAAAAGGAGCCTGAAGGAGAAGATCGACCTGCAGAAGAGTGCCAATGAGGGACTTCTGGGAGCACTGCTTCCGGTGGCTGACGATTTTGACAGGGCAATGCAGTCGGTCGATGAGGCCAAAGACATTGAGGCGGTGAAGGAGGGACTCAAACTGATCTCCGGGAAATTCAACGCTTTCCTCAGTCAACAGGGGGTCAAAGAGATTGATGCGGTCAACAAAGAATTTGACACAGACCTTCACGAGGCTATTACCAAAATCCCGGCCCCCAGGAAGAAGTTAAAGGGCAAGGTGGTCGACGTGATACAGAAGGGTTATTTTCTGAATGAAAAGGTGCTGAGGTATTCCAAAGTTGTAATCGGGGAATAAGGGCCCATAAGTTAACAATATGGCGAAAAAAGATTATTACGAGGTATTGGATATAACCAGTGGAGCTTCCAGGGAGGAGATTAAAAAGGCCTACAGAAAGCAGGCCCTGAAGTATCATCCGGATAAGAATGAGGGGGATTCATCCGCAGAAGGGAAATTCAAAGAAGCTGCTGAGGCATACGAGGTATTGTCTGATGCTCAAAAGCGGAACAAATACGACCAGTTTGGTCACGCCGCTTTCGAAAATGGCGGTGCCGGCGGATTTGGCGGAGGCATGACCATGGATGATATCTTTTCCCAGTTTGGAGATATTTTCGGTAGTTTCGGCGGATTTGGCGGATTTGGCGGATTCGGGGGAGACTCCCGTGGCAGCAGAGTATCCAGGGGATCAAACCTGAGGGTCAAGGTCAAACTGAGCCTGCAGGATGTGGCCAACGGCGTGGAAAAAAAGATCAAGGTCAAGAAATATAACGCCTGCAGTGCCTGCAATGGATCAGGTGCGAAGCATGGTACAGCAAAAAACACCTGCAGCACCTGTCATGGAAGTGGCCAGGTGACAAGGGTTACCAATACGTTCCTGGGGCAGATGCAAACAGCCTCAGTCTGTCCAACCTGTCATGGCGAAGGAACGACCATCAGCGAAAAATGTGAATCATGCTATGGGGAGGGAATTGTAAAAAGTGAAGAGGTGATCAAAATCAACATCCCCGCCGGTGTAGCTGAAGGAATGCAGGTAAAAATGGGTGGAAAGGGCAATGCAGCCCGTCGTGGAGGAGTCAATGGAGACCTGCTCGTGGTTATCCAGGAGGAGAGGCATCCCCAGCTGACCAGGGATGGAAGTGATCTGATTTACAACCTTCATCTCAGTATACCACAGGCCACCCTAGGTGCCACTGTGGAGATCCCTACTGTGGAAGGAAAAGCCAAGATCAAGATCGAGGGAGGCACCCAGCCGGGAAGGATCCTTCGTTTAAGAGGCAAAGGTGTTCCCGAAATAAACGGATATGGACGTGGTGACCTGCTGGTTCAGATCAATGTCTGGATTCCAAAAACACTTGAAAAGGAGGAGCGGAAGATCTTTGAAAAGTTGGAGCAATCGGATACCTTTACCCCGCGACCAGACAAATCAGAGAACGGTTTCTTCAACCGCATGAAAAACTTTTTTGAATGAACCTTATCACTGCAGATGCAGTTGTCAAGGATTTCAGTGGCCACAGGGCGCTGAACCGTGTATCAATGGAAGTTCCCAAAGGAAGTATCTACGGATTACTCGGTCCCAACGGCGCCGGGAAAACCACAATGCTCCGGATCATCAACCAGATCACCGCTCCCGACCAGGGGACCATCCTTTTCGAGGGACAACCCATCGGCAACGATCACAGGTCACAGATCGGATACCTGCCCGAAGAACGGGGACTTTACAAAAAAATGAAAGTGGGGGAACAGGCCCTCTACCTGGCGCAACTCAAGGGATTGTCCAAACCGGAGGCTATGAAACGCCTGAAAATCTGGTTTGATAAGTTTGAGATAGGTGCCTGGTGGGGTAAAAAGGTAGAGGAACTTTCCAAGGGGATGGCACAGAAGGTGCAATTTATCATCACGGTACTTCACGAACCCAAATTGCTGATTTTCGATGAACCCTTCAGCGGATTTGACCCCATCAATGTGAACCTGCTGAAGCAGGAGATACTCCAGATGAAAAACAATGGTGCCACCATCATTTTTTCCACCCACAACATGTCTTCGGTAGAGGAGCTATGCGATCACATCACCCTGATCAATGAAGCAGAAACCATATTGCAGGGAGAGATCAGCACGATCCGTGAACATTACCGTTCAAACAGGTACAGGGTGATATTCACAGGTGACCGGGAAAAGCTATCCGGTGGACTTGACAGCAGGTTTGAACTGCTGGCAATGGAAGAGAATGGAATGGGACAACATGCCACCATTGGGATCAGAAAGGGAGATGGATCGGGCGACCTGATCAGGAACCTGGTGGAAATAACCGATATTAAGGCCTTCCATGAGATCCTTCCCAGCATGAACGATATTTTCATACAGGTTGTAAACGATGCTTCAAAAAAGAATTGATCCGTTGCCATGAATAAAACATCTTTGATCATTCAAAGGGAATACCTGACCCGCATAAGGAAAAAATCCTTCCTTGTCATGTCCATACTCGGACCTTTCATATTTGCGGCCTATGTACTGATCCCCATGTACTTTGCTACCCTGGAGGACAAGGAAGAGAAGACGGTGGTGGTCATTGATGATTCGAAGTTATTCACCCAATACGGACCACAGGGAGCAACGTTTGTTGTACCTGAAACCGAATACCTGAAGTTCAGGATCATTGAGGGGGTCCCGCTCGAATCGTACAAGGCCGGATTCGATGAGTCCGGGTATTACGCTGTGCTTTTCATTCCCTCCAATATCCTTGCATCTGAATCGTCCCTGATCTACTCCACCAATCAGACCTCCCTTGAAGTGACCGGTTACATCAAACAGTCCATGGAAGAGGAAATTGAACACCTGAAACTGGCCAGCCATGATATCCAGGATATAGAGCAGATCCTTATGGAAGTGGAGACCCGTCTCAATGTGAGGAACATCAAATGGACCAAAGACGGAAAAACAAAGGAAACCAACACCGGAGTGATCATGGGAGTGGGGTACCTGGGTGGACTGATGATCTTTTTCTTTATCTTTTTCTTCGGGTCCCAGGTAATGCGCGGGGTGATCGAGGAAAAGACCAGCCGTATCATCGAGCTAATTATAAGCTCTGTAAGACCGTTTCAGCTCATGATGGGAAAGATCATCGGGGTGGGGCTCACCGGGCTCACCCAGTTCCTGATCTGGATCTTCCTCTCATTCATACTCATTACCGGATTGAAAGCGGCTTTCTTTCCGGAACTGAACCAGACTCCTACCGAACAGGTGGTATCCTCTGATCTTTTTGAACCGGGCGGGATGAATCCGGCCGGCCAGGCCATGGCGGATGAGGACATGGATATGGTCAAAGAGATTTTCACCTCCCTGAAATCCATCAATCCCGGGGTCATGCTGGGATCCTTTCTTTTCTACTTTATTTTTGGATACCTGCTCTACGCTGCCATGTTTGCGGTGATCGGATCGGCCGTTGACAGTGAAACAGACACACAGCAACTGATCCTGCCCGTTATACTGCCCCTGATACTGGGCATTTATGTGATGCTGAGTGCCATGAATAATCCCAATGGCACCCTGCCCTTCTGGTTCAGCATGATCCCCTTTACCTCACCCATTGTAATGATGGTCAGGATCCCGTTCGGAGTGCCATGGTGGGAGTTAGCCCTGTCGGGATCCCTGCTGGTGGGAACATTTCTCGGGATGACCTGGGTGGCAGGAAAGGTATACCGCACCGGTATCCTGATGTACGGTAAAAAGAACAATTACCGCGAGATATGGAAATGGTTGCGTTACAGCTCGTAGTTTTGAACCCTCTAACGATCTAACACCCTAACGCTCTAACGCTCTAACGTTTTTAACACATGCCCATTGCCATTTTAGACTTCGGAACCAACACATTCAACCTGCTCATTGCAAAACGTCTGGAACGCGATTTTGAAATACTCCATTCCAGTAAACAACCTGTAAAACTGGGTCGCGGAGGCATCCAGATCAACCGCATCACTCCCGATGCATTTGAACGCGGGTTTGTGGCCATACAAAACCATATGGAAACCATCCAGAAGTTCGGGGTGAGTGAGATCAGGGCCTTTGCCACTTCGGCCATCAGGAATGCCAGCAACGGGAAGCAATTTGTGGGTGAAGTGGAACAACGCTTCGGATTCCGGGTCAGGGTCATTCCGGGGGACCGGGAAGCGGAGTTGATCTACAAGGGTGTGCGCCGGGCCATCAACATCACAGAGCAGAAGGTGATGATCCTTGATATCGGAGGCGGAAGCAATGAATTCATTGTTTGCAACCATGAAGGGATCATCTGGAAACAGAGCTTTGAGCTTGGCATGGCCAGGATCCTTGAGCTGTTCGATTTGTCTGATCCCATTACCCATGAGGAGATCCAGGCCCTGGAATCCTATTTCAAGCAGGAACTCCAGCCCCTGCTGGAGGTGGTCAGGAAAGAAAAGTTGCCCATTCTGATCGGGGCTTCGGGTTCATTCGATACTTTTTATTCCCTCATCAGGCACCGGACCGGGGGAGCAGACGACGGGAAACATGGAAGGGAACTTTCATTGTCCGACTATATGAAACTGCACAGGGCATTGACGCAGTCGACCCTCGGAGAGCGCAGAGCAATGCCGGGTATGGAACCGGTAAGGGTGGAGATGATTGTGGCCGCCACGATTTTTGTTAGTTTTGTGATACGTGAATGCCACATCAAACATTTGTTCCACTCTGAATTCGCATTAAAAGAAGGTGTGATCGCAGAGCTGGTGGGTATTTAATTCAGGGCAACTGGTGCCCTTCAATCATTATAGCATGGCACATATTCTGGTTATAGACGACGAAAAAAGCATTCGAAATACCCTCAAGGAGATCCTTGAATATGAAAAATTCACGGTCGACCTTGCCGAACATGGTGTGGAGGGACTTGAGATGTATAAAAAAAACAGCTACGATATCGTCCTCTGTGACATCAAGATGCCTGAGATGGACGGACTGGAAGTGCTGGAAAAGATATATGAGGAAGCAGGTGATGCCCAGGTGATCATGATCTCCGGTCACGGCAACATCGACAATGCGGTGGAAGCCATCAAGAAAGGGGCATATGATTTTATCGAAAAACCCCTTGACCTCAACAGGTTGCTGATCACCATCCGCAATGCGCTGGACAAATCGACCCTGATCACTGAAACCAGGGTACTGAAAAAGAGGGTCAACAAGGCCTACGAAATGATAGGTGAATCTAAGGCGATCAACCAGGTGAAAGAGATTGTGGCCAAGGTGGCCCCCACCGATGCAAAGGTTTTGATCACCGGTGCAAACGGCACCGGGAAAGAACTGGTGGCACGTTCACTGCACGATAACAGCACCCGTTCGGCAGGTCCATTCATTGAAGTAAACTGCGCCGCCATTCCCTCCGAACTGATTGAAAGTGAGCTATTCGGGCATGAAAAGGGAGCCTTCACCTCGGCCATTAAACAGCGAAAAGGAAAATTTGAACAGGCTGATGGCGGAACCATTTTCCTGGATGAGATCGGGGATATGAGCCTTTCTGCACAGGCCAAGGTGCTGAGGGCCCTGCAGGAGAACAAGATCTGCCGTGTTGGGAGCGACAAGGATATCAATGTGAATGTACGCGTGATAGCCGCCACCAATAAAAACCTGAGGGAGGAGATAGATAACCACCATTTTCGGGAAGACCTCTACCACCGCCTGAGTGTGATCCTGATCCATGTACCATCGTTAAACGAACGGCTGGAGGATATTCCTTTGCTGGCCGATCACTTCAACCAGCAAATCTGCGAAGAGTACGGCACTCCTCCCCGGAAGATCAAAAACGACGCCATCAAGGAGCTGCAGAAGATCAACTGGACCGGTAACATCCGTGAGTTTCGAAATGTGCTGGAGCGCCTGATCATCCTTTGCGAAAAAGAGATCACCGGCAAGGATGTGTTGGCCTACGCCATGCCTATCTCAAAATAGGGAAATTGACCCCGTGTATATTACTCTTTAGGGCACCTTTACTAAGTTTCTGATTTCAGGATGTTTTCCAGTAACGAATCGTAGATCCGGTGGTTGTCAAGACCGTCGTCCTCCATGATCCGCTGGAAGATATAGATCTCATACTCATACCCCCCCAACACTTTGAAAGTTTTTACGGGCCTGACCAGGTGGAGCAGTTTAAAACCGGGGTTATCCATTATATTTTCGAGGGGAAAACGACCCTCGTTCGCACTGAAATGGGCATCCCATATCACTATTTCTCCATCCTGTATCCCATCTTCCGGTTCCTCCCTGTTGTATACAAATTGGTGAGAACGCACTTCATCATAGGGACTGAGTTTCATAAAATGGGTGAAAAAAGGATCATAGTAAAAGATCCGGTTCTCAAAATACCCGGAATTTTTTAACCAGACCGATGCCTCTTTAACCAGTTTTTGGGTGCCCGCTAACGGTACCGGAATTTTGTAAACCCGGTGAGGTATGGTCACAAGGAATATGCAAAAAACAGCCGTTGCTGCCTGCTTCCAGATTTTAGGGACCGGAATCCATCCCAGCACCCTGCTCCAGGCAAATGCTCCGAGTAGAGCGGCTGAAGGAATGATGGCGGTCATTACCCGAACCAGCCCCACCGAGTTGCCCATTCCTTTCCACCAGATGTAGCTGTGGGCTGCAAAATAGACGAGAAATGGCATATAAGCCACCAACATCTCCATCAACCATCCCTTTAGATCCTTTCTCTGTTTCAGTAAAGGGTCCGCAAGCCACAACATTAGTCCGGCTATTAATAGATAAGAGAGCGCGATACCAAATATATAGTCTGAGGATTTAACATAATGTAATAATTTTCCACTTCCATAAATACTTTCTGCAGTACCCTTGTAGGGCATCTGATGGATCACCCAGAGGATATCATCAAAATGGAAACTACCCACAATGCTGTAAAAAACGAACCCAACCAGCAGGAAAGGCATTGCTCTCCATTGCTTCTGCCATGCATATGCCACTAAGAACAGGGGCATGACCACTACCCCTTCATTCCTTACAAACGGTATAAATGAGAGGAGTAACGCCGACCATATGTATTGCTTTTTGAAGAATAGGAATATGGATAAGATCAGCATCAGGCTAAAGAGGATCTCGGTCATTCCACTCAACATCAGCACTGTATATAAAGGAGATGAAATTACAAGGAATATGAGCAGTACCGGATGGTTGAACTTCAGAAGTTTGGCCGTCCTGTATGTAAAATAGGCTGTAGTTGCACCAGCCAGCACATTGAAGATGCGAACCCCGTTGAACCCGAATTGAGCAAACGGAGAGGTGAGTGCAGTAAAAAATGGTTTTCCCCAATGATAAATGAAGAATTCGGGGAACTGGAAAGCGTATCTTGAACGGCGGTAGTGTGAAATGTCATCAGCACCACCCTGGGTCCCTTCAGACAGAAACACGAGGATCGTATAAGCTGCAACCAGCAGGAATAAGATTGCGGGGACTAAGTACTTAGCAAACTTCTGGTTCATTTGAATACTCTTTTGCGAAAAAGGCTGTACTTGATAATGCAGTAAATTGCTCTGAAACCATCCTTCCAGTTAATCTTCTTACCTTCACTGTAGGTCCTTCCATAATAGGATATTCCCACCTCATAGATCCTGATCCCGGGGACCCGGGCAATTTTGGCCGTCACTTCAGGCTCAAAACCAAACCTGTTTTCTCTGAGGTAGATCTTTTTGATAATCTCGGACCTGAACATTTTGTAACAGGTCTCCATATCGGTAAGATTTAGATTATTGAACATATTGGAGAGGAAAGTAAGAAACTTATTGCCAAGGGAATGCC
>SDBV01000403.1_pt1 | contig 61761 bp, 57 predicted proteins | sample 2277081 | NCBI WGS metagenome assembly SDBV01 (sample SAMN10402039, study PRJNA504765) | marine sediment metagenome | isolation source: marine sediment core GS10_PC15, 223 cmbsf | place: Arctic Ocean: Southern Knipovich Ridge | collected 2010
CCAGGATGTCGCCACACAAACCCAGAGAAGCCGAGCTCAGTTCAAATATGGAGGATTATCTCGAGACGATATATCTCCAGGATCTCGAGGGGATAGCGGCGAAGGTGAAGAACATCGCCGACGTCATGGGCGTTTCGAAGCCCTCGGTAACCGAGGCCCTTTCCGTACTTCAGGACCGCGGATTGGTGCTTCATCAGAAGTACGGGGACATTGAGCTCACCGAGAAGGGACGCGACATGGCGAGCAAGATCTATTTCCGCCATGCGCTGTTCACCAGGTTTTTCCACAATGTACTTGCGATCCCCGAGGAGTTGGCGGAAGATGATGCCTGCAAGGTTGAGCATATGGTCAGCGAGACGACGGTTCGCCGCATCCATGCCCTGGTCAAGTATCTTGACAAGGTAACGGGGGACGGCGGTGATTTCTCGGGATTTCTGGAGAGGTTTCATCGGGAGATGAATGCGCTGGAGAAGCAGTAGTGCCGCTGCGGGTAAGTTCGGGTGGTGTATTTCGGTTGTCCTGGAAAATGCCGGAGATGAGAAAAACACGTATATGCGTGTTTTTTTGTTTCGGACGCCCTTCTATTTCATGCAGGGCGTTGATTTACATGGGGCCGTTCAAGTCGGTCCGACAGGCTAGTGGACAAGATCACATGAATCGCGTAGTTCTGCTTGTCGCAAAATGGTTGGATTCAAGGCGGTTTTGCGTCGGTGTGGTGGTTCCATAGCAAGCAAAACCAACGCAGAAGACGGCCGCTTGACGTTAAGCCCTTCGGGAGCCAGCTCAGAACAGGTCGATTCACGTGATCTCGTCCACTGCTCGGATGGAATCAGGAGCGGCCGAGAATTGCCGCTTTCAACATCCGGTATCGGATCCCAAGGACCTTCGAGGCGGCAGCGTAGTGGATCTGATTCGTTGCCATCCGGGCAACTTCCTTGTCGATATCGACATTGTTCACCCCGTTATAGAACTCCGGCGAGTCGTCTTTGACAACCCTCGGTATCACCCGTTCCATATGCTTGAGGCCGTGACGGAAAGGGAGATGGTTAGGGTTGGTGAGCGCCATGGCGCTCGACCGTTTGCTGATCGCCTTCTTCAGCTGATTCTCGAAGGTGACACGTTTGGCGTTGTATCCCGGCGTCTCGACGTTAGCGATGTTCGAGGCGTGCACTTTCTGTCGCAGGGCAAAAGCGTCAAGCCCCTTGCGCAATGGGATCATCGCATCGAGGCGCCTGAAAAAGAAGCTGTATACCTTGTTTTCGGGCATGGTACCTCCCGGTTCCCCGGTGATTTAGCGCAACTAACGTGCCTATTTCTTGACGGGACCGGGCAGGCGGCCCGACAGAGAGGCAGGTGCGGGCCGGTTTTGTAATGTCTTGTTATTCTATACTTTAAGATTAACAAGTATTCAAGTGGCTCAGGCGCTATTGAGGATTGTAACGATCTTCGGCGGAAAAAAAGACCGGGGCGGAAATATCGCCCCGGTAACAACTGCACCAAAAAGAGTAAGATTCAGATCACTTTACGCTTCCGCGGTCCCCTTCTGCGGTCCTTTTTGGATTTCTTCATCTCGGTCAGCTTTGTGTTGAGTTCATCCGGATCGAACATGTAAACCATGCTGTCGCCTTTTCCACTCGAAAAGAAGGCGATATCGAGGCGTTTGATCATCTTTCGGACTTGTTGTACATCCAATCCCATGTCTTCTGAATACTTACGGTCGCTGACATGTCCCATCGATCACCTCCCGCACATTCTAATTACAACTTTGCTTTTCTTTCCTCTATTAAAAGTATATGGGCATTGATGAACTTAGTCAAGAGATAGATTGAGAAAAAAAAGATTTATTCTTATCTCTGAGCGCATTTTCGGGGTTGTATGAGTCCAATAAAATGAGAAGAGTTTCTATTGCATTTCATAGGAGCCGGATGTTATATCATGTGGCGAGCTTATGTCGTAAGTTGCGTTATGAATTAACCTAATTTTGTTCAGGGACTGTTTAATCTTTCATCTGCTCAATAGGTTGTTGCATTTACTCGAAGCGGTAATGAAACCGCAAATAAGTATCTGTGTTGACTTTATAGACAGTCACTCTTGATCTTCGAGGAGGTATGGGCGATTTTGCTCTTTGTCCATTCTCTTGCCCATGATGCTGGTTAAAATCTTGGCAAATAAAGCATAGAGCCATGAAGATTATAAAATCCCTCGAGTTTGACCCTCAGCCGGGCGGGATTTTCTGGCGGATTGTCCCCCACCTCGTAGAGAAGTTGGTAGCCCCGCTTATTCGAACCTGGGGCAGGACGGCCCGTTATGATCGGAAGGGATTGGAACATCTGGATGTTGCAAGGCGGGAAGGAGGGATCATTGTCTCCTGGCATGACATGCTGCTGACCGCGGCATATGTGGTCCGAGACAGGAACATTATCGGATTGGTAAGTCCGGTTTGGGAAGGCGAGATCATCGCCAGGTTGCTCAAGGGATTGGGATTTGGACTTATTCGCGGGTCGAGCATTTTCTCTCCAACCGGCGGACTTCGTACATGCGTCCGCCGGTTGAAGCAGGGGGAGGTGGTCGCGACCATTCTCGATGGGCCGCAGGGTCCGCCACGCGTGATCAAGAATGGCGCGATATACCTGGCCGCGCTATCGGGCCGTCGAATATTTCCCATGGCCTTAGCGGCGAGTCCATCTCTACGAATGCCCAGTTGGGACCGGCATCTGTTGGCCTTGCCCTTTTCGCGTATAGCGGTCAGGATGGGCGAGGGGATGTATGTGCCGCGTGAAGTCGACAAGGCGCACATTGTGAATCTTACCGGGGAGTTGGGACGGCGGATGGTTGCACTCGAACGGGAGGCACTGGGGGCTCTGCACCGTCCGCTGCGGAAGACTCATAGGTGAGGCCGGTCGAAGCTGACTCGGAGAGAATCAGGTGCGAGCCGAATTTGAAGAGTATCTCGGTCATATAGCCCTTGAACGCGCCTTGTCCGCGAACACTATCGCGGCGTACCGGCAAGATCTCCGGCGCTACCTTGATGACCTCGAGTGCAAGGGTATCCTCGAGATCGGAGATGTCTCGCGCAGCGATGTTTCCGGGCATTTGCGCGAGCTTAGAGCCCTTGGTTTGGCTGAATCATCCGTCGCACGGGCGGCGTCGGCGATCCGGCGATTTCATGCTTTCTGTGCCCGCGAGGAGTATTCCCCGTCCGATCCCGCTTCGGATCTGCCCGCTCCAAGGAGGACGAAGAAGCTGCCGGAGTACCTGACCGTCGAGGAAGCGCGGCGTCTTGTCGCCGCGCCGACCGCCGAGCTTAGGGACCGCGAGAATCCGGTGCGAGTACGCGACCGCGCGATGCTCGAATTGCTTTGGGCATGCGGATTGAGGGTCAGCGAGCTTGTATCGCTGACACTCGAGGACGGATTCTGGGACGATGGCTTCATCCGCGTCCTGGGCAAGGGTTTGAAGGAAAGAGTGGTTCCTGTGGGCGACAACGCCGTCTACTGGGTGGTCAACCGGTACCTCGGCGGAAGACACCGCGCCTTCCTTTCGAAGGGCAGGGGGCTGGACCGGAATTCCCTGTTCCTCTCGGTAAGGGGTCGCCCCTTGACGCGTGACATGGTGTACAAGTTGATCCGAAGATACGCCGAACCGTTGGACCTGCGGGTGCATGTCAGTCCTCATATTTTCCGCCACACCTTCGCGACTCATCTCATCGAGGCGGGCGCGGACCTCCGCGCGGTGCAGGAGATGCTCGGCCATGCGGACGTCTCGACCACCCAGATCTATACTCATATTGAGCGTGGATTCCTCAAGGAGGTAATCAGGAGCTTCCATCCCCGGGGCTGACATTCCAGCTATTGCTCACGCCCCGATTCCGTTCTTGTTGTTTAGAGCAGGTCCGAGGCGAGATCGGCGAGTAGGCTGCGCTCCCCTTTCTCGAGGGTGACGTGTGCATATAATCCCTGGGCCTTCATCCTGTCGATCAGACGGGTGAGCCCGTTGGACCGCGCGTCGAGGTATGGGCTGTCGATCTGCTGGGGGTCGCCGGTGAGCACGATCTTCGTACCTTCGCCCGCGGATGAAGGCCAGAGGGTTGATCTTCAGCTTTTCGGTATCGAGCATCGTCTGGATCGCTGAGTAGGCCGGATCGGTGGACTTGTGATGGCTGCGGATCACGCCGAGGTTGTCTCACGGGGCGAGAGTTCCGGCAAGCGATGTCGGCCGTATTTCAATTGTAATGGCGACAACCCGTCCGTAAAGCTTACCTTGGTTTATGATCGGCCGCATACGTCTTGCGCATGGCGCCGGGGGCCGCCCGGCAAGGAAATTGATCGAGGAACTATTCCTATCAAGGTTTCGGTCGGTACGCCTCGGGGATTTGATGGATGCGACGCTGGTTCCCTTGCCCCGTGGAGGAAAGCTGGCGATTTCGACACAATCATGCGTGGTCAACCCGATACGGTTTCCCGGCGGCGATATCGGACGTCTCGCCTTGCTGCGTGCGACGAACAACCTCGCCGCGATGGGCGCCACCCCCAGATATGCCGCGGTGTCCTTCGTTCTCGAGGAGGGCTTGCAGGAAAAAGTCCTGGCCGGGATAGTCGATTCGCTGGCCCATGCGGCCGCCGAGGCGGTTGTCGAAGTTGTAGCCGGGGATACTCGGGTCGTTCCCGGCGGCGCGGCGGAATCTATATATCTCAACGTTACCGGGATCGGCCATATTCCTCCGGGGCTTGACCTCTCTCGCCGCCGGGTTCGCGAGGGCGACCGTGTGCTCGTCAGCGGACCGATCGCCGAACATGGGGCGGCGGTGATCGCGGCTCGAGAAGGCATGGCCGCCGGGCGCGACCTGGCCAGCGATGCACGCTCATTGCATCTGCTCTCCCGGGCGGCTTTCGCTCTCAGGGGGGTTCGCTGCCTGCGGGACATCGGTCGAGGTGGTCTCGCCTCGGCATTGATTCACCTCGCTGGGCAGGCGGGTGTTGCTCTCAGTTTACGCCGGGATCGTATCCCGTTGCGTGAAATCGTCGCGAGGGTGTGCGAGGGAATGGGACTCGATCCGCTCTATGTTCCCTCGGCCGGTGTGCTGATTGCAGTCGCCTCGCCCTCCGCGGCGGATAACCTGATGACAGTGTGGGTGCGGATGCAGGGGGCCGAACGGGCTGCGGTGATCGGCGAGGTGGAGGCGGTGCCCAAAGGAACCGTCAGGTTGCAGGAGAAGCATCGCGGCCCCCGTAACCTGGAACTGCTGACCGGAGAACATGTCACTCGAGTGGGCTGAGATGGTCGGCGGAATGCACGGACGGAGCTCTCGGACTTATATTTGCCTGCGGATGCGGTCACTTGGAGAAACCGTCCTGAGTAAGCGGAAATTACGACTCGGAGGCAATGAATTTGCTCATATCTGATTGAACCGGAGGAAACCAATCATGGCCTATCCTGCCGACAGGATCAAGATGGATTTCATCGCGTTGATGAAGCGCGGCGGTGGAAAGCCTCGTGATTGGTATATCGGCACCGCTGAAGACCCGGTGGAGAAGCTCAATAAGCATTCCGTGCGTCAGAAGGGTGATTGGTGGATCTACCGTCAGTCGATCTCGAGTGAGGTGGCGGTGAAACTTGTTAAGCACTTCATGGAGCAGTTGAATACCGCCGGCAGTCCTGAAGTAACCCCGAAAGCGAATTTTGTTTACCTCTATCAGAAGGGTTCGCGCACCAAACCCTGAACCCCGCTTGCTGGACGATAAGTGATGACGAGTGACAATCGGGAAATGACAGGGCGGCATGGCGCCACCCTCGATATGACAGCTTCGTCCGTCCGAACACGGACCATTTTACCGTCCACCCATCGCATGTATATGTTCGGTATAGCTCATCGATTCGAGGAACTCACGCATCGCCATCAGTGTCCCGCCGATGCACACATTTGGCAATAGCTCATCGATTCGAGGAACTCACGCATCGCCTTCTCCTGCGCCCTCATCGTGTTCACCGGGCCGATTCCCTTGAAATACCAGAATCCTTCGGGAGTGGTCACAATCGCGCTGAGGTTCATCCAGCCGGTCAATGGTTGCGTCTGCGTTGCGCCGGGCATCGCCGAGGGCAGCATCATGCCGCTGAAGCGGACAAGGGTTACCGGCATCCCGCCGACCTCAAAATCCTCTCGCTTGGACACCTCGGCGGTCGAACCCCCATCGGGTTGCTGAAACTGCGAGTGCCATCTCTCGATGTTTTCGTCGATACTTCCGGCCTGCGGGCCGAAGAAGAAGACGGAAATGACCCCTGTTTCGGGATCGCCCTGCACTGCGGGCAGTTCGAATTGTGCGACCCGCATCGGATTTGCCGGGAGCACGGACGACCATCCATGCGGCAGTTTGGACTTCAAGGGTCCGATAACTATCGTGCCGTCGACAGCGGCAACCGGGTAAGCCCTGCTGGCCCTGTTCGCCGATGCCTCCTCTTTCACCTTTTTCAGCTTCGGGTCCTCGCATCCTGTGACCAGAACGGCCAGACCGAGGAGCAGAACAGCGGCGAATCGGGCAATCTTGAAATTCATGGAATACCTCGTTTGAGCGCTTAATGTATTTCTCCGGACGTCCGCTCTGAACGCAACCGATACATTAAGGTGGAGACATGGCCGGATCAATCCATGCGGGTAAAACGTGCTCCGAATTCCACGAAGCGGGAATATGGATTTCAGGGATGTCGGGGGCTGCCACAGCAGTTCTCGAAGCTGCCATGTCATTCCGAGGTGGCCCAACGTCAGTCGACGGGTAGCCCGGCGCGAGTGCTCGCCGGGTTTGTTTCGCTAATCGTGGCGGAACGCTTAATGAGGTGGATTAACCAGCATTTGTCGCGGTCTCATCACATTGAAAACCCACTCGAAACAACATTTTTTCAATACCGCTTGCCCCTGTCGGTGTAATTATCTACCTTTGGTAGGTATTTCTAACAGAGAAGCAAATGCAAGTCGGTCAGATCTCGGAGAGTCTCGAGGATTACCTCGAGGTAATATTTCGCCTGCTCCAGTTCCAGAAGGTTGCACGTGTACGGGACATCGCCCGTGCCAAAGGGGTGAAAACCTCGAGCGTCACCTCCGCCCTTCAACGTCTCGCCAAGGAGGGGTTGGTTGATTATCAAGTACGCGAATATGTGGATTTGACCGAGAACGGACGGGAATTGGCTTTCCGTCTGAATCAGCGGCACACTTTTCTCAAGCGATTCCTCACCGATGTTCTCCAGGTTGATCCGGAAGTCGCCGAGCGGGATGCCTGCGCGATGGAGCATGCGATAAGCGTCACTACACTCGAGCGCGTCTCGTCGCTGAGCGAGTTTCTCAGCTACTGCCCGGACGTCAACGATGACCTAATTCCCAGGTTCCGCGACAAGTGGCTGACGCACTTGAACGGCGACAAGGCTTGCAGCACCGAGTTGCCCTGCAGGAAATGGGTGTATGAGCTCGCGGTGAATAAGAACACCGAGGTCCGGGAACTGTCCCAGCTCGATCAGGGCAGCCGCGGTTATATTGCGAGGATAGTCGCTGATGACGAGATGCGCCGTCCTTTGATCCAGCGAGGCGTGTTGCCGGGCACCTCGATACAGGTTGTCGGGCGTGACGAGGAGGGCAATGTCGATGTCCGTCTCGCCGGTGAGATGATTCGCCTCGAATCGCGCCAGGCGAGGTCGATATTTGTCCGGGTTAATCCGGACGATGGGGATTCGGGACCTGCCTCAATTGATGGATTGCCTGAGATTACACTTGCCGATCTGACCCCCGGAAAGCGGTTCAGGGTACGCAGATTGACCGCAGGCGGCGAAATCCGTCAGCGTTTGCTCGACATGGGTTTTGTCAGTGGAGCCGAGGGTCGTATTCTTCGCGAGGCTTTGCTTCGAGATCCTGTTGAGGTTGAACTCAGTGGATACCTGCTTTCCCTTCGCCGTGCGGAAGCTGGTGGTATCGTGATTGAGGAGCTCGATGGGTAATCGCCGCCGCCGCCGCCGGAACCGCCATCACCGCCGTTTTGCTGGTTTATTTGTTTTCGATGCGCTCGAGCGTCGCCGTAAAGAACACGAGGCAGTGACGATCAAGGTCGCGCTCGCGGGGAACCCCAATGCCGGTAAGACCAGCCTTTTCAATGCGTTGACCGGCCAGCATCAGCACATCGGGAACTACCCGGGTGTAACCGTCGACAAGAAGACCGGCTATACCGAACATGACGGTATGCGCATCGAGTTCGTCGATTTGCCGGGAACCTACAGTCTCACCGCATATTCCCTCGAGGAAGTTGTCACCCGCGATTTCGTGCTCAACGAGAAACCGGACCTGATCGTTGACGTTCTCGACTCGACTAACCTCGAGCGGAACCTCTACCTGCTGCTTCAGTTCCAGGAGCTGGGAGTACCGGTCATCGGAGCGTTGAACATGGTCGATGAGGCGGCCTGGCAGGGGTTGGGCATCGATTCGAAACAGCTCGGTACCGTGCTTGGCGTACCCCTTGTTTCGACTGTGGCCAACCGCGGCGACGGGGTCGAGGAGTTGCTCGACAGGATCGTGGAAGTCGTTCGCGGCGGGAACGGCGCGGTGGGAAGAGGAATCAACTATGGCCGCGAGATCGAGGCGGAACGCGGAAAGCTGGTCGAGTTGCTCGCCGCCGACGAACGTTTTTCGGAGAAGTACATCCTCGACTGGGTGGCGATCAAGCTGTTGGAGGAGGACGAGGATGCCCTGCGCAAGGTTCATCGCGAGCACCGGGCAGACCAGTTGGTGCTCAGGCGGGCCGGTGAGGCGCGCAAGCGGATTCGCAAGCATTTCAACCAGGACTGCGTGGTGGTCGTCGGCGAGCAGCGTTACGCCTATATCCACGGCGCGGTGCATGAAACCGTTCGGCGCAGTTTCAGCAGGGACGGTCGCGTTCCGCTGACCGAGCGAATCGACCGTATCGTACTCAACCGCTATGCCGGGACATTCATTTTTTTCCTCGCGATGTTCTTCGTCTATCAAGTAACATTTGCCATCGGCAATTCGCTGTCCGACCTGCTCGCCGCCGGATTCGATCACCTTGGGCGCTGGGTGCAGGCGGTGATGCTCGAGGGGGCGGTGCGCGACCTTGTAGTTGAAGGCGTAATCGGTGGGGTCGGTGGCGTGATCACCTTCCTGCCCTTGGTACTGCTGCTTTTTCTTGGACTTTCGTTCCTCGAGGATTCGGGCTACATGGCGCGGGCGGCTTTCGTCATGGATCGCTTTTTCCACCTCTTCGGGCTGCATGGACGCAGCTTCATCCCTTTCATGATCGCCACCGGCTGCGCGGTGCCGGCGGTACTCAGCGCACGGACTCTGGTGAATCCCCGCGACCGCAAAATCACCATCCTGGTAACGCCATTGATGATGTGCGGAGCGAAGTCTCCGGTGATTGCGATGCTCGCCGCCGCTTTCTTCCACGAACGTGCGGCGCTGGTCTTCTGGTCTGTCTGGCTTGCCGGCTGGATAATCGCTTTCCTCATTGCACTGCTTTTCCGCAACACCCTCTTCCGTGGCGAGGCGGCTCCGTTTGTCATGGAGCTGCCGCCCTACAGGATGCCGACTCTCAACGGCATCGCGACGCATATGTGGGATCGCAGCTGGATGTATCTGCGCAAGGCCGGTACGATCATCCTCGCGGTCAGCCTCGTCGTCTGGTTCCTGCTCTACTTCCCGAAGTCCGCCGAGATCGAAGCGAAATACGCCGCCGAGGCGGAAATCGTACGCACCACCGTTCTGACCGGGGCGATGGCGGCGCAAACAGGTGTGGACAGGGAAACGGTGCCGCTTTCCCCCGAGCAGATCGAAGCCGGGATCGGGCGGCGCCTGGCGGATTTGGACGGTAGACGTGCCAAAGAGGAGCTGCTCCACAGCTATGCGGGGCGAATCGGAGCGTGGATCGAGCCGATTTTCAGACCGGCCGGTTTCGACTGGAAGTTAAGTATCGGCCTGTTCTCCGGTTTAGCGGCGAAGGAGGTTATCATTTCGACCATGGGCATTGTCTATGGTATCGAAGAAGCCGAACCGAATTTTGAAGGATCGATGAGAGCGCGATCCCCGCTCAAGTCAAGGATGTCCTCGGATCCGGCGTATAACCCGGCGGTTGCGCTCGCCTTGATGTTCTTCGTCTTGATCTATGTGCCCTGCATACCAACCCTTGTGGTGGTGCGCAGGGAGATGGGGAGCTGGAAATGGTCGGCATTCCTCGCCCTCTATACGCTGGTTGTCGCCTGGGTTGTCGCGGTCGCTGTTTATCAGGCCGGCAGCCTGGTCGGTCTCTGAGCGTAATGAGAATTCAGCGGTAAAATCCTCCACGGGGAAGCTCTTCTTATGACGGAGATCAGCACGGGTTTCTACTGTAATACTTTACTTCTCATCCAGTTATGACGGCTGCCGTCAAGTGAAGAGATTGCGGCGGGTATTATCCCCCCTCAATGTTTCACTTTACGTTTTTTCGCGCTACTATAGCATCTGTCAAAAGTCCATCGTGTTTGAGAATACCGTTCCGCCGGGTCTTGGCGCGACAGAGACGCGTTGTGGCCCGACAGGATTTCGGTCAGGTCAGCGTCCCGAAGCTTCGGGACTAAAGACCCGACCGAATACAAATGAGTCAGACTTTCGGGAATGACTATAACGCTTCAGACGGAGAACACATTGGGTCGAATCTTTGACCGCAGTGAGCTTCAGCGTAGAATTGACAGGCTTGGCGAATCTGTCCTTGAGCTGGGTCTCGACGGGGCGCTGGTACTCCAGCGGGCCGACCTGGTCTACTATACCGGCGCGGCTTTCAATGGCGCGCTGGCCATTCCCGCCGATGGCGAACCAGAGCTCTTCGTCTGGCGGGGCATCGGGCGGGTGGATGACGGCTGTCCCCTCGAACCGGTGGCGGTCAGGGGATTCGGCAGACTTCCTGCGTCGCTGGTCGACGCCGGGTTTGGAGCATGGCGGCGAGTCGGTTTCGAGGAGGATACCGTGCCTCTCGGCTGGTGGAGATCCCTGGAGTCCGGATGCTGGCCGGGGGCTGAGTCGGTGGATATCTCCCCGTCTATCAGGAATCAGCGGAGCGTCAAGTCCGCTGTGGAACTCGAACTGGTACGCCGGTGCGGCGCGATCCTCAGCGCGGGCTTCGAGGCTCTGCGCGAGCTGATCGTCGAAGGGGTCACCGAGTACGAGGTACAGGCGCAACTGGAGCTGACCATGCGTCGAGCGGGCGACCAGGGGGTGGGCAGGATCCGCGGGTTCAACGCCGAGGCACGGGGCGTGGTCGCATCCGGTCGTTCCGCAGCTATGGATATCGCCTTCGACGGCCCCATCGGTCAGCCGGGACGAAATCCACTAGCGCCGATGGGGGCTGGTGGCGCTAAGATCAAGCGGGGCCAACCCGTGATTTGCGACCACACTGCCGCCTTCAACGGCTACATGACCGACATGACCCGCACCTTCCACATCGGCGGAATCGAGGCCCGGTTCCGGGAGGCCCATGACTTCTGCGTGGGCATCCACGAGGAGCTGATCCGGCGGCTGGTGCCCGGTGCGATACCCACCGAACTCTACCGGTGGGCGGTTTACGAGGCGGAGCACGCCGGATTCGGGGACAACTTCATGAATCGCGGCGACAATCGGGTCCGTTTCATCGGCCACGGCATCGGTCTCGAGATGGATGAATGGCCGGTTCTCGCCGGGCCGTTCAAGCAGCCGCTCGAGGAGAACATGGTGATCGCGGTCGAGCCGAAGATCGTTTTCGATGATGGCGCCGTCGGCGTTGAGGATACGGTGATCGTCAGGCACGGCGGAGCCGAAGCGGTCACGAAGATGGAGCTTGGCTTGGTTCGCACCGGTTAATGGTTCGCCGGGCGGCTTGATCAAAGACACAAGGAGCTTGGTATGGTATTGCGGAAATCAATGGAACTTGGACGTGTCATCGTCGTCTCGGTAATACTCGTGATCGCGACCTGGTTCACCCTCGAGGGGTCGAGGATGTTTGGCATCTGGGTGTTGACGATGACACTTGCTCCCCTCCTGATGGCTGTTGCTTCGCGGATTCAACTGGTTTCGCTGATTCCGGACATGGTCTTCGGCGCGATGGACACCGGCCTGCTCACCGTCGCCGCGATTATCGGCGCTTCGTGGTTCGGCATCATCGGGGCCATCGTCGGCGGGGTTGTAGGCGATGCGATCACCGACGGCATCGCCGGATTCTTCGAGGGCGGGATCGCGGAGTGGATGCGCTCAAAAGGTATCGAGGAGAGCCGAACCGCGCTCGGATCGGCGCTCGGCAAGATGACCGGGTGTCTCGCGGGAAGCGGGGTTGTCCTCGTCATCGTCGCCATCTTCGGTCTGGAGATTTCGCAGATATAACCAGTAGCTATCTGCATCCGCAGCCTTCTCGGGCAATGGCCTTCAATCCCCGCTTGCCCGCTTTGAATCCCCGGGTTCAGCAAACCCGGGCTACATTCCTGGTAGGCCGGTGTGTGACGGTCAACCCGGCACCTTCACCAGGTTGATATAGAAAAAGTGCCGGTATGTCGCTCCGAAACAGCCGAGGCCGCCGTTCACGTTGCTCTCCAGGCGGGGCACATCAGCGCCCCCTTGGAACAAGATGCTGGTAAGTATATAGCGGTAGTATTCTTTAGAGGCGGCCTCCCACCCCACCCTTTGCGGTCCGGCCCAGTTGAAGAAGATCCACACCACGTCCATCGCGTCCTGGTAGTCCGGGACAACAGTAAAGCCCGCCCGCGTCATATTCTCAGGTTCGAGGGCGTCATCCGGGTCGTCCGGATCCCAGTCAGGATCCAGCGGTTCAAGGTCCGCCGTGTCGGTGAGCGCGGTGATCGTGCCGAAGTATCCACCTTTCGATTCGTCGTAGTACTCGACATCGGTAAAGGCATCGGACCACTTGATCCGGATGCACGGATCGTTGCGGGTGAAGGTCGGGATCCTGGAAGTGTCGGGCAGACCTGTTGCCGGATCGATCACCGGTTCCACGTCGATCAAGGGTTCGATCTCAGGAACGTAATTGGGCACCCGTAATGTGAAGGTGTCGGGAGCGGTGGTCTCCGCCCAGATGTCCACCTCGTCACCCTTGGTCACCACGATACGGTAGCGCCAGTTGGCCTGCACCGTATCCGTCCCCGCCGTCAGGTAATGTCCCGCATAGCCGGGATCATCATTGTAGTAAACCGCCCTTCCGGAGGAGTCGAGATCCGTTCCGGTGAGGTCGTCCCGCACCGGATAGATTACAACATCCGCACCGATGATCCCGTGATCAACCGGATCGTAGAAAGTTTCGATGTCATCGGCGATCCACTCGAGCCATACTTTGCTGCTGTCGAACGGCTGACCGGTGGTGATGTAAGCATGCAGCATCGGCTCCGGCTGATAGTCCTCCGCCTCCATCGGCTCGTTCTCGCAGCCAGTCAGGGCGATTGTCAGCCCCGCAAGCAGTACCGCCGACATCATTTCATATCGACACACCATGATTGTGCTCCGCTTATTATGCATCTTTCCCATCTCAGAACCTCACTTCGTAGCTGAACATTGGCAGGATGGGGAGCAGTTTTACGTCGCTCACCTCGACCGGGTTCTCCTGGGTATCGTAGTTACGTAACCAGATCGCCCGGCGACTGTAAACGTTGTAGATGCTGAGGTTCAACTTTGCCGGGTTGCCGAAGAACTTGTGGTTGTAAATGAATGTCAGGTCGAGGCGGTGGTCGGCGGGCAGGCGGTAGTTGTTCCGCTCGCCGAACAACAGCCGCCTGTTGCCATCCGGAAAATAGTCGTTGTCAAGGGATGCGTAACGGAGGGTATATTCACCCATCGCCCGGGTGTACCCCTGGCCGGTATTGTAACGCCATTGGGTCGACATGTCCCACCGTTTGCTGAGCTTGTATGTTCCCACTGCGATGAAGTCGTGGCGGCGGTCCCAATTGGGGAAGTACCAGTCGCCCAGGTTGATATAGGATTCCGGGAATCGCCGCTTTGACCAGGCCAGGGAATAGCCTATCCAGCCGGTCAGGCGGCCCGCCTTCTGGCGCAGCATCCACTCGAAACCGTAGGCATACCCATTGCCTTTGAAAAAGGCGTCGGCATAATTCTGGCCACGGTCGATGGAGTTGTTATACTCGTTGATTTCCCGCAGGTCGCTGTAGTAAGTCTCGAGGGTGAACTCTAGGTCCGGCCGGGGGTCATGCTCGAACCCGAAGACGATCTGGTCCGCGTACATCGGTTCAACCGAGCCGTCGTTTGTCATCCAGATATCGAGGAAGCTGGCGAAATCTGACCCTCCCCCGGCGGGATTGAAAATGTCTACAAACTGGTGATAGCGTCCTCCGGCCAGTTTGATGCGGGTTCGCTCGTTGTAGTGGTAGACCGCCGCCATCCTCGGATCGAAGCGGTAGAAGTTACCGTCCTGGTGCCAGTACCACCTCAGGCCGGGCATCAGCTCGAACTGGGCGCCGATCTTCCAGGTGTCCTGGAGGTAATGGGCGATGTTCCAGTTGGTTGTGTCGATACTCATAAAAGTTACGTCCTCGTTCTGGTTGGTCACATGGACGCTGTAACGATGTGCTTCGACACCGGTCTTCAACCGGTGGTTGGTGAAGGCGTAGAACTCGAAGTCCGTCCGCAGCGCCGTGTCCCGGAAACGGTTCTTGAATTTAATGAGCATTGTTACTTCGTTGGAGACCTCGAAACCGGAGAGGTATTGGCTGTCGGCGACCCCGAAGGTGATAAAGCCGTAGTCGCCGAGCACATGCCGCAACCGGGTGGTCGATGTCTGGTTGCCCCAGTAGATATTCATGCCCATCCGGCTGTCCTCCGGTCCCATTTCTGCGGTCAGCTCGTCCAGGCCGATGTAGCCACCCACCGTGAGGGTGGTTTTGTCGCTCAAATCAAGGTTTACCTTGCCGTTACCGTCGTAGAAGAAGTAGTCCGGCAGATCCTTGTACTCATCGCTGCTCTTGCGCAGGGCGTCGATCAGCATGTCGAAGTAGGTCCGCCGGCCGGAAATGGCGTATGAACCGCGCTTTTTCGGCAGCGGTCCCTCCAGAGCCGCACGGGCGGATACAATGCCGACCGATACCAACCCCTCGGTTTCACGACGATTCCCCTCGTTGGTGACCACCTCGAGCACGCTGCCCGAACGTCCCCCGTACTCCGCCGGGAACCCCCCCTTCATCAACTGAATGTGTTTCACCGCGTCCGCGTTGAAGGTGCTGAACAGACCGAACAGGTGCGAGGGGTTGTAGACCGTGCTCTGGTCCATCTGGAGCAGGGTCATGTCCGCACTCCCCCCGCGAACATACAACGCGCTGGAGATTTCCGAAGAGGCCTTCACCCCGGGGATCGCCTGCATCGCCCGCAGCACGTCCATCTCCGCACCGAGAGACGGCATAGAGCGGATCGTCGGGGCATCCATCGGCATGGTTGAAACGCGAGGGCTCTCGCGCAGCTGCTTCTCATCCAACTCCTTCACCGTATATACCACTTCCTCGAGCACCACCGATTCCGGGGTCAGCTCGATGGTGATCGGATCCATCAGCCGATCGCTCACCTCAATGTCCGTCTCGGCGCCGTGGTACCCGAGATAGCTGATCTGCAGGGTGTAGGTGCCGGGTTCGAGGTTCGGTATGGCAAAGAAGCCGTCGAGGTTGGTGGCGCTGCCCCGGCTCAAAGCTGGAATCATCACGTTTGCCACGGGCAGAGGCTCGCCCGAGGTGGCATCGATGACAAAACCGCGGAGAGGAACGGCGGCCCGTGGTGCAGCGATGCTGAAAATCAGCAACAACATAAAAGCTGGAAGTGCACGTCTCATATTCATCTCCATTGAAACCGATTTTAATGTTCCATATTAGAACATTTGAGGTTTGATAAACAGCAGACAGTTAGAAAACCAAAAAAACCAAATTCATAGGAGCCAGAGTAACACATCGAAACCGCTGTTCCGAATGGTTACCGTTTTTCCGGAACCCCCTTCTCCAACCATCGGCGGGCGAGCATCAGACCGAGCGGACTGATCAGTGCGATGCAGGCGTAAATCAGCCACATCGTACCGCTTTCGGCCGGTCCTCCCGCCGGGACAAAACGTTCGAGCATCAGTCCGGAATAGAAGCCGGTTGTCGCCTTCGCGAGGAACCAGGGGATGTCGGCGATACCCATGTAGGCCCCGACCTTGCCCGCCGGGGCGACATCGGCGATATACTCGAGAAAGCGGCTTGACCATAGCGCCTCGCCGAGCGAAAAGATGACCACGTAGACAATCAGGGAGGCAAGATGACCGGGTGTCTCGCGGGAAGCGGGGTCGTTCTCGTCATCGTCGTCCTCTTCGGCCTCGAGATATCTCTTCTCTGATTTTCTCCGCCCTTGATCGGTTGCATCACGGTTTGGGACGGCATAAAAGTAAGAGAAAGCCCGGGTCACAAGTTTGACCCGGCCATGTTTGTCTGCTAACAGTCTAGTGGAGGAGATGTCGTGTTCCGAGGTCCGACTTTTTCAATCGCCGACTTTCTCCATGTTTAAATGGAAGAAGTGACTGCTTAGTGCGCCGAAACACCCCAGTCCGCCGTTCACATTGCTCTCCGGCCGCGGTACGTTGCCGGCGGTCGGGTTGGCGAACTGGGTGAACATGTAGCGGTAGTACTCGCAGGAGACCGCCTGGGTTTCGACCCGGTAAGGGCCAGCCCAATTGAAGAATATCCAGATGATGTCCATCGAGTTCTGGTAGTCGGGTGCGAACGTGTATAACGACAGCCACATATCGTCGGGCTCGATCGGATCTTCGACAGGATCCCAATCCGGGTCGAGCTGTTCCAGGTTGGCGGTATCGGCCAGGGCGGTCAGTATGAAGATATAGCCTCCTTTCGCCTCGCTGGCGTAGGAGACATCGTTGAAGGCGTCCGACCAGGTGATCTGTAGGAAGGGCATTTCCCGGGTGAAAGTCAGCGAATCGGGCATGTTGTTGATGTCCGCCGGTTCGGTGTCGAGGGTTGAATTTATCGCCGAATAGGTGGTGCTCAGCGCGAAGGTGTCGGGGGCTGTCGTTTCCGCCTGGATCTCGACTTCGTCTTCTTTTTTCACCTCGATGCGGTAACGCCAACCTGCCCGCACCGTGTCGGTTTCGCTCGCCAGGTAGTGCCCTTTGTGGTTTGCGTCTTCTTCGTAGTAAACCGCCATTCCCGCCGAATCGACATTGGTACCGGTGGCGTCCAGCACCGGGTAGACCACCATCTCCACGCCGCTGATGCCGTTGTCCTCGGGAATGTACAAGCTCTCTATGTCCTTGGCGATCCATTCGAGCCAGACCTCCTCGAAGGGCTCACCGGTAATCAGGTAGGAATGCAGCACCGGTTCGTGCTGGTATTCTTCGACCTCGGTCGGTGTGTCGTCGCAGCCTGCCATTGTGAAGACCAGTCCGAGCAAAAGCACTGGCAGCGGGAACACGTATCTGATTGCCATTGTCGTTCTCCCTGCAAGGCGTTTGGCGTCCATTTCAGAACCTCATCTCGTAGCTTAACATTGGCAGGATGGGCAGCAGCTTGATATCGCTTATCTCCACCGGGTTTTCCTGGGTGTTGTAGTTGCGGAACCAGATCGCCCTGTGGTTGTAGAGGTTGTAGATGCTGAGGTACAGCTTCGCCTCCTGACCGAAGAGCTTGTGCCTGTAAGTGAAGGTCACATCGAGGCGGTGGTCTGCGGGCAGCCGGTAATTGTTCTGCTCGCCGTAGAGCAGGCGGCGGTTGGCGTCGGGGAAATTGCTGTTGTCGAGGCGTGCGAGGTAAAGCGTATACTGGCCCAGCGCGCGGGTATATCCCTGGCCGGTGTTATAGCGCCATTGCGCCGACATGTCCCATTTTCGGCTTAGCCTGTAGGTTCCCACCGCGATCACATCGTGCCGGCGGTCCCATTTCGGGAAGTACCAGTCGCCCTGGTTGATGTAGGTCTCCGGGAATCTGCGCTTGGACCAGGAAAGCGAGTACCCGATCCATCCGCTGAGTCTCCCCGATTTCTGCCGTAGCATCCACTCGTATCCGTAGGCGAACCCTTCACCCTTGAGGAAGACGTCGTCCATGTCTATGCCGCGGTCAATGTTCTGGTCGAAGATGTTCAGTTCGCGCAGTCCGGTATAGTAGGTCTCGAAGGTGAACTCCAGGTTCGGTCGCGGATCATGTTCGAACCCGAGAACTATCTGGTCAGCGTAGGAGGGGGCTACTGATCCGTCGTTCGTCATCCAGATGTCGAAGAAGCTGATGCCCTCACCGGCGGAGATGATGTCGATCCACTGGTGGTAGCGCCCGCCGGCGAGCTTCAGGCGTGTCTGTTCGTTGTAGTGATAGACCATGGCCATCCTTGGGTCGAGCCTGAGGAAATTACCGTCCTGGTGCCAGTACCAGCGTATTCCTGGCAGCAGTTCGAACTGTGCACCGATTCTCCAGACGTCCTGGATGTAGTGCGCCACGTTCCAGTTTGTTGTGTCGATGCTGCCGTAGTTCACGTCCTCGTTGCGATTGATCACTTCGACACTGTAGCGGCGTGCTTCGATTCCGGTCTTCAGCCGGTGGTTACCGACTGCGTAGTATTCGAAGTCGGTCCGCAGCATCGTGTCACTGAAGCGGTTCTTGAATTGAAACAGCAGCGACTCCTCGTTATGCATTTCGAATCCCGAGCGGTATTGGCTGTAGGCGACCCCGAAGGTGATAAAGCCGTAGTCGCCGAGCACATGCCGCAACCGGGTGGTCGATGTCTGGTTGCCCCAGTAGGTTTTCATGTCAAGCCGGCTGTCGTCCGGTCCCATCTCGGCGGTGAGGATGTCGAGCCCGATGTAGCCTCCGAGGGTCAGCGTCGTCTTCCCGGTGAGGTCGAGGTTGATCTTTCCGTTGCCGTCGTAGAAGAAGTAGTCCGGCAGATCCTTGTACTCATCGCTGCTCTTGCGCAGGGCGTCGATCAGCATGTCGAAGTAGGTCCGCCGGCCGGAGAGCGCGTAGGACCCCCGCTTTTTCGGGAGCGGACCTTCGATCGCCGCGCGCGCGGAAATTATTCCGATCGACACGAGCCCCTCGGTTTCCCGACGATTCCCCTCGTTGGTGACGACTTCGAGTACGCTGCCCATGCGGCCGCCGTACTCGGCGGGGAATCCGCCTTTCATAAGCTGGATATGCTTCACCGCGTCCGCGTTGAAGGTGCTGAACAGACCGAACAGGTGCGAGGGATTGTAGACCGTGCTCTGGTCCATCTGGATGAGAGTCATGTCCGGACTCCCGCCCCGCACGTAGAGAGCGCTGGAGATCTCGGAAGAGGCCTTGACCCCGGGGATCGCCTGTATCGCGCGCAGCACGTCCATCTCCGCGCCGAGTGAAGGTATGTTGCGCACCGTCTGCGCATCGATCGGCATCGTCGAGACCCTTGCGCTCTGACGAATCTTGTCATCATCTACCGTCTCGACCGTGTAAACCACCTCTTCGAGTCGCACGGATTTGGGCAGCAGCTCGACGTTGATCGGGTCCATTGGCTGGATACTCACCTCGACCTCGATTCGGGCGTCGTGATAACCGAGGTAACTGACTTTCAGCGTGTATATGCCCGGTTCGAGGTTGGGTATGGCGAAGAAGCCGTCGAGGTTGGTCGCCCCTCCGCGATTCATGTCCTGCAGCTCGACGTTTGCCAAGGGCAGCGGCTCGCCGGAGGTTCCGTCGATGACAAAACCCTTTAGCGGTACGGTGGCCCAGGACGCATAGACGTGAAGTGTAATCAGTAGTGCCGTCAAATAAATACGTTTCAAGATTGTCTCTGGCCGTTTTTGATATATATCGAGCTGTACGAAATTATGGCGTCAAATCTTACAGATGCAGAATGTAGCCTGGAATCACCGTATTCCAGGGTTATATCAAGGCTCGCTCCGATATTGTCTCCATGCTTCTGATCAACCTTTTTTCGGTACGCCCTTTTCCAGCCACTTGCGGAAAACAAACAGGCTGACCGGACTGATCAACGCGATGCAGGCGTAAATCAGCCACATCGTACCGCTGTCGGCCGGTCCTTCCGCCGGGACAAAACGTTCGAGCATCAGTCCGGAATAGAAGCCGGTTGTCGCCTTCGCGAGGAACCAGGGAATGCCGGCGATACCCATGTAGGCCCCGACCTTGCCCGCCGGGGCGACATCGGCGATATACTCGAGAAAGCGGCTTGACCATAACGCTTCGCCGAGCGAAAAGACGACCACGTAGACAATCAGGGAGGCAAGAGACGGTCCGGGAACCAGGATAAAAGTGGTTATTGCAGAGACCGATGTCCCGGCGATCATCATCGTGACCACGCTCTTCCGCCTGCTGAGTGCAGCGAACAGGGGAACGAAGATCACTATGATCAGCGGGTTGATCGCCTGGAACCATTCGTAACGGGCGAATACGGCTTCGGAAAAGCAGCGCTCGAGGTAATGCGGAAGCGTCAGCCATTGGTGCGCGAACAGGGTCCTCACCGGGAGAAGGATGAAAATGAACATGATGAAGCGCGGGTTGAGGAAGGGGAGCTGGCGCACCTTCTCCCATAGGGTCATCTCGTCTTCTTTTTCATCCTTCATGTACTCCAGGTACCTATCCCGGTCTTCAACCTTCTTGGTAAAGAATAAAAGGTTGGCGAGGAGGAGCAGGCCGGTTACCCCGACGAGGAAGATGAAGACGCCGTCGATGCCGTGCCGCTCCCGGATGAAGGGAGAGATGAATGTCTCGGCGAAAATGCCGAGGTTCATGATGCTGTAGAGGATGCTGTAGCCGATGGTCGCGGTGCGAGGATCGGTGAACTCCTTGACCCCGGCGTAGAGGGCCGGCTGGATGATGCCTTCCGCGACCGCCATGATCAAGAGCGCTGTCCATAGTGTGGTCGCCACCGAACCCCCAGCGAGGGACGAACTGCCGACCAGGAGCGTACGGCCCACAACCAGCATCAGCAGGCAGAGGGTCAGGGCTTTGCGCACCCCCAGCTTGTCGGAGACGAACCCCCCGCCGAGCATGAAAAGGGTGACCCCCCCGGTGAAAAGAGACACGCTGACCCCGGTCAGGTGGTCGCTGAAACCGATATTCCCGTGAATAAAGAGGGTCAGCAGGGTTAGTATCCCGAAGTAGGCGACGCCGTCGCCGAAGTTGATCAGGTTCACCTGCCAGAACGCACGCGAAGCGCCGAACAGGATTCGCAGGTTGTCCCTCAGGCTGAGCGATTCAGCTCCCTCTGCGCTCACGCCGTTTTTGGGCGCAGTCGTCGCATGGGAATTCGCGCCGGATGTCGGACCGGAGGCAGGGTTGTTTTTCTCTTCGTTCATTTTCTCTCTCGTCTGGCGGTTGTCGGTTTCGGGATTCGAGCTTTTCGGTTCCATCTTTTGCGGCTCAATATGCCGTGGTTCACTGTGCTTCGCCGGAATCATCTCCCGGAAAATTCGGGTTACCGTTTCGCTGACATTCGCGATAAGTCACGCTAGTGGCGTTGTGAGTCCTTGAAATAACCCGTTATGCCTGCGGACTCACGCCTTGCATTGAACTGTGTGGTGCAGCTCAGAACCCATCGGATCATGTGATCTCGTCCACTAGTACGCTTCTTCCGCTGAATTCCCTGAGAATGCTCGTCGGAGGAAGGTGTCGATTGGCGATTTCTTTCGGCAGAGCGGTCACCGAGCGAAGTAGATTGCGCAACCTTTTTGCCTCGTTGCGCAGGGCGCTCGACCGGACCTCCTTCAGCGCGTCCATGACCAGCGGCTTGAGTACGTTGAGTTCGAACGGCAGCGCCGAGTTGAACATCACGTCCGCCTCCTCCTGGTATGGAAATATATGCTTCAGCTCGCCCTCTCGAACGGAGGGCCAGCGCGCGAGTGTTTCCTCGGCGTTATAACTGCGAGACCAGGAATCACGTACCAGGCGGCGGATCAGCCTCAGGTCGGTGGTCGAGACACGGACCAGCCGGTCGAAGTTGAGGTGCGTCAATGCCGAGACGTGCACCTTGAACGTGCTCGCCTGTGTAATGAGCGGGGTCAACCGGGGGTTCAACCCGTGAATCCCCTCGATGATCAGGATGGCGCCGTTCTCCATTTTCATCGGCTTTCCCGGGCGGTGGCGGTGCGACTTGAAGTCGATCTCTGGAGGTCGAACCTCTTCGCCTGCGATCAGAAGCAGCAGGGTCTCGTTGAAACGTCCGATGTCCAGCGCTTCAAGCGCTTCGAAATCGAATTCTCCGTCCGGTCGACGGGGAACCCTGCTCCGGGGATGGTAGAAGTTGTCGAGGCTCAGCGTATGCGGGATAATTCCGAGCAGCCTCAATTGTATCATCAGCCGCCTGGAAAAGGTTGTCTTGCCGGAGGCTGACGGTCCGCTTACAAGCACCACTCGCGGGCGCGGCTGTGTATTCAGGATGCGGTCGGCGATTTCGGCGATCTTGCGGTCGTGCAGCGCCTCGGCGACCTGGATCAGCTCCTCGATGCAGCCGTGCGTGATTCGCCGGTTCACTTCGCTGACATATGACGCCCCGTGGACCAGACCCCATTGTTCCGCTTCGTAGAACGCGCGGAAAAGCGTCGCACGCTCGTGGTAGGGCACAAGCGTATCACGGTCCGCGGGAGGCACCATCAGCAGCAACCCGGGAGGATAGTTGACAATGTTCCATTCTCCGACATCCCCGCTTCGGTCGCAAAGGGGGCCGTTGAACATCATCGGCACCCCGCCGCTGTTGTAAATGGGAGGCATATGCCCCTTGCGATGAGTGAGCCAGTCGAGTGTTCTCTGCCGCCCGGCGCGCTTGAGCATCGAGGTTACCTCGCTGCGTGTCATGCGGATCGGTTCAAGCGGGATATCATTCGAGATGGCTTTGCGCATGTCAAGGCGGAGGTTTTCGATCTCCTGCCATAGCAGTGGGCGCTCACGGTCGATATGGAAATAGTATCCGTTGCCGAGGCTGTAGGCGAGCCGGACTTGTCCGTTGGCGAAGTGTTTGCGGAACGCCTCGGCAAGCAGAAGCACAAGCGTACGGTGCCTCCGGCGATGCTGCTCCTGCAGGGTGAAGTCAAATGGGGAAGAAGTCATCGCAAGTCGTCTGGTTGGGATTACACGCCTTTGAATTTCGGTTCGCGTTTCTCGAGGAAGGCTCTCGTTCCTTCCTGGGCGTCCTCTGAGGTGAAGGACATGCTGAAGAGGTCCGCTTCGATCCGCATACCTTCGCCGAGGGTGGTTGCGCTTCCCCGGTAGGCGGCCTCTTTGGTCAGGCGCACGGCGAATGGTCCGGCGGCGAGGATTTTTTGAGCGGCCTTCTTTGCTTCGTCAAGCAGCTCGTCCGCCGGGACTACTCTGTTCGCCAGGCCGATGCGATGCGCTTCGATTGCTTTTATCGGGTCGCCGGTGAGCAGAATTTCAAGCGCGCGTCCAAGTCCGACGAGTCGCGGAAGCCGTTGCGTGCCGCCGAAACCCGGGATTATCCCAAGCTTCACTTCCGGTTGCCCGAAGACCGCGCGTTCGGAGGTGATGCGGAAGGTGCACGCCATCGCGATCTCGCAACCGCCGCCGAGAGCATAGCCGTTTACCGCGGCGATCACCGGCTTCGGCAGGTTCTCGATCCTGGTCATCAGGTGCTGGCCGGCGCGTGCATAGTCGTAGGCTCCGGATGGACTGAGTCTGTTCAACTCCTCGATGTTCGCTCCGGCGACGAAGCTCTTGCCGACGCCGGTGAGGATCACCGCCCTTACAGAGTCGTCGATTTTCAGGGAGGCGAAGGCCGTGTCCAGCTCCTTGAGGACCGTGGCATCGAGCGCGTTCACCTTCGGGTTGTCGATGGTCACCGTTGCGATATCGTCGGCGGTTTCAACATGCAGCTTCTCGTAGCTCATCGGATATCTCCCCGCTTGAACATAAGGTGGCTTTGTCGCGCGTGTCTTAAAATTACACATCTGAACGGCTGATGAACCGTTTTGACACAATCGTAATGCAGCATAACAGGAGATAACAAAAAGAGAAACAGGGTCGAATTCGCTCCTCTGTATTCTTGGTCGTAAAATAGGCAACAACGGTGTAAAATAGTGTAATAACAGCCGATTAGCCAACTCCAAGGGCCGAAAAGAGGGCTCGTACTCCTCTCTGTGGTGATTTTTTTTAGGATTATCAGGATTTAATTTTAACAAGAGTGAGTTTCTAACATCTTTGTCACGATACTTGCGATTATTTATATGAATTCCGGCGCATACTGTGAAACTGAACAGTTTTATTGCCCCAAAAGAGTACATTGCCCCCGAGCGACTCCCTGTTGAAATGGCGATGAACTCCGTGGGGAGCGAGAGCGTGTAACATGACTGGCAAGATCCTCATCGTAGACGATGATCCCTATATCCTCAAGCTTTTGCAGGTGCTCTTGCAGCGTGAAGGGTTCGACGTTCTCGCCAGCGATAGTGGAGAGAACGCGGTTGCCCTGACTTGGCAGCACAAGCCGGACTTGATCCTGATGGACGTCATGATGCCCGATCTCAGCGGCTTCGAGGTCGCGAGGATCATACGTGAGGATCATGAGGGATCGCTCATTCCGATAATCTTCCTTTCAGCAAAGCAGACAGTTGCCGACAAGCGTAGTGGTTTTGATGTCGGCGCCGACGACTATATTGCCAAGCCCTTTGACCAGCAGGAGTTGGTTGCTCGCGTCTGCTCTCAATTCAGAAAGCTCTACAAGGTCCGCCAGGAGCGGGAGAAGGCGCGTACCGAGACACTCTCGCAGTTGATGGTGACAATGGCCCATTACATCAACAATTCGCTCGCGGTCATTAGGGGCAGCATGGCGCTTACCCGGCTTGATGATCCGGAGGAGATGAAAGAGTTCATCGAGAGGGTCGATCGCCAGACACGGAAGATCGGGAAAGTCGTCGACAGTCTCAGGGAGATGGCCGAGGAGGGACATATTGTCTGTACGGATTATGTCGGCCTTGAGAACGCGATGCTTGACATCACCAATATCGTTGAGAAGAATCTGAACGAAGTCGATGAGGATTCCGATCGGCAGGACGCCGCGGATTACTCCGAGGGTTCGGTAGCCTGATTCTCAGCCGAACCGTGAACCCCGAGTCTCGGATTCCCGATTCCTCCGTCGCATTATCCTAGTAGTCGATTTCAGAAATAATACGTCATTGCGGCCGGGTTTCATGTCGGCCGGAGATCAAACCTCTTCCAGCGCCGAGATTATCTCGGATCGGACTTCCGGGCTCGCCTCTCTTTTCAAAGCGCGCTCGAGGGCTTGGCGGGCGGCTCTGCCGCCGATCCTGCCCAACGCCCAGGCTGCATGGCCGCGGATCAGGGGTTCGTGATCTTCGAGGGCGCCTGCCAGTGGACCCTCCGCCTCCCGCGAACCCCAGTTGCCCAGAGCGACGGCAACGCTTCTCAGCAGGCCCCGTCGCTTGATCCTTTCGATCGCGCTTCCTTTGAAGCGTTCGTGGAAGGCATCGTCGTCCATCCCGATCATATCGATCAGCCTTGGCGCGGCCTCCTCTTCGCTGGTCGGCAGTAACCGTTTCTCGCGGGTCGCCGGTTGGTCCGGTGGGTTGAAAGGGCAGCATTCCTGGCAATCGTCGCAACCGAAAATTCGGTTGCCGAGCAGTAACCGCAATTCGCGGGGAATCGGGCCATTGTTCATGTTGGTATGGTAGCTGATGCAGTGCGTAGTTGTCAGCCTGAAGGGAAATGCGAGGGCATCGGTCGGACATTCATCACGGCAGAGGTCGCACTTTCTGCAGTCGGGAGAGGTGCCGGGTGGTGAGTCGGGCTCAAGTTCAATGTCCATCAGAAGCTCGCCGAGGAAAACGTATGACCCCATCTTACGATGGATCAGCAACGTGTTCTTACCGATAAACCCGCTTCCGGCGCTCATCGCTATCGGCTTTTCGAGCAAGGGACCGGAGTCGACATATGCCCGGAAATCAACGTTGCGGTCGGCCATCGCGGAGGCATTTTCGCCAAGTTTTTTCAATTTATGCAGGATCAGCCGGTGGTAGTCGAGTCCATGGGCGTACTTGGAAATCCTTCCCCGTGATGGGTCGGAAATCAGCCCGCCTGGCACTCGATGGTCGTAGAATAAGCCGACCGTCAACAGTGACCGTCCTTCCGGCCAGAGCAGCCGCGGGTCTTTTCGCCGCTCGCGATGTTTGTCGAACCACTTCATCTCTCCCGCGCCGCCCTCATCCAACCATGAATCGAGACGGTCGGCGTAGGGTGGTGGCTCGCAGGGGGCGAATGAAGCGAAGTCGAACCCGAGATCGTGCGCGGTCTGTATCAGGTTCTCTTTCAGTGTCATGGCGGATGTCAGGGTTGTCGTCCGGTTGCGGGATTTTCTATGGGCCGGGCGGCTTTAATGATACGTCGAATCGATGGTTTCAGGCTGCTCCTGCGCCGGACAAGCTGGTTGATCAGTCGTACGAGCAGGATGCCGAGAGCCAGTCCGACGATACCTCCGACGACCGCGCCGCCCTGCGTGTCGGAACCGGAAATACCCCCGGTGGCCGCACCTGCCAGAAGGGTTGCCACGGGGAGTCCGAAGACGATCAGCGAAGCGGCGATTCGCGGCGACTCCTCGCGCTGGAGCATGACAGTGTCGCCGACAGCGGCTCCGGCCTGGTTCCGGGCGTCGATCGTCGGCAAACGGCCCGATTCAGGGAAGCAGATCATGCTCGACCCGCACGCTTCGCACGCGCTGATGTGTTGCAGTTGTACCTTTGCGGATTCGCCGTCGGTCGAGACGACAACTGCCGTCTCCCGGGCCTCCAGCGCGGGACCCTTTCCGAATACAGCTCTTTTCTCAGTCATGGCGGTCGGACTTCTTTCTGTTGAATCACGGCTTTTGCTTAAAGGTACAGGCATATCGGAGGGAATGAAACAATCACTTTTGCAACGGGGAGAGCTTGACGACCACGAGAGGCGGGTGGCACTTTGTAATACCCGTGTTATATTATTCATTCGATTCAATAGGGGGAAGACGTTGCGCAAGCTTCAGATGGAGAAGTTGAAACCAGGGATGGTTCTCGGGCGTTCCATCTTTTCGGATGCGAACACCTTGTTGCTGGCTGCCAGTCAGGAGCTGGATGAGCACTATCTCAAGCGCATTGTCAATCTCGGGTACACATATGTATGGATCGAGGAGGAGGGCTTTGAGGACATCGTCCCGATCGAGGCGATTTCTGAAGCCACGCGCCGGCACGCTGAAACGGGCGTGGAAAAGGGATTTGAGTTCCTGAGCAACGCGCTCCGGATGAAGAGCGATTCCAGCATAATTACGCGTGATCTTCTCGAAAGCGATCCGGCCGCTTTTCGCATCCCGAATGTCGGTGATATGACCATCGCGGTGGCCGGAATCGTCCGCGACATCATCGACCGCAGCATCGCCCTTGTCGATGTCTTCGCCGAGGTGATTCGGCAGACATATGTTTATCGTCATGCCGTCAACGTCACGGTTCTTTCCCTGCTTATCGGGAGGCAGTTCGGGTACACCAGCCGTCAATTGCGCGAACTCGGTCTGAGCGCGATGCTCCATGATGTCGGCAAGGCGTGTTTCCCGAAGATCCTCGGCAGTCCGAAACACGATCTCGACCTGAGGGAGCTGGACCTCTATTGCGAACATCCGGCACTCGGTTCGGTTATCGTTGAGAATACCGATCGCACGATGGCCGCTGAGCGGCTCTCGATCTTGCATCACCATGAATGGCAGAACGGCAACGGTTTCCCTCAAGGCCTGATTGGTGACAACACGCCGCCGACGCGCGCCGGTGAGCTTGAGCAGGCGAAGATTTTCCGCTATGCGGAGATTATCGCCGTCGCCGAAACCTATGACAATCTGGTCAATGGCAACGATGAGCTGCCGCGAAGGCTTGATCCAGCTGATGCCCTTGGCACATTGATATCGTATGGCGGCAATCGCTTCAACCAGGTTGTCTGCTACACCTTCAGCAAGATAGTTGCGCTCTATCCCACCGGGAGCATGGTCCAGATTGTCGAGAGCGACGCCTTTGGTCTTGTCGGGTATTATGCGGTGGTCAAGGAACAGGGTCAGAACCCCTCGAGGCCGCAGGTGATCCTCTTCGCGGACCCGGAGGGGAGCAGGGTCAAACCGAAGAGTATCGATTTCATACGTGACATGAAGCTGAGGTTGAAGCTGATGGTCTGAGCGCGCAATCGTTGGAAAGGCCGATGATCAGCCGGATTGCCCGGTTCATTTGCGAGATGGGTTTTCTCTGGAATCGAGTCGGTCGGGTGGCCCGGCGAGCGTGTCTCGCCGGGTTTATTCTGAGACACAAACAGAGTATGGCAATACCTCCGTCGGACTCTATTTGTGAGCAGGGCGATATAATCGGTGGCATTGGGGAGGCAGCGGCTGCCGTTGCGTGCGGAAAAAGCCGCCGTCGCTGAGCGAAAAATCAAAATCTAAACTGTTGATCCTGTTAAACAAAACTACGGGCATGACGATTGCACGATGACTTTGATGACTAACGTTATTCCTCATTCCCGAGGTTTGACAGGATGAAATTCACTCGCTACACGAGTCGCGTTCATGGCCGCACCGCCTATGTATTCGGTGGCCGGGCGCTCGACCATGATCTCGAGGGAGGCCTCGAGGAGGTGCTCGAATCGTTTATCGACAAGGGCGTAAATCGCATAGTGCTCACGCTTCGCGGGATGAAATTCCTCCATTCGACGCTCTTCAGCACGCTGCTCTCAATCGAACGGCGTCTACGCAAAATCGGCGGCGATCTGGTTCTTGCCGAGGTGCCCTGGTTCGTTGAGCGGATGTTGAGCAACCTGGGGGTGCTTCACCGATTCGCACTCGTACCCGACTCGCAGACCGTCAGCAGGGCTGAGAACATGCGTATTGACCTCGACCGCGAGATCACCCCAGGCTAAATACTCACCGCTTGGCCCCACCGGAGAACAGGTCTCTCAAGGCTTCGATCAGTATGGTTACCTCTTCCTCGGTTCCAATGGTAATCCTCACACCATGAGGCAGGCGGAATTGCGCGGTTTGCCGGGTGATTATTCCGCGTTTCATCAGTTCATTGAATAACCAGTAGGAGCGTTCGGTTCTCTCCAGCGGGATGAAGATGAAGTTAGCCGTGCTCGGCGGATGGGGCAATCCCAGTGCGCCGAGTTCGTCTGACAGGCGCGCCATACCCTCGCGGTTCGTTTTCAATGTCAGTTCGAGAAAATCGTCGTCCTCGAGTGCGCCGAGTCCGGCCGCCTCCGCCTGGACTGTCGGCTCGAACGGCAGCTTTACCTTGAGGATATTCCCGATTACATCTTCGTGTCCGATTCCGTAGCCGATCCTTACCCCGGCGAGGCCGTAGGCCTTCGAGAAGGTGCGCAGGGTCAGCACCTGGTTGTGACGGTAGCGCATGCTGTCGGGATACTCCGGCAGGTGGCGGGCGTACTCGAAGTATGCTTCGTCCATGACCACGATAATCCCCTCGGGCAGCGCTTCGAGGAACGGCTCCCATTCTCTGCTGCCGAAGGCGGTGCCGGTCGGGTTGTTCGGGTTGGGGATGTAAATCATCCTTGTTCTCGGGCTCACCCGGTCGAGGATCGCTTCGAGGTCGAAGGTGTACTCGCGCAGGGGAACCGTCACCATCTCGAGCTGGCGTGTGTGGGCGAGGATGTAGAACCCGATGAATGTCCCTTCGGCGGTGATCACTTCGTCCCCCGGAACGAGATAGGCTTGCACTGCCGCCGCCAGCACGCCTTCGCTGCCTGATGCCGCGGCGACGTTATCATGTTTCAGATCCAACCGTTTGGCGATCTCGTGGCGCAGCGTGAAACCCCCGCTGGGGTAGAGTGACAGCTCGCGCTCGGTTTCGCGCATCCGTTCGACCGCTTTCGGGGAAGGGCCGAGCGGGTTCTCGTTGCTGGCCAGCTTGATAATCCGTTCCAGTCCGATAAGCCTGCGTATCTCGTCTATCGAGTGTCCGGGTTGATATGGTGTCAGCGATTGAATATGGTCCGGGACCCTGGGTGGTTTCATTGTCCGCCTGTTTGTTTTGAGCTGGATCTCCTTGCCGTCGCTGCTTCCGGAGAAAAATATCGGGGAGAACCTTGCGCGGTTCTTTACCCGTTTCGTAAGGTTTTTAGTCCTGCTTGGTCGGGTGGCCCGGCTCTTTGGAGTCGGGTTTCATGCGTTGGGTGGCCCTGCCAGCTTGATGGCAGGGTTTAAGGAAACGTAGGCCGGGGTCTCCGAACCCGGTAAAAAGCTGTCGCAATCGCCAACCGGGCGACTTATGGTTTCTTCAATGCCCTGCCGCAGAATATTCCCAGCGATTCCGCGGTACGAACGAGATTACCCTTTGGGTTCACCAGCTTCTGTTTGCCGGCGGCGTCGGCGATTGGCTTCGAACCGATTTTCTGCCCATTCAGGGTCACCATGAAACCGAATTTTTCCTTTTGCACGAGCTCGACGGCGTGCACTCCGAACTGCGTGCCGAGAACACGGTCCATGGCTGTTGGGCTGCCGCCGCGCTGGAGATGGCCGAGGACTGTGCTGCGTGTTTCGAAGCCGGTATGTTTGTGCACCATCGCGGAGAACCAGCTCCCCGACGTGTCGTTGTCGCGACGGTTTTCGGGGGTGTTCTCCGGGTGCGGCAGGGGTTTTGCCGCCTCGGCGATCACCGCTATCGAGAAGCTGCTGCCCCGTGCATAACGCTGTTTGACGAACTTGATTGCCTCGTCGAGGTCGTAGGGAATCTCCGGTATCAGGATCAGGTCGGCGCCGCCCGCGATTCCGGCGTGAAGAGCGATCCAGCCGGCATCGCGACCCATCACTTCGAGGATCATCGTCCTGTGATGCGATTCGGCGGTGGTGTGCAGCTTGTCGATCGCTTCCATCGCGGTTGTAACCGCGGTGTTGAAACCGAATGTAAGGTCGGTGGCGAGCAGGTCGTTGTCGATGGTCTTCGGAACGCCGATCACCGGCATCCCTTTCTCGGAGAAACGCTGGGCGATGGTCATCGTCCCGTCGCCGCCGATGACAATCATCGCCCCGAGCCCGAGCGCCTCGAAGTTTTCCATGCATTTATCCGAGAGGTCCGTCTTATTGACGGATCCGTTGATCTCCTTGAATTCGTATTCGAACGGATTGCCGCGGTTGGTAGTGCCTAGTATCGTACCGCCCCTCGGCAGGATTCCGCGCACTCTTTTTTCGGTGAGGTCGATGATGTGCCGGGTGTTGATCAGTCCCTCGAACCCGTCCTCGATACCGATAACGTCCCAGTTGTAGCGGCGCTGAGCGGTCTTCACTATTGCACGAATGACTGCATTCAGTCCCGGGGCGTCGCCGCCGCCGGTGGTTACTCCAATCAGCATTTTACCCCCTGCTTCTGATAAACCGTTGGATCCAAGTTGTCAATTATGGGAATTTAGATTCATATTAATCGCGCTCCCGAAGGGCTTGACTGCAAGCGGCCGGCTTCTGCGTTGATTTTGCTTGCTGTGAAACCACCACACCGACGCAAAACCGCCTTGAATCCAACCACTTTGCGACAAGCAGAACCACTCGATTCATGTGATCTCGTCCACTAGAGTGATTTCACTGTAAAATATGTGTGTAAATGGCGACTCTCAATGATTATCGAGAGACTGCGCGAGAGTTGGGGTATTGTTTCTTCACAGTGTTCCACTTGAATGTAGGTGCCGGATTGGACTACGATAAACATGTGAGACTCGTAACATTGTCAAGGGCGAAGGCAAACATGGCGGGAGACAATCGACAGATGAAATACCGGTACCGCCCGAGCAGAGAGCAGACAAAAGGCCGTATTGTCCGCTCCTGCCGTCTGCCGCGGGGATTTGTAATACCGCTTCTGTTCATGCTTCTCGCCGTGGGTTGCGCCGCCTCCGCGCCGGACATTGCAACCATCTCCCCTGGCGGGGAAGAATCGGGAGCCGACACGCTGTTGCGCCTGCACCGTGCACGGATCGCGGGGCTCGAGACTTTGTCCCGCAGCGAGTTGCTTACCTTCGCGGGGCTCGTCGAGGGCCAGCGCTACACCGCAGATGACCTCTCGGCGATCCGCGATTCCTTGAAAAGCATCCTCGTCGAGCGTGCCGGCAGGCCCTTCGCCAGGGTAGAGAGGTTCGAGCCGGTTGGCGCGCCCGGCGACAGCTGGTTCGATCTGGATATCGAGATATCGGAGGGCCCTCCCGCAATAGTCGACACGGTCAGCGTCAACGGTCCGCTCGCCGGTTTTGGCGAACGCGTCCGAGAGGTCATCGCGACAGGTACCGGCGACCCTTTCGACCCTCGCGTCTGGGATGACGATCTGGAACGGGTTGCCGGCCTGTATGAATCGGAGGGCTATCCCTTCGTCCGCGTGGTGACAATGCCACTTTTCCCTTCGTTCGCCGGTGACGTTGTGCATGTCCGGGCGGGAATGGAGGTCGTACCGGGCAGGCGCGTCCGGATCGGAAGGGTCGAGGTCGCGGGGTTGACGCGCACACGGCCGGAAGTCGTCCGGCATGTGCTCGCAATGCCCCTCGGCGGCTACTTTGACCCGGAACTCGCACGGGCCGGCAAGCGGCGGCTGTTGCGTACCGGATGGTTCGCCGGAGTCGACGGGCCCGAGCTCTTCCGCGATTTCGAGGGGCTGTATGGTCTCGTATATACCGTCGCTGAGCAGCCGACGAGCCTCGTGGCAGGCGCTATTGGCTATGCCCCGGACGTTGGAGATAAAGCCGTGATCGCGGGCAGTTTCGATGCCAGGTTCTCGAACCTGCTCGGCACAGGGAGGGAGCTGGATGTCTCATGGCGGCGCGACAGCCCGTCCTTGAGCGCGTTCCGCCTCGCCTATGGCGAGCCTTTCCTCTTCGGCGTGTCGCTGCGGCTCGACCTTTCGCTCGCCCAGGAAGCGGTGGATTCGCAGTATGTCTCGGTGGACTACGAAGCCGGGCTCTCCTACGCGTTCGTCGAAATCTGGCGGCTCGGGGGCAACATCGAGCATCGTGATGTCAACACCGACAGCCTCGCCGCAGGGGAGGGTTTTGGAGACTATCGCCTGCTCGGCGGCGAGCTTTTCCTCGAGGCGGACACACGCGATGACCGGCTCAATCCGTCCGAAGGTGGGTATTACCTGGTTCGGACCGGCCGTTCATGGCCCCTGGAGGGCGATGGCGGCGAAATCGTCGCACGCAACGGCCTCGATCTCGAACAGATAGCGTTCCGGCGAAATGGATGGGTTCTCTTCTCCGCCGTTCACGCGCAGGAGGTTCGTTGGGGGGAAAGACCCGCTCCGTTCGCAGAGTGGTGCCGGGTCGGCGGCGCCGCGACCGTCCGCGGGTTCTCCGAACGCAGCCTCGCTGCGGAGCGCGTCGGCTGGCTGAACCTCGAATTGCGCAGGCTGCTCGGCAAGGAAAGCCGCGTCTTCCTGCTCGCCGATGCGGTTGTGCTGGAGGGCGCGGGACCAACTCGCTGGGAGGGTGCCTATGGCGTCGGCGTGCAGGCCGGTGCGGGGATCGGGATACTCTCGCTCGCGGCCGCCTTGCCGGTGGGAGAGGGGTGGACCGCTGTGGTGATCCATGCCCGTGCGCTCGCCCGTTTCTGAGCTTCGACATCCCTCACTCGTCGCCGGATGGCGTCGTCGATTGGTCATTGCGGTGGTTTGATCGTATCTTCTCCACGGAACGGTTGATCGACTGAAATCAGCGAATATAGTATCTCTTAAAGCTCGGCGTATTTAGTAAAACCGTTCCGTCGGATCCTGGCGCGATGAAGTCGCGTTGTGACCCGACGTCAGGGTGGCCTGGGTTTATATAGGTCAGTTCACTCCGTCGGCTAGGAGATCGGTTGACGTACAAAAGATTCGACCGAACACAAATGAGCCGTACTTTCGGAAACCACCAACGGGGGGTATCGATGGAAAAGGTTGTCAGGGGCCGCGTCTGGAAGTACGGCGATAACGTCAACACCGATGTCATCTTCCCGGGGAAATACACCTACACAGTCAACGATCCGCGGGAGATGGGCGAGCACGCGATGGAGGACCTCGATCAGGACTTCGCCGCCAATGTCAAGCCCGGCGATGTGATCGTCGCGGGCAAGAACTTCGGCTGCGGTTCGAGCCGCGAGCAGGCCGCAGTCTGTCTGAAGGTCAAGGGTGTCGGGGCCGTGATCGCGCCGAGTTTCAGCCGCATATACTTCCGCAACGGGGTCAATGTCGGGTTGCCCCTGATCACCTGCAAGCAGGACCTACTCGATGCTTTCAAGCAGGGCGACTCCATCGAGATCGATTTCGAGCGGGCTGAAGTCCGCGGTGAGCGCGGCTCGTTCAGCTTCCCGCCGTTCAGCGAGTTGGTTCTTGGCATCATGGAGGCGGGCGGCCTGATCCCCTTCACCCGCAAACGTCTCGGTATCGATGGCTGAGCGACATGGCCCGGATCGGGAATCGACAACGCTGCCGGAATCGTATCGGGAAACCCGCAGATCATGACATTCAAGCCCCGCCGGGTTCGGCTGGGCGTTTCCATATCGTGCGCAATCCATACCGCTTGTGCCCGGAGCGATGAGGTTGCGCCGCAAGTATCCGGAGGAAGCCGTGAAGGAATGGACCGAACTCGCCTTGACATTGGGCACCTGGGGTGCGCCACCGTCAGGGCATGATGACCGCCTTGCGGTGGTCGAGGCGTTGGATGCCTGGACATCGGCGTCAGGCGTTACGGTCCGCCTCGAGGTGTACGGCGAGAGCGAAGAGGACCGCGCCCTGGCAAGGGCAGTGCTCGAACGCCGGGAGGGGGGTAATGAACACCTGCAACCCCTGTTGCGCCTCGAACCTCGCTCCGACAGGCTGAAACGGGCCGCGGAACTCGGCGTCGGTCAATTCGTTTTCGATCTACCTGTCTCCCGGCAACTCGCCGGTCTCCGTTTCAAACCGCAGGGCGTCGCCCGCGTTGCCGGTTACGCCGCCGAGGTGGTTCGCGAGGCGGCGCTCACCGGCCTGGTTCCCGAGATCGCGCTCGCTGACATCACCCGGGCTGAAGAACGCGAGGTTCTCGCCGTCGTCGAAAGCGTCCTTGGCGAACTGCGACCCCGGGGAATACAGCCGCGCTGGAGGCTTGTCGATTCACTCGGCCTCGGCGATCCGCTCAAAGGTGCGGAGGAAGCTGCTTCCCTCGCCCGCTGGGTCCGTCTTCTCGTCGAGCAAGGCGATGGAGGGCCCGGGAGTGTTGCCGTACAGGCGGCCGATACCCTCGGTCTCGCGCTCGCCAACCTGCTCGCCGGCTGCCGTGCCGGCGCGAGCCCCGCCACCAGCCTCTTCGGTTTCGGCCACTGTAGCGGTTGGGCGGCGACCGAGATGGCGATTCTGCATCTGTTCTCGCCGGATTACCCGGACCTCACATTACTTGCCGGACTCAAGTCACGTCTCGATCCCGGTGAGCGCCGGGCCGATCCGCACCGTCCGCTGATCGGCAGCCTCGCCTGGCAGACCCCGGCGGTGACCACACCCGATACCCTCGGCGAAAAACTCGATGCGCTCTTTCCCTTCCACCCGGAAAAAGTCGTCGGAAACTCGCCGGAACCATTGCTGACCTCACTGTCCGGCCATTCCGGGCTGCTCTACCTGCTGCATCGCCACAACCCGGATCGACGCTTCGATTCGGAGGATTCGAAGATAATTGAAATCAGCGCCGGTTTCGAACGTCAGTTTCATCAAGGCCGACAGTCGCCGATCTCCTGGGCCGAGATCGAACCCATCGTACGCAAGGCCGGGATCATCTGAGGCTTGATCGTAATTTCTTCCAATGGCAACTCCTTGTTCCCTTGACACTTGTATATATACATACCATTATGTATGTATACAGGCTGGGAGGAATTAATGCGTCGCACAAAGGAAGAGGCCCGGCGAACACGTGAGAGCATACTCGATGCAGCTCTGCGTCTGTTCTGCGCAAGGGGATACTCGGCTACCGGTTTGGGGGAAATAGCCGCCGAGGCGGGGGTAACCAGGGGAGCGATTTATTGGCACTTCGGCGACAAGGCCGATCTCTTCGCAAGACTGTTTCGCGAGCGAGCCGCCCGCGCCGGATCTGCGGTCAACATCGTGTTTTCGCCGAAACTGGGGCCTGTCGGCACACTCCGCCGGTTTCTCGTAAGCGCTCTTGAGGCGGTCGAGGTCGATCCCGAATACCGCGCCCTGATGAAGCTGAACCTCTTGATGGTCGAAGACCGCCCGGAGCTTGAAGCGGGCGCAGGCGAGCAGGTGTCCAACCTCCGCTCGCAGCGCCGCTTCATCGCCGGATTGCTTCGTGAGGGGGTACGGCGCGGCGAACTCCGGGAGGATCTCGATCCCGACCTGGCGGCGCTCACGGTCGTCGGCTTCATGACCGGTATGATCAGTCAGTGGTTGCTCGACGAAGAATCGTTTTCGCTCAGGAGCGAGGCGAGCGCTCTTGTAGGCACTCTGATCGGCGGGTTGGCGGAAGGCCGTTGAACACTTGAATTCTTAGATAGGCCGAACATAAACAGGGCACCATACCGCTCTCCGTCGTGTGACCCGACCCCGGCTGCAAAATCACTTTCTTAGCGATGTGTGACCCGACCCCGGTGAGTGGCCCGGTCCCGACACTTCGGGGCCGGGTTTACTACCACTTTCACCACCACTCCGAATCCAAAAAAAAAGGGGGCGGAACCATGTCCGCCCCCGTCTTTTGTTCCGACAGGTCTTCTTCCCTGACCGCCGGACTCGGATCGCTGTCACTTTGTCAGCTTATCGAGCTCCTTGACCATTCCGTTGAAGTACTTGATGAACGCCTCGATCGGCTGAGGGGTTTTCATGTCGACTCCCGCATCGGCGAGGAGCTCGACCGGATGCTTGGAGCTGCCGCTCTTGAGGTAGTTGAGGTAGCGCTCGGTGGCCCCTTTCTTCTTCTTGTCGCCGGCCGCTTCGGCGCGGATATCCATCGTCAGTGCGATTGCCGCGGCATAGCTGGTTGCATAGGAATAGACATAGTAGCCCAAATAGAAGTGCGGAATGCGTGACCAGGAGACGTTTGAGAGCTCCTCGTATTCGGCGGTGGGGCCGTGGAATTCGGCGAGCAGCTCGCCGTAAAGCTTGTCGAAGGATTCCTTGGTCATCGGCTGGCCGTTCTCAGCCAACTTGTGCGCTTCCCATTCCCAGGTGGCGAACATCGTCTGGCGGAAGAAGGTGGTTCGCGCGGAACTCAGGTTCTGTTCGAGCAGGTTGATCAGGTGCTGTTTGGCGGCTTCCTTCTCGCTCTTATTCGCGTTCTTGTAAGCCGCGCGCGCTTCGTCGAGCATCTTCATGCTGAAAATGGCCTCGTTCGTCGTCGAAGCAACCTCGGCGTTGAAGATGGCGTAGTCGCGGTTCGGGAAGGGCTGGCTCTTCTCGGAATACAAGGTGTGCATGGCATGGCCGACTTCGTGCGCAATCGTGCTCACGTCCTCCATCGTCAACCCCTTCTCCCAGTCAAAGTTGTAGAGCATGTAGGGGTGTACACCGTAACAGGAACCCATGTATGCGCCGCCGCGCTTGTTCTCGCTCATGTAGACGTCGACCCAGCCGTTTTCGGGATTCAGGGCGATGGCGATGTTCTTGAGACAATCCTCACCGAGCGGCTTGAGCGCCTCGAGGATCATTTCCACGCCCTCTTCCCAAGTGTACCGCTCCTCTTCCGCTTCGATCAGTGAGACGTAGTAGTCCCAGTGGCGGTAGTGGTCGTAGCCGAGCATCCGCTTGCGGATTTGGTTGTACTTGTGGAGGGGCTTGGTGTTCGCCCTGGTGGTGTTGATCAGGTTGCTGTAGACCTGTTCCGGGATGAATACGTTGTCCAGTGCGGCCTGCAGGGTGTTGTCGAACTTGCGCGCTTTCGCCAGGTAGACGTCCTTTTTGAGGTTTCCGGCCATCAGCGCGGAGATCGTGTTGCCGAACTGGTCGTATTTTTTCCAGACGGCTTTGAAGTAATCCTCGCGGACACGGCGATCCTTGTTGGTTCGCCAGCTCACCCAGCCGGAGTCGGTGACCTTGACCGAGTCGCCGTTCTCGTCGAGGATGTAGCCGAAGTCCATGTCGACGTCGGTCATCTTGCTGAAGACGTCGCCGGTGGTTCCGGTGATGTTGCCGGAGAGCGCCATGATCTCCTCTTCGGCCTCGGTGAGAACGTGTTCCTGCAGCAAGTAGAGGTCGTCAAATTCCTTGCGGTAGTCTTCCAGTTCGGGGTTCTCCTCGATGTACTTGTGCATCGTCTCCTGGGGGATCTGGATCAGTTCCGGTTTAATCCATGCCAGTTTCTGGCCGTATTCGACACCGAGGAACTGAAGCTGTTGCAGCATGCCCATCCAGTCGGTGTTCGACATCTCGACGTGGTAGTTGCGGACCACGTAGACGAAAGCGTGCTCGAACTTGATCTCGATCTCTTTGTCGAGCTTGCTGAACTCGACCAGCGCCTTGGCGGGATCGGTCGCGTTCTCGCCGGCGAATTTGCCTTTGAACGAGGCGAGTTCGTCCAGGGCACCCTTTACGGCCTCGAAATCCGCCTTCCACTCATCGAGGTTTGCGTAAATGTGCTCCGTTTTCCACTTGTATTTGTCGTCGATCTCGGACCGTTCCGTGGCGAATGCGGAGATGCAGGTCACCAAGACGAGCAGTCCTGCGGCGACGATGGAAATTATGCGACGGTTCATGGTTGGTTTTCCTCTCTGCTTGGTATTGGCTCCTGGAAGTTGTGTTTTCGTATGTTATAAAAGCGGGCAGTCGGATACAAGCGCTACTTTTTACAGGGGGAGTGCTGGGAGCTTTTTTGTCGGAGGATGGCGGACGCCGACCGGTTGCCGATGGCCGTGCTGTCCTATATTATCACAGGTCCATACTTGAACTGTATTGCCGGAGAAAGGTTCGATGATGAATTCGGAAAACCGTTTCGTTGCCTGCCGCCGCTTTTTCACCGTCGCGGCGTTGCTCCTGTTTGTATCGAACATCACCGCTCTCGCTCAATCCGAAATAACTGACCCGGTTGTCTTTCTCGCCGTTGAGGGCAGGATCGCCGAGATCCGTTCCGGGCTGGCGTCCGGGTTGTGGGAGGGAACGGCGTCGGAGGACCTCGCGCGCGCACTGCTCGAGGAGGATGGTGCCATTGCCGAGCGGGAGATGAGAAAAGTCGCCCTGCGCGCCGATGTCCGCATAGACGTCGGGATTCTCGCCTGGCTGCACATCTACGGCTACCAGCGTCTTGTCGGCAACGAGGATGGTGAGATCGAGGCGCTGACGGAGCTTCACAGGCATCGCGATCTCGCCGAGACGATGATGGGGGAGCCCTTGCCGGAGCTCTCGCCGCAAAAGCGTTATTCGATACAGATCGGCGCGTTCAGTTCGCGCCGCAATGCGCGGTCGCTCGCGGAACGGACACGTAGCGAGGGTCATCAGGCCGAGGTCGTGGAAATCGAGAGCGGTGGAAGGACCCTCTATGCCGTCTGGGTCGGTCGTTTCTCCAGCCCACGCGTCGCCAGGGAGTTCGGCAACCGGACCTATGGCAGGGAAGACAGCGATTACCGCGTCGTCAAAAGGAGCCGCTGACATTCCAATCCCGAGTTTCAATCCATTGTAGTTCAGTAGCATACATTGCGCTTCATCAGTGCCTCGGTCTTTACCGGCCCCAGGCGATTCACCCTCGAATTCTCGTCGGGTGGCCCGGCCAGCTTGCCCGAAGGGTCCGCCGAAGGTGGAATGGCCGGGTTTATCCGGTTCCTGTGCAGTGGTCGCCTATTCATTTCGGGGAGGGGAAAAGCGATGCCCGGAACCCTTGTCGTCAGCGAGGCGTATCCCAGCCCCTTCAGTACTTCCACCATGCTCAGGATTACTCTGCCCGAGAGTGCTTGGATGACGGTGACTGTGCATGACAAGTCCGGCAAATATGTGATGAGGCTTGTTTCCGGGTGTTATCCGCAGGGGCTTCACCGGGTGCCTTTCCGTCCGCGGAGACTTTCCGGCGGGGTCTATCTCGTTCGTGTCGAGGTCGAGGGCTACGGGGCCGTAGTCCGCAAGGCGGTTCACGAGCGCGCTACCGACCTGCAATGAAGTAGTTGAGAAACTGTAATATATGAGGGTAAAACCGAGATCAGACGGGACCAGCGGAGACAGATTTTCGGGATCGATTTCACCAGATGAGCGGAGTTCTCACCAGGCGAGAAGGTTTCAGGGGAGTCGTTCCTCCGGGATGGTGATTGCGCGGGTAACTTTGTTGCCGTCGATCGCTTCACAGGGTTTCTTAGGTTCCTTCAGCACTTGCGGATCTCCGGTGGGGAAACGTTACGCGGTGAAATTACCGTTATTTTCGTTTTACTGCCCGATAGGGCGATTAAATCACCAGGATGTGGGTTGGAATGGGAAGCGCCCCTTTATCATTTTATGGAAAAAGCCTCCGGGGGATTCGGCCCAGAACTCGGCGCGCCTGATGGCCCAGGCGACGCCGAAGTGCTCTATTTCCCGGCCTTCGGAGGCGAGGCGTCCGGTTTTGAGTTTACGTCCAGAGGCGGGGTGTCGGCCCATTCGCGCGGATCCGGCGGCGGCGGAGACGGTACGGACGAGGAAGTTCGGCCGGTCCTTAGGGACGTAGGGGAAATAGGCGGCCTCGGGAAGCCGGGTGGTTTCGACATCGTGGTACTTGCGCAGGACCTCGGTGGAGAAGGCGGTCAAGGTCCGTCCGAGAACGGTCTGGAAGAGTTCTTCTTTATTCGTACGGATTTTGCGGACGAGGTCGGCCACGCCGGGATATTCGCGTGTGACATCCTCGATGAGTTCGCGTGTTTTCTTCGGGTTGATCGTACGGTAGAGGCGGAGTTGGTTGGACCAGCGGACGGGTACTTCTTCGTTCAGAAGTCCTTCACGATCTCCCACTGGCGGTCGAGAAATGCCTTTGTTAGCCGCTCCGGTATCTTGCCGCCGTTGACCCGCTTGAGCTCTTCGTCCCACTCCTCCCTGTTCTCCACCTGCGAAGATGTTTTCGAGTTGGAATCCAGGCTGGTTTTCAGGTCTGAGCGGGAGTTCGACGTTGTAGGCAACTTCTTTTCTTTCGCCGAAGCTTTTGTATTTTTCCTGTATTCGGGCACGATCGCCTCCTTCATATTGCATGTAGACTACATCGGGACGGCCATCACGCTGATAGTTCCAGTTTTCAGGTGCGTAGCGGTCATCCCAGGGGATTCGTTTGTACTCCTTGAATCCGAACCGGTGATATAAATATGGCAATGCCCCTCAAAACAGTCAAGAGTCCTGCCTCCATTTTTAATCGCGTGGAGGAGGGCGGTCAGGGCGAGGAGGCGAGCCTCGAGGTCGCGCTGAATGGATTCGGCCCAGAACTCGGCGCGCCTGATGGCCCAGGCGACGCCGAAGTGCTCTATTTCTCGTCCTTCGGAGGCGAGGCGTCCGGTTTTGAGTTTACGTCCGGGGGCGGCGTGTCGGCCCATTCGCGCATATTCGGCGACGGCGGAGACGGCGCGGGCGAGGAAGTTCGGCCGGTCCTTGGCGACCGAGGGGAAATAGGCGGCCTCGGGAAGGCGGGTGGTTTCGACATCGTGGTACTTGCGTACGACCTCGGTGGAGAAGGTGGTCATGGTCCGTCCGAGAACGGGCGGTGAAATTACCGTTATTTTCGTTTTGCTGCCCGATAGGGCGATTAAATCACCAGGATGTGGGTTGGTTAGAACAGTCGCTGATCTTCAGCGAAAAGCTGCTGATCTGACGAATGGCGGAAAACTGCCTCCTGCTTCAAATATGATAAAACTGGCTGAGGTTAACGGTCTTATTCCTAAAGGTCTCCTCACAGTAAGCACTTTCAACCGGCGTCATCTCCTGGATGCCTCCGGCAGCAACTACCTCTATATCAAGGAAGAGCTTAGCGACGGCGATTTCCTCGTCGGTATCCGTCACATGGCACCGGGTGCTCACAGGGCAGAGTACAAGGGAATCGTGGGGCTGTGGGCGCTCGGAATTGTCGATGACCGGAGCCGCTGTATCCACATTAGATATTACGCCAGTAAGGGCGAGGACACGATTGTAACGCTTAAGTTTCTCCAGGAAGCGTGGCAGTTCCATCCCGACCTGCCCTTCGGCGGCTTGCCTGAGATCCTGCAGACCGATAACAGCGCATTCGCCCGAAACCGTATCCTACAAGGCTTCTTCGACACCCCTGGGATCGAGGTCAAGCGGGCGACGACTATGCCATACAGTAAGGAAGCTCAGGGCAAGATCGAGCGCGTCTGGAGGACTTGGAAAGCGAAATTCGAGCAGCCTTACCTGGCGGTCCGCGCCGTTAAGCCGGACTACACCATGCGCTTTTCCGAGCTGAATGAGGCACTCCGGTCCTGGATCATCGAATACAACACCCAGGCGCATCCCCTGGACAAGGTTCCACGAGCCGATGTGTGGCGTGATGCGATGGCTCAACAGACCCTGCACCAAGTGCCGGAGAACCTCGCTGAGTTACCGTTCGCCATTGAGGAAAAAACCCTGAGCGCCTATGCCGACTTTCAGGTCCAGGCATTCCGTAATAATGAACATAAAGGTTGGTTCCATGTCCCGACGAGATTTGCGAGACGCCGGGTGTTAGTGTTCCGGAACGCTCTCGGCCAAGTCCTCATCCGCGATCCCCAGGACATCGATCAGGATACCGTCGAAGCCGTATCTGGTCGCCGAGAGATCCGGCCGTCATACGACCAGATCACCGAAACCGGCGAAACCATCCGCGTCTACGAGGGCTATCAGACTGGATCTGGTCTCGGCAAGGAAAAGACGCCGATGCAGCGTCTGGTCGAAGAGCCGGTGATTCCGGAGGGCACTCCTCTCATTCATCCGAACGTGATACAGGCGGAGGGTGCCAGTATGATGTCCCTGGCACCGCACCAGGAGGAATCGGCGAAGATAGAGACGCCATTCACCCGCAAGCATACCGAGTTCCCGGGTCGACTGGCGGCACTTGAGGCAATCTCGCGCAGGCTTGGCGTTCAACTTCTCCAGATACAGAAAAATCATCAGGCGATCTGGATCGAGATTGAGCATCTCCTGGAAAGCACTTTAAACCGGGAGGTAATCGAATCGCACTGTAAGGATTGGGCACGAAGGCTACGTGGTTCAATGTATGGAATCAAGTAGCCGATCGATAACTTAATCGAGGCTGTTATGAGTATTGGATATACCGCCCCCTGGAAACTATATGGATTTAAAGAGGATCCCTTCTCCGAACTGAAGGGGCCGCATGCAGTTTTCGAGACTGCTGGTACCAGATTGGTCCAATCTGTGATAAGAGATGCTGTGGAAGAACATAGCCTACATGCGATTGTAGCCTTGGCAGGTTCCGGAAAATCTGTGGCTATTGCCAAAGCCCTGCGGGAGTTGCAACGCCAACTTCCATACGCCAAGTTCATCGCAATCGGACCTGAGGATCCACGCCGTTTGACAATAGCCAGTGTGAGAACTCGCATTATTGAGGAAGCTAAGAAATCAAACCTGGGTGGCTTTGCTTTCGGTCGCCAGATAAATACAGATCATGTTAAGGCTGCTCTCATCGCACTTCATCGAAGATTTCACAATGGCGTCGCGCTGCTATTTGATAACGCTCACGACTATGCTCCTCGTGTCCTGAGAAATATCCGTCAGCTGATTGAAGACACTTTTTCCGAGCGGCAGCACCTCGCAGGAGTTGCCTGGATTGGATGGCCGGGCCTTGATACGATAATCAAATCCTCGGCTTTTGAGGACATTGCGATCCGTACTGTGATCCATGAATTGCCACCCCTGACACATGAAGAAGTTCCGGAATTTGTGATTCATCGTATTAGGGCAGCCGGAGGAGATGCGACAGTTATAGCAAGGGAGTCTCTCGATTATCTCGCGAGTCGTGGCGTGGATAGCTATGGTTGGGATCTGAAACGACCGGCTGCAGTCCTTCAACTCTGTCAAAAAGCGATGGAGTTAGGCACTCGTGCCGGCGAACGAAAGCTTTCTCCAGGTTTGTTCTATCTGGCTGACAAAGACAAACAGCCATTACGCAGCATTTGGGAAGAACACAATCAAGAGCCGTCTTTAGATGAAATTGCATCACGTATCCGTTTTCCGAGAGGTCACCCCCAGGCCGGTCAGTTAATCAGAAGATCTGAGGTAAAGCGATACTTAGATGATCCTGGATACGGTAACCATCAGACCCATGCCATGATCGCAGCTGTGATCCGGTTTCATGCGCTGAATCGTACAGAAGGTCTACAGAAATGTGACCATTTAAAGAAAACTGACCGTAGAACCGGTGTCACCGCTGCCAGCTAATTGTTCTAAATGAAGCTGGAACAGTACCGGATTAAAGTTATTGAGGTTCGAATGAGATTGACAGAAAAAACTGCGAACCGATTGATTGCATCTATCGAGGAATTGAACAAGACGCTTGATCAGGTAATCGGAAAAACCACATCAAATAAGCGAAATTCTCATAACCGTCAACGAGGAAAAAAGCAGAGTCACAGATATATTCAATGGAATCAGGGACCAGAACAAGGTATACAAGGCTTACAAGTTGTCATTGAAGCTCTCAAGGAGCTGGGAGCGGTAAGTCATATGAATGCCTGTCCTCGTGAAAGACTTCTGGCCCGTGTCAACATTATTACTCAAGGCCACATGAGCCTGCGACAACTTCGCAGCATTGTTTCAAGATCAAGAAATCCCGATATGCTTTCAAGCTATCCACAGGAAGTGATCCTATCTGGTCCTAAGGGTAACTATTTTCCAAGAGAAGACCCAGAAGGTTATAACGAAGATATGCAAGTCTGTGTTAATTGGTTAAGAAAGATATCAAGCGGGAGCAATCCATTCATTGACCTCATTCGTGAACAATCATCGGGAATCGAATCTTAACTTTAAACTCTTGTTAGTTTTGAAGTGACCATATCCCCAAAAACTGGACCAGTTGTTATTTTAGAATTCAGCCCTCATTAAACTGATGTCTAAGGAGGTGCTGAGAAGCGTAAGCGTTATTCTGACGAGCAGATTGCCTATGCCCTGCAGCAGGTGGAGAGTGGCACCAGCGTTGCAGAGCTTTGCCGCACCATGGGCGTGACAGAGCAGACATTCTACATCTGGCGTAAGAAGTTCCAGCGGCTGGCTGTCGGAGATTCGTGAGCTGCGGATGCTCCGCGAGGAGAACCGGAAGCTGAAGCAGCTTGTGGCGGACCTGAGCCTGGACAAGCACATCCTGCAGGAGACGGTCTCAAAAAAGCTCTGAAGCACGCGCGCCGTCGGGCTCTGGTCAGCGATTTGTGCAGGAAGCACGGTCTGCCGGTTCGCCGTGCGTGTGGGCGGATGTTGCTGGAACGTTCCACCTACTATTATCAGCCGGTAGAGAGGACTGACGGGGCACTGCGGCTTCGCATCCGTGAGCTGGCAACTTCACGAGTCCGGTTCGGGTATAAGCGGATTCATGTGTTGTTGCGCCGCGAGGGGTGGCAGGTAAACCACAAGAAGGTCTACCGGATCTATCGCGAGGAGAACCTTGCGATCCGCACCAAGCCACGAAAAAAGCTGGCCAGCCGCCAGCGTGTTCCCCTGGAGTGTGCGACCACTCCGAACCAGCAGTGGAGCATGGATTTTTTCATGGATCGGATAGAGGATGGGCTGATGTTTCGCATCCTGACGGTAATCGACAACTTTTCACGGGAGTGCTTGGCTTGTCATGCGGACCGTTCGATCACGGGCGAAAAGGTCAGCCAGGTGCTGAACCGTATCGCGCAAACCAGGAGGTATCCGGAAAGCATCCGTGTGGACAATGGCAGTGAGTTCTACTCACGTGCGATGGACTCCTGGGCTTATGTTCACAACGTGTCACTTGAGTTTATCCGTCCTGGCAAACCGGTGGAGAATGGCTTCATTGAAAGCTTCAGCGGGGGCTTCGGGATGAATGCTTGAACACTGAGTTGTTCTTCGGACTTCGCGATGCCCGTCAGAAATTGAGTCGCTGGATGGATGATTGCAATACGATCCGTCCGCATCAATCGTTGGACAACATGACACCACGAGAGTATCTTTATCTCTGGAAACTGATGGAGGATAGAGTGAATTCTCCCGCTGGAAAAACGAACTCCGGGGAGACAGAATAGAAACGAAAACAGGCTGAATTCTTGAGGGTTGAGTGTCCAGTTTAAGGGGAACCCTCACCTCACCATCACCTAAATTCTCACTTAACCTGTCCAACTAATGGGGTCCACCTCAAGAAATGAAAGGTCTATACAATGTATAACAGAGTGAAGTTTACTATTAAATGTGCGTTAGATGTGCTGCTGAGAGTACTGAGAATACGCGATGTGGATATTCCACCGTTGAGACTTGTAAGAGTGTCTCCTTACAAAACATTTCGAGAAGCAGGAGAAGAATGGAAGAATAAACTCATTTCAGTAGGAGGATTGCATCCAGAACATAAGATACTAGATATAGGATGTGGCTCTGGCAGAGTAAGTCTTACCCTGATGGATTATGTAAGTGATTATGGTAGCTATGATGGAATTGATATCCGTGCAGATGAGATCAAGTGGCTTAGCAAGAGTTTTTCCAAGAGGAGACCAAATTTCACTTTTCACCATGCGGATTTGTTTAACAAATTCTACCATCCTTCCGGAGCTATAGATCCCTCTGAATATGTCTTTCCATTCAAGGACAAATCATTTGATTTCATATTTCTAACTTCAATTTTCACGCATCTCTTACCCAAGGAATTAGAGCACTACTTAAGAGAGATCAGAAGAATGTTGAAGTCTGACGGACATTTCTTCGCTAGTTATTTTCTACTTAATGCCGACGCACGTCGGAATATCCAAGGTAAGATCAGTTCCAGGGAATTTGTCCATCAAATCGAACCATTTTGTTTTACCGATAATATCAATGTGCCAGAAGACGCTGTGGGATATGAAGAGGAATTCATCTTAGGGCTCTACCAGAAATACTCATTTTCGATCGAGAACAGATTCCAGGGTAAGTGGTCCTTTAATCCTCAATTGAATCAAACGAAGGATTATCAAGATATTATTGTAGCAAGAATGCTATAAGGTACAGTTCTTTTCGGGCAGACGGTTCTTCGTGGTGGAAGTTGGTTGCTCCGTCTCGAAATTCCTAGTTTTAGATTATGCGACAAGCGTGTGGGCTATGGACTAGGCGACTTGATAAAGAATATAGGAACAGACATGGCAACTATTTTTCTTCTTCTTGATGCTTTTAGGCTAGATTACCTCAGTGAGGGAATCACGCCTTTCCTTTGGTGTACTGACACGGTATTCGCCTGACAGTTGCCGCTTCTGATGCCTGTTTTCAGGCGGCGATTGTTTTGCTCTTCTTTGTCGTTTCTGTTTTTCCTATTTTTGGCAGTCCATCTTTGAACGCTTGTTTTGGTGTTCTTCCGTTCATGTTCCGTCCCTGGTGTGGTCGTTTGGTGTTGTAACCAGCCAGATACGCATCGAGATCCAGTTGCATCTCCGGTATGCTTTCGTAGAACTTCTTCCGTCCCATCACCCGAAAATGCTCATCCAGCAGTGTTCGGTGCAAGCGTTCGACGAAACCATTGGATTGTGGCCGTCGGACCTTGGTCGTGCGATGTTCGATCTCTTCGAGTTGCAAGATACCCGTCAGAAATTGAGTCGCTGGACGGATGATTATAATACGACTCGACTCCATCAATCATTGGACAACATGACATCACGAGAGTATCTTTATCTCTGGAAACTGATGAAAGCTACAGCGAATTCTCCCTCTGGAATAACGAACTTCAGGGAGAAAGAACAGAAACGAAAACAGGCTGAATTCTTGAGGGTTGAGTGTCCAGTTTAAGGGGGACCCTAGCTGTATGTTGGAGGATTATCAATTGCTGTCGGAGTGACAAGATCTCAAGCTGCAGTCGTTGGTGCGAATGAAAGAAATTTAAGAATGTTTTGGCGAGTGACAGGTTTTGAACCAACTGTTTACGGCTTGTTCCACACAAAGATGTTTGAAGTTATTTCTTTATCTAACGCAATATATTCAGAATTACATTCAATAACATATGAAGGGTAAGTCTGATGCATTTTTACAAACATATTAGGCCTGATCTGTAGACCGTCTAACTTGTGATGTTGCTGGTCAGTCCTGCAGTTGACGTAGGCAATACGAGCGGATTGACCAATTTTCAATTCAACCAGAGGTGATACACGACTCTCCACTGTTCTGGCAGAGCTTAAGCAACATTCACCCTTCGGTATTCGCATTCCGTGAGGGCACTCTCTGGGATGTCCGAGTAAAATACAGATACTGTTTACAATCTCCGGGGTGATGATATGTTCAAACTCACAAGCACCGGATTCAAACTCATCACCTAGGATATCGTAGATAAGTCTTTCAGCAATTCTATGTGAACGAATTATCAGCTGTGCACTGGATATGCCTTTTTTGGTGAGAAAAATCTTTTTACCATTTTTTTCTAATTTGATCAATTCTTCATGCACCATTTCATCAATAAGAGTTTCATTGACACCACCATTAACCATACGCTGAAGGTCAGTTTTCAAATTCAATTTAGCCTCTTTCATACACCACAATCGCTCCATGTACTCTTCTTTTTCGCGTTCATGATTGGTCATGTTTCAACCTTAAAAGATTTTAAAAAAATTAACAAGAATCCAATTTAAACACCCAATGAATAAAAATGTTCCAAAATATATAGATATGATCATAATAATACCCCGTCGACTTCCAAGTTCCTTAATTATTACCCCCATGTTAGCGTAGCATGGAATTAAAAGTAGAATCAGTACTGCAGTGATGCTCTGTATGTGATTGAGAGTTCCATCTTGGACCAGATTTATAAGCTTTGCTCCTGCAGCTTCGGGTCTTGCAATACAGATTAACAAAACTTCCACCATTTGACTTGGTAATCCTAATAATCCATGAATTATCGGATCAAGTCCCGATTTAATAACAGCAAGCAAACCAGATTTTTCCATCAGAAATAATACTAACGCCGCTACTATGAAAATCGGCATGGCCTCTTTGAGAAACCAATATAGTCTGTAATAGGTTTTCCGTAAGACAGCTTTGGGATTCGGAACTCGAAATACCGGCAGCTCCTGCACGAATGAGCCTTTCTCTCCTCCCTTTAGAAAATTGTTCAACATAATCCCAACTGCAATGTCAATCAGTACGAGTGTCATGAATGCAAATAAAAATGCTCCAACGCCTACCATACCAAATATGCTGATAGAAATACCCGTTTTGGGAGCACATGGGACGCCGAAGGAGATCAGGCAAATCGCGATATATTTCTCTTTTGGGTTTTTGATGGATTTAGTTGTCAAAACGGCCATTGTCTTGCAGCCGAATCCGAGAACGATTGGCATGAAAGACGTCCCACTCAATCCGAATTTTTCGAATATCCTGTTAATTAGAACAATCAAATTCGAAACATAACCGATGTCTTCGAGGACATTGAAGAAAAGGAAAAACATCGTTAGAATAGGCAATATTGTTATGACTGCATTCGCCAAACCCAGGGTCAATATCCCATGGTCCCCTATCAGAAAATCCTGTAAAAGACTACTTGAAATATGATTTTCTAAAAAAAACAGGGCTGGAGAATTTAGGGTTACATCAAGCCAATTAGATACTACTCCGGCTACATTCACCACGAGAAAATACATAATAGCAATGATTGCCATAAGGATTGGAATGCCAAATATCGGATGACGGCTTAGACGAGCAAATGTATATGAGAATTCATCAGAAATCGTTTTCTGTCTTTTAACAATCCTGTCTGTAATATTATCTATCCATTTGTTACGTTTATTGTTGATTACATGTGCAATATTTCCTTGGAATTCGGATATTATTTTTCTCGAGGCATCGACGAAGTCTTGGGAGTTTGATTTTTGATAAACTGTCTCCAGAAAGTCGGAAAAGTACGGATCATTGAGCAAACCGAGAACCACTGCTTTACGCTTATAATAGATTTCTTCAGGCAGCACCGTTTCCAGGTTCACTATTACATTTTCTATTATTTCATCATATTTAACACCATATCTACCATTACTGGCCTTATTCAAAGCTTCCAATATTTCTTTGGTACCCTTATTTTGAACAGCGATTGATTCAACAACCGGGATTCCCAAGAGACGAGATAATCCCTCAGAATCGATCCATACGCCTTTTCTCGAGGCTTCATCAATCATGTTAAGGGAAATTACAATTGGAAGGCCAAGTTCCTGTAGATCTGCAGTAAGTATAAGGGATTGTCTTAGGCGGTTAGAATCGATACACTGAATTATTACATCCGGTTTTTCTGTAAATAATAAATTTCTTACTTTGAGTTCTTCTTCTGAATGAATATATAAACTGTGAAGCCCAGGTGTATCTATCACCTCATATGAACTATCTCCAATTCGACAAAGACATCTTCTGAGCTCGATGGTAGTATTAGGATAATTTGCTACAATAGTATAATCGTGAGTCAGATTGTTGTAAATCTGGCTTTTACCTGAATTTGGAAGACCCAAAATTACAATCTTTATAGGTCGATCGTGAGAGTCAATTACTAATTCATTTGAGCTCTTACTCTCTATTTTCGCACTTTCCATCCTATACCTACTCAATCAAAATTTATAGATTGCTATTCAGTTGCGAAATACTCCAAAAGAGAATATCCGATCCACCAGTGAAGCAGGTTAACCTTCTAATACCTTGCCGAAGATTGTCTGCGGGTAAGAGAGCTGCCATTCAGGTAGCTAATTCGACACGGTTAGATATTCTTTTTCGTGCGCTTATAATCTTCTTTGGAATTCTTAATGTAACCCGAGAAATTGTCAATAATATCTGACATATAATTCGTGACTTTCAGATCCACAGAACCAATATTCTTCAATAATTTATCCACTCCGGTAAAAACAGCTCCCTTGATTAATGAAAAGTGGAACTTGGGTAATCGGATGAAAACTTTATCCGCTTCCATGCTCCTCTTCTGGTCTTTTGTATCTTCCTGATTTTTATCAGCTTCATCAGTCTCAGGTTTAACTGCTGCTTTGTCCCCGGAATCAAGAGTCTCTTCCGACTCTTTCTTTTGGGTAGTTGAGCTATCGTCCATGATTTTTGCTCCTCACGAAAAATGGGATTAATGATCTGTGTTTTGTTTTGTCAAATACTTCAAGTTTCTCTTCAATAACTACTGCATCCGCTTCCATTTCTTTCTTTTTCATCTCTTCAGTAATGTAGTCAATAGTGTCTTTGATGCCTTCTTTTCTGCCTTTTCGATAGACTATTAAAATTATAAAGTACAAGCCAACTACAGCTAGAATTGAAATCAGCATAATTTGATCCTTTAGCAGCATCAGCTCAGGGTCCTGAATCCGATGGCGAAGGCCACAATAGCGAAAATAACACGCATGATATTAACATTTAATCTCTTCGCCAACCACCCGCCAATCTGACCACCGAAAAAGTTTCCGGGAATCAGTATTACGGTCAAGATCATTACCTCTGATAGAATAAAATCACCTTTATGCAAGCCTGTTACCAGGATAAAACCGGAGGCCGTAATAGAGCAGAATATCGCTGCAGTCACTGTATTTGCGATCGAATTCTTCAATGGAAGCTTCAGAAAAGTTTGTTGCATTGGTGTTGAAAAAATACCACCACTGATGCCAAGCAGCCCACAGATTATCCCCATCCCAATTCCAATCACTGAGACAGTAGTTTCTTTGGTTTTCATTTCTGGTGATGCCAGAATCGTCTCTTCTGAGGGCGAAGTCCATATATGGTTTAAGACAACTACGCCAGTAAACAGGGCATAAATACCTAAAAGCAGTTCAATGTAGTCCGGGTTTATATAGCTCCCAATAATGACGCCTATTACGGAACCAAGAATTGCTGATGGGATAAGCATTTTCACGACATTCCACAGAATAAAACCGCTTTTTCTATATATTAGAAATGCTGAGAATGATATCACACAATAACTAATCAAAGACACAATTCGAGCCAGTACTATCTCAAATCCCATAATCATGTGAAGATTGGCTACTTTCATGACGCCACCACCCATACCGAGTAATCCGCCCACCATACCCGATAACAATCCTAATAGCAATAGAATCAGTGCATCACCCAATGTGATATCACCAATTAACACATTACTAAAGATATCTGAATTTTGGCGCGATACATTGTTATTTTGTGGGTTGTTGAAAATGCCGATCAGCACGATCATCATAACGATAGAGAGAAGGACCATCTTTCCCCATTTATTTTCTATCATGAGTTTTCTTTCCATAGGACGCTCATTCCACCTTCATGAAACCTTTTTCATCAATATCTAGTCGAAAATACTCGAAATCTTCAAAACCCAGAACGAATGCAAACACCACACCCGGAAATTGATCTTTCAAAGTGGAATATTGATTAACAGAGTTGTTGTAAGTCATTCTTAGCTCTGCGATTTTATTCTCAAATTCCAAGATCGCATCCATGTATTTTCTGAAGTTTTCACTTAGCTCAAGATCAGGATATTCTTCGGCAACTGCCATTAATTGTGATAGAGTTCTCTCCCAGTATTCTATATTTGAATCCATAGGCTTCAAATTCGGGTTCCGGGAATTCATTAAGTTCTGAAAATTATTTTTAAGATTCTCCGCGCCGTTGTTAGCTCGGAGTTCAGCCAGATAAGAAAATATTTCTCTTTCATGTTTGGAATACTCAACGACAGTCAGGCCGAGATTTATCATCAGGTTCTTTCGCTTCTGTATTTGAGTGTCTATCTGGGCTAGATCTGCTTCTATGTCGTATTCTAAATTAATGAAAATATTATAATAATAAACGGATGCGACTGCTAAGATCAAGATAACGGCACAGATCATTGCGGCCATGATCTTATCTTTTTTACTAATGATGATCTTCAGAGCAAGCTTCTTCTTGTTTATTTTGCCTGGATTGAGAATTTTTCGATAAATAGCTTTCTCAATCTCAGCAATAGCTGCCTGCTTTTTGAACGGCTTTCTAAGCTTTATGTTGGCTGAACTAAACAAACGCTGAATACGTTTTTGTTTATTCATAATCATGATTGTTGAATCGAAATGGCCTTTTTAAAGCACTTCACCGCGTCTCTGTGTTGATCTATACCCTCATGAGCGAAGCCAAGGCTCTGATAGTAATTAGCTTCTTTAGGATTTAAATCGATTGCTTTAGAAAAAGTGACAATTGCTTTTTCGAAATCCTCGAGATTATCATAGACTACACCTATTCGATAATGAATCTCCGCATCATCCGGGTTAATCTTGATCGCATTTTTGTAAGATTCTAAAGCCTTTATCCAAGCTTTATTTTCCTCATGGATTTTACCCAGCTGAAAATGATAACTATCGTTTTCTGTATCTAACGCAATGGCCTCCACGATTTGAGTAATCGCATCTTCAAACAAACCATTCGAAAAATATGCTAAACTCAGTTTGAATCTTGAATTTGCATCGTTTGGATCTAAATCGACAAGTTTATTCAGTATTGGTATTGCTTTCTGGTTTTTCTCCTTACTTATGAGCTTAGCACTGATCTGTCGATAAATACCTGCGACCTCATTATTGTTGAGACTAAAAACATTTCCGAAAGAATCGATAAGCGAATTTGTAAATTTGTCCACATGCGTTAATATGGAAAGCAGGAAAAATTGTGTTTTTACAGAAATCTCCTCTCTGTCCTCCACTTCTTCTGGTTCTTTTCTGGCTGAAGGTATTTCCTTACTCATCTTCGGCATTATATTTCTGACAACATTGTTAAAGTGCAAAGCACATAACCCTTCTTCATGGGCTTCTTCCGTACAGTCTTTTATCATGCAGGAACTCATTTTTAACTCCCCCTAATTATGTAGTGAACTTTCTAGTTAAACCTCAATATCTGCAACGATTCTTGTCCTGAATCCGGCGTTTTCACAAGATTACCAGAACAAATCTAATCCGATGGTCCCTTCAACACGCTTTAATAACCGCGACCTCCTTCAATTTGTTTGAGAGTTTCATCACCTCAGTTCTTACGGTCTGTGAAATAATATCACCCTCATACATTGATAATTCAGGAGATAACTGGATTTCAATATCGATCCAATATTGTTTCCCCAATCTCCGTGCTTTTATATAATTCACTCTCTTAACCTGCTTAACCCTTAGAATTCTCTCATTAATTATTTGAAGTTTATCCTCGGCCAGCGATGTATCGATTAGATTTCCAATTGCTTTCCAACCAAGTGTCGTTGCAGTTTTCAGAATAATCAACCCGACAAAGATCGCAGCAATAGCGTCACCGTAAATAAATCCAAGATGACAGCTGATGATTCCGAAAACCACAGCTATCGAGGATAACATATCAGCCTTGTTCTCGTTAGCATTCGCAACGATTGCAGGGCTGTTAATCGCTCGCCCGGCACACAATCCCAACCGATAGAGTACCACATTGGCGATTATTGAAACGAGGGCAGAGAACAATGAAATAATACCCGGCGTCTTCAGGTTTCCAATTATTATAGCTTTAATCGCCGAAACCAATATGAAAATTGCTACCAGGAACAGAACTGCATAAACAAAAACGCAGCTTATAAATTCTATTTTACCGTAACCATAAGGATGTTTTTCATCATCTTCCTTATCAGATATTTTGAGACTTATGATAACACCCGTAGTGGCAACAACGTCGCTTAGCGAGTGAATTCCATCAGCGAATAATCCTTTGCTGCCTGTCATCACACCCACAGACATTTTGAACACCGCTAGAGTCAGATTGGAAAAGAAACAGACAACAGGGACTCTGTTTGCACACTTTACACATTTCTCCGGAGCTGAGGAATTTTTTTTTCGTTGAGTGTTCATATTGTTGCTACGTTAGCTTTTATTTTTGAGAGAAACTGGACTTGAACATTTCCGATGTGTTCCTTTTTCAAGGATAGGCTCTCCTGCACTTTTCCGGCTATCTCCTTCCCATCAAAAACGGATATATCAGGGTCGACAATAATTGAGAGTTCAACCCAGAGATCTCGACCGATTTGTCGAGCGTGCAGGTATCCGATATCCATAACACCATTAACTTCATGAACAATTTTACGCAATGATCTTATGTCAGCTTGAGGTATTGAAACATCCATCAAGCTGTTGATGCTGCCAGATAGCATCTGGGAACTAACTATAACAATATGACCAATTTCAAAGATCGCGATTAGTGGGTCGACAAAATGCCAACCCAGCTTTGCAAAAATAACTCCGATAACCACCGCAGCAGAGGAAATTGCATCCACTTTTGAATGATCTGCCAGCGTCTTGATTGCGGGGCTGTTGAAATGAAAACCTACACATTTGACATATTTATATTTTATCCAATTCATCCCTGCAAGCACTAATCCTGCCACTAATGTCAACCATTGGTCAGGTCCTTTTTCCTGTAGATATATGCTCTGAACAGAATTGACAAAAAGAACAATTGCACTTATAATTAAAAGGAGGCTTAATCCGCTGACTACAATAAATTCTACTTTTCCATGACCATAGGGATGCTCCAGGTCTAACGATTTGTTTGCTAATTTCATTCCGAGGATTACAGTCAATGCTGATGCAATATCTATCCCCGAGCATAATGACACTGCTATCAAAGCCTTGCTATTGTTCATAATCCCGACAAATACCGTAAAGATTGTCACGAGTAAGCTTGCGATCAGACACACCCAGCCTACCAGTGTTTGACAGGAATTGCAATTCGCACAGACTTTCATAATAGAATGCCTCTAATCATCATCTTCAAACAACTCCTCTTGCGACGCGTTTTCCCCTTCAACTTTTTTTCTTTTCAAAGCTCTAACCATACTAAAGAATACTGGAATCATAGCTCCGATCAGCATCGAAGATAAGATTACAAAAATCAACCTGACATGGATCGGTTCATTAGTAAAAAATCTGATGGGAACGGTAGAAAAGTTCTGCATCGCGAAAAGAACAACCAGAATGGTGATTATTACTGTCAGTATAAGTTTTGTCATTCTAATCCATGGTTTTAGCGGTTGATAATTACATGACAACTGGCACAATTTCCACGATTCTCATGTGGAGCTCTTGTATCAGATGTAACCGGAGGCGGTGTCGGAAGTATATCACCCGCATCAATCGCAAGTTGTCCTCCGTTGTTCATAATTACATGGCAATCAGTGCATGGTCGCCCTCTGCTCTGGTGAGGACTTATCGCGCCAGGTTTGATCGGTTGCGCCGCTTCGTTTTGTGAGAAACCAAGCTTCCCCCAGCTCGACCGCAACCTGATTGTAATCGGTCTGCCGTCTCGCAGAACACCTATATCTGTTTCTCTGAACGATTCGACCGTTCTGGTAGCGTAGGTAAAGTCTTTGAGGTTCTTTATACGATATCCGTTGATACTCTGCATCACATCTCCCGCGAGAAGGCCTGATTCTGCAGACTCCAGAGTGACCTCATCAACCAGTAATCCAAAAATCCCCTCCGGTAATTTATATTCACGCACGAGTTCGGGGGAAAGTGGGATTAGCTCCATTCCAAGCCAGTGCCCTTCAACCAGTACTTTGTTTGATGCATTTTGCTGGGCGGGACTTGGAAGACCGGTATCGGCTTGACTAGTTATACCAGTTTGAAAGCTGCCTTTATAGTTGTAATTTGAATTAAAACTAATTACTTGATGACATTTAGAACAAACACCTCTGTATTCGTGTGTCATGGGTGAATTCTTCGATATCGGTGGTGTTCTCAGCTTATTAAATCGATCTACGAATGAAGGAGGTGAATCTACATTCCAGGGAGTCTGATAATTGTCTGGAGTTGAGTTCGATATCTGCGAAGTATTGCCATAATTTGCCATTCCGGTTGCTGATTCAGGCGATACAGATATCAGTAAGCGGTCTCCATTCCTCAGTACCTCAATACTTGCACTAGTTATTTTCTCATTTCTTGTTGCTCTAATGTAATCTGCCATGTTTATCACAACCAGACCGTTAATCGCAGTGATTATATCTCCATTTCGCATACCTGCTTTCTCAGCGACACTTCCTCGTGATACTTCGATCGGCAAACCACCCTGCCCGAGAACCGGTTCAATCTCCATGCCGAGCCAGAATCCTTCAGAGGGGATGTTTTGATTTTGTGCTACTCTGCTTTGCTGAGGTTGGCTCTGATTGTTTGACTGATATTGACTGGTATTACTTGCAAGTGGTAGATAGGGATATCTGAAACTGTTACCGAGGTCAGGGCTGTTCGTAATGGAATTACCAGCAGCGACCTGAAATGGACTCACCGGATTTTTCAATGGTTTAACAAACCCAGACGCAAGGAAATTAGAACCGGGGAAATTAACTGTTAACTGTCGATCATTTCTGTTTACAGCAACTATAACACTACTATTCTTATCGGCTTGTTGAGTAGCGAAGCGAAATGAATTCAGATCATAAACAATATTACCGTTTATTCCGGTTATTATGTCGCCTTCTCTAAGACCTGCATCAGATGCAATCCCTTCGGATTCTGTCGCGACAACACCTTGGGAGAAGCTATTAATTTCGTAATAGGTGATATTTCCAGCGGTAAGCTTGCTAACTGTTAAGCCTCGCCAGTATGCCTCATTTGCACCTAATCCGACAACAGCCGAAAATACTAATACTGCTAAAAGAATAATGAGTATCAGTGCAATAATTTTTTTGTAAGTAGATCTCATAATTTCTCGCGAAAAGTCCTGTCAACTGCAAACGCTTTCAGGCTTTATTATCAGTTTTCACTGCCTGATTGGAATAATACTTGGAGCCGATAGCCAACACACCGAAAACTATCAACAGGAACGGGATTAATCCTCGCATCACCATCCCAAAACTATCCCACCATACCAGCAAACCCCAAATCCCCAGCACAATGGCTATTAATCCGACTATGATGTTTGATGTTAATGTCACTTTTAACCCTCTTTTTGAACACTTATCTCACAATCTTCACTATGAAGATAATGGACTGTTTTGAACCATCACTGCACCTCGTGTTTCAAATGCAGGCAAAGCTCGATTGTCATTTCAGATATGGCGGGACAGGATTATCCCGCCATCCCACTTCAAAATGACTAAACCGAAGCCTCTGTCGGTTCAGCTTTTTCTTCTGCTTTCTCTAACGGTTTCCCTTCCGGCAGCACGATTATCATAATCAATCCAATAACTGGGATGATCAGACCGATAATGAGCCAGCCAATAAATGATCTGTTTTTCTTTGCTGCAACAAAAGCAGTGATTACTGCCAGCAATAACCAAAGTATAATCGATCCTTCAAACATTTTTAACCTCCTTAGTGTGGTTACTCAGATCTTGTTTTATGACTAGTGTGACTGAATCTCTTAATTCCAAATTCCGTATCTCCTTATGATTACTACAAATAGTGCTTACTGAAGTATTAATATTATCAAAATCATCTCATCCCAGCTGAACTATATACAATCTTATGACACTTACTGCAGACCCCTCTGTACTCATGCGGTAACGGTGCATTTGAGGTTATTGGCGGTGCAGCTGATGCGACACTATTATTTACATTACTATTATTGTTTTTTAGAAACATCGTGGTAAGTCCAGCAGGAGTTTGTCTTGTCATTATTGCACCACACCTGGGACATTGAACCGAATAACACGGTACACCGCGCTGGTGCGGTTCGGTATACCCGCATTGTGGACATATCAATGATCCACCCGGTCCAAGTCCGGAACCGCCTCCCATACCACGACCGCCTGCAACATTGAAACCTTGTCGTCCGTAACCGCCTCCCATACCACGACCGCCTTCAACATTGAAACCCTGTGGTCCGTAATCGTATTGGAATTGAGATGAACGATTTCTAACATAATCCATCTTCAATCCACAACTGGGGCAATTGGGATATACCGGATTCATTCCGCTTTGGTAGTCAGGACAGGGGATAATGGTCTGACAGTTTTGGCAAAACAAGTAATTTAACACGTTACTATTCTGGGTTGAGTAACTTGAATTGGATCTCAAATATTTCTCATCCAATCGTTGATTGTCATTACCTCCGGGCGCCAATATGCTTATGACCACTAATGCAACAATAATGATCAAAACGACGGTTATAATTTTTACTGAACGAGTATCGGCTATTTCTCTATGACTTGGGCTCATTTTCAGCTTCTTCTAAAACTAAAAAGATTAATTACTTCAGGATCATCATGCTGTGGCAGTTCGGACAATAAACGGTATTATTTGCATGATTTCTTTTCTCGGGAACCAATGTGCCACAATTCATGCATGTGAAATATCTGCCATTGAAATTCTGATTCACCCAACCTTCAATCCAATTTCCTATGACTCCATCCTTCATTTGTAATCCTCGCGGGTTGATATCCCGGTTCAGGAATGGCATCGTTTCCGTTATCCCGAAACGTTGTAGCCACTGGTTGGTGTTTGTACGGGAATTTGCGACATTGCTTTCACCGGTGATAGGAACAAACATCTGCTTGCCGTTCCGATTAATATCCAGAAGGATACCAGCTTCAGGATCAAGATCTCGTGATGACTTGCGGAAATCACGCACACTCTTTATTCGCTTGCCATTTATTCCACAGATCACGTCACCTTCACGTAGTTTCATTCGGACATCTCTGCCACCCTCGATCTCGGTGACTATTACACCACCTGATTTTTTTCGGATATTATGCTTACGCGCAGTTCTTCTATTTAGTTGGGAAACCTCGACCGAGAACCAATCTTTGTTTACTACTCGACCATCTTCTACTTGACTCATGGTCGTTTCAAGTTCTGCTGAATTATTGTTATTATCATCAGAGAATAATGAAATTACCACTACTGTAATTATCATTGCAATTAGTGTTGGAATGACATATTGTTCACCGGATTGCTGACTGGATTTATTACTTTTCACAGTGATTTTCTTTTGTAATTGTGAAATTAGCACCAAGTGCATCGTTCAGCCGCAGGTCTGAATCTACAAATCTCGGACACCCTGCAGATTCCAGCTTTTACCGAAATGACCTCCGTTTACCTGATTTCAAATAACCCAGCCCCATCACCGATAGGGATGAATAATTCGCTGAATCTTCTGTCCCTGTAAACCAGTATTCTTGCTGTTTGTCCTAAACCTATATTTTCTATGAGATTCTCAAGCATATCAATGTCAGAGATTTTGCATCTATCAAATTCAAGAATAACATCACCCCGTTTTAACCCATTCAGGTGAGCGGGTGAATCTTTGAAAACCCCATTGACCAGGACGCCGCCTATATAGGGTAATCCCAGATGATAGGCGGTTGTTTTATCAACAGGTTGTACTTCAGCTCCCAGCCACCCTTTACCGCGCTGTGGAGAATATTGCCGGTTATTTTGAGCAACTAATTCAAATGGCATAATCTGGTGTTCGGATAAAAACCGTTTGATTCGATTCACCGGCATCGCGAAACCGGTCCCGTTGAAAACTCCGGTGGGAGCATAAATGGCAGTGTTAATGCCGATGATTTCACCGTTCAGATTGGTCAATGGGCCACCGCTACTGCCCTGATTTATTGGAGCATCTGTTTGAATCATATTATGATATGTTATTCCATTTATCACCAGTGTTTTCCTTAAACCACTTACTATACCTGAAGTAACTGTCTGCTCAAGCCCAAATGGATTCCCAATAGCCAGAACCATATCACCCACTTCTACTAAATCCGAGTCACCGAGTTCAGCAGGTCTGAATTCCTCATTAGCCTCTATCTTCAATAGCGTCAGATCTGTATCAACATGATGATCAATCACGTGGGCATTATAATTCTGACGGTTCAATCCCTGCACAGAGACAATAATCCTGTTTGCATTAGCGATTACGTGGTAATTTGTCAGTATGTGTCCCATCGTACTGACAATGATTCCTGAACCTATATTTTCATATTCTGTATTAGCTTGATAGGCTGAAGATGAGTAATTCCCTCCGGTTTTTAGAGTTTTGATATTCACTACCGAAGGTCTGATCGAGGCGATAGTTCGTTTAATATCACTCTGGAGGAATTGTCCTGAACTGACTGTGCCTGTTGTTTGAAATGAGCCTTTTAAACCGGGTTGTGAGGCAAAGTTAGTTAGAATTTCAGATCCCTGGCTTACTTTCTGACTAAGCTCTTCAGTGAAATTCTCAGGCTCAACTGTTCGACCCTCATAGATAACCCATCCCAGGACAAACACCATGGCAATTACCAGCAGTATAATCCAGGGAGTTGTTGTTGTCTCACAAAAGTTCTTTTTTATATTGAGAATATCCAGCATTAATTCTATTTCCAGTTAATTCTTTCGTTTTGTCATAGAATTCTACTATTGGGAATGCTTACGTCGTCCCTTTTCGAAGATCGCTTTTTGGGGTAGATTGACCTGTTTGAGGAAACAAGTTCATGCTTTTCATAACTTTTTAACGCTCTCTTCGCATTACCGATAATCCCAGTGTAAACCTCAATATCAGCAGAGGTCAAAGTCTCAAATGTCTTCGCATTCATCGTGCCTGTTATAACAGCAGCAATATCGTTTTTGTTGATGAATTCCTCTATCCAGTTATTGTCATATGAACCGCTGTCGTTAGAATAGCAGATATATCTTTCGGTTTCAGGATTTACGATCAAGAAAGCCCGACTCGTCTCGAACTGGACAGCAACATCAGAATCCAAATTGACACCGGTAGAAGTGATCAGAACATTCAAACGATAATTATCTCGCGG
>SDBV01000404.1_pt1 | contig 61755 bp, 57 predicted proteins | sample 2277081 | NCBI WGS metagenome assembly SDBV01 (sample SAMN10402039, study PRJNA504765) | marine sediment metagenome | isolation source: marine sediment core GS10_PC15, 223 cmbsf | place: Arctic Ocean: Southern Knipovich Ridge | collected 2010
CTATTCTTCCTCATGGGCGATTTCGATGCAACCTTTTAAGAGGACGCAAAGACCTGCTAGCGCGTAGGCGACCTGACCCTTACTAGCAGCGGCAAGGGCAAAAATCCCATCCCAGTAGCTGGTGTCCCCTACCCTGCGGTTGACGGCTACCTCAAGAAAATGCTCCAGTCCGGCTACAAGGTCGCGGTCTGCGAACAGGTCGAAGACCCCAAGCAGGCCAAGGGCGTCGTCAAGCGTGATGTGGTCCGAATTATAACGCCTGGCACCCTGATCGATGACATGCTGCTCGATGCAAAAAGTGACAACTTCCTCTGCGCTTTGAGCCTTGGAAGGAACTCAAATGCTGCTTTGAGCTGGGTTGATATTTCCACGGGACATTTTTTCGTCCAGGAAATCGCCGAAGATAAACTGCTCGATGAAATCCTGCGATTGTCTCCGTCCGAGTGCCTGTTAGCCAATCGCAGGGGGGAATTATTCGAGGCTGAGACACGCAAAATCATAAATCAAATTGGACAGCTCACCAATGCGACTATTACAGAGCGCCCTTCGTGGTATTTCGACCCGTACCAGGCAAGGCAGAGACTGCTGAAGCATTTTGGTACTGCCTCGCTGGAAGGATTCGGAATCGCCGACGGCGACGAGACGATTTGTGCGGCAGGAGCTGTTATCGAATATCTCAACGAAACACAGAAGACGACGCTTGCACATATACAGAACCTCAAGAAAATCGACCGCAAGCGGTACGTACAAATAGATGCCGCAAGCCTGCAGAGCCTGGAGATTCTTCGAACTATCCGCGGAGAAAATACTAAAGGCTCACTGCTGGATTGCCTGGACGAAACACTGACCGGCATGGGAGCGAGGATGTTTCGCAACTGGCTGTGCATACCGCTGTGTGATGTAGGTGAGATTGAGCTGCGGCAGGATGTTATCGAAGAGCTTATTCAAAACGAGAGCAGGCTCGGCGAAATTCGCTCACTGCTCTCGAAGATTGCTGACACCGAGAGAATCGCTGCGCGGCTCAGTACATTCAGAGCAACTCCGCGAGACCTGGTCGCACTGGTCAATACACTGCGACAGATACCGGCCCTGCGACAAATTTTAAGTGAGTTCACGGCAGACCTTGCGATTAAGCTTTCTGAGAGTTGCGACAGTATGGATGCTCTTGCCGATTTGCTCGAAGCGGCAATCGAGCCGAACTGCCCTACTCATACAAGGGATGGCGGCTTTATCAGGCAGGGTTTCGATGAAAAACTCGACCGGCTTCGCTCGATATCGAAAGACGGCCAAACATGGCTGAGTAAATATCAGGCCCAGCAGTCACAATTGACCGGAATATCGAACTTGAAGATTGGTTTTAACAAGGTGTTCGGCTATTACATCGAGGTCAATCATTCACAGGCTGATAAGGTCCCCGCCGATTATGTCCGCAAGCAAACTATAAAAAACGCTGAACGCTACATAACCGACGAATTAAAGAAATATGAAAACGAAGCCCTCAGCGCAGAAGAAAAAGCATTGGAGCTTGAGCAGCAACTCTTCGAGCAGGTTCGTAGCACGGCATGCACCTACGTTAGCCGATTGCAGCAATTGGCTGATACGTTATCTCGAATCGACTGCCTGACATCTCTGGCCTGGCTTGCCAGGCGTCGCGGTTACGTTCGCCCTGTAGTCACCAAAGGTACCGAATTATCTATCATCGACGGCAAGCATCCCGTCCTCGCCGAAACACTCGGCGCCGAATTCGTTCCCAATGATGTCGAACTGGGCAATGGCAACGGTGACGTCGCGATAATCACCGGGCCGAACATGAGCGGCAAAAGCACCTATATAAGACAAGTCGCCCTGCTGGTCCTTATGGCACAGGCCGGTAGCTTCATACCTGCCAGGCAAGCCCGTATCGGCGCCGTTGACAGGATATTCACCCGCGTTGGAGCTTCAGATGAACTTACAAGGGCGCAATCGACTTTCATGGTCGAGATGACCGAAACGGCAAATATCATCAATAACGCTACTGCTAAATCGCTGATAATTCTCGATGAGGTCGGCCGTGGTACGAGCACATACGACGGCCTGTCACTGGCCTGGGCGGTGACAGAACACATCGCCACCAAGCTCAAATCCCGAACATTATTCGCTACTCACTATCATGAATTGACGGAATTAGCGGAGCTTTTCACTAACGTTAAGAATTGCAATGTCAGCGTCCGTGAATGGATGGACGAGGTGGTGTTTTTGCACAAGATTCTGCCCGGCGGAACAGATAAAAGCTACGGCATCCACGTAGCCCGGCTGGCGGGCATACCGAAATCTATACTCGAAAGAGCAAAGGAAATCCTCGAAGATTTGGAAAGTACATTCGCCAAGGAAGTTACCGGCGAGCACTTGTCCCGTCACAAGACAAAAGAACCGGACAAAGACAGCCTGTTCGTAGAAAAACATAAATCTGTACTGGACAAACTATCCTCGCTCGACGTTAACAACCTTACACCCATTGAAGCGATAAATCTGCTAAACCAAATCAAAGACGAGATGAATTCGAAATAGGCTCCGGCAGTACTGTATTGAAAACCTCCATGGCCATATTATTAAGAAATATACCCGATAAGTCAAAGGCTTTGAAACGGTGCCGACCAATCCTTGTAATTGCACTGTGAGCCGATATAATGGCCGTCCGAATGGTTTATATTCTGATTACAGGAAGGCTTTATGGCGAAACTGGCTAAACTCGACGACATCGTATCACTGTGCAAGAGGCGCGGATTCATTTTCCAATCGAGCGAGATTTACGGTGGCCTGGCAAGCTGCTATGACTACGGCCCGCTCGGAGTCGAGCTGAAGAACAACGTCAAAAGAGCATGGTGGAAATCAACCGTCCAGATGCGCGACGATGTAGTCGGCCTGGATTGCAGCATCCTGATGCACCCAATGGTCTGGAAGGCGTCAGGCCACGCCGATAAATTCGCCGACCTCGTCGCCGAGTGCAAAAAGTGCAATAGCCGCTCGCGCGTTGACCATCTGCAGGACAAGAACGCCGAGCACGCCGAAGAACACACAGCCCATACCGATATCGAAACGGAAATGGCTACGGCCCATGATTTGACTAACAAAGTCTGTCCAAGCTGCGGCAAGGTTGGACAATTCACCGAGCCTATGCCGTTTAAGCTGATGTTCGAAACGCAAATGGGCGCCAACGTCGATGATGCCATGACAATACACCTTCGGCCGGAAACGGCGCAGGGCATCTTCGCCAATTTCAGGAACGTGCTCGATACGACACGTGTGAAAATTCCATTCGGTATCGCTCAAATTGGAAAGAGCTTTCGCAACGAAGTCACCACCAAGGCCTTTATATTCCGCACCCGCGAATTCGAACAGGCAGAATTAGAATTCTTCTGTGAACCCGGTACGGACGAAAAGTGGTATGAACACTGGAAGCAGATGCGATTCAATTGGTATCTTGATTTGGGAATCAAGAAAGAGAACCTTCGATTCCGCGAGCATGAGAAAGATGAATTGGCCCATTACGCCAAGGCCTGTGTCGATGTCGAATACAAATTCCCCTTCGGTTCCGGCGACTGGCAGGAGCTTGAAGGAATCGCCAACCGTACCGACTATGACCTGCGGCAGCACCAGCGCGGAATGCGGAGTCTCAACAAATGGTATGAAAATGACCGTGACCTGACGAAAATCAGCCTGTCCGATGAAGCCGAAAACTACGTCAAAGGCCCGCTGTCATATTTCGACGATCAGGAAAAGAAGCGATACATCCCGTATGTAATCGAGCCGAGCGCCGGTGTCGATAGAAGCGCTCTTGCTTTTCTGGTCGACGCCTACGACGAGGAAGAAGTCCGCGGCGAGACTCGAAACCTGCTTCGTTTCCACCCGACCCTCGCCCCGGTCAAGGCTGCTGTATTCCCATTAGTCAAAAAAGACGGTCTGCCGGAAATAGCACACAGGATTTATGACGATTTGAAAAAATACTTCAACTGCTTCTATGACGAAAAAGGCGCTGTCGGCAGGCGGTATCGCAGACAGGACGAGGCTGGGACGCCCTACTGCTTGACAGTGGACGGCCAGACAAATGAGGACAGCACCGTCACCGTCCGCGACAGGGACTCGATGGACCAGATTCGTGTCGCCACCGACCAGCTAAAAACGTACCTACGTGAAAAACTGGATTTGTAAACATGTCCCCAAATAGAGCACGGAAGCATCATATATTACCAAGAAAGTTTCTGGAGCGTTTCTCAAGAGATAACAGAATCTGGGTACTCGACTTTGAGACAAAGGGGCAAAATAATGTTCGCTTAGAAGAAGCCGCAGTTATAAAAGATTTCTATACAGTTAAAACAATAAACTTACAGGAGGATGATCTTATTGAACAAAAGTTTCTTTCTGATATTGAAGGAAAATGTGACCCAGCAATTACGGAAGTCATTAATAACCAAACATTCTCAAAAGGTAATACTTGGGCTTTACTCGCTAATTATATTGCTTTAATGTACAATAGAATTCCTCTCTTTAGACAAATACTTTTGGAGACCTATGAGCAATTCTATGGTAAGACTGTCGATGATTTGTACGAAAACGAAGAAATGTACTATGAGCTAATGAACGAGTTAAAGAAAAAAAGCCCCGATATTGAAGTGTTGCCGTTTGAAGAGGCTAAAAAAGCCAAAGACAAACTTGAGATTTCTGCGGATATCTCAAGAACATTTTATATTGTACAAATGATGAATTATGCTGCTAGTCTCGTACCAATCATACACAAAATGACACCGAATCTTCTTCTCGCTCGCAAATACCTCGACGCAAAGTTCATTACGGGCGACGTGCCAATAATCCCTATTTCACGAAAAAAAACCTTTTCATCAACATGGTTCAATGATCCTGATTGCGACCTATATTTCCCCTTAAGCTCTCACTGTTGTTTAGTTCTCAACTATGATTCTTTGCCAAAATCAAACTACGCTTCATCCCAAAGAATTGCATGGATAAATCACTTAGTCGCATGCAATTGTACAAGGATAGTTCTATCGGAAGAAGAATCTTTTGTCTGGATGAGAGAAAACAGTACTATATCTTCGGATGCTCATGAGCTTGTTGAAGCATGGGGAGAAGAAAAGAAGACTATACTCAGAGGAGCACATATAGACAAGAAACGACCAGCAACGTGTCGAAATGACTGGGGCCATTTGCGATCGAAGGATCCAGAGAATTGATTCGTAGTTAATACGAAGCACTTATGAAAACTAAGTTCATTACTATATCGAGTCTTAAAGGCAGTGTTGAGAAACAAGTAACGCTTTGCGGGTGGTTGTATAACAGCCGCAGCAGCGGGAAGGTGCAATTTCTCGTACTGCGGGATGGGACCGGCCTGTGCCAGTGCATCGTAGAAAAAGGCAAAATCAGTGATGAACTTTTTGAGCAGCTAAGACACCTCGGCCAGGAATCATCTTTAACTGTCACCGGTATTGTAAGAGAAGAGTCTCGCAGTCCCGGCGGATACGAACTGGCTGTAACCGATGCCAAAATAATCGGCGAATCACAAGACTATCCCATAACACCCAAGTCACACGGAATTGATTTTTTGCTCAAGAATCGTCACCTGCATCTTCGCTCGCAAGGACAGTGGTGCATCGGCAGAATCCGCCATACTGTCATTGACGCGATACGCAGGTTCTTCAACGACAACGGCTTTATACTAATAGACACACCGATATTCACCACCATCGCGGGTGAAGAGGTCGGCTCGTTATTCGAGGTTGATTATTTCGGCGAACCGATTCATCTGACCCAGACCGGCCAGTTGTATCTCGAAGCTGCGGCGATGAGTTTTGGGAAGGTATATTGTTTCGGCCCGACGTTCCGCGCAGAACGCAGCAAAACCCGCAGGCACCTGGCTGAGTTCTGGATGGTCGAGCCGGAAATAGCATTTATTGACTTCGACGGCCTGCTGGAAACGGCTGAAAATTTCGTCTCTTATATTATCGCCGCGGTCCTCAAAAAAAACCGGCCCGAGCTTGAAACTATTGAAGCTGACATCGGTGCACTTGAAAATATAAAGCCGCCCTTCTACCGTCTGACATATACCGAAGTTGGTGACATACTGACCAGCGATAAGGCAAAAGACTTCCTTGCCACCCAGTTAACCGATTTACAGGCCGAAAAACAAAAAACAGAAAATCGAATCGCCGAACTCGAAACGCAGCAGCAAGAACCAAAGCTCAAACAATGGAAGAGGGACAAAATAGACGCTGAGATTATTGAACTGCGTTCGAGCCTCGCCGAAGTCGATACCAGGATAGAGAATAATCCCAAACACGCCCGGCTCGCCGCAGAGTTTCAGTGGGGCAAAGACCTCGGAGGTTCCGATGAGACCATCATCTCGCAGATGCACGACAAGCCCGTTTTTGTCACCCACTATCCGAAACAGGCCAAAGCCTTCTATATGAAGACCGACCCGGAAAATAACAAGGTCGTTCAGAACTTCGACCTGTTGGCGCCGGCAGGCTTTGGCGAGATTATCGGCGGCTCGATGCGCGAAGATGATTACGAGGCGCTTCTCGGACGAATCAAAGAACAGAACCTCACACCCGAAGATTACTCCTGGTACCTCGACCTTCGCAAATACGGTTCGGTGCCACACGGCGGCTTCGGCCTGGGTGTCGAACGAACCGTGGCATGGCTCACCGGCGAAAGACACATCCGCCAGTGCATCGCCTTTCCACGAATGATGGACAAGGTGCATATTTAAGCCTAACGTCCACTAAATATAAGCTCAAGAAAGCCGCAGAATTTATTAAACAAAGGTAAACAACGCCCTCGACCAGGATGGCGAGAAACAAGCGAATCCAATTATGGAAGATTGGAACATTAAAAGCCTACTTGGGTGGATTACAGACTATCTCACCAAAAAGGGAATTGAAAGCCCACGGCTCAGTGCCGAACTACTTCTTTGTCATGTCCTGAAGCTCAAAAGAATAGAGTTATATACAAACTTCGACCAGTCTGTAGCCAAACTACAACTCGATAATCTGCATGAACTGGTAAAGCGTGCGGGAAAGAATGAGCCTATAGCTTATCTTACAGGCAGAACAACATTCTATTCGCTTGAATTTTCAGTTACGCCCGATTGCCTCATCCCCCGGCCGGAAAGCGAGCTTCTTGTTGAACGGGCTGTTGAATTCCTCAGAGGTCGGACCGACAAACAACGCTCCGTCGCCACAGCTTTGGAGCGTCGGCGACTCGTTTGCGATTTGTGTACCGGCTCCGGCTGCATCGCTATCGCCATCGCAAAAAACACTCCCGACACCAATATAATCGCCACAGATATATCTGATTCAGCCCTGCAGGTAGCTATGCAAAATGCAGAGAAACATGAGGTCGCTGAGCGAATCAAATTCTTCCACGGCGACCTTTTCGAGCCGCTCATCCCCCAACTCGATAAGTGCCAATTCGACTTAATAGTCTGCAACCCTCCCTATGTAACAAGCGGCGAATATGAAACACTCGAGTCCACGGTAAAAGAGTACGAGCCTCCGACGGCATTGCGGGGCGGAGTTGACGGCCTTGACGTCTATCGTAAAATCTGCGCCAAGGTCGAGAAATTCCTTAAACCAGATTCCATGCTGATGTTCGAAATCGGTTATGCCCAGGGCCCGGCTGTGGTGAAGCTGCTTGGCGAAACTGGGCTTTTCGAAGATATCTGCGTCGAAAAGGACCTGCAGGACAATGACAGGATAGTCATCGCCAAAAGACTCAATAGAAACCAATAATGCTTCTGTTGACAGCCACTGCACAAGCCCTTGAATAACAGGGACTTAGCACGAACAGCAATTTAACCCAATATGACAACAAAACACTTGACATTAACATGAAAATCGCGCATAATATCTTTATTGCGTGGAATCTAAGCACAGCGAAGCTTAGGGTGGAGAAAACGTTGGAGATAGAGAGTTTGAGTAATCCCCGAAAGGGGATTTTTTTTTGCGCCTTGAAAATACTGAATGAGTTACATACCGGCAACAGATAGTATTATGTTCAATACCTTATCACGACTTTAACATCATAGCCTGCGAGCCTGTCTCTGCCCTTCAGGTCGCTTAGCTCAAGCAGGCATGATATGCCCGCAACTTCGCCGCCAATTTTCTCGATAAGCTCACATGCCGCAGCTAACGTACCCCCGGTAGCGATAAGGTCATCCACAATCAAAACCTTTGCCCCCTTATCCAAAGCATCCTTATGAATCTCAAGTGTGTCCTGCCCATATTCCAAATCGTAAGTGACCGACTCGATCTGGCCGGGCAACTTGCCTTTTTTTCTTATTGGAATGAAACCGGTTCTCAATTCCGAAGCGACCGCAGAGCCGAATATGAAACCCCTTGCTTCCACTGCAGCTACGTAATCGATTTCGACATCTTCAAAACCGCTGCTTAGCTGCCTGATTGCCTCCGGTAGTGCCTTCGAATCCGCCAACAACGGGGTAATATCCCTGAAGAGAATTCCCTTCTTTGGCCAATCCGGTATCTGGCGGATGTATTTTCCAAGGTCAAAAGCTTCCATGCCGACTTCCCCAAAAAGGACAACATACCCGTCACATGAGAATCTACATGGTCAATAATAAAAAGAAGATTTGGAAATGCAAGTATCAATTGAAGCGTTGACGACCGTGGGACGACCGTCATTCATTCATATATTCATACAGCCGACCCAGCGCCTGGCGTTGAATCTGACGTATTCTTTCTCGCGTCAATCCCAGCTTCTGACCGATTTCTTTCAGGCTCATAGGCTCTCTGCCGTCGAGACCGTAATGCATCCGGAGTATATCTGCTTCTCTCTGGTCAATGTGGTCGAGCAACCTCAGCGCCTTGTGCTGCTCTTCATAAGCAACAAGCCTTTCCTCAGGCAACGCCATGTTCTTATCATGCAGGGCAGCCTCCAAAAGCAAGTCATCTTCCATGTTGCTGTCTCCGCTGGTGTCCCTGACTGTGCTGATGACATTTACGACCTGTTCTATGATCCTGGCCTTTTTAACCGTCAAATTCATGATATCGGCCATTTCTTCGGCGCTCGGCCTTCGTCCAAGGCTTACCTCCAGTTCCGCCGATGTATACCTCCATTGGTTAATCAGGGCAACCATATACGTCGGAACGTGCATAGGCTGTACGTTGTTAAGAAGCGCTAGTTTAATACTCTGCCTTATCCACCAGGCTGCATAGGTGCTGAAGCGTGTACCGCGTGTAGGGTCAAAATAATCCACGGCCCTTATCAGCCCAAGGTTTCCCTCCTCAATGAGGTCACCCAGACTAATCCCCCTGCCCGAGAACTTCTTGGCAATATTGACTACAAGTCGCAGATTACTTCGTACAAACTGCTCGCGTGCCCACGGGTCGTTCTGCTCGACGATTCTCTGGCCAAGCTCCCGCTCCTGCTCGGCAGTAAGCAGCGGCGATTCATCAATCTGCTTGAGGTACTCTTTTATAGTAACGTCGAAGACTATCTTGCCCTCCTGCCCGGCAGCGAGCCTCTCGGCTTGCCCCGAATAGGCCGATAATATTACCGCTCATCCAAAATGCTTTGACAGCCTTTTAGAACAGGCTGCCGCAGAAATGCTATCGGTTAAAAACGGGCCTGGGTTTAGCAACCACAGCGGTCAAACGAAGTAACTGAAAGAAATGTATCTTCTTATATAATAAGAAGTTAGGGGATGCATATCCTCCGCATTGCATCGCTTTTAATACTCTAAAACAAAGCCGCCGAGCCTTCATATAAGACTCGGCGGCCAATAACACACAATTCTGTATACAACCGACGCGGACTTATACTTCATCCTCGCCCTGTTGCTTCGTCGGTTCGTCCGTCTCTTGCGACTGTTCCTCAGCTTCGCTCGCTGCCTCTTCAGTCTTTACATCCTCAACGCTGGCCGTCTCTTCGGTCTGACTTTCAGCCTCGTCTGCTGTCTCCTCGTCGGCCTTGTCCTGAACTTCTTCGACTTCCGGCTCTGCCGGACTGTCCTGCTGTACTTGAGAAGCCTGCTCGACGGATTCTTCTTTGATATCTTCAGACGGGGGTACTTCGGTTTCCGACTCGGTCATATTACTTGCGTGCTCATCAGACAAAACTGTCTGTAATACAACGGGTTTTTCCTTTTCAGGCTTCTCGCCTGTCTGTTCTTCAGCCGCCCATCGGGCCCTTCGTAATGACAAGCCGATTTTTCTCGAGTCGGTATCAACCTTAAGAATCTTTACCTCAATTTCATCGCCCGACTTCACGATGTCCTGAGGACTGTCTATCTTATGGTCAGCCAGTTCCGAAATGTGTAACAAACCTTCCAGCTCGGTCTCAAGCTCTACAAACGCCCCGAAATTGGTCAGCTTAGTGACCTTGCCCTTTATAATCTGACCCGGAATATACCTTTCAGGTATCGCGTGAAGCCACGGGTCTTCAGTCAACTGCTTGATGCCCAGCGAAATCCGCTGTTTCTGCTCATCAACGTCGAGCACCACACACTTGATTGGCTGGTCTTTTTCCATCGCCTCGCTCGGATGGTTGTATTTTCTCGTCCAACTGAGGTCCGAGATATGCACCATTCCGTCGAGCCCTTCTTCTATTTCCAGGAACGCTCCAAAATTGGTAAAGCTGTGCACCTTGGCAGTGACAATCGTCCCCGGCGGATACTTCTGCGACGCAACAGCCCACGGGTTCGTCTCAGTCTGCTTCAGGCCGAGCGAAATCTCCTGCTTATCCTTATTCACGTTCAGAACAACAACCTCAATTTCATCATTGAGATTTAGCATCTCGCTCGGATGGTTCAACCGTTTCGTCCAGCTCATTTCACTGATATGAACCAGACCTTCGATACCGTCTTCCAACCTTACGAACACGCCGTAGTTCATCACATTGACAACCGTGCCCCTGACCTTTGCTCCGATTGGATACCTTTGCTCGACTTCTTCCCACGGACTCGATGTCTTCTGTTTCAGGCCGAGAGAAATTTTTTCGTTCTCCTTGTCAACGCCTATAACATAGCACTCGATTTCCTGGTCGATCTTGACAACCTCTGACGGATGGCTGATTCTGCCCCAACTCAAATCGCTGATATGAAGCAAGCCGTCCAGACCTCCGAGGTCAACGAACACTCCGAAGTCGGCGATATTCTTTACGATACCCTTTCTAATCTGCTTGGGCTCAATCTCGGCAAGAAGCTGTTCCTTGCTGCTCTGTCGCTGCTCTTCGATGAGCTTGCGTCGGGAAATAACAATATTGTGTCCCTCGATATCAATCTTGAGAATCTTACACTCTACTTCTTTGCCGATGAATCTGCTAATGTCACCGGGCTTTCTGATATCCACTTGTGAGGCGGGAAGGAATACAGGAACTCCGATATCGACCAGTAATCCACCCTTGATGCGCCTGATAACCCTTCCGTTAACTATGTCTCCTTCCTTCTTCGTCTCAATAATCCGCTCCCAACCCCTGATGCGGTCGGCTTTGCGTTTGCTCAGCAGGATGAGTCCGTCGCCGGAATCCGTATCCTCCAGCAAAACCTCGATTTCTTTTCCTGCAACAATTTCTTCGGGGTCATCAAATTCACTTGCATCGATCATACCTTCGCTTTTGAGCCCAACCTCGACAATTACATCATTGCCGATTTGTGATACGACTTTACCTTTGAGGATTGTGCCGGGCAGTCTTGAATCTACCTTGTTCTGTAATACATCTTCCAGGTACTCCGTTTCGGTCTGACCAAACATTTGCTCGACCTGCTGCTCCAGTTCTTCCTCTGACATTCCTAATTTGTTGACTAAATTTCTATCTACCATAAAACTAACTTCTCCTGTGGAGTCTGTTTTGTCTGACCTGACGGCGCCCCACATTTACGCCGAAAGGCCGTAGCGCCTGTTGGCACCAATTCCTGGTTAACGGTTAACAAAACGCATTGGCCCACACAGCCAATGCTCATTAATTACAGTTCAGTTGTCCAGAGTCTTCTGTCAATCCGGCTCAAAAACCCGCAGTTTCTCGACAAATTCAGTTATTATCCATTCGGGCGTAGAGGCCCCCGCGGTTACTCCCGCGGTCTTTTTACCGGCGAGCTTACTTTTATCAAATTCGTCCCAGTTTTGCAAATGGTACGTCTGGCTGTTATGCCGCTGACAAAGTTCGGCCAGCTTACGAGTATTGGCACTGTCCAGCCCGCCAAGGACAAACATTATATCCACCTTCTTGCACAAATCCACTGCCGATTGCTGCCTTTTTACGGCCTCTTTGCAGAGCGTATTTATCGCTTTGAGTCGTGAAAAACCGCGATTACAGATAACGGATAACATTCGGGAAAAGTACTCAGGGCTCTGCGTGGTTTGGCATATCACCCCCAGACTGCCGTCAACCGGTAATTTGTCCAGATCCTTTTCGTCTGCCACGATGGTTGCGTCTTTAACGCATCCTACCACCGCCTTGACTTCGGGATGGTCCTTGTTTCCCATAACCACCACGGTATAGCCTTCTTTCTCCAGCTCCACCGCAATCTGCTGGACCCGTTTGACCAGGACACAGGTCGCATCGACAATTTGCAGCCCCTTTGCCTTGAGCTTGTCGATTTGGGCAGGAGCTGCTCCATGTGAACGAATCAGAACAGTTCCTGAATAGATATCTTCGACATCTCCTATCATGCGAAGCCCCATGGCCGACAACTTATTCACAACATCGTTATTATGGATGATAGGCCCAAGGCTGTAGACCACGTCCTGCCCGTGCAAAACTTCTTCGGCCAGGCTTATGGCGCTTTTCACGCCGGCACAAAAACCACATTTTTCTGCAACAAATACTTCCATCGTTTATTATTTCCGCGCCTCTGTATTCGATAAATCCTCGTCATACTCATACGCCTCATTGCCGAGCCTTACTCTGCTCTCGTTAAGCATCCGGCGCATTATGTTTGTCACATGTGCCGCCAATTCATCATCACTCATACTCCGGGCCTGCTCCGGTTCGATGCACTTTCCATAATAGACCGATATGCGATACCAGGGCGAAAAGAACTTCTTCGTTCTTGGCCAGCACTGAAACGCGCCGTCTATAACCACTGGAACGATGGCGGCGTTGCCCTTTCTGGAAAGCAATGAAAATCCAGGCCGAAGCATCGCGATCTTACCGTCCGAAGTCCGAGTCGCCTCAGGAAACAAACACAGTCCAAATCCTTCTTTGAGCCTGCCAATCATTCGCTTAATTGCGGTCAGGTCCGCTGTGTTTCGTCGAATCGGAATAGCGCCTACTGAGACAATAATAATTCTGAATAACCAGTTTCTAAACAAGCTATCTCGGCCGATAAAAATCAACTGTCGCCTGAGCGGCGCGCTGCAGAAAACCGGGTCTAACCAGCTCTGGTGATTGCTTATAAGCAGGAACGGGCCTTTCCTCGGTATATTCTCCTGCCCGTACAGGTGCATCCTGAAGAACACCACGCAGAACATTCTGGCGATCCACAGGGCAAATACATACCAGCCGCGACTAAGATACTTCATGAACATAATCCCCTCATGTGAGATAACAACACATCAACCACCTGTTCAATATTCAAATCGGTAGTATCCACGAGCACCGCATCATCAGCAGGTTTGAGCGGGCCGACGGACCGCTGACTGTCCTTGGCATCACGTTCTTCGATTGATTTGATAAGGTCATCAAGAGTAATATCCTTGTCGTCTTTCAACTCCTGCATCCGCCTTTCGGCCCTGGTTTTGATGTCAGCAGTCAAATAAAACTTGACCTTCGCGTCGGGAAATGCGACCGTACCTTGGTCGCGACCTTCCGTTACAACTTTTTTATGTTCGGCCGCGAAGGCCCTTTGCATCTCAACCAGCTTGGAGCGAACCTCCGGAGCCCCTGCAATATAACGCGAATTTGCCGTCACAAGAGGGTCTCGTATCTGCTCGGTAACATCAACGCCGTCTATACATATCTTCATCTGGTCGGCATTTATTATAAAATCAAATTTGGTCTCGTTCAAAACTGAAACTAATTGCTTCTCGTCTGTCAGCCCTATTCCCTTCTGCATAACCGCTAACGTAACCGCCCGGTACATAGCACCAGTATCCAGAAACGCTGCTCCGATTTTCTGCGCGAGCAGCCGGGCAACAGTACTCTTGCCGCTGGCAGCAGGACCGTCAATTGTCACTACATAACCAGTCGTCACCTATTCTGCCTTTCGCTTTTGTGTCGTCCTGGATTTATTGACTTTGATAACAACTATGCTGGTGTCGTCAATTTGTCTTGATAGCCCCACAAATCGCCGACGATACCCAAGAATATTGTGCATCATAATATCCGCAGGCTCATGGGCATACTTCCTGGCCGCTTCGAGCATGCGATCTCTGCCCCACAGGTCACCTTCGAAGTTCACAGCGTCCGTCAAACCATCCGTTGAAAACAATAAGCCGTCTCCGTCTTCAAGACCAATTGAATCTACCTCATAGTCGGCGTCTTCTTCAACACCAAGCACAAGCCCGCCCTTGTCAAGCTCGGTGATTCGGCCGTCTCGCAGAAGCAGCGTCGGCTCATGCCCGCAATTGCAGTAAGTCATCTCCATTTGCTGAACATCTATTAGAGCGTAGAAAAGTGATATGAATTCACCGTCCGTGCACTCTCTGCACGCCATTCGGTTCAGCCTGCCTATAGTCTGGCCAATCAAACCCGCCCCGCCGACATCAGCATAGGCCCGTACCGCGCCGCGGAACATGCTCGTCATTATCGCAGCAGGAATCCCTTTACCTATGACATCCGCTATGGCTACAACAAGGTGGTTGTCCGAAAGTTTGATGAAATCGTATAAGTCACCGCCTACATCGAAACACGGAATATATGATGCCGCTACATCTAGGCCATGTATCTGCGGAGCCTTTTCCGGAATCATTCGACGCTGAACTACCCCTGCAAGGCGCATCTGCTGGGTTACCCGTGCACCTTCGATTGCCTTTGAATAAAGACGCGCATTAGTAATCGCAATCGCACACTGAGAAGCAACCGCACGAGCAAGTTTGATATTGTCTTCATAAAACTGCTTGGGCTGAGGACTATATAGCCGCAGCACTCCGATGTCTTTGCCCCTAAAACGCATCGCCACAGTTAGCTGGCTTATTAAGCCTTCTTTTATAGCGGCCTGGCGGTATTTCACACGCCCGTCAACACGCATATCATCTAACACGATTGCCTCGCCGGCAAATGCGGCTTTGATGACGGTGTCCTCTTTCGACACCACACCCTTGTTGCGATAGTCCTCACTCAGGCCGTAGGTGCTCCGCATCTGTAAATCGCCTGACTGAGAGTCGAGAAGCCGAATCGAGCAGGCCTTGACATTCGTAATCTTGACCGCCGCTTCAGCAAGCTTATCGAGCACTTCCTGCAGCGAGAACTCGCCGGCGACAAGGGTCGTCAACTGATAAATCTGCTCGTCCCGTTCTATTTGTTCCCTGGTCTGGCTCACCATAGCAATCCAAAATAAGGCAAAAAGAAGTATTATAGTAGAATTCAGCTCACTTGCGAACTGTTAAAAAAAAGGGAGCCTCTAAAAATTGCTTTCGTTACGAGAACGAGCGAAATTTTTTCCGGCAAGGCGAAAGGGCAAAATCGCCGCAGGCGTAGCCAAAGCTACGTCGAGGATGAATTTTAGCCTGACAACGCCACCGGAGAAAATTGCAGCCGTTCGCAGTAGAAATGAACTTTTAGAGGTTCCCAAAATAGCCCACTAACTGCTCCTTGAACGAATTCGACAAAAAGACTAAAATCCTATCGAAAGTTTTGTAGTTTATTTAGAAATTATGAGTTCGGTGTAAAACGGAATGGCCCCAAAATGAGCAATACTGCTAAGCATATAATCTTTTCCGGCCGTGTACAGGGCGTCGGCTTTCGATTCACCGTCCACAGCATTGCACGACGCTGCCAGCTGACCGGGATGGTAAGAAACCTGCCTGACGGTTCCGTCGAGATGATTGCCCAGGGACATCCGGATGATATCAGTGATTGTATCAGAGACCTGCAGGAAACATTCGGCTCCAACGTCAGAGACGTTCAGGCTACCGATATTGCCTGCGACCCCCGCTACACCGAGTTCAGAATTACCTTCTGAACCCTGTATAAATTAAATTGCCGCCGGAGTTCTAATTCTCCGGCGGCAATTTCAACTTACAAACTTTATTAACAAGTCAATTACTGACCGAGAGTAATCAACCGTGCAGTCACATAATCAGCAACTTCAGTGTTTTCAATCGGCTCGATATACTTAGCTGCCAACGCGAACGACCCGTCCACTGAATAGCCTAGCTCTTCTCTGAGTATTGTCACGTACGTTTCAGCAGCCTGTAAATACTCCGAAGCCAATGCATACACACTGCCCTCTTCCGGCTCGGCAAGATTCTGTGCAAGCTGCATCATCTGCTCAGGCGAAATTGGCGCACCCGGCACAGCTATCTCATCGATGACCGCTGCCAGGGCTGCTACACGAATACCATTTCTATCATGCAACGTCAGAGCCGCACTTTGCAGACTTGCGCACAATTCACAAGGATTTATGTCTCTGAAGCTCGCCAGGGTATTGGCAATATATACCTGAATCTGGTCCTGCGGTACTTGCAGCTCAGCCGCCATCCACTGCATCAGCGCCGGACAGCCGGAAAACTCTATCTCGATATTGGGCTGCAACGGAGCAGCCTCAACGAATAACACGTCGTCATCGGTATCGATATCGAGGTCAATGTCAAGGTCGAGGTCAAGGTCTGTATCGATATCGAGGTCAATGTCGGTATCCAGGTCAATATCTGCATCAGCATCATCATCGTCATCATGGGGACAACGCCCGCCGGTCATTCCCTCACCGACTCCGTGACCCTGGTTGCCGGTCCAGATATTGCCTCTACCGTTACCGCTATTGCCTTCGCCCCAGTGGCCGTTGCCATTTCCGCCGCCCGGATTACCCTCACCCTTGTTCGGATGTTGACCGCCATGATGAGGATTGGGACCTTTGGCACCTATGGGATTCGGTACTTCGAGTGTACCCGTTGAACAATCCGAACCCGAGAAGACATTTGAAAAAGCATCGCCGCTGCCAAGGACAAAACCGCCCTTATGCCCTTTTGATTTACCATTAGAGTGCATCGGTATTTTTACAACAACGTCACTGCCGAACTTTGTCATTATCAGGCTGTTACCTTTGTAACCTCCGGTAAAGCCCGGCTTGTTACCGCCGCTGCCGCCCTGACCAAGATTGTTGCCCATGCTCCCGGAACCTATTAGGCCACTCATTCCCCCTGTGCCATTGCCGCCGAAGGTGCTACCTGTCGGATTACCAATCGCACCTGAACCTCCGTGACCGAAGCTCGAACCCTGGCCAAAGGAAGGGTTAAGCTTCATCTTCATACTGTTCTGATTGCTTCTCACACCACCCATTCCTCTTGAGTTCGCTCCTTTGTTATGTGGGCCGTTTTCAAATCCTTTGGGTTTGGCTGTTACAACTGAAATCATGGCCAGCAGCAGAATTACGCACAGGCACACTAGAACAGCGCGCACCGCCTGACCTTTTGAGAAACACTTAGGAATACTCATAGTTTTTACCTCTCTCTTTTTAATTAACGTACCACTCTCTCATTTCCTCTCGTGGTATCCCTTCCCAGCCGTTCACTCCCTTAGAAGATTAAGTGTATTATACCAAAACGACTTATGGCAATTCAATACCTGAAACGCTAAGTGTGTTAGCCACACTGCTTTAGCTCAAAATAAAAACCGGTTGCGCATGCAAGCAAAAACAAGGTTTCCACAGAAAAGACTTTTTTAGTAACTAAACGACTGAGAAAAGCTAAAAAAACGCGGCTAATTAGACTTGTTTATATCGGACGTTAGTGCGGGATATAGTCTCAGGAAAAAGCACGCTACATGCTGAACGCTGTCAACTCGTACCCAGTGGCGGGTTAACTTAAACCGAAATGCATCGATACCTTTTTCGGGAACTTTATACATGTAGGTAGATTCATCGCTGTTGTACAAATACATCAGTGACCTGGCGACCTTGTTACAGTTCTCAAGGTAATATTGAGCCAACTCATCTTTGCCCAGGTTCCGTGCCAGATAATACGCGGCAATCAGCCCTTCCCCTCTCGCTCCATCAGGATACGCATGGTCGCCGTACTCATAGTAGAAGGCTCCCGGGTAATCGTAGTAAAGTGCATCCTGTTTCGTGTACATGTGCGATATCATCGCATTGGCGTCATTAAATACAAAATTGATATATTCAGGTTCTCGGAATTCCTCTGATTGTGCCCATTCTTCTATAGCCTGCATCAGCCAGCCGTCGCTGGGTAATGACTTAAACATCTCGGCATACCTGACTGGCCGCTTTTCAACCAGGAAATCGATGGCCCTTTTTGCGTCAGAGCGCACCCTATTTCTGTCCGATTCAGACAGCGGCATGAGCTTATCGTAAAGCGCAAGGCCGAGCAGCGCTTCGCCGGGATAATAAAATGAAAACAAGGCCTTTTTTTCTTCATCGTTTGGTGTGGTTATCGGCTCGCCATTGTTATATTGTGGATGTATATAGTAACCGAGCATCTCGCCGTCTTCAGTAATACGTGAAAGAATGTGCCAGGCCAGGCCATGAATGATTTCGTCATACGTCGGGTCACCGCAGGTCTGGCGATATTTTAAATAGGCAACCAACGCCGTACCCGAGCCTCCGAGCTTACCCTTCTTATTATAGAATACGTAATTCGCTTTGCGCCCTTGGTATATGTGCTCCCTGATTTGTTTTGTCAAATACTGCAATGCCTTGTCTGCCGCAATAACGTATCGGCTGTCCTTTTCAAGCTCATACATTCTTAACAGCCCGATGATACCGCCGTTGTGCCTGAGAATATTGTAGTAGTTGTTTTCCTCGCTTCGCTTAGGATGCAAATGGTCAATAACCGTATCTTTCGTTCCCTCGTAGTAATACAGAAATCTTCCGTCCTCGGCCATGTTATCAAAGACCCACCCTATCGACGCTTTGGCAGTTTCATAAATTCGCTCAGGGGAACCGTCCACCGGCACCGGGTAGCCTCTATACAGGGGCAGCACCTGGTCACCATAGGTTATAAAAGCCACGCTTTTAATTCTGCTCCATCCCATCGGTGTTTCTATCAACAGTTTGATTCTCTCCGAGATTTTGTTGGTGACCTTGCCGAAGCCTAACTTTTTGGCAATGAAATTAAGGGCCTGCTTTATCGATAGATGGCTGTATATCACAGCGTCGGTGGGCATGTAGAAATGACTGCTGCCTTCGTAATCGATTCTATAACCGGTTATCCCGGGTTCGTATCTATTGACATCAGTACTTGTCTCGCTTAACAGGTCGATGCTGACTGGTTCAAGACTGGTCACTACTTCGAGCATAATCCGGCATTTGCCCGCATCGGCAACATTAAATTCCGAAAAACGGCTTCTTTCACTCAGCTTATTCGCAACATGCCTGACAGTATCGATAAAAGAGTCTTTTATAGATATGTATCGCAACGGCCGATTCGGCGGCTCAAATAACGTAACGCAGATATAAGAATGCTCCGGGTTAAAAGAAATATTCAACTTCGGCAATGATTTTATCTCTACACCGCCGGAAAGTTGAGCCCTTATCATATCAAGAAGCTTCCTCTCCGGAGTAAAATCCCGCTCCAGCCATTCCGTGAACTTGCCTACATTCAATGTTACACCGGCAGGCAAATCGTCGCCAGGCGGTTTCGGTGTTGTCTCAGGCTGTGGTCCGAATGCCAGGAAGATGATGCCGCAAGCCGCCAAAACCAATAACAATGTCACTATTGCCTGAAGCGTTTTTTTCATAATTGCCGCCTGCCAAAAAACCGTCGGAAACCAATTATCATTATCGGCATCATTTCAAAAGTTATGAAGGCAAAGCAGTTTAAACCACTAATAATGTGTTATTGATGCCGCAAATTCTCAAGACAGATTCGTCCATTACGCTTGAGGACCTCCAGGCCGGGACGAAGAAGCGACGAGTTACCGAATCTGCAGGAAAACTCCTCATCGCTCATTTTTTCAACGTCGTCAAACGCCAAGGTTTCCCTGTCTGGATAATGTTTTAATGAATGATTTTTGCACAACGGCGCCTTGTGCTGATACGGGCAGGATAGAACACACTCATCACAGCCGAAAAGCCGGTTGCCTATCCTGCAAGACAACTCTTCTTCAATCTGTCCGCTATATTCTATCGTTAGATAGCTGATGCACCTGCGGGCATCGAACTGACCGTCAGCTCTCAACGCGCCCGTGGGACAAGCTTCTATACATTTATTGCAGCCGATGCAATCGAGCTTGACAGGTCCATCCGATTCAAGCTCTAAATCCGTGATAATCTCACCAAGAAGAATCTCCGGCCCAAGCTCTGGGTTGATAAGCATGTGATTTTTACCGATGAAACCCAGCCCTGCACGCACCGCGAACGCACGTTCAGCTAACGGCACTGAGTCAACACAAACTTTATAACGTGTTTCGTCTCCAGTGTTTTCCTGAAGAAAATCGCCCAAATGATGAAAAAGCTGCTTAAAAAAGGTATGATAGTCCTCGTACTGGGCGTATCTGGCTACCATTCCGAAAGGTTCATTTGTTTCAGATGTGGCAGTCTCTTTTCCTGGTAACTTGTAGTTTAGCCCCACAACGATTACAGACTTCGCCCCATCCAACAACTTTCGCGGGTCAATTCGCTTATCCAGATTTCGGTGCATGTACCTCATTTGCCCGGCATAATCGGATTGCAGCCACCGCTCAAAAACCTCTCGCTCACCATCTTCAAGTGCCGTGGCATGAGTTATCCCCACAAGGTCAAACCCACGCTCTAAAGCCTTTTCTTTGACTATGGCAGTCATACTCATGAATCGCGATTATACCCAGTTCCCGCTTCCAGTACAAAACAGTTGCAATTTTGATTTAAAACAATATTATATTAGCGGCTGTACTATTGAAAAACTATACGGAGACTTTTGTCTTGGAAAGGATAAGGCCATGAGCAGAATTTACACAACAATAATGTACATTACCATCTGCACCTTTGCCGTCATGCTAACAGGTTGCGAACCGCAGGAACCGGTCAGTGAAAGACAGGAAAGGCTGTACGCGGTTGAGAACGAGGAATTAAACAAACAAATTGCCGACCTCGAGAAGCAGTTTGAAAAGGACCTTCAAGCCAGGCAAAAAGAGCTGGATAAGTGCATCGAAGAAAGGGACCTCCTTAGGAAGCAAATGCAGGAAGAGACCACAAAAATGTTCGAAGAGAGCTTAATGAATGTTCTTATGGAGCAGATACAAGGACTGACCGAGGAAAACACACTGCTAAAAGCCCAGATAGAAGACCCGAACAAGAAGCTCGAAGAGAAATAAGAGGGATAGTTAAAGCCTTTCTGCAAATACACTGCAGAAGAAAAAACCTGCGGAAAAATGAGAGCGCTGGGGCTCGAACCCAGGACCTACGGCTTAAAAGGCCGTTGCTCTACCAACTGAGCTACACTCCCATAATTGTCAGTTCCTATCGGCTTGTTGATTATAGCTTCTAACAAACCGTGTGCGTACACAAAACTTCACTGTTCGACTGTTTTTCACTTAGGACTTGTAAATAAATTAGGTTTTATTTACACGTCCTTAAGGTCGAGAATTTACACGCCCCCAACCACTTTTTCAAGCAAATAACCGGATTGTCCGCAGGAATATCCTGGCTCGCTGTTGACAATAGTGCTTTTGGCTAATAGTATTTCCCTTTTTCACCATTGGAGAAATCTGACATGACTAACGTTACATTGGTAACCGGCGACGGGGTCGGGCCGGAAATCGCCGAAGCTACTCGAAGATGCATCGACGCCACCGGCGCTCGTTTAAGCTGGGATATCGTTGAAGCCGGTACGGATGTAATGGAACGTGAAGGGACTCCCCTGCCTCAGAAAACCATCGACTCCATCAAGAAAAACGGCACCGCTCTTAAAGCCCCGATTACTACTCCCGTAGGAACCGGCTTTAGAAGCATAAATGTACACCTGCGCCAGACGCTCGATTTGTACGCCTGCCTGCGGCCTTGTAAGAGTTACGAAGGCGTACGCAGCAGATATACCGACATCGACCTGGTCATAGTGCGCGAAAATACCGAAGGCTGCTACGCTGGTATCGAATTTGAAAAAGGCAAAGATGAAACCGCTGAGCTTATAAACTGGATAAATAGTCACCGAGAAAAGCAAATCCGCAACGATTCCGGGATAACCATCAAACCGATTTCGGTTCACGGCACCGAAAGAATCGTCCGCTTCGCGTTCGAATATGCCCGCAAAATGGGCCGCAAAAAGGTAACCAGCGTCCACAAAGCAAACATCATGAAATACACAGACGGCCTGTGGCTGGATGTTAGCCGCGAGGTAGCAAAAAAATATCCCGACATCGAATTCGAGGACCGCATCGTCGACAATATGTGCATGCAATTAATTCAAAAACCGGAACTTTATGATGTAATTGTGCTTCCGAACCTCTATGGCGATATCCTCAGTGACCTTTGCGCCGGATTAGTCGGCGGTCTCGGTGTCGCACCCGGTGCAAATATCGGCGAGAAAGGAGCTATCTTCGAAGCGACACACGGCAGCGCCCCCAAATACAAAGGTCTGAACAAGGTCAACCCAACTGCACTAATTTTAAGTGGTGTTCTTATGCTGCGTCACCTCAATAAAATGACAGAGGCAGACAAACTCGAAAATGCCGTCGCAGCAGTCATTGCTGAAGGGAAAAATGTTACTTACGATATGAAACCCGACCGCAATGACCCCACTGCTGTCGGAACCAGCCAAATGGCCGACGCCATTATCGAAAAAATTTCGTAGCATGGGCATCGGTGCCCATGATTTACCGGCAGCCCGCCTAAATCAATAATACACGGGTATCAAGTAATACATAAAACTGATGACAAACAGCCCTGAAACTGTTAAAAAGATATCACTTCATGAAGGGCTTAAGCGTGAATCAGGCTCACTTTCGAGACATCATATCCGGCCGACGTAAAGGGATTATGCCAACCGCTCTGCGGCTTGGCTTGGGAATCACAAGCATTCCCTATAGCCTGGCTATACGCATAAGAAACAGTTTTTACGAAAGGGGTATTTTCAAAACACTCGCAGTGACCGCGCCCGTCATCAGCGTCGGAAATATTACTGCAGGCGGTACCGGAAAGACTCCACTGGTTGCATGGCTGGTTAAATATATCTCGCCAATGAAACCCTGCGCCATACTCACCCGCGGGTACAAAGCCGCTCATCATTCAGTCGATGAACCCTCTCTTCTGGCTCGCTCTGCTCCCAATACTCCTGTGGTCGTAAACCCGGACCGTATAACAGGGGCAAAAGAAGCGATAGCTAACGGTGCGGAAGTTCTTATACTCGACGATGCCTTTCAGCACCGTAGAATTGCTCGCGATTTGGACATAGTAACAATAGATGCGACATGTCCCTTCGGTTATGGAAAAATCCTGCCGGCAGGCCTTCTTCGAGAATCCATCGGTTCCCTTAAACGCGCTGATGTTGTAATCATCACAAGAGCCGACCAGGTCGATAAAAATAAAATAGAAGAAATTGAAAGAACCATCAAGGCAATCAAACCATCACTGGTAATCGCCACAGCCGCGCACAAGCCGCTGTGCATAAGGGACAGCCGGGCAAACGAATCCATGCCGGAGGAGCTTAAAGGCAAAAATGTCTTTGCCTTTTGCGGAATAGGTAATCCGGACGCGTTTTTATCAACATTAAAATCACTCGGAGCCAATATTGCCGATTCGAGATTCTTTGATGACCATTACCATTATACAAAATCAGATATTGAGCAAATTGCCCAGACTGCCAAAGCCGCAAATGCCGATATGGTGCTAACTACAGAAAAGGATTTCAGCAAGATAAATTCCGCCTGGCTGGCTGAAACGCCGGTTGACTTTGCATATCTGGTCGTGGAAATCGAACTTCTCAGCAACCGCCGGCGAATAACAGAGTTGATTGATAAGGCAATCGCTGGTAAAATCACTGCAAGTACTTAATCAATAATGGCTTGTTGAGAGGCTGTATGTACGAACAACTCCTTAAAACCGTAACGAACCTCGGCTCGCCGCGTATCCTGCTGGTCGGCGACTTCATGCTCGATGTCTACATCTACGGCGATGCCCTGCGAATAAGTCCCGAAGCCCCTGTGCCGATACTCAAAGTGCAAAGTACAAAATGCGCATGCGGCGGCGCCGGCTCGGTGGCCAATGACCTGCTGGCGCTCGGTGGACAGGTTGTCTGTGTCGGAATAACAGGAGACGACGAGAACGCATCAAAGATACACCAGATGCTCGGCGAAGTAGGTGCCGATACCAGCGGACTGACAACTGTCTCTGACAGGCCGACGACTACTAAACAAAGATTAATCGGCTTGGCCCAGCATCGTCACCCCCAGCAGCTTCTTCGAATTGATGATGAGTCATCCGACCCACTCGGGCCGGAAATTGTCAGGAAGATTGAAAAAGTTTACAGCGAAAAGCTGGCCAAATCGGACATCGTTTGCCTGCAGGATTATAACAAAGGCCTGCTTACCGACAGCCTGTGTTCAAAACTTATAAGCCTGGCAAAAAAAGCAGGTAAGAGGATATTGGTCGACCCCGCATTTATTAATGATTACTCAAAGTATGCCGGAGCTACCCTGATAACACCAAACCGAAAGGAAACTTCAGCAGCGGTCGGCTTTGAGATAAATACAACCGATGATGCCGCTCGTGCCGCCCAGACCCTATGCAAAAATGCTCAACTTGAAGCGGCTATTATTACTCTCGACAAAGAAGGCGCATACCTGCACTGCGATAATTTGAGCAAGCTTATTCCAACCAGACCTCGAAACGTCTATGACGTAACCGGCGCCGGTGACATGGTTTTAGCTACTCTGGCAATCACGTTAGCTGCAGGGTGCGACTATGAAACATCGGTACGGTTTGCCAATATCGCAGGCGGAATCGAAGTGGAGAAATTCGGTATTGCCACCGTCACTATCGAGGAAATAGTCAATGAAATCATCAGTGTCCATCGCGGCAAAAGTGGGAAAATTCGTAAGGTCGAATCACTAATAACCGAACTCGACTGGCACCGAAAACAGGGTGAAAAAATTGTCTTTACGAACGGCTGTTTCGACGTCCTGCATCGCGGCCATATAGAATTTCTCAAGTTCTGCAAAGCCCAGGGAGAAGTAGTCGTAATGGGCCTTAACAGTGACAGTTCCGTCAAAGAAATAAAAGGCCCGGAGCGTCCCATCAACAATCAACATGACCGGGCGGCGGTACTGGCAGCACTCGAAACCGTGGATTACATTATAGTTTTCGACGAATCCGACCCGCTGAAACTCATCGAACAGGTAAAGCCGGATGTACTGGTAAAGGGACGGGACTGGGAACACAAAGGCGTGGTAGGACGTGAATTTGTCGAGTCGTACGGTGGTAAGGTAGTGCTTGCCGATTTGGTAGAGGGCAAAAGCACGACTGACACCATTGAAAAAATGAACAGTCTGAAGAATAAATAGATGTACCGCCGGGAATTCCTATGGCAAATAAAGCTGTATTTATCGACCGGGATGATACTCTGATTGAAGACCCCGGCTACATAAACGACCCCGACCAGGTAAAACTGCTCGACGGCGTACCTGAAGCTCTAATCGAGCTTAAGCAGATGGGATATAAGCTCATCGTTGTCTCGAATCAATCCGCGGTCGCGCGGGGTATCATTACCGAACAGACCCTTGCCAAAATCCACGAGCGTCTCGAGCAACTCCTCGCCCGGCACGGTGCGGCCCTCGACAAAATCTATTATTGCCCGGACCATCCCGACGGCGCGGTGGCAAGGTATAGAAGAGAAAGTAACTGGCGAAAACCTGAACCCGGAATGTTACTGGCTGCTGCAGAAGAATTTGATATCGAATTGACAGATTCCTGGCTCGTCGGCGACAGCGCCCGAGATATCGACGCGGGAAAAACAGCAGGATGCACAACTATACTTATTGAAAATGCCACCCATAACCGTACCCTCGAACCCGGTGCGACCACACCCGACTATACGGCTGTGAATATCAAAGAGGTCGCGAATATTATTAAGAAACACTATCGAACAAAAAAAATGGAAACTGAAAAAATCGAAACAACACACGACCGTACCAAAACCGAGCAATTGATAACACATCTTGTTCCAGACCGCCCCGCGGCAAATAATCAACGTCCATCAACAAAGGGCCCGACACAGGAGCAGCTTCTTAAAGAGATCCTCGGACAACTGAAGAAAAATCAGCGTATTGAAATGTTTGGCGAATTCTCCGTCACAAGACTGATTGCCGGAATAGTTCAGGTCATTGTGCTGTTCTGCCTTCTTATCAGCGTATGGTTGTTGATGAGCCCTGCCAGACAATTGGAATCGCTATTTATCTCGCTTGGATTTGCGATAGTCTTTCAGGTAATGGCACTGACGTTCTTTGTTATGCAGGGACAAAAATAATCCTTCAAAGCTATTGGCCAATCCACACATGTTCCAAGACAATCTTTTAGTCTGGCTTCCTTCACCAATGGGCGATGCAGTCCTTTGTACACCGGCCCTGCGCTCGATAAGAAAACACCTCGAATCAGCTAAAATCACTTTCCTTGCATCAAAGACTATGCAACAGGTCCTGTCCGACTGCAGTTTCAATGACGAATGGATTGTATCTGCCGGCAAAGATATTCTTCCTCTCGCTGCTAAACTTAGAAAATGCAATTTCACAAGTGCGATACTTCTGAAAAACTCTTTCGGCTCTGCCCTTACCGTGTTCCTCGCGGGAATCGAAAACCGCATCGGCTACAGCAGGCAAGGCCGCGGCTTTCTGCTTACAGACCGACTCTACCCTTCTAAACTGGCCCAAGGCAAATATCAACCGCTTTCAATGATAGACTACTATCTGTCCGTCGCCTCCTGGCTGGGCGCCGATACGTCCGACCGAAGAATCGAATTGTCAGTCGCCGATGATGATAAAGTCACATTAAAGAACAAACTGCCCCAAATCAGCGACGCTAATAAACCACTTGTCATCCTTGTGCCCGGCGGCGCATTCGGACTGAGCAAATGCTGGCCTGCCGAAAGATTCGCCCAAGCTGCGGACTATCTCGTTGAAAAACACAATGCAAACGTTATTATCTCGGTCTCGCCACAAAAGGCTGAAAAGCAAATCGCAAGGCAAATCGCTGCCGCCTCAAAACACGACCTGCTCAACCTTGCCGAAAATCCACTGACACTGGGTGAGCTGAAAACCTTATTCTCAAAAGCTGCTCTTGTAATCTGCAACGATACCGGCCCTCGACACATCGCAATTGCATTGGACCGCAGGGTCATAACCTTATTCGGCCCTAATGACCCTGCCTGGACCCAAACGGGCCACGAAAAAGAAGTACAAATCATCGGCCGTGCGCCATGCGCTCCGTGCCGGAAACCCACCTGCAGCAAATCCGAACATATCTGCATGAATTCAATAACCGTCCAAAGAGTCTGCGCAGCAGCAAAAAGGTTCCTGAAAGGAGAAAACACTGAAGGACTCTCAGATACAGCACAGCAGTTTGTTCAGCTTAGTGACTCGTGCTTTGTCGACAAGGATTATAAAGATGATTTTTGCAGCCTGGCTCTGACCACCATTGACTCCATTTTCGCTTTCCAAAGCGGTCGAAACCTTACCAAGAAAAATCTGGCTGACTATCGCACCCGAATCCAACTCCAAATCGGTACACCGACTAAGACACTTTTTCTGAAAAGATACGAAAATCCTCCGCTAAACGCCCAAATGGACAAAGTCCTGTGCAACCATGCGCCCATTACCTGCGGCATGTTCGAAGTCAACGCCGCAAAAACCCTCACTGCTGCAGGCGTCAATACCGCAAAGGTTATCGCATACGGCGAGCAGACAAATTGGCTATTTGAAAACAGAAGCTTTGTCATTACCGAACAAGTCCCTGCCGCCAAATCTCTCGAACAGAAACTGCCCCACTACTTCGACGCACCAGTCACCGGCGAGAATCTGCCCAGGCGACGTAAATTTATCAATAACCTTGCAGAGTTCATAAAAGCTTTTCACTACACCGGATTTTGTCACCGGGATTTATATCTCTGTCACATATTCTGCGATGAAAATGAAAAGTTCACCCTTATAGACCTTGCCCGGGTTTTTCAGCCGTGGCTCCTGCGACCCAGATACCGAATCAAAGATATTGCACAATTGTTCTACAGCGCCCCGGGCAAATATTTCTCTCAAACAGACAGGGTGAGATTCTATAAAACCTATAGAGGACGAAAAAAACTTATAACTGACGACAAAACCTTTATCAGGAAGGTTGTCGACAAAGCCAACACGATGGCGGCACACGACGAAAAGCACGGCCGAAATGCACCGTTTAAACAAATAAAATGATTCCTTGTCAGCCGGACTATATGAAAGTTGCACTTATAATAGAAAGAGCGGAAATTGAGTTAGGCGGCGCCGAAAGGAGCCTGTTCGAATTATCCGCAGCGCTCAAATCCGCAGGCTGTCAGGTCGAAGTCCTCGCAGCCAAAGGCAACACCAGGGTAAAAAATGTCCGGCTTCTCTGTTCAGACCTACCGGGTAAAAGAACGCCTCTGCCGGATTTCGAAAAGGCCCTGGAAAAATACATTTCAAATCACTCATTCGATATCATTCACAGTTTCCTGCCGTTCGACTTCGCTGACGTTTATCAGCCCCGTGGCGGCGCCTACCCTGAAGCCGCGGCCAGGAACGCTTCCAGCTACACAAATCGATTCATTCGACACTACAAAAGCACTACATCATTTTTAAATTCTCACCGGGCAGAACTGGTCCGCGCTGAGGCTCGAATCTGTGCAAATCCCGCAGGCCCGGTCGTCGTCGCCCTTTCCGATTATGTCGTTAGGCAGTTCAAAGATCATTATGCCCTGTACGATGATAGAATTGCACTTATACGAAACGGTGTCTTGACCGAAAGGACCGCCGACACGACCGAAACCGACAAACTCCGGGCCGATGTTCTCAAGCAACTGGAACTAACCGAAGCACACCAACCTGTCTTTCTGCTCTTTGCCGCGCACAATTTCAGACTCAAAGGCCTCGCCGTCTTGATAAGAGCAATGCAAATGGCCGCAGGCGCAACCGATAGAACCGCATACCTTCTCATTGTCGGCGCGGGAAATCCAAAAAAATACAAACGCCTTGCCGCAAAACTTAACGTTGAACAGAAAATCCTGTTTGTCGGACCTGTCAGAAAACTGGAGACCATATTGTCTGTCTGTGATGTAGCGGTCCTTCCCACCTTCTATGACCCCTCAAGTCGTTTCATACTCGAAGCACTCGCAGCCGACAAACCTGTCATTACCACAAGATTCAACGGTGCAACCGACCTGTTCACCAATAACCGCCACGGAAAAATCATTGACATACCCGAAAACATCCCTGCTTTGGCCGAAGCAATAAGTCATTTCACCGACACAGAAAATATCAACAAGGCTGCGGCCGCTATAATTAAAGATAACCTCAGAGAACAAATCTCAATAAGCCGGGTAGCCAAAGAGCTTATCGCGCTGTATCATTGCATTATCAAACAGCGAACAGGAGAATAAAGTTGATTGTACTGATAATCGCATCCTATCTTCTGGGTTCGGTCCCATTTGCACTGATTATTGCTGCTGCACACGGCAAGAATCTCCGCCAAATCGGCTCAGGAAATATCGGCGCGACGAACCTGTCACGCGCTGTCGGCAGGAAATGGGCTTACTTGTGCTTTGCTCTCGATGTCTCGAAGGGTCTTATTCCCACCTTTATTGCCGGCCGGGTTATAACCACACAGCCGGATGCGGCGGAGTATCTGTTCTGGCTGCTGGCCGGAGTCGCTGCCATACTCGGCCATATATTCCCTGTCTATCTCAAATTCAAAGGCGGTAAGGGCGTCGCCACCAGTCTCGGAGTGGCCTTGGGACTTTGGCCTTATTTTACAATCTGCGCTGGAATTGCCGTGGTTACCTGGGTAGTCGTTGTTTTAATCTGGCGATATGTGTCTCTGGCTTCAATAACCGCTTCGGTCGTATTCCCTCTTGCCTTAGCCCTGCTGATAGTCATGGTAGACGACTGGAAATTCACAAATCTTTGGCCGTTATTCATAGCCGCAGTCGGAATCCCGATAATGGTGGTTGTCCGTCACCGAGATAACATAAAGAGAATCGCCGCAGGAACAGAAAGCAAAATCTTCCACACCAAAGTCTAACCCAGCTTCTTACTCAGAATCTCAGACACAACCTTCGGGTTCGCCTGCCCCTTTGTTCTCTGCATCACCTGTCCAAGCAAAAATCCTTTTGCCTTGCCGCTTTTCTTCCCGCCGCTTTTTACATCCTCAACCGCCTGCGCATTTTCTGCAAGAACTTTGTCAACAACAGCCTCCAACTCACCTGCATCACTTTTTTGAATAAGATTTAGTTTCTCCGCTATCACCTGCGGGTTCTCGTCACTCTGTGCCATCTGTTCTAAAATAGTATTGGCCGCGCTGGCACTGACATCTCCTGCCTCAGCCATAGTAGCCAGCCTCGCAACATTCTCCGCCGAAAAACCAAGCTCATCCAGATTACATCCTTTTTCATTGGAAAGTTTAAGGCCAACCTGCGTCAGCAGATTACACACTCGTTTGGGTTCACCTCCGCTGCTTACAACCGCGTCAAAAAACTCTCCAGCAGCCCGGTCAGCAGTTAGTACACCCGCATCATAATCACTCAAACCGTACTCTGTCACAAACCGCATTTGTTTCTTTAGCGGCAGCTCACAAATTCGAGACCGAATATCTTTCAGCCACTCGTCACTCAACTCAACCGGAACCAAATCCGGTTCAGGAAAATACCGGTAGTCATGTGCTTCCTCTTTTTCCCGCTGAAGTACGGTAACCTGGCTGCCATCGTCCCAGCCGCGCGTCGATTTGTTGCCCATCTCCATAACTTTGCCGGTCTCTACAAACAAATCAAGCTGCCTGCCGACTTCATAATCGATACTTCTTTCGAGTGACCTGAAACTGTTGAGGTTTTTAACTTCGACTATCGGAGTCTTATACTCTTTACCGCCCTTCGTAATAGTCAGATTCACATTAGGTTCAAATCGCATGTGCCCTTTCTGCATATCCGCTTCTGAGACACCCAGATACCTTACAATTCGCTGCAGTTCAACCGCCAGTGCCCGCACCTCAGTAGCGCTGTTCATATCCGGCTCGGTGACAATCTCCAGAAGCGGTGTCCCCGCCCTGTTCAAATCCACCTGCGAAAAGCTCCCCGTGTGAAGATTCTTACCCGCATCCTCCTCAAGGTGCGCCCTTAGAATCCTTATCTTTTTGGTCGTCCCACCCCCAAGCGGAATCTCGATAAAACCGTTATTCGCCAGAGGCAAATCATACTGGCTCACCTGGTAGTTCTTCGGTAAATCCGGATAATAATAGTTCTTCCTGTCCCACTTCGTAAAACGCGCGATTTCACAGTTAAGCGCCAATCCCGCCATCACCGCATATTCATAAGCCTTCTTGTTCATCACCGGCAGTACACCCGGCATTCCCAGGCACACCGGACAGACCCTGCTGTTCGCCTGGGCCCCGTACTCTAATCCGCACGCGCAGAACATCTTCGTCCGCGTACACAAATGCACGTGAATCTCCAGCCCTACTACCACCTTGTACTGAATATCACTCATTTTCAAATATATTTATCCAAGCTCAGGCTGCTTCTTGTGCCAATCTGTCTGCTTCTCAAACATATGAGCGGCCCTCAACAACTTCGCTTCTTCGAACACCGGTGCTAATATCTGCAACCCGACAGGCAAACCTCCCTCGTCGAATCCGCATGGAATGCTGATAGCCGGCACTCCCGAAAGGTTCGCGGCTATCGTATAAATATCCGAAAGGTACATCGTAAGCGGGTCAGCCGTCTTCTCGCCAATCTTAAATGCCGTCGTCGGTGACACCGGCATCATAATACAATCACATTTCTGGTAAGCGCTCGTAAAGTCTCCGCGTATAAGGTTCCTTACCTTCAATGCCTTCAGATAATAAGCGTCATAATATCCGCTCGAAAGCGCATACGTCCCGAGCATGATTCGCCTCTTGACTTCCTGCCCGAATGCCTCCTCGCGCGACTTCGAATACACCTCGACGTAATCCTTCGCATCACTCGTCCGGTGCCCGTAGTGCACACCGTCATACCTTGCCAGGTTACTCGACGCCTCTGCCGTCGCCACCATGTAATACGCCGCGATAGCATAATCGAAGTACGGCATCTCAATTTCAACTACCTGCGCCCCGAGACTTTTATAAACCTCTATCGCCTCCGCCACCGCCTTTTGCACCGGCCCATCCGCACCGCTGTTAAGCTTACTTACAACACCAATCCTCAGCCCCTCAACCGGCTTGTCAATTTCCGCAACGTAGTCTGCTACCGGCGTGATACTCTCATCAACACTCGTACTGTCCCTCGAATCGTGACCCGCAATCACATTCATCAACAAAGCTGTATCCGCCACAGTCCTGGTCAAAGGCCCTATCTGGTCGAGACTCGAACCATAAGCAACAAGTCCATACCTTGACACTCTCCCATATGTAGGCTTAAATCCGACCACTCCGCACAAACTCGCAGGCTGACGAATCGACCCTCCCGTATCAGAACCCAGCGCCGCAAAGCATAGCCTCGCCGCAACCGCCGCCGCCGAACCGCCGCTGCTGCCTCCCGGTACACGACTCGTATCCCACGGATTGAACGTTTGCTTCAAGCCGGAGTTTTCCGTACTCGAACCCATCGCAAACTCATCGAGATTCGTCTTGCCGACAATCACAGCATCGGCATCGAGCAGCTTCTGCACAACAGTCGCGTTATACGGCGCATGGAAATTCTCGAGAATCTTCGATGCGCACGTCGTCGTCCCGAACATCGTGCACATATTATCTTTAATCGCTACAGGCACACCTGCCAAAGCGCCAACAGACTCACCCGACGCTATTCTCTCGTCTACTTCTTTTGCTTTGGCAAGTGCCTGCTCTTCGAATGTACTGATATAAGCACCGATCTTCGGCTCATACTTTTCAATCCGAGCAAAGACTGACTGCGTCGCTTCGAAGCTGGAGATTTCCCCAGCTTTTATTTTGTCACGTAACTCTGTTGCGCTTAGCTGTTCCATAACTCTGAACGCTTAGTCTTTCTTCCTGTCACTGATTCGGTGTTCAAGAAACCATTCGTAAAGCCGCGGATTCTCATAAGTCACCGTCCAGCCGCCATGCTCAACTTCCGGATACACCGTTAGCTTTGCGTCGCCTCCCAGTTTCTTTATTTCTTCAACAATCTCTACCGAATTCGACAGTGGCACGATCTGGTCCTTCGCCCCGTGAAATGCCCATATCGGCAGGTCCTTAAAATTCCTGGCAAAAAACGGTTCGATTCCACCGCAAATCGGAGCCATGGCTGCGAAACGTTCCGGATATCTACTCGCCACCGCCCAGCTTCCAAATCCTCCCATACTCAAACCCGTCAGGTACACGCGGTCGGTGTCTATATCATACCTGCTCTCAATATCATCAAGCAGTGCAATTACCTCTTCCCTCTTCTCAGGCCACCACCAATCCTCCGGACACTGAGGCGAGACAATCACAAACTCAAATTCCTTCCCCTGCTCAATCAGATTCGGCGGTCCATGCACTTTTACCTTTTCAAGGTCATCACCCCGCTCACCTGCTCCATGCAAAAAAACCATCAAAGGCCACTTTTGTTCACTCTTTCCATAATCCTTCGGCAAATAAAGAAGGTAATCCATTACAAGAGTCTTTGTCACTTCCTTCTCGAACCGCTTCGATACCTGAGAACCAGCTTTCTCTTTTGCCATAATATTGTTTTCCTCACAGCCTCCGATCAGCAGCATGAATAAAGCAAAAATAAACAAATTCAAATACTGCTTACGCATCTGCATCTCCTTTCGTATCAGTTTCACAAACTATGCCTGCGAACTATCATCAAGAATTTTTGGAACCCTGAAGAATTGCTCATCCGCATCCGGCGCGTTTGCCAGGGTTTTCTCCGTCCCCAGCGACTCTTTAACTTCATCATCACGCAACACATTACTGACCGGCAGACAGTGCGCGAGCGGCTCAACATTTTCCGTATCGAGCCCGTTCATCTTTTCGACGTATTCGAGTATCGCCCCCAACTGACCCGTGAACTCCGCGACCTCCGCATCCGAAAGATCCAGCCGCGCAAGCTTCGCTACCTTCTCAACCTCTGCTTTACTGATTCGCTCTGCCATCTTCCCTCTTGTTTTTTTTATCTCTGTGAACTCTGTGTCCTCTGTGGCTATAAACAAAAAGCGAGGCTGGAAAATCCCGCCTCGCTTCTAATCTAACTTCAAAAATTACCCTGCTAACTTGCTGCTTTCTCGGCGGGCTTATAATCTCTCTTGGGCGGCTTCTGCACCAGGCCCATTTTAATGGCCTTGGCAGAGACCTTAATCCGGCAAACCCTGCCGTCAACAACCGCCCGTACCTTCTGGATATTGGGCTTGAATTTCCTCTTTGTAATCCCGGTGGTCTTTCTACCAACACCGCCGAGGTATTTGGCCTTACCGCGTCGGGCTATACTTCGCCCGGCTACTGTTCTTCTTCCCGTAAAAAAACAAACTCTCGACATCAGTTACGCTCCTGTTAAAATCCCGGCACTTTCAACACCCGCCAGTGCCGTTTTTCTCTAAAGCGAACAAATATAGCCGCTTAACAGATTATTTCAAGAACAAAGCTGCAAAATTGCTTCTGTTACCACCAAAACCTCTTGGGAGCCTCTAAAAATTGCTTTTGTCACGAGAACGAGCGAAATTTTTTCCGGCAAGGCCCAAGGACAAAATCGCCGCAGGCGTAGCCAAAGCTACGTCGAGGACGAATTTTGGTCTGACAACGCCGCTGGAGAAAATTGCAGCCGTTCGCAGTAAAAATGAATTTTTAGAGGTTCCCTCCCTTTAAAGGCCCGTCGCTTTCTTCAAATAAGCCACTTCCGAGGCCTTTAGTTCCCTGTATTTGCCTACGCCAACACCCCGAAGCTCAATCCTGCCGATTTTCGTCCGCTTCAGCGATTTCACATCAAGCCCGACCTTCGCCAGCATCCGCCGTACCTGCCTGTTCAACCCCTGCCGGATTGTAATCTCCAGCTTAGATACGGCCCTGCCTTTATGAAGTATTTTCACCCCTGCCCTGGCCTTCCCGGCTTCAGACAGCCATACCCCCTTTTTGAGATTGGTTACCGATTCGGCTGATATCGCCCCTTTGATCTCCACCACGTAAGTCTTTGTCAACTCATACTTTGGGTGTGTAAGGCGGTTGGTCAGCTCATTATCGTTGGTTACTATTATCAATCCGGAAGAATCCGCATCCAGCCGGCCCACACAGAAAATCCGCTGCTTCGAGCCAATCAGGTCAATTGCTTTTCTCCTGCCCTGTGGGTCGGAATTCGTACATATCACCCCCTTGGGTTTATTCAGCAGGTAATATACCCTCGCCGCCGAATGAATCTTCCTGCCTCGAACAGTAATCTTATCCTCCACCGGGTCCGCAAAGACCGGCAGCGTATCGACTACCTTGCCGTTGACCCGGACCTCCCCTTCGAGAATCAACTGCTCGCAGTTCCGCCGCGAATCGATACCCGCCGATGATAAAATCTTTTGCAATCTTACCTGAGCCATACTATAAGTTTCCACATTGCTGCCTTGGTCAATTACTGCCGATGCACATTATAACGCAGCCGGCTACAATTGCAGCCATAATTGCCGGGAGCTTTGAGACATGATAACCACCGTTATACTTGATTTGGACGACACGCTGTACGACGAAATCGACTACTGCAGAAGCGGTTTCGCCGCGGTAGCGGATTTCCTGCACAAAGCCAATTCCAATATCTCAAAGGATTCTTTCTTCGATGAGCTCTGGGGCCAATTTCTAAATAACAACCGCACCCGGACCTTCAACACGGCCCTTAAAGTACTCGGCCTGTCCTGTGATAAAAACCTGATTAGGCTGCTGGTTAAGGTTTATCGCGACCACCACCCCAACATCACCCTGCCAAAAGAAAGCAAAACCGTTCTCAAGAAGCTTAAAGACTCCTACACATTGGCCCTGCTGACCGACGGCTTCCTGCCTGCTCAGAAATTCAAAGTCAAAGCCCTCGGCATCGAGTCATATTTTCGGTGTATCATTTACACCGAAGAATTGGGCAAAGATTGCTGGAAACCCTCACCCGTTGGCTTTGAAAAAATACTCGATACCTTCGACATCCCCGCCGACCAGGCTGTATATATCGCCGACAACGCCACCAAGGATTTTCTCGCCCCTAACCGTCTCGGCATGACCTCAATCCAGATTCAGCGCCCCGGCCGTATCCATACCGGCGCCCCTCCCATTCCACAAGCCAGTCCAAAACACACCATAACCGACCTGTCCCAATTGCCCCCGTTGCTTGGGAATTTGTAGCCCAAACCGGCCATTCTGCTGTTGCTGCCTTCCGATTCAGCCGATAAGAATCGTGGCAGAACCTGTTATTTTGGCGTGTTTTATGCGTTTTTTTCGTTGACTTTTGAACATTTTAACCCGATAATTTAGGCTCTGTAGGAATGATGGGTGGTTTTTAGTGATATCTTCTGATTTCAAGGAGTCCCATGATGGCCATAGCCAAACGTTCAGCCGCTAACCCCTGGATGCCCGCGGCATTTCTGTTTATAGCTATTTCAGTCATTTTAATTGTCGTACTCGTCGTCCTCTATCTACAGCTCGAAAAGAAAATCGAGACCGTAGAGGAACTCCAGCAGCAACAGACTGAAGTAATGAACAACAGACAGTGGAACTCAAGAGGGACTTTAATCGGCTCCAAATCAACGCGCCAAACATACGTCGGCCTGCTGCTTAGTCAGCTCGACGACATGGTTTACATAATTTTGGGCGCTCCTCGCGAGGATACCAGCGCTGAACTTAAGGTCGAAGCCGTGGCTAAGCGGATTAAAGAGTTTATGACAACACTCTACGATAAGTACCCTGATATCGGTGCTGTCGACATCAATACCGTCGGCCTGCTCGGAACAATGGGAAGGCTTAAAAATACACTCGATTCCGCAGCTACCACCGTCGAAACACTTGATGAGCAATTAAAGCAGTCAGAGACAGTTCGATTGCAAACCGTGGAAATAAGCAATCAGAAAGCTCAGAGATTAACCGCCGAAAGAGACAGCCTCGCACAGCAGGCCCAGCAGGTACAGACAAGCTACGACGAGCTAAAGGCCCTGATGGAAAAAAGCACCGACGAGCAGGTTCAGGTACTACTAAAAGATTTGGAGACCGAAAGAGAAAGGTCAGCACAATTCAACCAGCAATTCCTCAAAACTGAAGCCGAATTACAGGTCGCTTCACAGATGCTCAGAGATGCCAGGGACAAGCTCGCACAATTCACGGGCCAGCCCGACATAGAGGGAGGAGAAATACGCAAACCGGACGGTGATATCCTTTTGGTGGATGAATACAGTAAAATCGTCCACATTGATATCGGCAGTGAACAACACGTTTATCCCGGATTAACTTTTGGTGTTTACGAACAGCATGTCCCCATACCAAGGGACGGTAAAGGCAAAGCTGAGATTGAGGTCTTTAACGTCGCCAGGAACATGTCCACCGCCCGAATCGTCAAATCCGATATGCGCAATCCCGTTATGAAAGGTGACGTCGTTGCCAATCTCGTCTGGAGCAAGGATAAGGTCAATATCTTCGTTGTTTCCGGTGACTTCGACCTTGACGGTGACCGCGTCAAAGACGTCGACGCCGACAAGATGATAAAGGCTCTGATTGAAAACTGGGGCGGTCAGGTTGAAGAGGCGGTCTCGGTCAATACCACATTCATCGTTTTAGGTACAACACCTGCGGTTCGCGAAAGACCGACTTACGATCAGCTCTCCATCGACCCGCTGGCAATGGAAAAATATGAGGCATCACTGAAAAAACTTGCTGACTACAAAAAGACCCAGAAACAAGCCCAGGCCCTCAATATTCCTATTCTCAACTATGAGCGGTTCCTGTACCTCATTGGATACAAGAGCCAGTCTGCCCAGCCCGGCGCCTTCTCAGCCTCTCCGTAAATGCGGCTCGGCGCCGATTGATGCAACGTAAACATCACCTGTGTACCGCGCGGAATCCGGGTTTTCTGCAAATCCCTTCTTCACCGCAACAAATGTCACGGTCTGCTTCGCAGCTATAGCTGTACCGAGACTCTTACCTGTATCACAATCCAGCCCGGAAGGAATATCAACAGCAACAACAGGTTTTCCCTGTTTATTTATCGCTTCTATCAGCTTTTTGTAATCGTCCCGTACCTGACCCTGCAATCCCGTCCCGAAAATAGCATCGACTATCACGTCAGCACCCTCTGTAAATTGCGAGACCTGACTTTCCAAGTCCGCTGTGCTTAAATCAATACACTCGACCGCTTGCCCAGGACCGGTCAATAAATCCATGTTAATTTTAGCGTCACCCTTTATTTTACTCGCATCACCGCAAATAATTACGCGTACCGCAATCTTGTCATTTAACAAATGCCGTGCGATTACAAACCCGTCGCCTCCGTTATTGCCCGTACCGCAGAAAATACATACCTTCGCATTCTCAACACTACTCAGCCCTTCCTTGACCAGTTCGGCACAACTGCGACCGGCGTTCTCCATCAGCACAACACCCGCTATGCCCAGCTCATTTATCGCCCAGGCATCAAACGCTCGAACTTCATCCCTGCTCATCACAAGGCATTGCTTGTCAGGCTGATATTTCTCCATCACCACAGATTATATTTAGTTCTCACCTGCTGTCAATCGCGACAGCGATACCCAAGTGCATTGACACGCCACCTCCGGCAAACTACAATCGCCTCTGGAAGCTCAATCATGCGAATACTGCTTACAAATGACGATGGAATCTTTGCACCCGGTCTGGCGGCTATCTACAAAAAGCTGACCGGCCTCGGAGACGTTACAGTCGTCGCACCGGCATCGAGCCGCTCAGGAGCAAGCCACAGCATCACCTTCAGCAGACCTTTCGTCTGCAACAAGGCCGACATCAACGGCCAGTTCACAGGTTACAGCGTCGAAGGCTCACCCGCCGACTGCGTCAAGCTCGCTGTTCTCGAATTGTGCAAAGAGCCAATCGACCTGCTTGTTTCAGGAATCAACAATGGCGCCAATGCCGGGATTAATATCTACTATTCAGGAACAGTGGCCGCGGCTATGGAAGGGGTCTTTCTCAAAATCCCATCCGTCGCATTGAGTCTTGCCTGGGAAGAGGAAAATATGAACTTCGAACTGGCCGCCGAACACTGCTGGACAATCCTGCAAAAACTGCTGCCCGTAAAAAACGGCTCGGTCATAAACGTAAACATTCCCCATTTATCAAGGGGGCAGCCTAAGGGCGTGAGAATAGTCCCTCAGTCACACGAGGGCTTCCACGAATACTATGTCAGTCGAAAAAACGAGCAGGGCCAGACCCTATATCAACTCGCCGGCGGCGAGCACCGTGACGAAGAAACACCCACTGATACGATATCCCTTGCCGAAGGATACATAACAATCACTGCCCTTGCTCCAGGCAGAATCGACTTTAAACAGACCGAACAGCTTAAAAAAATAAAATTTTAAACCTTTACTCTTTTGCTTAGCAGTCGTCGGTTTATCGCGGCGAAGCGCAGCGAAGACGGATACGACGACTTATTTTTGTTTAACCCCTGCCGCCGAACAACGGCGATAAGGAGATTGCGATGGCCAAAACAAAAACATCTCAAATCTGCATCGTCACTGTAACCGGTATAGACAAGGTCGGTATCATCGCCAGGCTCGCTAACACAATGGCAAAAGCCAATATCAACATTATCGACGTCAACCAGAAGATTATGGGAGACTACTTCGTCATGACAATGGCCATCGACACGGCCAAAGCTGATATCGACATCGAAAACCTGAAGAAGAAACTCGACCGAATCGGCGACGAAATGTCGCTGAAAATAACCGTACAGGACGCAACAATCTTTAAAGCTATGCACAGGGTCTGATTATGCCTATAAGCGTTGAAGAAGTCTTTGAAACCGTGAAGATGACCCTTGACCATCACTTCGATATCCGTACAGTCACTCTCGGTATCAATCTCAAAGACTGCATGGACCGAAACGTCGACCGCCTCACAAAACGCATCGAAAAAAGAATCATCGAAAAAGGGCTGCTGCTAAATAAGTTCGCCGACTCAATCGAAAACAAATACGGCATACCCATAACCAACAGACGAATTGCCGTGACCCCCGCCGCCCTGCTGCTCGAACCGCTGCCGCGAAACGTAAAGACTGCCGTTGCTCTCGCCCGTTCACTGGACAGGGCCGCCAAAAAAGCCGACATCGATTTCATAGGCGGCTTCGGAGCAATGGTACAGAAAGGAATGACCGCCGCCGAAGAAAAACTCATCGACGCAATACCACAAGCCCTTTCAAAAACTCAAAGACTTTGCGGTTTCCTTAATCTCGCTTCAACTGCTGCCGGTATGAACATGAACGCCGTCGTCAAATTCGGCCATACGCTCAAACAGCTCGCACGCCTGACCAAAAACGGTATAGGCTGCGCCAAAATCGCCGTCTTCGCAAATGTCCCCGAAGACAATCCCTTCATGGCGGGCGCTCACCACGGAATCGGCGAGCCTGACTTTTCTCTTAACATCGGAATATCAGGCCCCGGCGTTGTACAGGATGTCGTTCTGCAAAACCCCGATTGCGACCTCACCGAGCTTTCCGAAGTAATCAAGCGCACTGTCTTCAAAATCACACGTGCCGGGGAACTAATCGGCAAGGAAATGGCCAAACTGATGAACGTCGATTTCGGCATCGTTGATATTTCCCTCGCCTCGACCACCACAGCCGGTGACTCGGTAGCCGAAATAATCGAAGCGATGGGCGTAAAGAGCATGGGCCTGCCCGGCTCAACCGCAGCACTGGCGCTACTGATGGACGCCGTAAAAAAAGGCGGCGCCATGGCCTCCGGAAACATCGGGGGCTTGAGCGGAACTTTCATCCCCGTCAGTGAAGACGCCGGCATGATTCGTGCCGTCCGCAAAGGAACACTTTCACTGGCAAAACTCGAAGCCCTCACCAGCGTATGTTCGGTCGGCCTTGACATGTTCGCGGTACCCGGTGATACACCTGCCGAAACACTCAGTGCCATCATAGCCGACGAACTGAGTATCGGAATCGCAAATAATAAGACAACCTCGGTCCGGGTAATTCCCGTACCGAGGAAAAAAGCCGGTGACATCGTTCACTTCGGAGGCCTGTTCGGCTCGGCACCGGTGATGAAAGTACCGAAGACAGCCTCTCCGAAATTCATAGCCCGTAAAGGCCGAATACCTGCACCAATCCAGGCCTTGCGAAACTGATATTTTCTTCCGAGAAAACAAAATGTGGAATATCTTCGAACAGCCCTGGACACTGCTGGTGACCGCCGTCGTACTACTGCTTGTCGTAGCTATCATACAAACTTTCAAATCCAACCGCCTGTTTTTTCTGATTCCTTTGCTCGTCGTCTTACTTGCCCCGGCTCTCGATTTCGCCGTTCGAACCGACCGCGAGAAAATCAAAACGGTAATCGACACAGTAGTTACAGCAGTCGAAAACGAAGACACCGGTACTATCGCGCAACTTCTCGCTCAAGATTACAAAGACTCCACACACCGCAGTAAAGATGCCATGGTCCGAAAATTCCGAGCTTTACTACATCCGCCCCTCGTCGAAGATATCTACGATTCGATTCTCGAAATGCAGATTTCCGGTGACACCGCGACCGTCACCTTACTCAACAGACTCTTTATAGACCCCCGAAGTAATTACGCCGAGTTCGCAAAAATCGTGCTGGTAAAAATGGAAATCGACTTGAAGAAAACGCTCGATGGGCAATGGCTCATAACTCGAACCGAAATCCTCGCTATCAACAATCAGCCGACCAAATGGAGCAACGTCGGTTACATCGACTGGTAACTGACATTAATATTTAGATCCTTGTCGTTTGGTTTAATCCGGGGTTTTTATTCACAAAATACACCCATGCACCATCGCCACATGACTTACCAGCCTGCGAGCAACGAGTCACGAATTACAGCTTAACAGACTTGCACAGATTTGTACTCTTGGCCGCAACTCGCCCGCACACCTTGCACATATACTCCGGGTCTTTCACCAGCTTCCTGTACTCAGCCGGACTGCTAAGCTGCATACCGATATTATTCAGATAACATAAGTGCTTGCTGTGACCGGGATGCGGCATCTTTTCCTTTGCCATAAGCTAATCTCCAGAATCCAGAATTACCTTATACTTATTGGACCTCGCTAATTAACCAATAATATCGGAATCAGTCAACTCTTTTACCATAGATAGCACTGATTTTTTCCCCATTACTGCTCACTATGACCCCCCTATACACAATTGCTCAAAACCATAGCCATTTGTCCCAAAGTTACCCCCTTTCCTGGCCGATAAAATGCTCATGCGCAAACGAAAACTAAAAATACCGGCGACCAACAGCATGCTCAGTGATAATAAAAAAAGTCCGTTCATCGCTAACCTGAAAGCCTTTGAAATTAAATGGTACCCCAATGGCACGAGCTGCCTGACTTCCGGACAACGAACAGTCAAGCCGGCTCATGTACCGCCACTGATGGTTAGAAAAGCTGAATGGCGACGCTGAACAATAACAATTTAAGTAGAAATATAGTTTAAATTAAGCTTAACATGAGGAAGGTGATTACCGAGCCCCGGGCCTCACCCGGGGCTTTCTTTTTTATCTGATTTAAACCCAGCACCCTTACAGACTACCTGAGCAGTCCTCGGCCTGTCCTGAGTTTGTCGAAGGGTCACAACTACTCTCCTGTCATTCTGAGTGACCTGTCGCGTCGGCTTGTCCCGCCGCTACAAATAATCCTTAATCATTAATCAATAATCATTTACCACCCCCCTCCCCCAAAAACTCTCCAATCAATAACTTCCGAATCAATAGCAGGCTACTTAAGTATGTATGCACATACTTAAGTATAAAGAGTAGGTGATTCCACAACTCAAAAAATGGCGCAGCGGCGTATTCAGCCTGTAGCAGGACGTGAGTAATTTTCCCGCGCAGCGGAAACTAACAACTAAGAATTTATCCGCCGTGGCGGATTCAAAATTCTTGGTGCTTTAGAGACTTCGTGCCTTGGTGTTAAGCCCCCACATCTGGAGTCTTGAGTCCGGTGTCAAACACTCGACTTGTTATAAGGCTCGAATATCTTGACAGTGTTCTTACCAGCCTGCTTGGCTGTATAAAGCGCCTGGTCGCTTCTGCTGGTAATATCTTCCGGCTTGGTATGACAGTCGTATTGACCTAATCCCACGCTGATTGAAAGCGGTATCTCCTTATCGTCGGCTGTTAAAATCGAACTCGCCACCGATTCTACCATACGCTCAGCAACTACAACCGCTTCTGCCAGTGACGTGTTCGGCAATATCACTGAGAATTCATCGCCGCCGTATCTCGCGGCAGTATCAATCTGCCGAACACACTGCTGAATCTTCCGGCTCACCTGACGTATCGCCTTATCGCCAATCCTGTGACCGTATGTGTCGTTTATGGTCTTGAGGTTGTCGACATCTATCATAATGACTGATATATGCCCGCCGTATCTGCGTGACCGCCATAACTCCCTCTCCAGCATCTCGTAGAAAGTCCGATGATTTGCCAGGTTCGTCAACCCGTCTGTGGTCGCTTGACGCTGGCTTTTCTCAAACAGCTTAATATTGCCAATTGACGCGCCGACAAGCTGTCCGAACAGCTCTATCACTGCAATATCTTCCTTGCTGAAGAACTTCGATTTTACCCTGTCCGACAGGTTCAGCACACCCATAACTTTATCCTGGCAAACAAGCGGCAGTATCAGGCAGTTCTTCGTTTCGTAATTCTCCTGAAACTGCCTTTGAGATTTTTGTATGATTGGCTTTTTATGCGCCCCAATATCACCGGCAAGTATAACCTGCTTGCTCCGCACTGCCATGACCATCGGAGAAGGCGGCGTCTGGTTCAATGAGACTATCTTGTTAATCAGGTATGGATGATTATGGCGCAGCAAATGAAGGATATTACTCGTCTCATCGAGCACATATATAGATGCGAACCGAACATCAACCAGTTCCGGTATACTCGTCACGCACACTTCAGCTATCCGCTGAATATCCAGGCAATTTATCATCCGGGCCAATGGCGTAATTCGTTCCAACACAGATGTATTGCATTCGCCATTGTCTGCGGAAGCTCCGCCGTCTGATTTGATATCTGACATAAATACCGTCCAACCTTACATTTCTGAAAGACTTCTACATCTAAAGAACGTTCTTAATCACATGTGTATCGGTCTTTTCCACGACTCTTTTTCTTAAAAAAACCGCCACCTGCAAACTATTCATCCAAACCCCTCAACCCCTATTGCCTAATCCCCGCCTCCCTCAATTATTTATACCAAGACTCTTTCTTATAGGACCCCTCGAAGCCCAGCGATTGAAGGTCGGCCTCAAACCGACCCGAAGAAATCCCTCGCCTGGGGATTTTTGGGGTTTTACGAGTATCCAGTATCGAACATCGAGAATCGAGTTCGGTTAGCCCCCAAGTTTCCTGTCCGCCATAGCTTCAGCGACGGCGGATGAACTCCGTGGCTATATAAATCCGTGTAAATCCGCGGTTCCAACAAGTCGTTAGTAGCTGGGAAATAGAAAATCGTAAATAGTAAATCCTCGACGCCGCCCTCCAGCATCGAGCACTTGCCGCGGCGTCTTGTCTCGCTATAGTCTTGACGATGGCGGAAGTCCATTTTTTCAGGACGAAGCCGGGTCAAGTATCGAGCATCCTCCTCCCCCACTTCCTCAGGCCAACCATTACAACGACCGAAAAAACATCCACTATCACCTCTCTATTGGTCTTTTCTCTGAGACCTTCTCGTAGAAACCACCTCAAGCACCCAAAAAACTCAGAATTCACCCCGAAAATTTTTTAAAAAAATTTAAAAAAAAAGTTGACATCCGATAAATCAGCTTTTATATTTTGCAAAATACAAAGTACGTTTGTACTTGATTTGACTACTTCGACGGGATGTGATTTTGGCGAAAGAGACTTTTAAAACACCAGTCAAACTGTATCGAATGGCGGACCTTATTCGATACACCCCATTATCAAGACAGACGATTCATAACTACACGATTATGGGGCTTATCCAGGAAGACCAGTGGACCGAAGGCGGGCACAGGCTCTATGACGAGTCGGTCTTCTCAAAACTTAAACAAATCACCGAAATGAAAGAAACAAAGACCCTTTCCCAAATAAAGAAGATTCTAAGGCAACAATACCGGACCAATAAACAATCTTAGTGCGCAAAGAAACACTATTTAACAATTGAACAGTGATGCTCAGAACTAAAAACATTCTTTAACAATAGTGGGAGAACAAAAGGTGATCACGGATGAAAGCCTGAAACAGCAAAACCGGCCGAAACCGGTGGAAAAAGCTACTCATGTAACCGACAATATTAGTGAACTGCTGCTGAACATATTCCAGTTCACTCAGGCCCGTCAGAAAATCCTTGTTGCAAACATCCTAAACACAGACACACCGGGATTTGTTCCTGCAGACCTGCCCTCTAACGAATTCGCACGCCTGATGCACGTAGCTCTCGATACGCATCAACTCAGCGACACTCTTTTGCTTGCTGACACCAAAAACATCAGGTTTCTTGGTCAGGGCCGCTTTGAAGTCATACCAATACCTGATACTCGTGCCAAAGAACTCCTCCATACCAGCAGAGAGAAATACATCCAGTTTGAGATAGAAAAAATTATCGAAAACGCTGTGAATCAGAGATTCGCCGCTCAATTGCTAAGGGAAAAACAGCAATCGCCGGCGAACTCATAACTAATTGTACTTGCTATACTTATAGATGCCATTTTTTAATCAGTTGAGGATTCGTGTCGCATGCTCCAGTCTGCATTGCTTCAACCGGATGAAGATTTTAGATATTACATGCACCAAAAACAGACCAATTCGAAAATTCTTGCAATAGCCAGCGGTAAAGGTGGCGTCGGCAAAACAACTGTCGCCGTAAACCTCGCCCTGTCTCTTGCTGCAAAGGGCAACAGAACATTACTTCTCGACGCCGACTTCTCACTCGGTAACGTCGACCTCGTAGCCGATGTATGCAGTAGATACAACATCACACAGGTCCTCGACGGTCAGAGGTCGCTGCAGGATATAATTCATGTAGGACCGCTGGGCCTCGAAATTATTTGTGCCGCTTCAGGCTCCGAACAGCCTGCCCAGTTCACAGAGTATCAGACGCACCTGTTCTTCCGGCAGTTGACTCAGTTATCACAGGAGTTTGATTCAGTCGTCATAGATACTGCCGCCGGAATAGCACCGCAGGTAATTGATTTGTGCCTGTTCGCCGACCAGGCAATAGTGGTAACAACATGCCAGCCTTCATCAATCACCGACGCATACGCAACTATAAAGGTACTCAATCGTCGCGGCTATAATCGACGAATTAATCTGCTCGTAAACATGGCGACAAGAATGGAACAAGGCAAAAAGATTTACCACCAGGTTGCAGGCGTCGCCCGGCAGTTCCTCCGGACTGACATATATTACGCAGGGACAATACTTTCCGACCAGAAAATCGCCGCAGCTGAGAGGTCACGCAAACCGTTTGTCCTGGCAGCCAGACGTACACCTGCCGCAGCTACTTTGTCAGCCCTGGCCGAAAGAATAGAACAAAAGGATTCAAAGCAGAATAACGAACATGGTCTTTTGAAACAGGTGGCAGGCTGGTTTTCCTAAAGTCTGAACATCATTGTTCGATAAGTTAATTATGACAACTTCTTTACATATGAAATGCTGCTTTAATCTCAGACAGCTTTCAGGCGGGATGTTATAGGACCAAGGATGGTGCAATACACGAAAAAAACATGAGCTCCAGGAAGGGATACGATGGAAGCTACAAAAAAAATCAATATCGAAGAGGTCTGGCAGAAATTTTTCGACAACCACAATGATACCGCTCGTAATCTGCTCCTGGAGAACTACAGCCCGCTGGTAAGATACGTCGCCGATCGCCTTCACAGCAAGCTGCCTGACAAGGTCGAGCTTGACGACCTCATTAGCGCCGGAAACTTCGGCCTGATGGACGCACTCAACGCCTTCGACCCCGAAAGAGGAGTCAAATTCGAAACTTACTGCTCTCCCCGAATCAGGGGGGCCATACTCGACGAGCTACGCAGCATGGACTGGGTCCCCAGGCTTGTCCGTGCCAGGGCACACCAGCTCTCAAGGGCCACTCTCGCTCTCGAAGCACGACTCGGAAGAAAGCCAACCGAGAAGGAAATTTCTACCGAACTCGACCTCGGCCCAGATGAATTCGAACGCCTAAAACGTGACGCAAATGCCATCAGCCTTGTTTCACTAAACGCAAAATACGGCGATGACGACGGCGACAAGGACCTTACCGAACTCGACGTTTTGCGCGACCGAAAAAGTTCTGACCCGCTGACTGAAGCACAAAAACGGGACCTTAAAGAACTGCTCACCAAAGGGCTCACGCGGGCTGAAAGGCTGATTATCGTGCTCTACTACTACGAAGAGATGACCATGAAGGAAATCGGGGCAACTCTCGATTTGTCCGAGTCGCGCGTCTCGCAGATGCACTCGTCCATCATCGCCAGACTCAAGGCCCAGCTCAATAACAGAAAACCAGAATTCCGCATATAGAGCAAGCCAATTGTCGAGTTATTTAGCCTTGGGTTTTACCTGGGGTTTGGACCATCCCACCTCAGTACGCCATCGCTTTTGATTTCTTGTTTTTTCCTCACAATTTGCTTTTGTATCTGTCTGCCGGTATACTCATCAATTCGTATATTGGAGTACAGTTATGCGGTTTACGAAAATGCATGGGCTTGGCAATGACTACGTTTATGTCAATTGCTTCGAAGAAGAAGTCACCGACCCCCCTGCCGTAGCCCGAAAGGTTAGCGACAGGCACTTCGGTATCGGTTCAGATGGACTTATCCTGATATGCCCATCCACAAAAGCGGATGTGCGTATGCGAATGTTCAACGCCGACGGTACCGAAGCCGAGATGTGCGGCAACGGCATCCGCTGCCTTGCAAAATACACTTACGAACACAAACTCGCCGCTCCGGGCGAAGCCTTTGATGTTCCGGGCCAGCCGCCCTACCCTGTTTCGCTCAGCGTCGAGACGGGTAACGGCGTGCTCAAACTCGGCTTGATTACCGACAAAAACGATAAAGTCGTAAGCGTCTGCGTCAATATGGGCCGGCCTCGTCTGGCGCCAGCGGATATTCCCGTAAATATCGAAGCAGAACAGATTGTCGAACATTCGATTGAGATACTCGGTGAGCCTTTCGATATGACGTGCGTATCAATGGGTAATCCGCATGCGATTGTTTTCTGCGATGATGTCTCAGCAATCGACCTTGAAAGTCTCGGCCCTGTTATAGAAAATTATGAGCTATTTGGGCAGCGGACGAATGTCCATTTCGTGCAGGTCAATTCGCGTAATGAACTGACTATGCGGACGTGGGAGCGCGGCAGCAGAATCACACTTGCATGCGGTACAGGCGCATGCACTGTCTGCGTCGCAGGCGTATTGACTGACCAGTCAGACAGGGCTTGTACGATTCATCTGCCCGGCGGAGATTTGGATTTGAACTGGTGCGAACAAGATAATTGCGTTTATATGACCGGCCCTGCCGTGGAAGTTTTCAGTGGTAATTTTGAATTATGAATTTTTAGAGTTTCCCTAAATTTTAAGGAAGAAAATTATGGCTACGGCAAAAGCACGTCACATCCTGGTAGAAACTCAAGAGCAATGCGAGGACCTTAAAACCCAAATCGAAGGCGGAGCCGACTTCGCCGAAATAGCTGCCGAGCACTCGCAGTGCCCTTCCAGCGAGCAAGGCGGTGACTTAGGCGAATTTTCGCAAGGCCAGATGGTCCCGGAATTCGACGAAATCATCTTCAGCGCAGAGGTCGCAAAAGTCCACGGCCCTGTACAAACTCAGCTCGGTTACCACCTGATTGAAATAACAAGCCGCTCTGATTAGACCTGTTTAACTACAGAGCGGCTGTGTTTGAATTCAATTAGTTTTCTTTAGTTTCTTCTGACGGGAAACACCAAAATAAAAAAGCAAGATAAAATCGCAAATAGCTAAATATTATCCATTTGCCAGGCATCAAGCGATTTGAGTACTGCATCCCGTCCCTGTGAACGCACAGATACGCCCCTGCTGTCTTCGCTACCCGGATAAACCCGCATAGCAACACATTGCCTGCCGTTGACAAACACCTCCACAACACTCTTATCTAAAAACACCCGTAACTTGAGAGGCTCTTTCGGTTCGAGATAGACTAGTGCTGTTTCCGGGGCTCTTGATTGCACATCTGCAAGCTTGGACGAATAGGACGAATCGATTGTAATTAAACTATCCCGCGAATTCATGACCTTTTTCCCATTCCAACTTGAATAGCGTCCCCAGTGACGAAAACCTCTGTTTGGAAAGAATGCAATACGTGTAAACTCTTCCTTATCCGGTGAACGAAGAACATTCAACTCTAACATAGCAGCATTATTGACATCTATCTCAGCTATTATCTCCATAGCATTACCGCAAACCTTATTAAGTACTATCTCTCGATTTGCCGGCAGTGTCATCTTGCTGACCTTTTGATGGCTGAGCCGTAATGACTCAGTGTCACCCGCAGGCGTTATTGCTAATTGGTCCCTGCCCGTCAGGGTCAATCGACGCGGCAATGTCATAATCTGGTTCCAGGGTTTGGTAGGTTTTGCCGAATTCATGTTAAAAATCACAATAACACCGCCCTCGCCATCAGGGGTTGCAGATGGAGCATGTACGCCTCCGGGTGTAACTGCTCCAAAATTAAAATCGCTGCCCGAGGTAACCACAAATTTGTCCCGCTTCTTGTCATAATCTCCTAATAGATATTTTCCGCCGCTCATATGGCTGAAGTGAAGAAGGATATGCCGCTCACCTATCGGCCAGAAATATGGGCAGGCACCATCGTCGCCAAGTAGTGAAAAACTATCGCCTTCAACAAACGTGTGAATGTATTCCCAGTTCTTGAGATTCGGCGAGCGAAAAAGGAAATGAGTACGGACACGCAAACCGCTTGGAGCATGCGGCAGCGAACTGCCGGTAAGTGCATAATACGTGTCGTCCTTTTTCCATATGCAGGGGTCGAACACCTTGTAGGGCGACGACGCGTCACCAGTAATTACCGGCTGACCGGCAACCTTTTCCCAGTTAAGCAGTAGCGGGTCGCTCGACAACGCTACCATACTGCCCGCCTCGGTACCATGATACATCGCGATGACCCTGTCCTTTTCAACAAGAGTGGCGCCTGAAAAACAGCACTTCTCCGGATTAGGGTATATCGCATACGGCAAATCCCGCCAGTGAACCAGGTCGTTACTCACTGCGTGCCCCCAATGCTGACGGGTATCTTCCGGCGGATAGCCCTGATAAAAAAGATGCCACCTGCCCTGCCAGTAACACAAACCGTTGGGGTCATTCATCCTGCTTTCTGGACTTACAAAATGATAAACCGGGCGGTATGGGTCGCCGGCCATTGACTCACGCGACTTAATGAACCGCAGAATAAGGGGATTGGTTTTCAGTTGTTTTTCCTGCTCAACCAGAGTGTTCGCAAAGGTGAATCTTGGGACCTTCGATGTATAGTCGGGGCCATTTTTTTCTCTTCTATTCTCTGCCAATTCTTCTTTCATTTTCCGTATGGATTAAAAACTATTTTATAAAGTCAATGTGGAGCAATACAGATAAAAGGAAGAGGCATAATAAACATCACCACAATTGCATCGATAAATAAGAATAGTGTCTGCTTTTCTTTTTTCACTATCGATATAACAATAAATACAATACTGATAATTACAGATAGTGGAATGAAAAGTCCTGTGATATCACGGTGTGGATTTATCAATTCAGCAATTGCCAAGGGAGCCCAAGGGAAAGAAACAAGGAATGCCGCCCAAAGATATTTGCTTGTAAATTTGAATTTTTCCAATGCACATATCTTCATGAAACCTCTCACTTTCTACATATTTATTATCCCCTCAATTTCCGGCAAAGACAAGAGGATTTAATTGATTATTGATTATTGTCTATTGATTATTTGAATCCGCGATAATCTGCGTTAATCCGCGGATAAATAATTTGTTTTTTGTGCCTTTTCGTGGCTATTTTAATCCGTGTCTAAAAAAATAGTGTTTATTCGTGTAAATTCGTGGATAAAAAACTTCTCTGCGGTCTCTGTGGTGAAATAAACAGTGTTAATCACTGTAAATCCGTGTCTGAATTTTTAGATGTTCCCTACGTGGTAAGTTTTGGGCGGCGGCAGAATTCGACTGCTACTCCGTATGCAGTTTCGCCGGCAGCGGGCTTTGGATGGGTCGGCTTTATGCGTTCGGTCCGCAGCAGCTTTGCGAAGCTTGATATCCTGCCGAGGCGTTCCAACTGGCCTGACTTTGGCCCGATGGCAAGTTCTACTTCGACGATTTTTCCACGGTGACACCGGCAGTCGGAGGTTTTGAAATACAGGCCGCCCGGGCTTGCGTTTACTGCCCGGCCATGACATGAGTCCCTCCCGCTATCGCCTGCAGGACGACAGCAGAGCTGGAAATGTACCTCTACCCTTGCGCGTCTTCGTTTCTCAATCACCGCCTCATTCCCCTTCCTTTGGGTGCGGACGACCGATAATGTGCAAAGTACATGCCAAAGGACCCGTTTTTGCGATACCCTAAACTAACACCCATAAGCCACCGAACTAATAGGATTTAGCAAACTCGGTAACGATAGTTTCGCTAATTGGTGGCAAATAGTCATTCAAATCGTTGCATGCATGCAACATGACCGTGGGTTGCAGGCAACACAGCCTCTGTCCCAACATGCTCAATACTCTCATTGACTGTATTTTCTCAAAAACACGGGGTAAACAAGGCTAACTGTTGTTTTTTTTCAACATAGGTGGTTGACTTGCCGCCTCGCACTGGTATCATTAGATTTATGGCTGAGAAAAACCGCCCTGTAGATTCACGTTTACAAACCAGCCCTGCTGAGTTGGAAAGGCTGGCGGCACTGGGCAGGTTCACCGTGAAAATCGCACACGAGCTGAATAATCCCCTTGATGGAATTTTACGTTATATAAATCTCGCCGACCGCAGTATCGAGCTTGGCAACACAGAGAAATTGACTGAGTACCTGGGCCAGTCGCGGCAGGGTCTGATGCGGATGGTGCGGATTGTCAGCGAGCTGTTGGAATTTTCTCGCAGCCGTTATACTCCGATGGACGAACCGGTCGCTATTGAGCAGGTGATAGAAGAAGCGATAATAAATACCTGCGGCCGAGCAGATGCACCGGAGGTTGAAATCATCAGGAACTTCACTGCTGATTTACCGAAGGTACGGGCTGCAAATCTATACCAGGTCTTTTGTAATCTTATAAAGAACGCGATGGACTCAATGCCGGAGGGAGGGGCATTGGAAATTACGACGACGATTGAACGAAGCGGTCAAATCGTTATTGAGCTTCGCGACAGCGGGTGCGGATTCGACCCGGCTAATGCTGAGGCGATATTCGAGCCTTTCTTTACGACAAAAACACAGGGCAGAGGAACGGGACTGGGCCTTGCGATATGTAAGGACCTTATGGCTCGCCACGGCGGGCATGTCAGCGCCGAAAACCATCCGGACCGAGGCAGCATTTTTACTGTCTATCTTCCAAAGCAAGGCGAGAACAAAAAATGAATTTGCGGGAATAGTCAATGAACAGCAAGAGTATACTGATAGTCGACGATGATGAAATTATACTGGATTCGCTTTGTGAGTTCCTTTCGCTGGAGGGTTTTGCAACGACCGGCGCAGATTCATTGAAGGCAGCGATGGAAAAATTGCAGAGCGATAATTATTCACTATTGATAACAGACGTAAACCTGCCGGACGGCGACGGCTTCGAACTGCTCGAAGCTGTGAAGCAGAACCATCCGCAAACGGTGGCGATTCTGATTACGGCGTATGGAACGATTGAAAGCGCGGTTAAGGCGATTAAGCAGGGAGCGTATGACTACCTGACCAAACCGATTATCGATGATGAGCTGCGGCTGGCAGTCGGGCGGGCGCTTCAGCAGCAAACATTGATGAGCGAGAATGAGGCGCTGCGATTGCAACTCGAGCAGCGGTACAGCCTGGAGAATATCATCAGCCAGAATTACAAGATGGCCAGGATATTCGATTTGGTCGAAGCAGTGGCGGATACTACAACAACTATCCTGATGACCGGGCCGAGCGGAACGGGCAAGAGTATTCTGGCGCGGGCGATACACCACCGCAGCAGCCGTTGTAAAAAACCATTCGTCGAAGTAAGCTGCGGGGCCCTGCCGGAAACACTGCTGGAGAGCGAATTGTTCGGGCACGTTAAAGGCTCATTCACAGGCGCCTTCGTAAACAAGGACGGTAAATTCCTCGCCGCTCACGGCGGAACTATATTCCTCGACGAAATCTCTAACGCTTCGCCCGCCTTGCAGGTCAAACTGCTCCGCGTCCTGCAGGACAAACAATTCGAACCGGTCGGCAGTAACAAAACGAAAACCGTCGACACCCGAATACTTCTGGCCACTAACCGCAACCTGAAAGAGGAAGTCAAGCAAGGCCGATTCCGCGAAGACCTCCTGTACAGGATTAACGTGGTGACAATAAATTTGCCGCTGCTGGCAGAGCGGGTCGGGGATGTGCCATTATTGGCGAGGCACTTTTTGAAGATGTTTAGTCTTGGGCATAAGCGGGATAAGCTCGGGATTACCGATGAAGCACTCGAGGCGCTGGAGAGGTATTCGTGGCCTGGGAATGTTCGCGAGCTGGAAAACGTGATGGAGCGGGCGGTGCTGCTGGGTAAGGACAAGTTCATAGGAGTCGAAGACCTGCCGGCGAATGTTACCGCGGACGCGGGGCAGGTTCAGAGCAGCTTCGGTAATATGACGCTGAAGGAAGCGATGGCTGAGCCGGAGAAAAATATTATCCGCCAGGCGCTGGAGGTGAATCACTGGAATCGCCAGGGGACGGCGAAGGCACTCGATATCAACCGGACGACGCTGTTTAAGAAAATGAAGCAGTATGATTTGTACGCCGAGGCGGAACGTCTCGGCCTGACGTGATATTCTTTACTGTTCATTAGACGCTGATTACTCTGATTTCACTGATTTATTTTACCACGAAGGCACGAAGGGATTTGCCTTGGCATCTTCGATGCATATCATCCAAAGGTTTTAATCTCCCGACAAATATATTTGCCGTACCGGTTAATAACCATTGCCTGAATTCTGTTGTCACAGACTAAGCCAAATCCTACACGAAGAAACACTAATTATTTAGCCACAGATTTGCACTGATTAGAAGTAATTTATTAAAGGCTCCCTATGGGATGGCCAAGCCATAACGACTATGTTTAACCGCGGATTACGCGGATTTCACGGATTACAGAAATTGAGGAAAAAAAGCAACTATGGATTTTAAATCGTGGATTACGCTGATATATGTGGACTTTTTTCGACACGGGTTCAGACGGATTGAGCGAGACTCAAGATACAGCGCGTTAGAGTCAAGACTAACGATTAAATATGCCTACAGATTTAGCGGGATTATTTAGACACCGATTAACACTGATTGGCGCGGATTTTTTCAGATTAAAAAGGTATCGGACACATTTAATTTCCCTTTTTTCCCGTTCCATAAGACGATATTTTCTGACTATCAATCTGAATGTATAAATCTTTAGGAACTCGCTTGATGAGCTCGGAGCGGGCTTGTTTATCAGCGTTTTGTATTCTACCAGGAACAAAAATTAAGAATAGCCAAGCCATCCAGAACCAGATTGCGTAGGCTTTGTAGCTTTCTATAATCTTCTCCTTTATGGTAAGAGCAGGTTTCTCTTTGGTTAGGCGTGAATAATACAGACCAGACAAGAATATGAACGCCAGCGAACAGAACGTTGGAGCAAAAATGTAGTGTAACTTTAGCTTCCATACGTCGTTCTGAATATCCCGGTTGTAAGTTGTGATTTTTTGAAGTCCCTCAACTGTTCCTGATAAAACGAGGTCCGTAGTAGGAGCACCCCTAAGTATAATCTGGCCCGTAAAACCATCATTCCGTTCTAATATTTTAAAAGAAATAGCTAGACTTCTGTTTGGGTCGGCAATGTGACGCTCGAGTACAGATTTAATCACTGGCCTAGAAGATTTTAGAATTCTGTAATCGAGTATCTCGCTTTCTGCGTTATCGAGAGTGATAACCAGAGGTTCAAGCACGTTTGATGGTTTAATAGCCTTCCTACTGGCATTCCAAAAGTAGAATCTTATTGATGTTACATCACCGATTATTTCCTCACCATTTACCTTAACAACTTGTAGAGGTGCTGCAGATACACGAGTCGAATCGATTAGAATCGTTGCGGCAGGATCGACCAGAAGGATAGGCTCAGATGGAGCACAAGAGACCTTATAAAGATATAATGATAAGATAAGTGCCACAATAGTACAAACAACAGTTAAGCAATTATGTTTTATGAACGTGGTAAGTGACACTCTTTAATTCCTATTTGCATAAAGGTCCTTATTGTATCAGCAAACCAGCTTTGATTTTCTCATTCTTCATCGCAGAGATAAAAATCGTCTATGTTTAGTAGACCCTAGGATGATCAAGGACTAATTACTTCTGGTACTACTTCAATTACTGAATTGACTGCTTTCTGTCGTGCTAATGTAAGCGTTTTATATCCCATCGAAAGAAAGAATATCCCCATGATGCAAACAATTAATATTCGTCTCTTCATTTTTCCTAGCTTATCTCGTATGTCAAAGTGGGGGTTCGATTTGGACAGTCTACGATAATCGAAGATAAATCGAATGACGAAGCTAAGCCAGAAAACAAGCAATAGGATGCTCCAATAGCACATTTCTTTTCTGAATTGGCTGCGGGCAGCCTCTACATTAGTTTTTATTTGATGCACCCCCTCAATAGTTCCGGAAATGATAATGTCCGTATTTGGGTCACCGGTATATATAACTTGACCCGTAAGACCATCCTGAAATTCCAAGATATCAAAAGAGAGAGAAAGGCTCCTCTTTTCGTTCATTAAGTTGCGATTAAGTACTGGCCTGACAACTTGTCTTGAGTATTTAAGGATCGCGTAATCAAGTATCTCGCTATTCGGGTTATTGAGAGTGACGACCAGTGGCTCCAATATGTTCGATGCTTTAATGGGCTTCCGGCTATCATTCCAGAAGTAGAATCTTTTTGATGTTACGTTGCCACGTATCTCTTCACCGTTCAACTTCAGTATCCGTATAAGGGTTTCGGACAAACGATCGGAATCGATAACATCTGTTCTAATTGGGTCAACCAAAAAGAATGGGGAAGGCGGGATACCAGAAATACGGTAAACATACAATGATAGAGTCAAACTTGCTATCCCTATAGTGATTCCTAAGAGCCCAAACCAATTACGTTTGAGAAATTTCATGAAAAATGACCCTTGTGTTTACTCCAAAAATCACATTTGATATTTTAGGTTCGTGTCCACTTTTACCATTATCCCTCCGATTTTGGTCAAAGACAAGGGGTTTTTAATTTACTATCTACCCGGCTTCCCCCTGAGGGGTACGCCGCGGCAAGCTATTGAATATTGACTATTTACCGGCATTTTCTACCATTCTCAAGAGCGATTCCAATCACTGTTAAATCGCAATCGTAACGGCTTAGTTCTGTAGTTTCGATGTCAAGATAGGTACGGAGTTTCATATTTTATGTTAAGGTTAATCCTTATTTCTGTTTTTATGAAGTGTTCGGTGTAGTAAATGTCCCACGATTATTATAATGAACAACAATATCAGAAGTGCTATTGTTGCATATGAACTGTAGGATGTTACACGGTCATGGAACTGACGCAAGAATACTGCCCAGCCAATGATCGCCACACAATTTCCAGACAGTACAACGGTCATATTTAACCAGATCCGCAGTCCTATCATAAAACCTATTACACACCCGACTACCGGACCGGTCATCCAAAAGGGAAACCAAACGAAAACAAACAGTCCTGCGATACCATACCTTCTGACTGTGTCTTTACGAGTCTCTGCCACCTTGCGAATACGCTCGAATATATTCTTGAGCCGTTTTATTACTAATAGATGCCGCCAACTGAAAACAAACAAGGGATAGAAAATAAGCACTAGAATAGTTTCGATTATAACGCAGAATGGTATGACCGTGCTATATCCAAGGCCTATAGAATACCCGAAAGCTATACCGGCAGCTCTGCCAAACATGATTTGCGTTGCAGTCATCCCAATGAGAACCTGGGAATCTTCTGGTGACAACAGCAGTTTAATACCAAGCCAAAGAGTAAATACAAATGCTAACGCTACTCCGATCAACAAACAACGCCCCTCTGAGCTATTCAGAAGGGTTCTTCTTAACTGATTCTTCTGATTTAAATCCAACCCGCTTACGAATTGTTCTTTTTTCTCTTCTGCCATATCTCTCTACGTTTTTTTCGATTTTATTTGCCAGGCGGTGTGGGTGTTGATTGTTCAGTCAGTAATCTTATATACTTTATCCCCACTTCTTACCCTATCGCTGACTTTCACGCCAATAGAGTCTCCTGCTTTAGCCTCAGTAACCTGTGCATTATCAATTTGCATTGAGTCAACAGTCATTTCAAGGTCGGTAGTATGGCCCTTAATACGGATTTTATCTCCAGCTTTTAAAGCTGCTGTCAACTCGATACCAGCTACTACAGGGTGGGCGAAGAAATCTGATACCGTTCCAATTATTTTCTCAGACATTTTTAGCTCCTTTTCATTTTATTGGCCAGACGCCATTGACGCGGCAACCAAAGAGAATCAGTATTTGTAGGTCATCGGCCCTGTTTCGAATAGTTTCTACAATGCCTTTCGATTTGTCTTGTTTACATCTTAGAAGATGTGAAAGTAATATCTCCATATAGAACGGATATTATGCGAATTCACTGCAAAATGGCAAAGAAAAAAACCGCGTAAATCAGGCAGACAAACCCCCTACGGTGCAGGGGGCTAACAACCCCGCGTGAAACGCGGGGCTAAATAATTCTCCTGCCGCGTCCCTTCGACTGCGCTCAGGACAGGCCGGCGACTGCTAAACATTCTCGATACTCGATGCTCGATACTCAAAAATGGGGCCCTGGGTGCGCGGGAATGACCAATAAATAAAACCACGAAACATGGTTTAGTTATTTTTTCTTCTTATCTGCTTCGGCGGCGGCTTTGGTTGGCAGGCCGAAGAGGCGAATGAAACCGGTAGCGTCGGCGGGGTTGTATTCTTCGCCCATGACGAAGCTTGCCATTTTCGTACTGTATAAACTGTACGGGCTTTTAGTGCCGGCGAGGGTGCAGTTGCCCTTATATAGTTTGAGGCGGACGGTGCCGGTGACGTTCTGCTGAGTCTGGTCGATGAAGGCGTCGAGCGCGCGGCGGAGGGGGCTGTACCACTGGCCGTAATAGACTAATTCGGCGTACTTGAGGGCGACCTGCTGTTTGTAATGCGCGGTGTCGCGTTCGAGAGTGAGGGCCTCTAATGCTTTGTGTGCGGTCATGAGTATAGTGCCGCCGGGCGTTTCATAGACGCCGCGGGATTTCATGCCGACGAGGCGATTTTCGACGAGGTCGATTTGGCCTACGGCGTGTTTGCCGCCGATGGCGTTTAGTGTTTCGATTAGTTTGACACCGTCGATGGTTTTGCCGTTGAGTTTTACGGGGATACCTTTTTCGAAACCGATTTCGACGTATTCGGATTTATCGGGGGCCTTGGAGACCGGATTGGATATTACGAACAGGTTGTCTTTCGGCTCGTTAGCAGGGTCTTCGAGGTCTGCTCCTTCGTGGCTGATATGCCAGAGGTTTCGGTCGCGCGAGTAGATTTTCTTTTTGCTCTGGTCGATTGGTATTTTGTGTTTTTTGGCGTAATCGACTGCCGCTTCGCGGCTGGTCAGCTCGAAGTTCGGGTCCTTCCACGGCGCTACGATTTTCAGGGCCGGGTCGAGCGCCATATACGTCAGCTCAAACCGCACCTGGTCATTGCCCTTTCCAGTCGCCCCGTGAGCCACTGCTGTTGCGGATTCGGTGTGGGCGACTTCGACCTGGTGCTTGGCGATTAGTGGGCGGGCGATGCTGGTTCCGAGGAGGTAGCCGTTTTCGTAGACGGCTCCGGATTTGAGTAGCGGCCAGATGAAGTCCTGAACGAATTCGGCGCGGAGGTCCTTTACGATGCACTTGCTGGCGCCGGAGGCAAGGGCCTTTTTCTTTATGCCGGCGAGCTCATCGCCCAGGCCGAGTTCGGCGGCGAAGGCGATTACGTCGTAGCCGTAGGATTCCTTTAGCCAAGGCAGGATGACGGACGTATCGAGACCGCCGCTGTATGCCAATACTACTTTTTCACGTTTAGCCATTTTATGTACTCCGGAAGCAATTTGCCAAAGTACGGGATTATACAGTTTCCGGGGCGGTAAGACAACGGGAAACAATGTTTCGCATGAGGGTGGTGTCGGGGTCTTGTTTTGTGAAGAGTCTGAACTGGGCGGCGGCCTGGTTGATGAACATGTCGAGGCCGGAGATTGTTTTTGCTCGGGCTTTTTTGGCGTTTTTGAGAAGAAGAGTCTCGGCGGGGTTGTAAACGGTATCGAAAACGGTCATGCCCCTCTTGAGATACGCGGCGTCAATTGGTGTGGTTTCGACGTTAGGGTACATGCCGAGGCTGGTGCAGTTGACGAGCAGTTTCGCATCGAGGTTTTTCAGGTCGGCGAGTGAGCCGAAGGAGCAACTGAATTCGTCGGCGAGGCGTTCGGCTTTTTTTACGGTGCGGTTGTATATGGTGACTTTTGCGCCCTGTCCGGCGAGGCCTGCGACGAGAGCTCGTGCGACTCCGCCTGCACCGATGACGGCTGCGGGGACGCCGTTGAGGTTTTTCACTACAGCGGCGATTGCGTCGATGGCTGCCTGGCAGTCAGTGTTGTATGCGCTTACCCTGTCGTCGGGGCCGAGGATGAGTGTGTTGGCGGCGCCGATTATTTCAGCTAAGGGTTCGACTTTGCCGCCCTTTCGCTCGACGTAATTTAGCGTGTTGTGCTTGTGAGGTATTGTGACGCTGAAACCTTTGAAGCCGAGTGCGCGGCGGGACATGAGGCGGTTGATAAATTCGTCGAATTCTTTGCGGTCGCCTTCGAGGAGGATGGGCAGGTACAGTTTGTTCATTTTTGCCTTGGCGAAGCAGGCGTTGTGCACGGCGGGGCTGAGTGAATGGGCGACTGGCGCGGCGATGACGCCGTAAAGCTCGGTCTGTTCATTAATGTCGTCGTACCGGTAGATGTTTTTGAGGTCGGTGATGGTTAACTGGCCTGGCGCGGTCGCGGTACCGTCGTCGAGGCTGGCGAACGTGATAAATGAATTGAGCTTTTTGGCAATGATTCTGGTTATGATTCCAGCTTCGCCCATGCAGAAGACGATTTTTTCGTCGCTGGTGCGGCTGAGTAAGTCGAGGGCGGCGAAGCAATCGTTGATGTAGTTGGCGGTGTAGACGAGCTTGGGGATTGCGGCGGAGTAAGTTGTTACTATGTGACGATACAGGCCTGCGAGGTCTTCGAACGGGCCGTCGAAACTATGGGCTGATAGAATCAGGCGGGTGCGGGTGCTGTTTGACAGGGCCAGGCGGATTTTTTCCTGCAGGGATATGTTGGTGAATGTTTCGTATTCGAGGTCGATGAAATGCGCACCGGCTTTTATGGCGGCGACGAGGGTTTTGATGCGTAAATCGTCGGGGTAATTGTTTGCGCCGCCCTGGTCTGCGCTGCGACAAGTGACAATGACGGGCAGAGGTGGGCTGGAGGACTGGCGGACGCAGGCGAGCAGTTCGGGTACGCAGTCGGGGGAAAGTTCCTTGATATAATCCGTGCGCAGTTCGAGCATCTCAGCGCCGGAGGTTACGGCGGAGGTAATCTGGCGTGCGGCATTATCGAGGTTTTCTGCTGCTATGGGAACGGTTAGTTTTGTCATTGTTTTGTTACTCGTGTCTCGTCGCGAGTCGTTAGTTTTAGAAGAGACTACCTTTAATTAGCACAGATAGCAAGGGAGAAGAGAGGGAAAGTGAAAAGTTAAAAGTAAAAAGTCAAAACCAAAAGTCAAAAATTCAATCCGCCTGTGTGAAGACTTCCGCTTTCGTCCCTATGGGACTTCGCCGTGATAAAAGCAACGGGGCTAAACGATTTGGGGGGGGCATCACTGTAAATTTCACCGTGTATTGTCGTTGGGGCGTAAATATGTTAAAATGCTGGTTCTTTGTAGATTCAGGAAGAAAGACTTAAATGGGTAAGAGTGATACGATAACTGAGTTGGTAGTTAAGGTGCCTGTGAGCGAGGCGGGTAGTTATAAGGTACGGATAGG